>Ga0326727_10009733_pt1 | contig 23396 bp, 18 predicted proteins | sample MB2enrmetagenome_FD_207643 | JGI IMG/M metagenome (GOLD analysis project Ga0326727, IMG submission 207643) | Lab enriched peat soil microbial communities from McLean, Ithaca, NY, United States - MB29MY | ecosystem: Environmental > Terrestrial > Soil > Wetlands > Peat | place: USA: New York... | reverse complement strand
TCGAGACATCCACGGGCCGGCATTCCGCTTCCTGTGCAATGCCGGCGTTGCCCGGCGCGCAGTAGATCTCCTCCATGAGTCCACTCTCGCGCAACTTCCAGGTCAGCGCGTGCTCTCGTGCTCCGGATCCAATCACCAGTATCTTCATAAAGTGGCGGTACACTAACGGGAAGTTCGGTTTTTGTCAATCAGAGAAATAACCTATGTCTCTCTGATGCCGAAAAACGGCACGATGGCTAAACTCCGGCGGCCGGTTGTTTTGAATTCGGAGGCTTCAGTCAAGGTGTATAATGCGCTCATGGGCGTCGAAGTCATTCCGAAGATCACTTTCGAGGAATTCCGCCAGTTCCCGGTCGATGGGAAGCGCTACGAACTCGTGCGCGGAGAGGTGCGCGTGACTCCGGCTCCAGCAACGCGACATCAGTTTATTGTCCACAACCTTGCGATGAGTTTAGGTTTGCATGTCATTAAGCAGAACCTGGGTGAAGTGCTAACCTCGCCTTTGGATGTTCGACTTAGCCAGGATACGGCATTTCAGCCCGATGTTATCTTTGTTTCCAACGCGCGCGCCGGGATTATTCTAGAAAACTGGATCGAAGGTGCTCCCGACTTGGTTGTCGAAGTCTCATCGCCTTCCACCGCGACCTATGATCGTGCCACTAAGCTGCCCATATACGCCGAGTCCGGTGTTTCTGAGTACTGGCTCGTCGACTCACAGGCCAAAACGGTCGAGGTTTTGAACCTTCAGGGCAAGAAGTATTTCGTTGACGCTATCCTCGCCGGCGATCAAATCCTCACCTCCAATCTCTTCCCCGGCTGGCAATTGCCCTTGCACGACCTCTTCGATTTCCGCGGACGGTTCTAGAGGTCGCACGTGTGAAGTGGTGCGGCGCCGGCACGTGTCCCCGTGCCGTCTGCAAGGCAGGCCATCGCGAAGCGAGGCTTGGTTCTGCCACACCAACTCGTAGATTCAGGTTAAAATAAACGATCGACGCCGGGGCTCGAGCGGAATCATGTTGCCAGGCTTTACGGAAAAATACGATGTGGTGGTTGTGGGCGCTGGGCACGCCGGGTGTGAAGCTGCGATGGCGGCGGCGCGCATGGGGCTGAAGACGGCGTTGTACACGATCAATCTCGACCTGATTGCGCAGATGTCCTGCAACCCCGCGGTGGGCGGAATCGCCAAGGGCCACCTGGTGCGCGAAATTGACGCGCTGGGCGGGGTCATGGGCGAAGTGATCGACGCCGTCGGCATCCAGTTCCGCCTGCTCAACACCAGCCGCGGGCCCGCCGTCTGGTCGCCGCGCGCCCAGGCGGACAAGAAGCAATACCGCGCCCGCATGCGCCAGGTTCTCGAATCGGAGCCCAACCTGCGGATCAAGCAAGCTGAAGTCGTAGACCTGGTGCTGGAGAATTCTGCGGGGGCGGCTGGCGAACCGGCCCTACAGCCTGATGGCCTCTGCGCACTGGGCATCAGGCTGCTGGACGGACGCCAGGTGGAAGCCGGCGCGGTAATCGTCACCACGGGCACCTTCCTGAACGGCCTCATTCACTGCGGCGAAAACAAGTACCCCGCCGGGCGTTCGGGCGAGCCCCCTTCGGTAATGCTGGGTGAGGCGCTGCGCCGGCTGGGCTTCGAAATTGGCCGGCTCAAGACCGGCACTCCGCCGCGCCTGGACGCGCGCACCATCGACTTTTCGAAGTTTCAAGTGCAGGCCGGCGACCCGGTTCCCACGCCCTTCAGTTTCCGCACCCGGGCCATTACCCAACCGCAGACCGTTTGCTGGATCGGCTACACCAACGCGGAAACGCACCGGATCATCCGCGAGAACGTGCACCGCGCTCCGCTCTATTCCGGTCAGATCAAGGGCATCGGGCCGCGCTACTGTCCCTCCATCGAAGACAAGATCGTCAAGTTCCCGGACAAGGCCCAACACCAGCTTTTCCTCGAGCCGGAGGGAATGGACACGAACGAGATTTACGTGAACGGCATGTCCACCTCGATGCCCATCGACGTCCAGTTGGCCATGGTGAAGTCCATACCAGGCCTCGAGGACGCCGAGATGATCCGCCCGGGCTACGCCATCGAATACGACATGGTGCAGCCCACGGAGCTTTACCCGTGGCTCGAGTGCAAGAAAATCCACAACCTCTTCCTGGCAGGCCAGATCAACGGAACGACAGGTTACGAGGAAGCCGGATGCCAGGGAATTATGGCGGGAATTAACGCCGGGCTGCGCGTCCAGGGCAGAGAGCCGATGATCATCGATCGCACCCAAGGTTACACCGGCATCCTCATCGACGACTTGGTGAGCAAGGGCGTTGACGAACCCTACCGCATGTTCACCTCGCGCGCCGAGTTCCGGCTGCACCTGCGCATTGATAACGCCGACGAGCGCCTGATGCCGCTCGGCTTCCAAGCCGGCACCATCCGGCAGAGCGATTACCAGGCATTCCTGGAAAAGCAGGCGCGAATTTCAGCAGTCACCAAATTCCTTCTCGAAACCCGCTTGAGCCCCGATTCGCCCTTGGGCTGCGAGATCTACACCAGGCTCGGTCTCATGAATGGCAGACAATTTACAGCCCCCTCGCCGCTGACCGGAGCCCAACTCCTGAAGCGCTCCGAGCTCAAGATCGACGACTTGATGGAATGGATCGGCGAGGGCCTGAGTGTGGTGCACTTTGATGATGCCACTCTCCCCCTTAAGGGGGAGAGTGCCCGCACCCCCCCCGATGATAGCCCTCTCCCCCTTGGGGGAGAGGGGTGTCCCGATCCGATCGGGACGGGTGAGGGGGTCGGTCTTGTCGCGGCACTCTCCCGCGAAGAATCCCGCCGCATCGAAACCGATTTCAAGTACGAGGGCTATCTCCAGCAGCAGGAGAAACAGATGGAGCGGATGAAGCACGCCGAGTCGCGCCACATTCCGGATTGGTTCGATTACCGGAAGGTCTCCGGCCTCTCCCGAGAGGTGGTAGAAAAGCTCACGCGCGTCCGCCCACTCACTCTCGGCCAAGCCTCCCGCATTCCCGGCGTCACTCCCGCCGCCGTATCTCTGGTCAACTGCTACATCGAAATCTTCCAGCGCCGCGCGGCAGAACAAGCCTCGGCCTGATTCGCGAAGTCCAACGGTAGCGTTACTCACCGCATTAGGACTTGCATTCGCGTCCTGGCACCGTTAATCTGCGAATATGACCGTGCAAGCAATCAAGGCCGCAATTGAACAGCTTTCTGAACCGGAGCGCCGCGAACTGGCCGACTGGTTCGAGCGGCTCGAAGAAGAGGCTTGGGACGCCGAGATGGGGCAGGACTTTGCTCCCGGCGGCCGCGGGCATCACCTCGTCGAGAAAATCAATCAACAAATCGACGCCGGCAAGTTCACCGCCCTGGAAAAGGGCTTGCGTTTTCGGCAAGAGCAAAAGTGAACTTCACATCTCACGCCTCACAAGAATTTTGGGCGCCTTTGTGCCAGAACACTGCGGCCCGAAGTTTCTCCAAAACCGCCGAACTGTTGTATAGTTTGAGTCCGACCCAGCATGAGTTCTGCATCCACCCCCGCACTCTGCCAGCTTGACGAGAGGCGCGTCGCCTTCACGGCGACCACCGTGGTGCTCTGCATCTCAGCGTGCAAGCTGCTAGTGCATTTGTATGCCGGGCGGCACTACGGTTACTTCGTTGACGAGCTCTATTACCTTGCTTGCAGCCGGCACCTGGATTGGGGTTACGTCGATCAGCCGCCGTTGATTGCGGTAATCACCTGGCTGGTGCGCTCGCTGCTCGGCGACTCGCTCCCCGCGCTACGCTTCCTTCCGGCCGTGGCGGGGGCCGCGATGGTTGCGCTGACCGCCCTGATCGCTCGCGAAATGGGCGGGAGGCGCTTTGCGCAGGGCATGGCTGCCCTCGCGGTTTTGGTGGCGCCGGGTTTTCTGGCCTTGGACAGCTTGCTTACCATGAACGCCTCTGAGCCGCTGTTCTGGCTGGGTTGCGCCTATCTGCTGATTCGTATTATTAAGACGGGCAATACTACACTATGGATCTGGTTCGGCATCCTGTCGGGGTTCGGTCTCGAGAACAAGTACTCGATGCTGATCTTCGGCGCGGGCATCGTCTCGGGCTTGCTGCTGACCGGCGAGCGTCGCAGGCTGGCGAGTCGCTGGCTGTGGGTCGGCGGGGCGCTTGCTTGTATTATCTTCCTGCCTAATCTTGTTTGGAACATCCACCGGCACTTCCCGTTTCTGGTGGTGCAGGCCAATATCCGGCACAGCGGGCGCGACGTTCCTCTCGGTCCGCTGGCTTTCTTCGCACAGGAAGTTCTGACGCTGCTTCCCTTGACCCTGCCGATCTGGCTCGCCGGCCTCTGGTTTTACTTCTTCTCGAAACCGGGGCGTCCATTTCGCGTGCTCGGTTGGGCCTGGATATTCACGGCAGCAGTGATCGTAACGCTGAGCCCGCGCATCTACTACCTCTATCCGGCATTTCCCGTCTTGTTTGCCGGCGGCAGCGTGATGTGGGAGACGTGGCTCGACCTGCCGCGATACCGCTGGCCGAAACTCGCCTACGCCGGCTTGATGGTCGTCCTTGGCGCCGTGTACGCGCCGCTCAGCGTTCCCGTGCTGGCGCCCGAAAGCTACATTCGATACACAGAAGCGCTGCATCTCCAGCCGCCCAGGATTGAGACGCATCGCCTGGGTCCGCTGCCCCAACTCTTTGCCGACCAGTTCGGCTGGGAAGAGATGACGGCCACCGTGGCGCGCGTTTACAACAGCCTGCCGCCGGAGGTTCGCACCAAGACCGCCATCTTTGGCCAGAACTACGGGCAAGCGGGTGCTATTGACCTCTTCGGTCCCAGATACGGACTGCCGCCCGCCATCAGCGCGCATATGAATTACTTCTTTTGGGGACCGCGCGATTACACCGGAGAGAGCATGATCGTCATGCAGGGGCAGCAGAAAGACCTGGAGCGCTATTACACCAGCGTCGAGAAAGTCGCCAGCGTCTATCACCCTTACTCCATGCCGTACGAACACTTCGACATCTACTACTGCCGCGGCCTCAAGTGGCCCCTCGCAGAAATCTGGCCGAAAGTGCGGAACTGGGACTGAGAATTCTCGATCCCCCAGGGCACGGCTTATTCCCCCACTTCCGATTCCTGCTCCTCGATCACCTTGGCCGTCGCTTCCCACTCGCGCGTCAGGCCGGCAAGCTCCTGGCGCCCTTGTTCGATCGACTTGGTCAAACGCGCGGAATCCTCGGCGCTCCGGAAGTGCGCAAGTTCCTGCGCCTGGCCTTCGATCTCGGCCTCGAGGCGCGCCACCTGATCTTCGATCTCACGGCAACGATCCTTCATCTGCTGCAGGCGGATCGGATTGAGCCGTTTCGTTTTGACCGCAGCGGCGGCCTCCGGCGCCCTGGCTGTTGAGCCGGCATCGTCTGTTGGTCTGGAAAAGGGGCGATTTCGAACTAGATCCTCAAGCCCGGAAACGTCGAGAGTAATCTCTTTTCCTTCTTTGCGCCACAAATAGTCTTCATAGTTGCCCGGATAGACATTCACCTCGCCCTCGGCGATCTCGAACACCCGCGTGGCGAGCTTGTCGATGAAGTAGCGGTCGTGGGAGACGAACACCACGGTGCCGGTGTAGTTTGCCAGGGCTTCCAGCAGCACGTCCTTGGCGCGCAGGTCGAGATGGTTGGTAGGCTCGTCGAGCAGCAGAAAGTTCGAGGGGCGCACCAGCATGCGCGCCAGCGCATAGCGATTGCGCTCGCCGCCCGAGAGCACTCCGATGCGCTTGAACACTTCGTCTTCGCTGAACAGGAAACAGCCCAGGAGGCTGCGTAATTCGGTTTGGCTGCTGAGGGCCATGGGCGCGGCGCGCGCCAGGTCATCGAGCAGCCGCGCGTCGGCATCGAGCGCCTTGTACTGGTCCTGGGCGAAGTAATCCACCTCGACTTGATGCCCTTGCTGGTACTCTCCCGCGCTCAGCGGCTCGAGGCCGGCCAGCAGCTTCAGCAAAGTCGATTTCCCCGCCCCGTTCACGCCCACCAGGGCCACTCGGTCGCCCCGCTGGACAGTGAAATTCACCGCTGCAAACACCTGCTTGGCCCCGTAGCTTTTGGCCACCTGCTTGAATTCCGCCACCATCCGGCCGCTGGGCTTGGGCTGGGGAAAGCGGAAGTGAATGGCTTTCTCCTCGGGCGGGACTTCGACGCGCTCCATGCGCTCGAGTTCCTTGATGCGGCTCTGCACCTGCTTGGCTTTGGTAGCCGTGTAGCGGAAGCGGTTGATGAAGACTTCGAGCTGCTCGATGCGATCCTGCTGGTTCTTGTAAGCGGCATCGATCTGGGCTCGCCGCGCCGTCTTCTCCGCCAGGTACTTCTCGTAATTGCCGGTGTAGAAGTGGACTCGCCGGTTCCAGATCTCGACCATCTTTTCCACGGTTACGTCGAGGAAAAACCGGTCGTGCGAAACGAGCACGTAAGCGTGGGGATAGTCGTTCAGGTACTCTTCGAGCCAGTTGCGGGCTTCCAGGTCGAGGTGATTGGTGGGCTCGTCGAGGAGGAGCAGGTTGGGTTTTTCGAGTAACAGCTTGGCCAGGGCAATGCGCATTTGCCAACCGCCGGAGAATTCCTCGCTACGGCGGCGCCAATCCGATTCCGGGAATCCCAGGCCGGCAAGCACCCGCCCGGCCTGAGCCTCAAGCGAATAGCCGTCGCGCTGGCGGAACTCGGTGTCGAGAGCATGGAAGCGCTCGCTCACGCGCTGATACTCTTCGCCCTCGGGATCGAGTTCGGCCATCTTTCCCATCAGATCTTCCATCTCCTGCTCCATGGCCAGCAGGTCGCCGAACACCGACATGCATTCGGCCAGCACCGTGCGGCCGGAAAGCGTCAGGCCATCTTGCGGGAGGTAGCTCGAAGTGATCCCCTTGGCGAAGCTGACTTCGCCGTAATCGAGCGTATCGAGGCGCGCCAGCACCTTGAGCAGAGTGCTCTTGCCCGTGCCGTTCGCTCCCACCAGGCCAACGCGCGCGCGTGGCGTGATGAGCCAATCGAGATTCTCAAACAACATTTTGGGGCCGAATCGCTTTCCGGCCGATGAAAGCTGGATCATGATGGCGCCTTATACGGCATCAACAGTTTAACAAATTCGGGATTCCGTAGCGCAGAGGTGGGCGCATCCTGCCCTCCTCTGCGTTTCTTCCCAAGAAAGCCGCGTGGCCGAGGACCGGTTTGACGAGAGGGGAGAGTCAGCACATCTCTTAAAGCCGCGATCGGGCAAACCCATACTTCTCCCCGCCAACCAGCACTACTGGCCCGACCGCGAGTCCCTCACATGGCACCGCGAACATCACGGTTTTGAGTCACGGTGGACCCTCAGTACCCCCGCACAGGGCAGTTCCAGCCCCCGCTCAAAGCGCAAATAATCGGTTTCCCTAGATTGGCTAGTCGACTGCTTCCAAGTGCTGTTAACCAGTCGCGCGCGATATTTCTGACATTTGTTGTATTTCATAGATTTTATAGTTGACATTGTCATCTTCGTGGATTAGACTTTACGTGAGGTTGGAGGTGTTCGATGCCAGATGGTGATCGTTTCGAAAGGAGATTGCGCGGCAAGGGGTGGCGCAGCGTGTACCGGCTTGGATGTTCTGGCGCCTCAACCAACGCGGTCGCTGACAGAGTGATGGGAGTTGTTGCCAACGTCTTCCGGACTGAGTCGATTGAAGGCGTGCGGAAGATTTTTGCCGAGTTGCAAGAAGCTCTTGATGTTCTCGGAAATCCGCTGTTCAGAGAGACTCTTTCCCAGCGCGCTTTTAGAGATCTGAGTTCCAACATACAAGCGCTAGTAGGGGGCGAAGGATTCCCCGAGATGAGCCGCTTGAGTGAGGATGCCGCGCTCCGAACCTTCTGCGAACTCGATGGGGCAGGCGAAGGCGCAAGCGAGGAGGCCATTGCGCAGCGGTTTGCAGAGAATTTGGTTTGGGGATTGACCGAACGACGCTGCCTCAGTGCTGTCAGAGACGGTATGGGCTAAATCGTGGGGACGAGTACGCGCAAGAACCTTCTCGGAGAACTCGCGGTTTCCTGTTCCTTGTGTTTGGCGGCGTCACGGCCCTTATGGCCAAATCCTCCGCCCTATACCTTTATGAAAACGGTATAGGGGCGATGAATCTGCCATACGACCGCTCTCAGATCGGCACGGACAACGCAAGAACAGCGCATCCCCGAGTGCTTCGCGAAGTTGGCGAATTGCTGAGTCTTGTGACAGACAGACCATTCTCGGTCCAAAATCGCTGCATTTACAAGACCAAGGCGGAGATGCTCCAGCATCCAGCGATTACTCGAGTTGGCGAAGCAATCCGTCTCACTTTCTCGTGTGATGGTTTTCCTGTCCGAACCAAAGCGCGTGCCCAGTGTGGATTCTGCACTTCATGTTTGCTGAGACGGTATTCACTGGAAGTTGCCGGTTTGGCCGACCTGGATTCGGACGGATATCTCCAGGACTGGAAATCCCAATCTTTTGCACTTAGCCGACACCATCTAAGAGGCCTATGAGAAATGGATTGGCAAGTCCCCAGGCTCGCGAATTGCTTCGCCGAGCGGAATCCCTGGCGTGCTTTAATTTCGGAATTTCCTGATTTACGAGTATTGGTAAACGATTTGTGTCTAGTGGATCACGAGACTCCTGCTTGGGTAGAGTGGCAACTCTCGCGAGTCCTGCGGCAGCACGTGTCGGATTGGCCGAGTTTCTCGGCATTGCGGTTACTACACACAAGCCGTGAAAAAGCGGCATAACCCAATCGGGGGTAACAATGAGCTTGCTTTCGGAACAAATTGATCCACGGACCCTAGGATTGCGTTTGCAAGAAGCGCGAAAAGCGACGGGCATGACGCAGCTAGAGGTTGCCGACCACCTTGGAATGGCTCGCACCACCGTGGTCGCAATCGAAAAGGGAGAACGAAAGATTACTGCCCAGGAGATTATGCAGTTTGGCAAATTATACAAGAGAGCGGTATCTGATTTGGTGAGCAAACGAGTTGTTGCAGAGAGCCTGGTCCCGCAGTTTAGAGCCTCTCAGAAAGACTTAGACGTCAGCTATGATCAGGCAGCCATCGAACTTCAGAACCGTGCGGAGGACTACGTTGAGCTGGAACGAATTGTAGGGGCGCCCTTGGCCATGCGATTCCCCCCGGAATACGACACGAAGGGAACGGCGCCGGAGCGTATCGCCGAGGATATCGCCACGGCGGAACGCAATCGTCTCGGTTTGGGAGACGGGCCCATTGGGAATTTGAGGGACAGATTGGAGAATGATGTAGGAATCAGAATCTTCTATTACCCGATGGCGAGCAAGATCGCTGGGTTGTTTGGTTATAGCGACGTTGTGGGCGCCTGCGTTGGAGTGAATGCGGATCATCCTCGCGATAGGCGCAATTGGACGCTAGCGCATGAGTACGGTCATTTCCTAACGACGCGTTACCGGGTGGAAGTTACCGTGCTCAGGACCGACAAGAAGCCGGTCGGAAAGGAACGGATTGCCGACAGCTTTGCGAAATGCTTCCTTATGCCAGCGCCAGGCCTCAACCGCAGATTCAGCGAGCTTCACAATGCATCAGCCAGAGGAATTACCCTAGCGGATGTGTGTAATCTGGCCAACCTATATCAGGTTTCTGTTCAAGCCCTGGTGTTGCGATTGGAGAACCTTTCGAGACTCCCCGCTGGAACTTGGGAGCGTCTTGGTGCGGAAGGGTTTAAGGTACAGCACGCCCAAAAACTACTGGAAATCGATGCCAATCCACCCTTGAGAGAACTAATGCCGCCAAGGTATGTTAGCCTTGCAGTGGAGGCATTTCGGAAAGGATTCCTCAGCGAAGGGCAACTGGTCCGATTCTTACGCACTGACAGGGTTTCTGCCCGCCTTCAGGTTGAATTGCTCGATCACAGAATCCACGTGGAGAACGGCGGGGAATTCAGGCCGATTGCTCCTGATCTAGCCCAATCCTTAGGGGGCAGGTAGGAGCAAGCAAGCGTGATTTCCGACCGATCGGCTGTACTCGATACTTGCGTTCTCATCAATCTTCTCGCCACTGGCCGCGCGCCCGAAATTGTTCGAGTTATCGCGCCCTCGCGAATGATCTGCTCCGCTGTTTCTGAGGAGAGTCTCTATTTGCGCCCTCCTGAAGCCGAGGGCCGGCCTGAACCTGTCGATCTCCAGCCGCTGATTGCTGCCGGTGTCCTCACTCCGTGCCAAATTGAAGGAGTTGCGGAAGAAGACCTTTACGTAGCCTATGCGTTGGAACTCGACGATGGGGAGGCGATGAGCCTTGCGATCGCGCAATCGCGCGATCTGGTCTTAGCTACGGATGAGAGGAAGGCCCGGCGACTCGCTCGAGAAAATGTGCCACAGCTATCCATCATCTCTACTGCTGAGATCATCCGCGCTTGGGCGGAGGAAAAGGAGCGGAGGGATATAATTGGCGCAGTGCGTTCAATACTCGCAAGGGCTAGGTTTCGTCCCGCCGACTCCGACCCCCTCGCATTATGGTGGAATGAAATGTTGGCCGGGTAGGTGCACACTGACATTGGCATTGAACGTCGCGGCGGTGCCGAACGCGCGCCGATTCGATACCGCGAAGGGAGATAATTGTCGTAATGGGGCTTCGCTGCGTCTTGCGGGAGCTCAACTCGATCATACCAAGTTCATCGCCTTCCATACGCCCTTATGTAAGGTTAGGCGCTGGACGAATTGCCCCATTCCGTTGTGAGGTAGGGCGTCATGGCTTCCAGTACTTCCGTCAGAATCGTCGCGTTATCGTCCAGGTAGATCACAAACCTCATCGTACTCACGACACGACGCCTGCGCAAGGACGATCAAATCGGCTGACGAGCGAGCTTGCGGACTCAGCCTAAAAAGTCACCCTCTTGGAGAATGGTTGCCGGCCAAGGTTCTATCGGGGTGGTTAACTTATTTTCTACTTGACAAATGTGATATTATAGGATATAATTGTTCGGTTGGGACGGACAAGGCGCTCAGGGCCTGCCGGGTACGTTATGCCAGAAAGTCCTCTTTTGTTTTTATCCGTTGTTCCTGCCTGTGGTTTCTGCCTCCAAAGTACAGTCGAGAAGTCGAGGAGTGCAAAGGCAAGGGCAGGTGGGCAGGTGGGCAGATCGGCAGATCGTTGTCGAGGAATTGGACACCCATTGTCGACCGCAGGCGACGGATCGCAGGCCGGAAGGCGGTGGCCTATCCTCGACTTCTGGACTCCGCCACTTACCGACTGCAAAATCGGGGGAACAAAGCGAGAATGTTTATGAAAACAAAGGACAGGGTCAAAATGTCGAGGAGTTAAGGAGTCGAGGAGTTGAGAAGTGGGGAGCAAGACCTGACCGAGAGTCTTCCCTCGGGCCGCGCAGGCCAGAGGACGCGGATGGCTCTTCGACTTCTGGAGTCCTCCACTTCTCGACGGCAAAATGGGGGGAACAAAGCGAGAATGTTTATGAAAACAAAGGACGAGCACAAAAAGTCGCTGGACCCCTCACCCGGCTCGCTACTCTCGCCACCCTCTCCCCAGGGAAGAGGGCCGTTGATGACGGTCGTTCTCAGTACACAAAAATCGCGGGAACGAACTTAAGAAGTCGTTGAAAACAAAGGAAGGTGAATGTTACAAGGTGCAAAAACGAACCCAAAACGAACCCTATTTTGGGCAGAAAATGCGGGAGCCAAACCTTTCCCCCGCCAATTTTCCGGGTTTTTCCTAGCCAAGTGGCTGATGCGCACACACTGCGATGGCTGCGAAGATGCCATTGGAGGTCAAACATGCAAAGCACATTGGCAAGTCTTTCGAGCGAACTGGCGAAGCTTGTGGAAGAGTTCGAACCCTACGTTGTGGCGGTACACGCCCGTGGTCACTATCCATCAAGCGGAGTTCACTGGCGGCCCGGCATCATCGTAACGGCCGATCACACTGTTCGACGGGATGAAGACATTCAAGTCACGCTCCCCGACGGAAAGCGTGCGGACGCCGTTCTGGCGGGGCGCGATCCGGGAACGGATATCGCTGCCCTGAAGGTGGATGGCTTGGGAAGCCCTGCCCTACAGACGGGAGGAGGAGATCCGGTGAAAGCCGGTGAACTGGCACTGGTGCTCGGGCGATCCCCCGATAGCGGGCCGAACGCCAGCCTGGGCGTCATCAGCGCAGTTTCCGGTCCATGGCGAACCTGGCGCGGCGGTCGGTTGGACAACTACATCCGTCTCGATGCCACGATCTTCCCCAACTCTTCCGGCGGAGCGGTGGTGGATGTGCGAGGGCGTTTGCTCGGCGTCGCCACTTCCGCCCTGTCACGGATTGCCGGGCTGGCGATTCCGGCAAGTTCGGTTAACCGGGTTCTGGACGCCCTGGTGACCAAAGGCCACGTGCCGCGCGGCTACCTGGGCATTGGGGCTCAACCGGTCGGAATTCCGGACGCATTGCGCGCCAGCCTTGCGCTGACCGCAAAAAGTGGGATCATGGTGGTGAAGGTCGACGCCGACGGGCCCGCGGACCGGGCGGGAGTATTGCTGGGCGACATCCTAGTGAGCCTCGGTGACAAGACATTGGAAGAGTTCGAAGACCTGCAATCAATTGCGGACTCTGGGATAATCGGCAAGCAGGTGAAGGCGCGCGTGATTCGAGCGGGCGCGATTCACGAACTGAGCATCACGGTGGGCGAAAGGCCGGGAAAGTGAGGTCCGCACGGGACGACCGCTGATCGGTAAGTCTCTCCGTGTCCTCGTGGCTCTCAAGACTCAACACAGAGAGCACGGAGAGTCTCAGTGAGCTCTGTGTTACATCTTTTCCTCGCCACAGAGAACACGAAGGATACAAAGCACAACAGCGGCGTACGAACTATTGCCACTGGCGCCGCGACAAGCAAAGGCAAGAATGCTTGTGCTTCTCTTATGATCAATGTACTTGTGAAAGCCTCGTCGCCCATGGCCAAAGCAGGCCTGGAAAGCCTGCTCCGCCCGTATTCGGACGTGCGGCTGGTGGAGGATCTCAGCAAGGACGCTCGAGAAGTCGAATCCGAGTTCCCGGCCGATGTGCTGCTGGTCGGAGCTGACACATTGTCCGACCCCGAGGCGCGCGAGGCTCTGGATTGGGCCAGCGCGGGCGCAGCGGCAGTTCTGCTGATTCGCAATCCCGCGGCCGAGTCCGTGGCGGACGCACTGCGAGCGGGCCTCAAAGCAGTGCTACCGAGCGGCATCGACGGGCCGGAAATCAGGGCGGCAATTGAGGCGGCGGCCTTGGGGCTGACGGTGCTCGAGTCGACCAGCCTGGATCTGGTACTGCGTGCTCCGAGCAGGCCTGCGAAGGGGACTTCCGGCACTCTCGTCGAGCCGCTCACGGAACGCGAACTCGAAGTTCTGGAGCTCGTAGCAGCAGGCCTTGGCAATAAAGAAGTAGCCGCGCGCCTGGAAATCTCCGAACATACAGTGAAGTTTCACGTGGCGTCCATCATGGGCAAACTCGGCGCGGGCAGCCGCACGGAGGCCGTCACGCTGGCTATACGCCATGGTTTGATCATGATCTGAGCAGGATGCTGGAACCACTGAGGCACAGAGACACAGAGCGGCAGAGCCGCAACCAAGTGCAGATTCTTCGCTTCGCTCAGAATGACATGTCATCTTGAGCGAAGCCAAGGATCTGCTTTTCTTCTCGCTTCTTTGAGTGGACTCAGGGCGGCCGAAAGGGCCGCCCTGGCAATCGTCAAACAACAATCTTCTTTAGCTAGTGGTGCCCGCCGCCACCGCCCGCGCTGGCTCCGCCGCCTGAGGAGACCGCTCCGCCGCCCGAGTGTCCCCCTGCGCTGGCTGAAACGCCGCCGCCGCCACCTGAGAAGCCACCCCCGCCGCCGGAGGCCGAGCCTCTGCCACCGCCAGCGCTCGCACCGCCGCCACTTGATCCGTGCGAAGCCACGACAACTCCGGACCCACCGGACCGGCCGGAAATAGCAGGGCCACCCCCATGACCGCCGGCGTTGCCAAAGTGGCCGTGCCATCCGCGGTCGGTGGAAGCGCTGCCTCGGAACTCACCTGTTGAGCCGGAGACTGGATAGCGTCCACCCAGGGTTCTGCCTAGAGCAGTACGCAATGGTGCATGGGCGGCAGCGCCAAGAAGCCCATGGTGGGCCAGCAGCGAGCCCTCCGTGGCTACATCGCCACCCATCAAAACGGTGGCAGGCGCGGTTGCATGGCCGAAGCCGGAGAGCGCCCCTTGCGGAGCGGGCCGACCAGGCATCGCCGCATTTGCGTTGCCGGCAGATGTGGTCCGCGGACTTGCTTCGGCAGGCGGCTGTTCAATCTTGTTCGCGTCCGTCGCCGGAACGCGCGTCACCACCTGGGCCGTAACCATCTGTCCTTTCTGAATCACACTGGCAGGAACCTTAACAATCTGTAGAGAACGATGGCTGGTGAGAGGACCCATGCCGGGAAGATGAGGGCGCCCGGGGGGAATCCGAGGATGGCCAGGTTGAATCGGCGCCCAGCCGTACCAGCCCGGCCCGCCGAACCAATTCACAAGTGAGGGGTACCACAGGCCGCAACCAAACATCGGGTTCATCCAATACCAGCCAAAGCTTGGGTCGAAGTCCCACATACCGCAGTGATCAGTCACCCAACCCCAGGGGTCGCCGGAAATCCATGTCCAACCCATGCCGCCGTACGAATTCCACATGCCGTAACTATAGGGCGACCAACCCACTGGCGCGTAGGGCGACCAGCCGAATCGGTTGCCGGGAAGCGTGACCCACTCGCCGTAGGTGTTAAGGTCACTCCAACCGTAGGCAGGCCCGGTGGGGTGGACGGACTCATCCTTGCCGGTTAGCTGGGCCTGGCGATCGCGAGCCTCGGTCCACTGGTCCCAATCGTCCTTGGTAATTCCCTTCTCAGTGTTGGAAGCCAAGGTGGTGCTGTCGGTTCTTTGCACCCAGACTTTGCCTTCGTCGAGCCTCATCGACTGATTATCGGCGGCCACGTCGACCGAACCCTTGAAGACCTCCACTCGGTAGCGGTCCTCGGCCAAGTCCGTCCGGAACTCGCACTTTCCCTGAGCGTTCAGGGCGGCATTGGCAATCTTGACGCGATAGACGTCCTGGCCGCCAGACTGCAAGCTGACAGCGGCATTGCGTTCGTGTTGGTTCGCGGACCGCCGTTCAGGAACGAAGTTGAACGTCCCGTATCCCTCCTCAAAGGTAATGCCGTTCAGCTTGTTGCCATTGGCGTCGAGCGCCAGTTGATCGAAGAGCAATCTGGACCGTTCGCCAGCGCGGGCGGTCGAGCCGTTTTCAAACTCCACCTCGGCATAGCTGGCGCCGCCCGTTGAGAGCTCGAAGCCTTCCTGGATGGGCGTGTTCAGCAGCGCCTTTTCGTCTTCCGTCGAGCCAGGCCGCTTGAGCGAGACCGTGCCGCTCAGGTAACTGAGCCGAACCACGCGCGCGTGCGAGGTTGCCGCCATCGGTTGGGCTGAGGGGTCGTACTCCAAGTATCGCCCCTTTTCCAGAGTCAGCGAGCCAGAGTGAGCTGAGACAACAACCGAGCCCCCTAACACTCGCAAGTCCATCTTCCCTTTGGTAAAGCCCGCCTGGAAGGCAGCCTTGCCGTTCGGGGAGATGGTGGCGTCGGCAATGCGCACTGAGTAGTTATCTTGCAGGCTTGGGAGGAAATGGAAGGTGGCCTGGCCTTGATCCAAGACAATGACATTATGGCGTATGCCGCCCTGCCCAGCTTCCCTTGGCGGGAGGTCGGCTTTGCTGAGTTCGCTGAGTTGAATGGTCGAGGCATTGTCCAGTTGCAGGCTCGCTGAACTCGCCGCCGAGGTCGACACCTCCGAGCCTTCCTCAATCGGCATATTCACCTGAGCTGGAACGACTTCGGCAGCGCCTGGGCCCTTCACCATCACACTTCCCGTGAAAGAACTCAGACGCGCCCCGCTGGCCGAGGGTTTTTGTTGAGTAAAGAGAGTTGCCGGCAGGAGCAACCCTGCGACCAAAACCACGAGTACACGTCGTAAATGATCGTATCTCACGGTCGGCCTCCTGGGGGGGATTATAACCTACTTTCCATATCTATCGACGTTTTAGCAGGCAATAAGGTTGCCGGCTTAAACGCGTGGATCGGGAGATCGGGCGGAAATGGTCCGCGAGCCGGGCGTCTCGGGATTTCAGATTCCAGATTTCAGATTTCAGACATGTGTCATTCTGAGAGAGCGTGATTTTTTTGAATGTTGCCGAAAAGTGCCATTGATAACAAATGAGTTAAGTGCTCGAAAATGGCCAAAAATCCAAAAAAATCACAGACTCTGAGCGAAGCGAAGAATCCCGGCAGTTCGCCGCGCGCTCAGGAACCCACAGAGCAACTAGAGAGATTCTTCGCTACGCTCAGAATGACAGACGAATTCGATCAGAATGACACTTGAATTCGATCAGAATGACACACGACGCTCAGAATGACACACGACGGAGATCTGCAATCTGGAATCTGAGATCTGCGATGGGGTTGGCAATCTCCACCGAAATTCCGGTCAACCGATCTCCCGATCGCTAGGGCCTTACGGTCACGATGACGGCGGCGTGGGGCGCGACGGTGGCCGTGAAGGAACCCGTCATCGTGCCCAGGTCTTTATGTTGCCACACCTCGTGGAGTGCGGCGGAAAAGTGCGCCGGGTATCCGATCTCTTCCCACTTTACGGTAATCTCCTGCGGCGTGGCGGCGCGGTTCAGCAGGGCCACCGCGCGGTTCCCGCCCGCCAGTTCGCGCGCCCAGACTTCTTTGTCGCCCTCCTTGCGGACGCGGCTAGCCTGCTTGCCGAGCGGGTCCTGATCGATGGCGATGACCTCTTTGTTGGTCAGGACGGCGACCGTATCCGCTTCCATGTGGCGCAGGTCGTTGCCGGAGATCAGGGGCGCGGCCAGCATGCACCACATGCCGAAGTGGGCGCGCGACTCGTCCGGGGTAAGCTTGCCGTTGCCCACTTCCAGCATGTCCGGGTCGTTCCAGTGCCCGGGCCCGGCGGCGTACTCGATACCGTCGACCTTGTCGAGAATGCGCACAACCCCCAGCCCGCCCCACTTCTCCGTGCAGTCCCAGCAATTCACAATATCGTCCGTAGCGCGCCACAGGTTGCCGACATCCTTGGCCCACTGCCAGGGCTTTGTGGAGCCCCACTCGCAGAGCGAAAAAACGATGGGGCGGCCGGCGGCTTTGAGCGCGTCGCGCATGAGGGAATAAGACTCGAGGGAGTTCTGGCCCTCGGCATGGCACCAGTCCAGCTTGAGATAATCCACGCCCCAGGAAGCGTAGGTAAGCGCATCCTGGAACTCGTGCCCATGCGCCCCGGGACGGCCCTCGCAGGTCTGCCGGCCCGCGTCCGAGTAAATGCCGAACTGCAGCCCCTTGGAATGAACGTAGTCGGCCAGCGCCTTGATGCCGTTGGGGAAACGCTCGGGATCGGCAACGATCGTGCCGTCCGGGTTGCGCTTCACCTGCCAGCAGTCGTCAATGACCACGTATTGGTAGCCGGCATCCTTCATGCCGCTGGACACCATGGCGTCAGCCGTCTCGCGGATGAGCTGGTCGGAGACGTTGCAGGCGAACTTGTTCCAACTGTTCCAACCCATGGGCGGCGTCTTGGCCAGACCATTGTCCAGGGCGCTCGCAGGCGCCACACAGATGATCAACAAAAAGAATGTGCATATAACTCGCAACCGCATCGCGGGAACCTCCCAAGCGGGATTCAGCCGGGATCTCGATCGTGGAAACCGGACCCCTGCAAGAATACACCCAACCATGTCTTTTGCATCCCATTTTTGTAGCCCGCCGAATATCGTGGGTAGGGGCACCCATGGCGTGCCCCTACCGTTCTGCAGTTGCTCTGCGGAGTCTGTTGGCTATAATGATGAGTCTCAATTACAGGGGGAATTCGATGGCAGAAAACAGAATTCTAGTGGAGATTTGCTGTGGATCGCTGGAGGATGCGATCGAGGCGGAAAAGGGAGGCGCGGACCGCGTTGAACTCTGCTCGGCGCTTTTCCTGGGAGGGCTGACGCCCTCGATGGGAACGATCGTCGAAGCTAAGGCGCGGCTGAAGATTCCTTTCGTGGCCATGGTTCGGCCGCGCGGCGGAGGCTTCTGCTATACCGACGTTGAAATGGCGGTGATGGAGCAGGATACCGTGGCGGCTCGAGAGCACGGCGCGGACGGAATTGTGCTTGGAATACTCAACGCCGACGGTAGCATCGACGAGGCAAGGTGCCGGCGCATTCGGAAACTGATCGGGGATCGCCAGGCGGTCTTCCATCGCGCTTTCGACGTAACGCCCGACCCTTTTCGGGCTCTCGATCAACTGGTCGACATGGGTTTCACCCGCCTGCTCACCAGCGGCCAGGCAGATACCGTTCCGGAGGGCCTGCCGCTCATCAAGCGGCTGATCGAATATGCCGGCGATCGAATCGAGATACTGCCGGGCGGGGGAATAAAACTCTACAACCTCCGCCAGGTGGTCGAAGCGACGGGCTGCAAACAGATACACCTCACGGCGTTCAAGACTCAGCTCGATCTTTCTGTGCGCGGGAGGCCCTTTGTGACCTTCGGCGGGGCGCTCTATCCACCCGAAGATCAATTTCAAGTGGCGGATCGAAGCCTTGTCGAACGAATTGTAGGAACGCTAAAGTAGCCCTGACCGCTGGTTTTGGTAGTTGTCATTCCGACCGAAGCGAGGAATCTTGCTCTGGTCCGGGGGGAATAGTCCAGGACGAGATTCCTCGCTCCGCTCGGAATGACAGGTTCAAGTTTCCGGGAGGAATCATTCCGATGCCTGCTACAACCAAACTCGATCTCTACAAAGTCCACAAAGCCGAATACGTCACGCCCAAACAGCCAGTGCTGATTCAAATCAAGCGTGCAAAGTACCTGGCGTTCACCGGCCGCGGAGCGCCTGCTGGAGAAGCCTTCCAGAAAGCCGTCGGCGCGCTCTACAACGTCGCCTACACCCTCAAGATGGCCAAGAAATTCGCAGGAACGGACTACAAGGTCTGCAACCTCGAGGGCCTTTGGTGGGGAGAGAAAGAAGCCGGGGATTTTGCCTTGCAGCCGCCCGACACCTGGAACTGGAAAGTCATCATCCGGGTGCCGGACTTCATCAGCGCCAAGGATCTGAAAGACACCGTCGCGACATTGAAAGAGAAAGGTAAGCCGCCCGAGACGGCTGACGTCAAGTTAGAAACGCTGGATGAAGGCCAGTGCGTGCAAATGCTGCACGTGGGGCCTTACTCGACGGAGGGAGGGACGATCTCGCAGATGCTCGCCTTGGCCGCGGAAAAGGGCTTGTCCTGCCACGGCCTGCATCACGAGATCTACCTCTCCGACCCTCGACGCGTGCCGCCGGAGCGCCTGCGCACGATTCTTCGGCTGCCGGTGGCGTGAGCGCTGGGCGGCCCGTGTGGGAGTAACGACAAAGGAAGTCTCCGTGTCCTCAGTGCCTCCAAAGCATCAACACAGAGGGCACGGAGGTTCTCAGTGCTCTCTGTGTTTCATCTTTGCGTGGCCACGGAGGACACGGAAAAGAAAGGCGGTATGATCATGATGGTAAATGGCTACACTCGCTCGGCGCCGGTCAGATCCAGACTCGTCACCGCGGCCTTCTCCGCCTTCGCGGCATTTGTGTTTTTTGCTCATCCCGCGCGCGCGCAGAGGCAGCAGATTGTTTGGACGGAGCAAGAAAAGCCCATCATCCAGCAGTTGCGCAGCCTTCGCCAGGTGCCGGATGAGAAGCGGGGACAGGTCACGAAGGACCTGGCGCTAGCGATCCGCAAGTTGCCGGCGGCGTCCAACAAGCTGACGTTGGCGAACCGCCTCGCCAATCTCTCCACCGAAGGCGACTTCGGCCACGACACGCTGCAGGAAGTCGCCACGACTCTGGCCGCGGCGCTCGCCGAGCAGCCTCCGGCGGGGAAGGGCAACGAGCCCGCCGAGCCGTATGTGGAACTGGCCACGCTCGTCCGCTACGAACACGTGCAAGCCGCTTCGGACTCTCCCCAATTCGCGGCGGCGATGTCCAAGCTTGCCGACGACGACCGGAACCGCGAGCACGCGGATTTCACGTTGACGGATGTCGAAGGAAAGTCCTGGAGCTTACAGGCTCTGCACGGCAAGGTGGTGCTGGTGAACTTCTGGGCTACCTGGTGCCCGCCCTGCCGCAAGGAGATGCCCGATCTGGATAAGCTTTACCAGGAATTCAAAGACCAGGGCCTTTTAATCCTTGCTATTTCTGATGAAGAGATAAGCAAAGTACAACCGTTCATTGCCGAGCATCACTATACATATCCCATCCTGCTGGATCCGGGAAGCAAGGTGCACAAGTTGTTCGTGGTCGAAGGAATCCCGAAAAGTTTCGTTTACGGTCGAGACGGCAAGCTGGCGGCGGAAGCGATCGACATGCGGACTCGGAAGCAATTTCTGGAGATGCTGTCGCAGGCGGGGATAAAGTGAAATGGCCTGCTGTGTTAATTGGTGACGTCGCTGCGGCCTGCCCACAAAATGAACGTCAGCGTTCGTCGCCCCCGCGCAAGCGGGGGCCCATCGTCGGTACAGCGACAATGGATTCCCGCTTTCGCGGGAATGACGTAACTTTCGACGGGGCGAATCGAAGGATCGGCGAAGTCCGCAGAAGTGCCCCCTCACCCGGCTCCGTCGGCTGACGGACTGATGAAGACGCCGTCGCGGCCCACCCTCTCCCCAAGGGAGAGGGCTTTTCAATTAGGGTGTTACTTCGAAGCGTCGGAAGAGGGCGCGGACGCGGCGGGCTTGACTTTCTCGATGGCGTCCCGCATGCCTGCCTCCCACTTCTCCGTCGAGTCATAGCCAACGCCCTTGAGGCGTATTACGCCGCCCGAATCCACGATCCAGTTCTGCGGGATTCCATTCACCTTGAGCGTTTCCGTCACGTAGTTGTAAGCCGGAATCACCGTGACCGCAAGTTGATGCTCCTTGAGGAAGGGCTCAATGACTCCGGGGTTCTCATCCATATTCAAGGTGATGAACTGAACGTCGGTGCGATTCTTGTACTGATCGATGAGTTTTTGTAAGCGAGGCAACTCCTCGCGACAGTACGTTCACCAGGATGCCCAGAAGTTGAGGAACGTCGTCTTGCCCTTGAGCGAGGCCATGTTCCAGGTCTTGCCGTTTAAATCGGCGAGTTCGAAAGTCGCCAAGAGTTGATTCGCGTCCTCCCAACTGAGCGCCACTTGGTTGGCTAAAGCGTCGGCGCGCCGCCCATACCAGAGTTTCCAACCTTCGTCCGAGCCGCCCAAGCTGGCCCAGAGCTGATGGGCGCTGTCGACCAACTCGTCTTTCATTCCAGTCTCGGGCTTTTGCTGGGCGTCGAGCCGCGCGAGCAAGGCGTTCTCGTAAAACGCCATGGCGTCGAGCTTGCGGCCGCGTAGTTCCGCTTCATGAGCCATCAGCCCCCAGTAAGCGGAGAGCTGCTCGCCATAGTTTCTCTTACGGTCCCGCTTGTCGCCTGCCAGCGCCTTGAGGTCTGCGAGGCGCTCGTCCATCTGCGCCAGCAGCAGACGAGCCTTGTCAGCCTGCTTGAGTTGCAGATAGCCGTCCGTCTCGAATCCCATCCCTTGAAGACCCGAGTAGGCCTGATAAAACTTGTTGTCTTCAAGGTTGTCCTTGGTGGCATAGAGGTCGTAGTACGGCTCTTTGGAATCGATTTCCCAACGCGAGAGGCCTTTCTGCGCCATCTCGACAACCCGCTCCGGCTCAAGATGCTTCTTGGAGAGCACCTCGGCGATGTTGAAGTACTCGTAGGAGCCGCGACCGTCGGGCCCCGCATTGCTCATCATGACTTTAATCGTCTGATCCGCCACCGCCTTCACATCAGCCAAGGGCACATCTTCGAGATGCTCCATCGCATCCAGGCGCTGCATCCAGATATCGGTCGTGTTGGGGCGCTCCTTAACCCATTGCGCAGACTCCTGCAACAGGTCGCTGTAGTAGGCGCGTTTCTTATCCGCGGGCGCATCCTCGGCGGGGTATTGGTGGTCTTTCCCCCACTTTGACATCGCCAGAGAATATGGCGATGGGAAACGCGTAGCCTCCTGATCCGCGACCAAGTCGGACTGCTTCTGATCGTTCACCAGCTTGTAACCTTCCTCGAGCGCCCAATACCACTGTCGCTTGTCCTCAAGCTTGAGTTGGCGAATGCGCGCCAGGTCCTGACCCACCTGCTTGCGCAGCGGTTCATATTCCGACGTTGGGTGCAGTTTAAACTCGAGCGACCAGAGTGTCGGATAGGCCCCGATAGCGTCGTAGTCGCTTCGATCCGCAATCAAGGTCCGCAGCTTGGCGGCGTACGCCCGCTGAAGGTCCTTGTCGTCGACGCGCATCAGCGACTCGTAACCGTCAAAGCTGGAAGGGCAGGCCTCAAGGTAGGCCTTCAGGTGCGCAAGGCGTTGCTCCTTGTCGATGAACACCGGAGAGCTATAGATGGAAACTAGCTGAAGATGCGCCGGAGCGAGGTTCGGATCTTGTTTCAGGGCGTCAGTGAACAGTTTAATGGCCTCGGGCGACTGCCGGCCCACCAGCGCCAAGCCGTAGAGGTACTCCAGTTTCGCATCACCGGGATTCTGGTCGTGGCGCGTTTTGAATTCGGCAGTCACCTTCTCCTTGTCCGACCTGTCGTACATTGAGTTGATGTATGCCTTTTCGACGAACACGTCGCCGGGGTACTGGCCCAGCAGCGCCTGAAAGGCCGCGGCGCGCTGCTCGTGATACTGCCGGTCGGTTTGCGCGGGGGTTTGCTGGGGTAAAGCATCGATGGCCAGCTTAACGTCCGGCGCGGGGCCACACGCGGCTCCCGACTGCGCCCACGCGTGGCGCGGCGCCAAACCCATCAGCAGTATCAGCATACAGAGTGGAACTACCCAGCGACGGGCGGGGAGAGCTTTCTGAGTTTTCATGCGAACCTCCAAGCTGCGGAGTTCTCAATTGCCCAGTGGGACCTATTCTAACGCAATACCGCCGTGAAACAAATCAGTCTTCAGCTTTCACCGCTTGTACAGGCCCGGAGGGCCGACAGAGAGTAGCCCACGGCGCAAGCCGTGGATCAGCAGGCCGCACCCTCTCCCCCGTCCCCTCTCCCGCGCGAGCGGGAGAGGGGTGTCCGTCAACCGACGGACGGGGTGAGGGCCATTCAACCCAGGGCTTGGAAGGTGTGAAAAAATCGTCTGTCATGCTGAGAGTTTGTGAGTTTTTTGGGGGTTCACTCACGTTATATACATTTCCAATCCGCTCGCGAGCGCCGCTGAGGGACGCCGGGTGCTTTCCCGGGCCTCTCGGAAGATCTGTTTTGGCCTTTCGCT
>Ga0326727_10009732_pt1 | contig 23397 bp, 23 predicted proteins | sample MB2enrmetagenome_FD_207643 | JGI IMG/M metagenome (GOLD analysis project Ga0326727, IMG submission 207643) | Lab enriched peat soil microbial communities from McLean, Ithaca, NY, United States - MB29MY | ecosystem: Environmental > Terrestrial > Soil > Wetlands > Peat | place: USA: New York... | reverse complement strand
GAATCCTGAGCCGGAGAGGCCTTCGATGAACTTGTATCGCCTGAATTCACCGTGAATGTTGCGCCGCTGCTCTTGAATTGCGATGTCTTGTCAGCTAAAGCGCCCGTGCCGTCGCCCTTGGACAGAAGCATGCTTTGCGAGAAGGTACTTCCTACTGCAAAAGTGGACTGCTCAATCAACTCGGCTGTGATTGCTTCTGAAAGATCTGTTTTCGCGGGCGATGCCGAAGCGGGTGCTGAACTTTGGCTGGCGTCGGCTCCGTCGCTTCCGGTCTGCTCAACGGACTTCGCGTTCGACCGCGGAACCGTAGGAACGGCCGGCGGGTTCGGAGACGCGGCCTCACCTTGCATTGAGCGGCCATAGGAGATTTCTGATAGCGAGGCAGTCGGCAAACTGACGACGAGCTGTTGCGCTGCACCCTGATCGCCGGCTTGCTGGATGCAATCCGTGACCTGCTTCTCGGCAGGCTGAGACGCTTTTGACTGTGGTTGCGAATGAGCCGAAGACGCCAGACACCCGATCGTTGACGCCGCCGGGCTGGGATCTGCATCCTGATTCTGCTCGCTCCCAATCAATGCTGCAGAATTGCGAATCGAACTACCAGCGGTGGAGTTCTCTTGTGCGCCAGCAGCGTCATTTTCAGATGCGTGGATCGGCTGCCTCGACGTCTGGTCTTCGCTGTCGTGATCTGCAGTGTCGCTCGATGAATCCTTTGAAGCGGCCCCCGTCACCGCTGACGTGTTCGCCGCGCTGCTCGAAGCCTGTGCAAGCGTATCGAGGAATGACCGTCCCGTAACCTTCGTTGCTCCTGTCTGGTTCGAGGCGGTATCGCCATTCACGGGTTTGAGCGCAATTCGCACGCCCAGTTCATTGCACGTGGCAGGCCAGAGATTGGCAAAAACTAAATCTCACTTTATTGCTGGCAACCACCTTGTTTTGTTCACCTTATAGGGATCGCAGGAGTTGCGCCGTGTGCCGCCAGATAGCGAACCCGGCAACGCTTGCCGATCATGATGGGCAATCTATGCCCAGTAGGCAATCGGCAGCGCGCGCCAAAAAGAGCATTGCAGAAAAAAGCCCGCGGTCGATTGTCGCGGGCTCGGAAAGAAATCTGTGTTACATCGGGCTAAGTTCGCTGCCATCGCGCAGCAAAGATGTCATCGAGCTGCTTCTGTTGCCTGTGGAGTTGATCTTGTTCATATAAACTCCTTTGCTGTGCCAACAAATCCGAGAGAACCTGGCGGCCGCTATGAGCGGTTTTGTAAGCCTTCATCTGGGTGTCTCGCTGCAGCTTCAGAGTTTGCAGGGTCTCGAGTAGTATCTGTTTCGCTTCGATGGCCGCATTGATCTCGACCTGCATCGACTGCAGGCGATTTGCCGTGGTTGAATTCCGCAAGGCCTTCTCTCGGTCCTGACACGCTTTTGCCATTTCGTCTGTTAGTTCATCGATCCTGCGGCGTACGCGGGCAAGCTCTAATAGAGCTGCCTTAAGTGACAGCTCCTCGCGCCTCTCAATACTCTTCCTGAGACGAAGAACCGAAGCCAGTGGAAAGTGAAATGGCACGCGAATTCCTTTTTTGAAAACGGTCCTCCACTTAGGCAGGAAGCGCAATCAATCGTTCAATGGTCTCTGGTAGTGTTGTAAACTCATCGGGCTTCTGTTTGAGAAAGCTGTTGATTGCCGGCAGGGTCTCAATCGCCTTATCAAGTAAAGGATCAGAGCCCTTCAGGTACGCGCCAATGCGAATCAGGTCCTCGGAACGTTGATAGACATCCATCAGTGAGCGAACCGTAATGGCTTTCGCAAGATGCTGATCTGAAACCATGCCTGTCATTAACCGGCTGACGCTCTCCAATATCGATATCGGCGGATAGTGATTGCGAAACGCCAGGTTGCGGTCGAGAAGCACGTGACCGTCGAGCAGCGATCGAACCGTATCCACCACTGGATCCTGCTGGTCGTCGCCTTCCATCAGCACGGTATAGAAGGCGGTAATGCTGCCCTGCGAAAAATTCCCGGCGCGCTCTACCAACCGGGCCAGTTTATTCAGCACTGAAGGTGTATAGCCTTTCGCAGTCGGAGGTTCGCCGGCAGCGAGTCCGATTTCGCGCTGCGCCATGGCAAAGCGCGTGAGCGAGTCGACGATCAATAGAACGTTCTTGCCGAGGGCTGCGAAATGCTCAGCGACCGCAGTTGCGGCCAGTGCAGCACGAATCCTGAGCAGCGGTGATTGATCAGAAGTGGAAACAACCACAACCGCGCGGCGAAGCCCTTCCGCGCCGAGAACCTCAAGAAACTCTCCCACTTCGCGCCCCCGCTCACCCACAAGCGCCAACACCGTCATATCCGCGGCCGTTCCCCTGGCCATCATGCCAATCAGCGTGCTCTTGCCAACCCCGCTGCCGCCGAAGACGCCCACGCGTTGCCCTCTTCCGCATGTAAGAAATGCATCAATGGCGCGGATGCCGCAGCCCAGAGGCTCACGAATCGCAACACGTTCAAGCGGTAGCGGCGCCGAACCATCGAGAGTAGCTGAGTGGCTTGCACGGTAATCCGGCAGCGCATCCAGAGGATTTCCACTTGCGTCGATCACGCGGCCTAACATCTCCGGGCCGACGCGAATGGACGGACGCGCGCCCCACGTTATAATTTGATCGCCATAGCGAATTCCCTGGGGCGGGTCGGAGGTCATGGCCAGCATCGTAGATTGCCGGAAGCCGATGATTTCGCCGGAATAACTCCGGCCGTGACCGACAATCTCGCAAGACTCGCCCACCGAGCAGTAGGGCCCATTCGATTCAATCAGATTCCCTACTACCTGATTTACACGCCCGCGCCATCGCAGTGTCGAACCCGCGCGGAGAAAGTGCGTGTATGGAGAAAGCAAAGGACGGCTCATTCGCTGGCAGGCCTCACCGCGAGCAGATCGAAGAAGCCCTGCTCAACTTCCTTCAGCTGCTTCTCCAAGCCGAAATTTGCGGAACCGAGTTCGGTTTCGACGATGCAGTCTTGGTCGTTCAATTCAGTATCCTCAACCACTTCAACACGAGTTGCGCCGGAAACGCTCGCAAAGTAACGCTTCCAGGATTCGCTCTTACTCGGCCCAACGCGAATGGTTACGTTCGAGCCTTCACGCATGTTTTCCATGGCCAGGCGAACCAGCGATGCCACCAGCATCTGATCGACCTGCGCCTCGCGATGCAGGATCTTGGCTGCGATGGCAAGAGATAGTTGAACGATTTCTGCTTCAACCTTGCCGAAGTATTTGTCTCGTTCCTCTGCAAACTTGGCAACTGCCGTCGCGATTGAAGCGCGCGCTGCCTGGAGCTTTCGCTCGTACTCAACGCGCAGCTTTTGCTCCATTTCGCATATTGCTTCCGCCCGTTCTCGTGCGATCCGTTCGGCGAACTCCGCCTGCGTCAACTGCAGGTCTTTTCGCTGGGCGCCGAATTCGAGATCGCTATGCAATCCGGCCAGAAGTGGATCTCCATCGCGCAGCACGCCCGCGGAAATCTCGCGGTATTGCAACGTGGTCACTGGAATTGAATATTCCGCGTTAGTCGACATACTCATCTTCTCCCTGGCCGCGAAGCACCATTCGGCCTTCGGCTTCGAGTTTTCGAGCGATTGCAATCATTTCGCTCTGCGCTTTGGCAACGTCCTTGCTTCGCACCGGCCCCATCATTTCAGAATCTTCTTTCAACATCTCAACGGCGCGAGACGACATCGTTTTGAATATATGGGTTCGCAATTCTTCACTGGCGCCCTTCAAGGCGATTGCCAGGGTCTTTTTGTCGACCATCGTGATCAGTTCCCGCATGTCAGATTCGGGCACCTGAACGAAATTCTCGAATGTAAACATAAGATCGCGGATACCGGTGGCTAGCGCGGGTTCTGTAGATTCGATGGTTTCCAGAATCTCTTTCGCGGCAGGAGGCGCCAGTTGATTCATCAAGTCGGCTAGATTCTTGAAGCCGGTGTCGGCGCGCTTTGTCGATTTCCCGGCGGAGCTGAAACGCCGATTGATCACCTGTGAAGCCTTCGCCGCGGCCTCGGAGGAAAACTGACCCATCGTGGCCATGCGCTTGACGCAATCGACCCGTTCTTCCGGCTCGAGTTGCATGAGCAGCGCCGATGCCTGCTTTGGTTCAAGATGTCCAAGCAGGAGTGCCTTTGTTTGGGCGTGCTCGCCGGCCAGAAACCTTGCAACCTGTTGAGGCTCTGTTTTCTGGAGCGCATCAAAGTTGAGCGGGTCGTTATCCTTCGGGCTGTTCAGGCGCTGCACCATTTTCTCGGCGCCGTTTTCGCCGAAGGCCTTCACCAGCAGACGAACCGCAACGTCCCGGCCACCCGCGGTTGTCGTTCCCCTGGCCGCCATCATCTGCTTGTATTCCTCAAGCACCTGGAGAGTGAGCTCAGCAGGGATCCTCGGCAGGTTTGCCAACTCTTCCGTGACGCGCTCCAGATCGGACGGCGGCAAGCTTCGGAGAACTGGCACCGCCTCCGACTCGTTGAGAACCGCTAGCAGAATTGCCGCTTTGCGCGCGCCAGCGAAGGATGATTGAGTCTGTGTGCTCATGACCGTTCCTCACGCATCCAGGCTTGCATCGCCCGCGCCGTGTCGACCGGATTCTGTTTTGCCAGTTCGGACGATTGCAGCTTGAGTTGTGCGGCTCGTCTGCCCACGTCAATTGCTTCCGTCGCCTCCGAAGACAGTCCCTGCACATTGGGGGCCGCCAGAGCCGGCTGCAGCCCCGCAGTCAGTTCTCCCTGTCGCAGTGCGTGCTTCTGAACGGGCCGAATAACCAGGAGGTAGGCCAGCAGAAAGAGGCCAAGGAGCGACAGCGGACGCAAAAGCGACGAATAATCGGAGACTGTCTTTTGAACTTCTGAGGCCAGGTTCGGAGCCGGCAAATCACTGTCTGTCGCGCCACTATCGAATGAGAGATTCTGCACGCTGATTGTGTCGCCGCGCTTGGCGTCAAATCCGATCGCAGCCTCAGCCAGTTCCTGGATTCGATTCAGCTCATCCTGCGATCGTTTCTGGCGCGTGACCTTAACCTTGCCCTTGTTGTCGGTTGTCTTCACAAGCGTGTCGTCGACGAGCAGAGCAGCGCTGATCCGTCGAATTGCCCCTGCCGGCGTAATCGTATGAATGATGGTTTTGTTGACTCCGTATTGCGCACTTTCGGTCTTGGAAGATTGTGTGGGGCTTGAATTGGCTGCCGACGTTTGAGCCGCCGGGACATTATTCTGCTGGCTCGCCTGGCCCGCCGGTTTAGCCGGCTTGGCAGCCGGGATATTGCTCGCTGTCCCCGGGACCCCAGAAGGATTCGGTGTCCCGCCGGCTGAATCTTCAGTTCTCTGCATGGTGAGCAACGCACTCACAGCCGGGTCATATTTTTCATCGTTTTCGTCGGTTGACGCTTCATCGAATTCCACATTTACGCTGGCGCGGATCGCGTTGGTTCCTACCACCGGCTCCAGGGTGTTGATCAACCGATTCGTCAGTCTTGCTTCCTCATCTTGATCGCTGCCCGGGCCGTCGTGAGCCAGCCCGAGAGATCTCTCGGAGTCGGCATCGATAATCGAAACGTCTTCAGGTTTCAACTCATCGACCGCACCGGAAACCAGCCGCGATATGGCGACGACGGCGTCCTTGGAAAGTCCATTGTGACGAAGCCGGAGAATGACTGCGGCCTTGGCATTGCGCTGCCGGTCGAGGAACACTGAATCGGTCGGCAATACAAGGTGGACTCGTGCCTGCTCAACATCGGCAAGCGTCTGAATGGTCCGCTCCAGCTCGCCCTCCATTGCGCGCTGGTAAGCCACCTTCTCGTCAAACTCTGTCTGTCCCCAGGACATTTTGTCGAAAAGCTCAAATCCCATTCGCCCGCTATGCGGCTGGCCTTGCGTCGCCGTCATCATGCGCGCTGCATCCAGTTTGTCCGCTGGCACGCTGACCTCCTTGCCATCGGCGCTAACCTGGTGGGGAATGTTCTGTGAGTCGAGCTGTGTGGCCAGCGCCTGTGCATCCGCAGGATCGAGATCTTTGTAAAGCGGTTTGTAATCCGGCGACGCAATCAGACGCACAAACAGGGTCAGCATCAGGGCTGTCGCGCCTGCGCCTCCCAGAAGTAGGCTCTTTTGAAGGCCTGTCCGGCTCCCCCAAAACTGCTTCACTTGTTCGACTACATTCGAAGAACCTGGCATTGTTTACCAATCCTAAAATTGCATTTTCTCGATGTCTTGATAGGCATTCACGATCTTGTTGCGGACCTGCATCATCAGCTGAAAGGCAACATCTGCTTTCTCCACCGCCACCATCACATCGTTCAGGTCACCGCCGCCTCCACGCAGAAGATTGCTCACCTGCGAAGCTGCCGAGGTGTGGAGTTGATCAACGGTATGCACGGCATTGGAAAGCACCGAAGAAAAGCTCTCTTCGCCGGATGTTCCGCCGCTGTTCTGGAGCGATGACGGATCCGGAATGGTTGCGTTCGGAATCGGAGTAAAGGTGACGTTGCTCATTGCGCTGCTCCCGTTTACGAGGTCTTCAAGATGTCAATCGACTGCTGGATCATTTGTTTCGCCGCATTCACCGCCGAGGCATTCAGCTGGTAGGACCTGACTGCGCCCATCATGTCGACCATTTCGGCCACAGGATTAATTGCGGGATACGCGACCATTCCGTTCTTGTCGGCATCGGGATTTCCCGGCTCATAGTGCATCACCGGCGGTGTTGTATCTTCGACGACTTGCGTCACTTGAACCGAGCCTGGCGACGCATGACCGAAGCGACCGAGCCGGTTCAGCACCGTGGTGAACGGAGAGGGATTCGAAGCGCTGAAGACGACTTCTTTGCGCACATACGGGCCGCCGGTATCCGTGTGCGTGGTTTCGGCATTGGCGAGATTCGTCGAGGCCACTTCAGCTCGTTGCCGCTCCGCCGACAGGCCTGACGCGCTCACGCTCAACATGTCAAACAGTCCCATGATCAGTTTCCTTCCTTGATCGCGATCAGCAGGCGATGAAACTCAGCTTTAATCAGTTGCACGCCCATTTGGTATTGGAGTTGTGCCTCTCCCAACAAAAGGCTCTCGCGATCGATGTTCACATTGTTTCCGTCGGGCCGCTCGGGAAGGCCTTCGACCTCAGACGATGCGGGCACGAGCTGCACGTCATTGCCCTCATCCGTCGCTTGCTGCATTGCGGCCTGGAAGTTGATGTCTCTTGTGTGATAGCCAGGCGTATCTACATTGGCGATGTTGGACGCAATCAACTGTTGGCGGTCCGCTGTCACCTTCAGATATCCCTGAAGCAACTGCATAACAGGCGTGGTAGTTGACATGCTATGCGTACCTCCTTGGCGGCAAGCCGTACTCCCGGATCTTGTTCCTCATGGTGCGCAGGCTGATTCCCAGCATTTCCGCAGCGTGTGTCCGATTGCCATCGGTGAGAGCGAGCGTATTTTGGAGATGAGTCTTCTCCACCTGCCATATCGGAGTGCCGGCGGGCAATTCATCTATTGCTGAGGCCCGTGCCGGCTCCTTCAACCTTGATTGCCCGTGGAATTCCATCTCGAAGCATGCGGAATCGAGAGTTCTGGTCTCGGTCAGGGTGACAACGCGCCGCATGAAATTCGCAAGTTCGCGGACGTTTCCCGGCCAGGAATGCGATTGCAGGCGATCGAGAAAATCAGGCAGAAGATGTGGGCACTGCGTACCATGCTGTGCGGCGTATTTTTCAGCGAAATGGCGTGCCAGAACCGGAATGTCTTCCCGGCGATCGCGTAAAGGCGGCAAAGTGAGCGGAATGACATTGAGCCGGTAATAAAGATCTGCCCGGAACTGGCCGCGCTCGACCATGGTCGACAGAGAAACATTGGTTGTAGCAATCACGCGGATATCAACCTGGACGGTCGCAGCCTCACCAAGACGTTCGAACTCGCGCTCCTGCAATACGCGCAGTAGCTTTGGCTGAAGGTTAAGAGGCATTTCACCGATTTCATCCAGCAGAATGGTCCCGCCATCGGCGAGTTCGAATTTTCCCGACCTGGTGGCGATAGCTCCTGTAAATGCTCCACGCCCGTGTCCGAACAACTCACTTTCGAGCAGAGCCTCGGGAACTGCCGCGCAGTTCACGGCGATGAATGGTTTGTCGCAGCGCGCGCTGGAATCGTGGATATAGCGCGCAAGAAGCTCCTTGCCAGTTCCGCTTTCGGCTTCAATCAATACATCCGCACCGGCGCTGGCGGCTGCGCGTGCCCGTTGCAGCGAACGAGTCAGAAGGGGTGAGCGACCGATAATTTCACCGCACGCGGAATCCTCAGCCGGTGCAGGTGATTGCGTAACCCGGTGCACGAGCTGCGCTGCCGTTGACTGCAGCCGATCAAAAGGAATCGGTTTGGTCAGGTAGTCGAGCGCTCCGTCACGCATCGCAGCGACTGCATCCGGCACCGACCCGTAAGCGGTCAGCAAAATCACTGCGGTATCGGGTGACGCTTTCCGCGCAGCCCGCATCACTTCCATCCCTGTGCCGTCTGGCATGCGCATATCGGTGACGATCAAGTCGAAGTCCCGGCCTTCCACGTTGCGCACCGCCTCCCGCACGCACGAGGCGGTTTCAACACGCCATCCATGGCGCAGAAAATTTGCGCGCAACGCCGTGCGAATTCCTGGTTCGTCGTCAACTACCATCACCGAAAGTGCTTCATCCATGCTCATATGGCCGGAAACCCCAACTCAAAAGTTGTTCCCTTGTTTACCTGACTCGAAACCCGGATCTCCCCGCGGTGTTGCTCCATGAGCCGCTTGCAAACCGCAAGGCCCAAACCCGGAGTCTCTCCGGTTCCACTGAATCCTGGGTCAAAGATGTGTTCGACAACGTTGTCCGGCATCCCGCAACCCGTGTCTTGAATGGTGACCACCGCACGATTGAGCCCGGCCTTCGTTCTCTCGACCAGCGAAACCGTGATGCATCCACCGCATTCGGTATGTCGAATTGCGTTACAGAGGATGTTCAGAATGATTTGCCGGATGGCATCTTCGTTGCCCAATACGGAGATCGTCGCAGCGCTTGCTGAAAAGGCAAGTGAGACTCCGGCCTGGTCGGCGATGGGCCTGACAAATTCCACGCCGCTTTCAATGCACGCTGCCAGGCGAACCGAGGTCAGGCGCAGTCGGCACTCACTTTTGAGGCTCAAGACGTTGTTCACTGTGCCGGAAAGCGTGCGGATGCCGGCCCGAAGATGAGAAATCCACTCAGCAGCCTCGCTGGGCTCTTGCTCGATGAGCCCGGCAAAAAGTTCCAGGCTTGCTAATGGATTCTTAATCTCGTGGGCCAGGATGGTTGAGATCTCTGCCAGAACTGTAGCGCGCCGGGCAGCTTCGCGCTCCTGCTCCGCAAGCTTATTCGCTGTTATGTCGCGGAGAATCCAGATACTTTGCAGACGGTTCTCGAGCCCTGAACGGCATTCAGAACCGGCCGCAGGGTCCAGTTGGCGGCAGCTGATCGCCAGCCAGCGATTACCGAGCCTTCCATCGGGGCTCAGCTCGATATCGATGGCGCCGGTGGACCTTCTTCCCATCGACACGAAGTCAATCTGGCAGAATGCGGAGAGGGCCTGCAGGCTCTCGATATGCGCGCTCTTCAGCTCCAGAAGCCTGCGGCCTTCCGGGTTGATCATGACGATCCGATCAGCCTGGTTCAGTACAAGAACACCGCACGGCAGCGAATCAAGCATCTGTTGCAGTGCTGCCCGCATGCGGTCGTTCTCATTCAGACTGCGCGTCAATGCCGCATTCCGCTCGGAGAGTTCAGACCCGAGACGCGCAACTTCCTGCTGGAGATCGCGATACGAGGACTCCAGTACCGACGATGCAGCAATGAATTCTGAGAATGCATCCGCAAGCAACTGCGGGCTGGGCAACGGTTCGATGTCCAGGCTCATTATTGGAACGGCATGAGAACTCGGCAGCATTTGCCTACTTGACATGCACGACGCGTGCCAAACTGGGAGCTGATGCCCGAATTGGGCTATAAGCGGAGAGGTTTCTATAAAATTATGTGTTCAGGCTTGATTTCCAGCCCGTTGCCAACCAGGACTGAGGCGCGTTCAATCGTATTGCGCAGTTCACGTACGTTTCCCGGCCAGTTATGCTGCAACAGGATTTGCAGCGCTTCTTGAGTTACCGACACTCTGGGGTGATATTTTTCTGCAAACGCCAGAGTCAGGTCCTTAATATCGTCCATTCGGTCGCGCAGGGGCGGCAGGTGAATCGGGAACACCGCGAGGCGATAAAAAAGGTCCTCACGAAATTGCCGTTGAGCCACGCGCGCTTTCAGTTCGGAGTTGGTCGCTGCAATCACCCGCACATCGACCTTCAGATTGTCGTTGCCCCCGATGCGCTGAACCTCACCTTGCTCAAGGAACCTCAGAATCTTGCTCTGCAACGGCAGGGGCAAATCGCCAATTTCGTCGAGAAACAGGGTGCCGCCGTGGGCTGCATGAATGCGCCCGATTCGCGACTGCACCGCACCCGTAAATGACCCCTTTGTATAGCCAAAAAGCTCTGCCTCGAGCAGCGTCTCGGGAATTGCCGAGCAATTTACCACCACAAAGGGTTGGTTGCGGCGCCCGCTTATGAGGTGAATCTCCTGGGCAATCAAGTCCTTGCCCGTTCCGCTCTCTCCGGTAATGAGCACCGTGGCATCATGAGTTGCAACCATGCGAGCCAGCGAGTAGATGCGCAGCATCGGCTGCGAATTGCCCACCATGCTTCTCAGCCTGACGACCCCGCCACTTTCAGGTTCGCTGTTCTCCTCATCACTCGGTCGCAGAGCTTCGCTGCGTAGTGATCCCACCCTGTTCACTGCATCTGCCACTTTTCTTGAAATCGCTGTCGGCGACGCGCTTCCAACAAGAAGTTGCCCAGTGTGCGAGTTGAGCATCAGGATCTGCGTACTGGGAAAACGATCACGAACAATGCGATGGAATTCTCCCGTATCAAGGTCCGGGAGCACTGGATCAAGAAGAAGGACAGCATCATTTCCCCCGCGTTCCCGCAGGCGCATCAACGCCTCTGCTCCGCCGCTTGCCTCGGCTACGCGCCATCGCGGCAGACAGAGCTTTTCCATCAGTTCATCGCGCAGTTTGGCGTTGGGACTTACCACAAGAACGTCGACAGGAACTCGATCTTCCATGCGCAATGCTGCTGAAGCTACGGTCACCATGTTGATTGCCTATCTTGATTCGAAATTAGAGTGGTCCCTGAGCTTCGATTCCCCTTGGCTGTTCTTAGCTCTCGTGGACAGATGTGCACCGATTCGCAATTTCCGTTATCCTCTCTTCTCCGTCAAGCAGAGGAAAATTGATGGAGATCTGAAAGGGAAACTCAGAGCATTCGTAAAAGCCCTGTTGTTTCCTCACGTTCACTTCAGCCACTAACAAGTGAAGTCGGTGCATAGCGGTCAAACTCTTTTCCGTTGACCGAGTGCACAGCAAATTCAAATTGGCGAAGCCATCGCGCCGACTGATGTCTATGCAAATGTCGTCAGGGCTTTGGGACTGCGCTTCCATTGCGTTCAGGGCAGCATGAAGCGCCTGCTCGGTTCGCACAGGGTCAGCCATCACCCGGAATTCGCAGTCAGGCTTGGCCAGCGCAATCCGCTGAAATGAATTGCGCGATTCAGCCTGCCTATTCTCAAGGACCGAAGCAATCAGATTCCAGAGGTCAATTTCCTTGCAGGCTGGTTCAAATTGAACTCCGTCGAGCAGATTGCGCAGACCTGAAACCAGGTTGCACAGATGGTCCACCTGGGTATTCGACATCTCCAGGTAGCGGCTGGCTTCTGGCGGAACTGCACCACGCAGCGTGAGCACACCAAGGGCGCCACGCAGGATCGTAAGAGGCTGCGCCAGTGCGTGCAGTCCCTCGTCCAACTCCCTGCAGAGCCAAGCCTGCGATTCTGCGTCTCCGGCCGGCGCGCCGCTTTCCAAGGCATTCTTATTAGGCATCACGCAACTCATATCCAAATCCCCGCACAGAATGGGTAAGCTTCTGCTCTCCCGGCAGATCGATTTTGTCGCGAACGTATTTCACGTATACGTCGACAATATTTGTCGTCGCATCGGGCGGCATGTTCCACACTTCTTCGAGCAATGTGGCCCGGGATACGGGGTGTCCGGCATTGCGCATCAAGACTTCAAGGATGGCAAACTCCCGTGGCGTCAACTCGATTCGCCGTCCATTCCGTTCCACGCGGTGCTCTTGCCGGTAGAGTTTGAGGTCACCGACTATGGAACAATCGGAAATCGTCCCGGAGTTACGCCGCAGCAGGGCATGGACACGCGCCAGAAGTTCAAGAAGTGAAAAAGGCTTATTCAGGCAGTCGTCCGCGCCACTCTGCAGCGCATGCACCCTGTCTTCGATCCGGCTGCGGGCAGTTAGCACCATGATCGGCAACTTGGGCTGCTCGGGCCGGACCTTGCGAATGAGGCTGATGCCATCGAGCTTCGGCAGGTTCAGGTCGACAATCAAAAGGTCGAAACGGCGCTTCGCCTCAAGTGCATTCGCAGCAGCTTCACCGTCAGAAACCTGATCGACGATGAAGCCCTGGCTGCGGAGCTCTTCACTCAGGAAACCTGCGAGCGAATCATCATCCTCGACGACAAGTATTTGTCGCCCTGAAGTACCTTTGCACTCAGCAGGCCCTGAGGCAATTCCCACGCATGGGGCACCGGGTTTCTGTATTGTAATCTTTTCCAAGGCAGGTTCTTGCATAGAAGTCGTTGCCCACTCTTTCGTTTGTGCTGAACTTCTAAACACGTTGTATTTAGAAACAAGTGTTGCAATTGACCGGTGAAGCTAGGAACGGTGGCCCGATGGCACATATTAGAGCCGAATGAGGAGCCCCATTGTGACGAATATCACAGATGATGGCCAAAGTACATAGAAAGTAATGTCTTGTGCGTGCAGGCATTGACCTTGTTATTAACTTTATAACAACAAAGTAACCTGTTTTGCGCACGGATCATTGACCTTTGAGGTTCGTTTTGGTTCCCGAGGAGTTGGAGCGGACAGAATCGAAACTGGCGTTCGCGCAGGTACTGGCTATAATTGATCACCCATTATGACGATGTGATAGGGTGTTGTGAAGTCTTCAGATGAGCCCAATAGGCGCAGCGGCATGGGCTCTGGAATTGTTCTTAAGTCAGGCAAGTACGCTGGTTGGACACCGAATATGCGGAGATTTCAATATCGCGCTCCACGCTTTCCTGTTGACCTTCCTGTCTACCTGACGCAGGGAGACTCGACGCAATTGACACGCTGCCGGGAAGTCAGTGTGGACGGGATGAAGCTGGACTTGATGGGGGCTTCCTTCCCATTTTCATGCGGTTTCCTTCAACTCGGGGATGGAATTTCAAGCCTGAAAATCCCTTTTCAGGTAAGCTCCAGAGCTATCGACTCCATCTGTGTCATGTTTCAGAATGAGTCGAGCGAACAGTCTGAGGAGCTATGCAGGTTCATTGCGTCCCTGTCGCACCGTAACACTTGTTTGAGCCTGGTAGTACTGACGCCGGCAGTGGAGTCTGGCGCGCTCCGCTTGCCGCGCTCTATTCCTGACCGCCGCTCGTGACCGTGTTCGACTTCCCCAGCACGGGCGCTACCTCTGAGCCGTTCTGGACCTGATATTGAACGATGAGGGAGATGCGCCTGTTGGAGGGATCCTCAGGCTTCTGCGGCAGTTTCAGCCTCTGATCGGCAAAACCGCGCACTTGCGACAACTGGTCCGGCCGAATCCCTTCAGATTGCATCATTCTTCGAGCTTCGTTCGCTCGATCCGACGAGAGATCCCAGTTATCATAGTTCTTGCCACCGGAGTATGGCTTTGAATCCGTATGCCCCTCGATCGAGATATTGTTAGGCAACTTGCCGAGTTCTGTTGAGAGGACTTGCAGCAGTTCGGTCAATGCCGGGGTCGGCTTTGCACTTCCCAGTTCGAAAAATGTCCCTTTTGCCGATTCCATCAATTCGATCCGCAGACCCTCCTGCGTAATCGTGATCTCAATCTGGTTTTTCAGTTTATCCAGGGGGTCGAGATGATGGATGGAGCGAAGAAGCTCTTCCTTCAGCTTCTCCATGTCTTCCTTTTTCAGGGCGACGGATTCTCCGCCATTCTTGTTGGTTCCCACCATCTTGGCGATTCCCCTGGGGTCCTTGAAATAGCCCCCCACTGCCTCCTGCACTTGCTTGCTGGCATTCATCATCCACAACACGATAAAGAGGGCCATCATTGCCGTGACGAAGTCGGCGTATGCTACTTTCCACGCGCCCCCGTGATGGGCCGCATGACCAGCCTTCTTTTTCACGATGATGGCTTCATTCATCTCTGCCATGGGTCGCGTCCTTCATCATCTGCCATTACGCAGCCACCGCCGGCGCCGCCGCCGGGCCATCCTTTTGGCGGCATGCTTTTTCGACTACCTGGAAGCTCGGCCGCACGTGTTCGGGAATTGCGCGCCTGCCTATCTCGACGGCAAGGGACGGAGACATGCCTTTAATGAAGGCGAGCATCACAACCCTCAACACATGGTAGAAAGCGTGCTCATCTTCGATCAGTTTTGATAGGTTCGACCCAAGAGGCCCGACCACCCCATAACAAAGTAGAATGCCGAGAAACGTACCCACCAGGGCGGCCGCCACTTTATGCCCGATTTCCTCGGGCGGACCCCCCAGAGCGCTCATTGTGACCACAACGCCGAGAACCGCGGCGACAATTCCCAGGCCGGGCAGCGAATCCGCCACGGTGCTTAACGCAACGGAACTTTGCGTTTGGCCAATATGGTGAACATCCATGTCGAGTTCCATCATCTGGTCCAGATCGAATGCCCCGGCGCCGCCAGTGATGGCCATGCGCATGGTGTCGCAAACGAAATCGCGGATGTGATGATTTTTCAGGAAGAACGGGTTTTTTGAGAAAACCTGGCTCTTGTCCGGCGCCTCGATATCGCTCTCAATCCCTGCCAGCCCTTCCTTGCGCGCTTTGTTGAATAGGATGTACATCATTCTCAGCACATCGATGTAACGCTGCTCGGAATAGGCGGTCCCCGCCAACACCCGAACCAAGTCGGCTGAAACCTTCTTTAAAACAAAAAACGGGTTCGCTGAAAGCAGGGTGCCAAGAGCAGCCCCACCGATAATCAAGAACTCGGATGGCTGCATCAGCACCAATAGCGGCCCTTTTTCCATGAGGAAGCCGCCAAGTACCGCGCAAAATACAGCGAGTATTCCGATGATGACAAACATGCGAAGTGTCCCTCTTGCGGAGCGCACATCGGACGCAGGCCGTAACGTTCCGCCGTGAGGAGATTAAAGTGCTTGCCTTCTATCGGCACTTGCCGCTTAATTTTCCAGATGGGGAAGCACTCTCGCTACTAAATGTGTCGGGGAATCAAGTTTACATGTTGCAAAAAAATTCCCGGCGCAATCGGACTCCTCTGAAATTCCTCTGAATTTCTGCCGATAGATAAGGTTTATCCAATCCGGAGTGCCTGGTCCGCCATGGCTCTTGGGAGTCATTTGGGTGGAAGGCGCCCGGCATATTGCTGTTCAGCGAGACAGCTGGAAAGACGACACGTTCAGGTACGGGAGGATGACGGCTCAGAAAGGCCAAGCGTGAGTCTGGTAGTACAGCCACGGGGAGGCTGCGGGAGGATTGATGCAAAGCGCGGTCATTAAAAACGATTCTATGCGAGCAGCGGCACTGCAAAACGGGCTCGGGTCCTCGCAAGCTCTTTCAGTTGCAACCCCAAATGGCCCCATCAGGTTGATCGGCGGCACTCGCTATCTAGCTCGCCAGCCGATCCTCGATTTGCGCGGCCAGATTCACGGCTACGAACTGCTCTATCGCAACGGACCGGAAGCGGCGTTCCGCGGAGATGGCGATTTGGCCTCCTGTACCATGCTGGATAACACGGTACTGTTTGGACTGGAGATGTTTACCGGCAGGTCGCTTGCTTTCATCAACTGCACCTCGCGGATGTTGACCGAGAATCTGGTGAGCATTTTGCCGCAAAGCGCGACCACATTGGAAATACTGGAGACCGTCGAACCCACTCCGGATCTGGCCGATGCCTGCCGCAAACTAAAGGCGCTGGGATTCAGGTTGGCGCTTGATGATTTCGTATGGGCACCGAGTTTCGTCCCGTTTGTGGAACTGGCCGATTACATCAAGGTGGACTTTATGTTGACCGATGCGGCGGGAAGGAAAGACCTGATTCGGAAGCTCAAAGGCAAGAAAGTATCGCTGCTCGCGGAAAAGGTGGAAACAAAAGAAGAATACGAGCAGGCGTGCTTAGAAGGCTTCACGCTTTTTCAGGGATATTACTTTTGTCGCCCAGAGTTAGTGAAAAACCGCAAGATCCCATCCAATCAACTTTGCCACTTCGATATTCTCCGCCTTTTGCAGGCAGATCCGGTCGATATATCCAAATTAAGCAACGCCGTGAAACGCGATGAATCCCTGACCTATCGCATTTTACGGATGGTGAATTCGGTAGGCTATGCAATTCGACAAGAGATTGACTCCGTTCGATCGGCTCTGAGGATTCTAGGCGAGGACGCCTTTCGGCGCATTATTGTGCTAGCCATTGCGGCCGAGTTCAATACCGGCCGCCCCCCGGAAATCCTTCGCATGGCCATGATTCGCGCACGTTTCTGTGAGGTCGCGAGCGAACTCCTTTCGCTTTGCTCTACCGAACAATACCTCCTCGGAATGTTCAGTCTGCTTCCTGCGATGCTTGGTTCCCCAATGGACGAACTGACCCCGGCACTACCCGTTCGCAGAGAGATCCGAGAGGCGCTGGAAGGACAGGTCAACCCGGAAGGGCGTCTGCTTGGATGGCTAAAGGGACACGAGTGTGGCGATTGGGCGGCGTGCGACTCAATTATCCGGTCCTGCGAACTAGACCAGGAGCGGCTAAGCGAAATCTACATCGAGGCTGTGTTGGGGGCTAACAGTGAGTTCACAGCGGCGGCCTGACTCCAGGGTTACTTGATTTGGGCTCAAACGGTCTAGGTTTGCTCCTGTTTACTCACCGCCGTCACGAATCTGTACTGCGACAAGAGTGCGAGTCGGTTTTAAGGGGACTTGAAGAGCTCAGTGGCTCAGCGAGCGAATGCCCGCATTGCGTCAGGTGGGCTGGAACGGAGCAAGACAAATACAAATCCTTTGGGACTGGGACAGTGTATTGATTGAACTCGAGTCCGCCGAAGCCTGGCGCCCGATTGCCGGTCCAATTTGTTCGCATTAACTGCCTTGCTGAATTAGAACGGGAGCAAAAAACCTGCACATCTGTGATCTGAATCACTTAACACGGAAAGACTATCGATACATTCCAGGCAGTCATTCAGCACGACCTATGACGAGCTGGTTTTTCCCCTTATCGGCCAGTTGGAGCTATATTTCCAGCCCTCGGAGGCCTTGGGAATGATGAATTTTCGCGTGTTGCGAGCAAGAATCGGCCCTGCAGTTCTGCTTGTCGGACAGTCCCACGAGGGATGAGTCCTAACGCTGGCGCTTCTGGAACATTTCGACCTAATTGCCGATGAAGTATAGCCCTTACCCGCTTCCGAAGCGAGACACGGGATGGGACCAGCGGATCGATGGGACAGTCGCGCTCCAAGGGACCAGCGCCGCGCAGAGCCGGTCGTCGCAGTTCGAAAGCCTGGGACAGTTTCGCGGGGATTCTTATGCGCTTTGGAATGGACAAAAGCACCTTCGGCGGCATACTTCTTGCTTGCCTTGGAATCATATTTGGCTTGATCCTCGATGGAGGAAAGGTTGCCCAGCTGGTTCAGCCCACGGCCGCCCTGATCGTTATTGGCGGCACGATAGGCGCTGTCATGGTTCAGTTTCCATTGCGCATTGTCTTTCAGGCGGTCGTGCACCTCAAGGACGTCTTCTTCAATTCCCAGGCAGAATCCGAAGCGATCGTTGGAAATTTGCTTCGCTATGCCTATAAGGCCCGGAAAGAGGGCATCCTTTCGCTTGACTCTGAACTTTCAAAAATCCATGACCCTTTTCTGAAAGAGAGCCTCATGCTCGCGATCGATGGCGTGAATGCATCGGACCTGCGAAAGATGATGGAGTTGCATCTCGACTACCGCGGAGAGAAAGATGAACGCATTCCCAAGGTCTTCGAAGCCGCAGCCGGATACGCACCTACCATTGGGATTATTGGCGCTGTCTTAGGTCTCATCCAGGTCATGCAGCGACTTCAGGACATCAATGAGGTCGGTAAAGGAATTGCAGTCGCATTTGTGGCGACAATTTATGGTGTGGGGTTGGCAAATCTCTTCTTCTTGCCTTGGGCAGGAAAGCTGCGCATTCTGATCCGTGATCGGCAGGTCATTCAGGAGATGACGCTTGAGGCCGTTCTCTCCATCGTTGATGGCATCAATCCTCGGGCCCTCGAAATGCAGCTGAGCCGGTATCAGGTTTCTCAGAAGCGGCACAGCCTTCAGAAAGTTGCTTCCCGATGAGACCGCGAAGACGGAGAGATCTTCAAGAAGCCGTCAATCACGATAGGTGGTTGGTCTCTTATGCAGACTTCATGACACTCTTGTTCGCCTTCTTTGTCGTGCTCTTTGCCGCCACTTATCGCGATAATCAAACCATCAGAAAACTTGCCCGGGCCATCCACAACGGTTTCCAGACCATGGGCGCGTTTAAAACCGATGAAAGCGGCAGCGGCGGCGCATATTCCACCGAGACACCGGACGCCGACGACAACACCTCCCGTGTTCAGAATGACAAGACCCCGATCAGCCCCGCATCAGCCGGATCCGTTGAGGACATGCTTGAATTGCGGCGACAACTCGAGTTGGCGATGGGACAGGAGCTCAAGAATCACGAAGTGGTCCTTCAAGTAACGCCTGAGGGCTTCGTGATCAGCCTCAAAGAACTTGGTTTCTTCAATAGCGGTCAGGCCGAGCTCTTGCCCGGAGCCGCAGAAAAAATCGAGAAAATTGCCAAAGTGCTTTCCAAGCCTGGATTGGAAATTCGTGTCGAAGGACACTCCGACAATCAACCGATTCACAACGACCAATTCCGCTCGAATTGGGAACTATCGACTGCCAGAGCCATGGCGGTACTAAGACTGCTCGTAGACGACGCCGGCTTCGACCCGAAAAAACTCTCTGCGTCAGGCTATGGTGAATATCGTCCGGTCGCCGACGATTCGACGGCTGAAGGCCGCCGGATGAATCGGCGCGTTGATCTTATTGTCGTCCAGTCCAAGCTTCCCATCATCCCGACTCGATAATTATCGGTTAAAGCCTCTGGAACCGGCGCGGCTACTTGCCGATAAGGAGACTTCCCCCCAGGTATGCCTGAATTTGTGAGCAGGAAGTTGGTAAGGAAAGCCCATGATTTCGTTGAAGAAATATCTGGATTTGCCATCAGGTTCGGAAGGCATAAAGGCGGCTGAAGAGCCTGACCTTCTGAAAGTAGCGATAGAGGAGTACGGCGCAACACTGGAAGCGGTGGGAAACTGCTGTGCGAAAGCCTGCCCGGTGACGGTCGATGCGCTGAATCAAGAGCTGGTGGAGATTCGCTGTGGACTCTCAGTCTCGATGCAATCTGGAAGGCTGGCGGAGGCCGCCGCGCGCGCGAAAGAGCAACTGAATGAGTGGGGTCGTGTGACCGAGCGGCACTACCATGAGAAGGCCGACGAAGTGAAGGAGCTGCTGCTGGCAATGGCTCGTGCTGCAGAGAGCGTGAGCGCGAGAGACGCGCGGTGCGCCGAACAAATGAATGGAATAACTGACCGGTTACATGCCATCGCCAGCCTTGAGGACGTGACTGAGATTCGGCTGTCAATCAAGAGAAGCGCCAGCGAACTGAAGACTTCAATCGATCGGATGGCCGCGGAGGGGAAGGCGACTCTGCTTGCGCTCCGTGAACAAGTATCAACCTACAAGACGAAGCTTGACATAGTTGAGGCGATTGCTTCGCGCGACGCGCTGACGGGATTGAGCAGCCGGCTGTATGTCGAAAGGCAGATCGAGCGACGGATTGCGGACGGTGCTGTGTTTTGCGTGGCGCTGATCGATATCGACGGCTTCAAGTGCGTGAATGACCAACACGGGCATTTGATGGGCGACGAATTGCTGAAGCATTTCGGGACGGAGCTTAGATTGGCGTGCCGTGCGATGGATATGATCGGGCGATGGGGCGGCGACGAATTCCTCTTGATCTTTGACTGCGGGCTGAAGGAGGCGCAGACACGGGCCGAGCGGCTGCGGAAATGGATTTGCGGCAGCTACACCTTAGGGGGCAGGCAAGGCGAGATCAAGTTGCAGGTGCACGCGTCGATTGGACTGGCCGAGCACGGGAATCATGAGGCGATGAACGAGCTTATCGAGCGTGCCGATGCGGCAATGTATGCGGAAAAGAAACTGGCACTTGGCAAGAAAAGCGAGACAATGCTGGTGGCTCTGTAGTTCATCTCTAGAAGCGGTTTCACAACCTCGTTTTGAAAGAGCACGGCTTCAAAGCCTGCCCTGAGCGAAGCCGAAGGGTGCCGCAAAGGAGCCCGGAAAATCGCGGGCTTTAGCCATTGTGGGATGGGTTTTGGAAAATCTGAGACGGTTACGAATCAGCTTCTAGGAAATGCAGTCTTCACTGCAAAAGATTTGCAAACTTTGAACCGGCACCCTGCGGTCGCGGGGCACCTGAAGACCATCGGCGCCAGGACCTTGGGCGGATCCCTCGCTCCCGCCTATCATCTCAGGCCGCGGTTTTTGGGAAGTTGAGGATCGGGGCAAGCACCAATTGGCGATGGCGCAGAAACTGAAGCGCCTGCTCGGCGGGAACCGGCATGGAGAATAAATTCCCCTGTATCATGTCACATCCCCCCTTGCACAAGGCCTCCATCTGCCCCAGTGTCTCCACACCCTCGCCGACCACGCGCAGCCCAAGTGCCTGGGCCATGGATATGACGGCGTCGACGATTGGCCGCGTGCCTTCAGGCTCGGTAATCATCTCGACGAACGAACGGTCGATCTTGAGGATGTCGATGGGCAGGCGGTGCAGATAGCTGAGGGAAGAGTACCCGGTGCCGAAGTCGTCGATAGCAATGCGCACGCCCAGATCCTTGAGCTTTTGCATTTGGCGAGCGGATTCAGCAAAGTCCCGCATCACGAGGCTCTCGGTCAGTTCGAGTTCGAGCAGGGACGGAGGCACGCCTGCTTCGGCCAGAATCTCTGCGACTTCGCTGGAGAAATCGTTGCGGGCGAACTGGATTGCTGAGATGTTGACTGCAATGGGAACCACCTCGCAGCCCGCCTTCTGCCAAGCCCTCAGTTGCCTGCACACTTCCTTTAGCACCCAGCGGCCGATGGGAAGGATGAGCTGTGTCTCTTCGGCGATGGGGATGAGTCGCGCGGGGGGAACGCTCCCCAGTTGGGGATGGTGAAAGCGCAGCAGCGCTTCGAGTGAAACCAGTTTTCCAGAGGGAAAGCATTGCGGTTGATAGACAAGGCTGAATGCGCCCTCTTCGAGACCGCGCCGCATTCCCGCTTCAAGAAGAGTGCGCTCGGCGTGTTCTTCAATGAGATCGGGTCTGAAGGTGCTTAGACCGAGCCCGCCAAATTTTGCATCGTACATCGCGAGATCGGCACGCTGCTCAAGAACATCCGCGGAGTCGCCATCTCCGGGATACGCCGAGATCCCGATGCTCGCGGTCACACTGAGTTGGGTTTCTCCCATTTGGATCGGCTCAGCGAGGATCTTGAGCAGTTCGGCGGCGACATGTTCCGCATCCTCGCGCTCCTCCATGCGCTCCACAACGACCATAAACTCATCGCCGCCCATGCGGGCGACGGTGTCGCCTCTGCGCATGCGTGCGATCAGACGATGGGCCATCTCGCGGAGTACGAAATCACCGGCGGGATGGCCGTAGGTATCGTTGATCTCTTTGAACTTGTCGAGGTCGATCCATAAAACTCCGACACCGCGTCCATCGCGCTGGGCGCGCTGAATCGCGCTTTCCAGCCCCTTCTTGCCCAGCCTGCGATTCCCCAACCCTGTTAAAGGGTCATGGTAGGCGCGATAAATCAGCTCTTCGTTCATCTGATGCCGCTCCAGGATCAGAGCGGCCAACCGGCAACTCGTCTGGAGAAACTCAATATCGGATTCGCCCGGAGAGTGCATGAGCCGACTGTAGACGCTGATGGTGCCGAGCGGACGGTCACCACCGGCAATGATTGGGGCCGTCCAGACCGATTGCGCTCCATTGGCACGCAGCAGCTCGGACCACGGATTGTGCACCTGGCGAAGATCCCCCACTGCGCGAACGCCCTTCTGGTCGAAGGCCACGCATTCGGGAGCGTCCGGGTTGCCCGTTGCGATCTGTTGCAGCCTGCCGGCCAGTGTCGAAGGTAGAGAAGACTGGGCTGCGAGGGTCAATGTCTCGCCTTCGAGCAGATGCAAGGCGCAGGAGAGCGACGTGCTGCGGTGTGCGACCGCCTCTGTCAGGGCCTGGAGTATCTTCGGTGTGTCCTCGTGTCGGACGAGCATTTCGAGCACGCGATCGCGGTCGCGGTTCTGTTGTTCTGCGCGCCGGCGTTCTGAAACTGCGGCGCGCAGGTCGCGCTGCAGCCAAACGACGCAAGAGGCGAAGCCGAGCAGCACCAGAAACTGAAGGGCCTCCAGGAGATGTTCCGCCGGGCCAGGGAGAGTGCGCGAGAGGCAGCTTGCGCCGATCACGATGAGACATTGGGCGAAAACAAGCGTCCGAAAGATCCCATTGCGCAGAAGCGTAGACAAGTGGCCCTCACATGAGAACTGCATTAAAGTAAAATGAATGAGAGAGTAAACGACAAATTAAGCCGGACTCTTGCGAGGTATATCGGCAGGTCGTCGAAAAGTTTTATCGATTATTGTGCTAATTCTGCGTGCCAAGAGGCGGATGCCTTCCGTCACTTCAATATCTCGATGCTGGATTCGTTGCGGGTTTCACTCAAGGCGATTCAAGAGCGGATCAGCCACGCGCTGTGGGGGAGCTTCACGCTAGACGTTTGCGGTCACACTCTCGACTGGAAAGCCAATGAGAATGCAGCGAAGGGACTGGGGGGTGAGATTGCCAAAGCCGTTGCTAAAGCCAAGAGCAATCCAGAGGGGAACTTCATCGATTTTGATCCCCTAACTGCTCACCCAAAAGAAAAGCTTCCAAGCCGGGACTTGGAAGTTATTGAAAACACATTGACCGACCTGAGACATAGGTAACACATCGTACCGGACACATAGGTGACACTTCCTCTCAAGGGGGAGGAAGGAATGCCTTGGAAGGAGTGTTCGGTGATGGATGAGAGACTGCAGTTTGTGGC
>Ga0326727_10009731_pt1 | contig 23410 bp, 23 predicted proteins | sample MB2enrmetagenome_FD_207643 | JGI IMG/M metagenome (GOLD analysis project Ga0326727, IMG submission 207643) | Lab enriched peat soil microbial communities from McLean, Ithaca, NY, United States - MB29MY | ecosystem: Environmental > Terrestrial > Soil > Wetlands > Peat | place: USA: New York... | reverse complement strand
TTTTTGGCCGTTTGGAAAATGCAAAGGGACAGGATTTAAAATTTATTGAATTATTAGATGGTCAGCAACGTCTTATAACTCTATTTTTACTACGAGAGCAGTTAAACTTATCAAATTGGTTGACTCTTAAGAATGGGCATAGAATTGCTTGTATATTGCCAGCTATTCAAGATCGGGAATTTTTGCTAAAATTGGTTAACTCTGAAAATAACAATCACCCTATTCCATTGACTTACAGTCAGCGAAAATTACAGGCAACACAAGAGTTTTGGTTAAGAAATATGACAATAAATAACCTACCAAATGATATTGATTTTTCACAAATTTCACACGCTTCAGAGTTACAGATCATAATTTGCTTGTTCCGCAATATGCTATCCAAATTTTTCAAGGTCAAAATGATCGCGGTAAGAAATTAACTTATCTGGAACGCTTGAAAAGCCTTTTAATGTTATTTGATTCCAGATTTTGTAACTTCAAGAATCAGAAAGACATTCAACAAAGATTTGCTGAATTGTATCGCGTTCTTGATGAAAGTATGGAACTTAATTTTTTTAAAAAAGGAGAAACTGGTGAAAATGAGTTTTTGCGAACTTTCTATGTTATGATTAAAATTGGCAATGATCCCGAAGCAATGTGGACATCAATAGAGGATATCTATGAAAAGTACTTTAAGAAAGAATTGATGGATAAGCCTGAGGGAAAAATATCTTTTTGGCTGCGTGAACTTAATAATGTCAATCAAAGCATAACCAACCTAAATCATCATTTATTGAATAATATAGCCGATAATCTTTATTATATAGTAATAATTTCTATGCCGATAGAAATCAATGGATTCAGTATCCGAAGTAAGGCATTATTGTTGCAATTTCATTGTTACTTTTCCGCCCCTCCAGAATGGAATGATAAACTTTTGAGAATATCCTGTTTAGAAGAAGAAACAGCAAATCTGATAGATGCAAAAATTACGGATATCGAACATAAATATTCGCCGGATTGGCAAAATAGCGAATTGAATGATTTATTCTCCAGCAAAATAGTTATGCTGCGCAATAAGCTCATAAATCTAAAAAATGCGCAAAAAGAAATATCGATTTTGGATTTAGTGAAATGGGTAGAATTAGCAGTATGGGCTGGGGAGCCAAAGGGGACTTTTAGTAATCGTTGGAATTTTGTATTTAATCGAAAAAATTGCAAAACACACCGTGATGCTGTGGATATATTTTGGAATGATCTTGTACGAACCTACCGGAATAACTATCTAAAAAATTTGTTAGAATTGCAATTCCCACGATGTGGCGGATTTGTTCTGAAAGAGGCAGAAAGATTAAGATATAATAATAACTTACATAATGTCTCACGCAATGAGATAAATCTTGAGCATATAATTCCGCAAAATCCAAAATTCCCTATACGAGATCTAGGAATTTCAGAAAACGAATTTCGGGACAATTATTTAAATAGTCTTGCAAACCTGATCTTCTTAGATCAAGAACTAAATAAGCCTGGCTCCATAGATCAACCGCCACATATTAAAGCTGCCTATTATAAAGATCAATTAGGTAGAGACGGCGATAAGGTTAAACATGTGATGGGAGAAGTTGCCAAATTGGGTAATGATTTTGATATGATATTCAAAAAATCTGGTCGGAAATCTCCTCTTTACCTTGCTTGTTTATTTTTACGCCAAATTGATCTGGCTTTATTTGTTGCCGAAATGCTTTAGGATTATTTTAGAGAATGCCTTGCCAAGCATAGCCTGCAGGAAACAATGCATCATCTCTCCAAATCCAAAATCCTCTCCGGTCTCCAGTGCCCCAAGCGGCTCTACCTGCAGGTGCATCAACCGGAACTGGCCGAGGAAAGCGACGAGCAGCAAAAGGCCTTTAACTACGGGAACCAGGTGGGAGAGGTCGTCCGGCAGTTGCATCCAGGTGGGCGGTTGATCGAATATGAAGAAGGTCTTTCCCGGGCCCTGGAAGAAACCCGCCTGCTCCTGGCTCAACCTTCCCGGGCCATAATTTATGAGGCTACTTTCTCCTTTAATGGGGTTCTAGTCCGTGCTGATGTCTTCCACCAGGGAGACTCGGGACACCGTCTGGTTGAGGTCAAGGCTGCCACCGAAATCAAAGACAATTACTACTGGGATTGCGCCGTTCAGGCCTGGGTCATCATAGGGGCCGGTTATCCCTTGGACAGAGTAGAACTGGCCCACGTGGATACCAGCTTCATTTATCCGGGAAACGCCGATTATCGTGGGTTGCTCAATTACGAAGACCTCACCGACGCCATCCGGCCTTACCTGGACCAGGTTCCCGACAAGGTCGCAGAATTCAAAAAGTTGCTGCAAGGCGAGATGCCGCAGCTGGAAACCGGCAGCCATTGTGAGGACCCGTACCCATGTCCTTTCTGGCCTTACTGTTCCCAGGGACAGCCGGAAGAGCCGGAATACCCCGCCTGTTGTTTGCCTTATGCCAGTGCGAAGCTGAAAGAAGCCTTAAAATCTGACGGGATTGAGGATATCCGTCAGATTCCAGAAGGATACTTGACAAGTGAGAATCAAGAACGTGTTCGCCGGATCACGGTGAGCGGTCAGCCAGAACTCGACCCTGGGGCTGGCGAATACCTGCGAGGGTTGCCGTATCCACGCTATTATCTGGACTTTGAGACCATCCAGTTCGCGGTCCCCATTTGGGCCGGGACCCGCCCCTACCAGCAGTTGCCCTTTCAATGGTCCTGCCATATCGAAACCCGGCCGGCGAAATTGAGTCACCACTGGTTCCTCGATACCTCTGGACAAGACCCCTTACGTGCCATGGCCGAAAAACTTTTGGCCACTTTGGGAGATACAGGTCCCATTTTTTCTTATGGCCACTTTGAAAGGACCAGACTGACCAAACTTGCTGAAATGTTTCCTAACTTGGCCACGGACCTGGAACGAGCCAAGGCCCGATTAATCGATCTCCACCCGCTAACCCGTGATCATTACTACCATCCCGATATGAAAGGCTCCTGGTCTCTCAAAGTAGTCCTCCCCACCGTCGCTCCTGACCTGTCCTATGAGGACCTGGAAGAGGTCCAGGAAGGCACTGCCGCCCAACTGGCCTATTTAGAGGCCATCGACCCGGCCACGACTCCCGCTCGCCGCCAGGAACTAACTGAGCGCCTATTGGCCTACTGCCAGTTGGACACCCTGGGGCTGGTCAGGCTGGTTGATTTCTTTCAATGAAGCCATTAGGTAGTATGAGCAAGCGATGTCTGCCTTTGAGCAGCACTGCCAGGAATCCAAAGAATTATTCGGGGAGGCCTTTGAGGAGGTTCACCTCTGGCTGGATGAGTTTCAAGGCACCCCAAAATACCGGATGCGCCACCGGCGGGTGCGGCATCATGAGGCGGGAATCCGGGAGGCGATCAGGCTTTTTGGGGAAAAGGCCGGCTAGGTCGCCCGCCAGCACATCATTTCAGACCTGAAAGAGGAGGGTTGGACTGAAAACGATTCTTTTCCTAAAGACGAAGGGCATTATGTAAAGATGGGGCTATTTTAATTATCACAAAGTAATGTAATTTAGTACTTTTTATTGATAACTTAATGGAAGTTTGTCACAAGTATTGTATAATTTGCATTCCTCGTTACTACAAGGATAATCGTCATCAATATTATTACTGTTGCATATATTTGAGTTTTGTTCACTACAAAACCTCCAAATAGAGTGTTGTACATATCGTGGAAAAAATTGAGGATACAATTTGTTTATTTTCGCACAATTTATTTTATTTGATATATCATAAAGGATATCATAACAGTTCCCCTTATTATAACATGTGCTATATTTATGTTCAGCATTATAATATTTTAATATACCAGTCCTATGCATAAATTTATGAACTAATGTATCAATCGCAACCATACTTGATCCAACCTTCACCCAAATTATTTTCCTCCTATCCCAATTTATTAAAAAATCAGCAAGCGCCATATTGCTTGTTTTGTCTTTAACGCTGTGGATCCTACAAAATTGTGATATTAGTTCTTTTTGAATTAATTTTATTTTATTTAATTCATCACTTTCAGTTGAAAATTTATTAAAACAACTATCAATAAAATTAATTATATTGCCATCACATTCATCCCTTAGGAAAAAATAAAGAGAATAGGCCAATTGATTTAAAGCTCCTTTTCGCAAATCATGAGTAGGGACGGGGCATACGTTACGCATTCTATTATTGTTACATTTTGGTGATTCTCTTTTATATCCCTTTGTATATCCGCAATTCCGAAACGCCTCAAAATTTGTTAACTTATTACATCTGCGATCAAGTCTATTTATCCTTATCGTAATTTGACGATGAGTTATTTTCCCATGTTCTTCTCTATATTTATCAGCAATATCATCACTTATTCCTTGATAACTCAAAACTACGATTAGCCAATTAAAAATTCCTTCACTTGTTCTTGGTTCGATTTCTAATGGTTTAATATAATTTTTTTGGCCATGTTCTTTACAAATATTAGTAATCATTCTGATAATATTTTTCTCGTCCATCTTATCATCTCCCAAACTGAGGTCTAAAATTAATCTAAAAAATCCGTAAATTACTTTTAATTAAAGTTATTGCCTAATTGATTTAGAAATCAATCGATTGATTATCTTAGATGGAATTCAACTTTACCAAAATTTGGTTTTGTTTCTTGGTTTCCATTGCCATCTCATTTTTCAACAATTTTGGCTGTATTACTTGAAAATGAGGTATCCACCGATACAGCCAGGATTTTAGCGCCTCGGTACCAGGGGTGTCAAGGGGAATTTCCAGCCAACCATCGGAGAGAAGCTGACTTCGTTGGCTGGGGTGCCAGATTTTGCGCTCCACGTAAGGGCGAATCTCGGGGTGGCCTGCCCGTGTCTGACGGCCTCGCCCTTGGCCCAACCTAACATTCCCCCACCGCTGCCACCCCCCAGGTTCCCCGCCCGTCACCCCATAGATTTTCCGCCCTCGAAACCAAAACCCCGGGACGGGACTCCTACCCCCCCCTGCCATCGTGATGCCCACGGGGGATTTTTCAATTTTCAATCTGGGGACGAGAGCAGCAGCCCCCCTGGTATAGGACCGGCCCAAATTTTAAAATGAAAAATCCTCGCCGGTCGGCTAGGCTTCTATGCCCTTTCCCTCAGCCAGATTGACATAGCGGCGCTTTCGTATGTCGACCCGCCATTTGTTTAGCGCAAGGCCGGGGTATGGGTCTCAGTAGCCCAGATCTTCGCCCACCAGCTTTACATGGATACGGTTTTCCAGCATGTGCCCTTCGATGATGGACCACATATAGCAAATCCGCTCGGGGCTCTTGCAGTCCGAGCATAGGCCCGTTTCGACACAGGGGGTGGCTCGGCTAAGGCGGATGGCGTTGATGGGGGCGGCATGGTGCTTCACCCGCATCATGGCGGTTTCCAGGTCCGGGGCCACCTTGTTGAGACCCACCGCCAGGATGACCTTTTTGGGTCCGAAACACATGGCCGCCACCCGGTTGCCCATCCCGTCCAGGTTCACAAGTTTGCCGTCCAGGGTCAAGGCGTTGGTGCTGGTAAGAAAAAAATCGGCTAAGAGCGACTGGCGGCGCCGCTCTTGCGCTACCTCCGGGGCCAAACCCGGAAGGAATGGGTCGATCACCTCCACCCGGGGTTTGTGGGCCAGGGCCTCCCAAAGTCCCATCTCCACCACCGACATGGACCCGCCCCGGCTGACGGTGGCCCCGGCGGGAATCATGGCCAGGATTTCGTCCCGAGCCTGGGCCGCAGTGGGAGCGTAGCTCGCCTCTAGCCGACGCTTGGTAAGTTGCTTAATCAGGTGTTCCGCAAGCTTTTCATGGTAGGTAATTTAATGTCTGTCCATAAGTTCTCATTTCTAGGTTATTTTTTTGTGACCTGCCCCGCCAGTTTAACAAGTTTTAAGTTATGATGGGGGTCAAGTCAAGCCAGAGATGGTTTGCAAAAGGGAAAGCGACAATCTTGGATTCGAAAACTTCTAGAACTTGCAAAACGAGAATCCTCTCAGGAATATCAATAAATTTATGATCTGGATAATGAAATGTGCTTTGGTATGGGGCCAGCATTGAAAAGGTCAAGAGAAATCAGCTCAGGGAATATTAAACTTGGATTAAGAGGTTGTCTGGGCAAGTCTGATTCAGGATATTTTAGGTACAGGCTTCCTTGTTTTCGCCCCCGTTTATTTGCAAGACATAGACTTAACCATGGGAATCATATTTTTTAATTATTTAAGCAGCCCCAGATTGATTGCAATTTTTCGCTGCAAAATACTTGACAAAGTTAACTTAATAGCCGATATGTAAGATAGTAACAGCAATTACCTCAAAAAGGGAGGAATCATTCATATGGCTTCAGAAATCCTGAAATTGACCACCGAAATCATCGCTTCTCATGCCTCCATGTCGAAGCTATCTCCCCAGCAATTGGTGGAAGAGATTAATGAGGTCTATAATACGTTGGCCTCTTTGGAAGCAGAGGTAGTCACGGCAGGCCCGGAAAAAGTCGAAGAAGTTGAAAAGGTAAAAAAACCACCAATCCCTTTGAAAGATATCGTTAAAGAGAAGCATGTGGTTTGTCTGGAATGCGGCAAAAAATTGCGGACCTTAAGGACCCATATTCGTAAGGCCCACAAATTAATGCCGAAAGAATATTTCAAGAAATTTGGCCTGGACCCGAAAAAATATCCGCTGGTTTGCAAGGAATATTCGGAGGAGCGTCGGAAACTGGCGATGGAAAGGGGCTTGGGTGCGCTGCGGCGTAAAGGCGCAAAGAAAAGCTAACGCCGTCAAGGTGCGGAGTTCTTGGCCGCCAAGAAAATTGGCGGCCGATTCTTTGGCCAGCGGCATGACAGGACGGGCGCCGGTGGGGTCCATTTATGGCTTTCATGCCATAAGGCAGCCCGTGGCCTCACACCTGGCTGGTGAGCCCCGGGTCTGACTCCCCACCATCCAAAAGCTGCTGGCCATATCTTGGTCTCCACCACGGGCCGGAAAAGCGGGGGCCTTTCAATTCCAGGGGCATGGCTATCTTCCCTCCTGCCCTTCTGGGTCATGACGCCGGGCCTCGGCATAGGCTAAGCTAAAGTGAATCATGTCTGAAGGCCCCAAGACTAACCCAGAAAAATTCTATTTCCGAAACCTTCACCCCCAGGTCTTCCTCGGGACAGCCAGTGACCGCTATGCCGGCTGGCTTGGTCAAATTTACTCACAAGAATGCTACCAGGGCCGCATAACCAATCGCACCAAAATCATCGCCGGAAAATCTTTTATTGAAGAAGTGCTGCCCGTTGACAGCGTGGAAGAGTATTTTGAACATTTCCCGGTCCTGGAAATCGATTTCACTTTTTATCGGCCCCTGTTGGAAAACGATGGCAGGCCTACCCAGAACTATCAGGTGTTGAAAAATTATTCCCGGCATTTAAGAGAGGATGATCGTCTCTTATTAAAGGTGCCGCAGCTGGTTACCGCCCACAAGATTCTGAGAGGTGGTCGGCATATTGAGAATGAAGCTTACCTGAACCCCCAAATTTTTACCGAGCAATTCTATAAACCTGCAGTAAATCTCCTGGGGGCCAACCTCGCCGGATTTATCTTTGAGCAGGAATATCAACGCAAGGGAGACCGGATTCCCGTGAATGAGATGGCCAAGGATCTGGATAAGTTTTTTTGGACCATCCCGAAAGATGACCGCTACCATCTGGAATTGAGAACTGATCTATACTTAAGAGGTCAGGTTTTCGAAGTCCTGTCAAAACACGGGATAGGGCAAGTCTTATCCCACTGGACCTGGCTCCCTCCCCTGAAAAAGCAACTGACCAAAGCCGATGGGAGATTTTTCAATTCAGGAAGTCAATCGGTGATTCGCTTGATGACCCCTTTAGGGATGCGGTATGAAGACGCTTATGCCAGGGCCTATCCCTTTGATCGGGTGGTGGAAGGCATGTGGCAGCCGGAGATGGTTTTGGACACGGTGGAAATTGTGAAGTCCGCGATCGAAAAAGGGGTGCGGGTAAATCTCATCATCAATAACCGGGCTGGCGGAAATGCTCCCATGATCGCTCATATCATTGCTGAAAAATTAATGCCCAAGAACCCGGCAACATCTGATGGTCAAATGAGTCTCTGGTAGATTGACTGACTGGCTATGGACAATAGGCATGGGATAAAGGTGCGATTCGGCCCCGGAACCCAAACCCCGGGACGGGACTCCTACCCCCCCCTGGGCTTGAATACTCCCCACGGACAAAATTCTCAAAATCTATCGAGCAGAAAATAGCAGACACCCCCCCGTTTATGGGACCCGGACCAAAAATTTCACATTCGGCGAAATTTTTGCTATCATGCCGTCGACGAGAGGATTCGGCTTCAAGAACAAAAACTTTGGGGGATTTTCCCCGGGCAAAGGGGTCCCCAAAACCATTTTTGGATTGTGGCGGCCCAGGTTGCCGCATAATCTCAGTTCATAACACATGAATCGCCATGACGACTTGATCGTTCATCTATTTCTGCTTGTCCATATCGCACGAAGCGCGCAGATGAAGCGAGCGCTAACCGCTGTGGATCCGGATCCGCCGCTTAACTTCTGGCGCCTGATCCATGGCAACCAGCTTGATATTGCGGTCTTGGAATGGTGCAAAGTCTTTGGCTCGGATGCAGAGCCGACACATTGGAAAAAACTCGTACCGATTGCTGACCACGATTCGTTCAGGAGCGCAATGCTCACTGAGTTAGGCATCAACAATGATGCGTGGGCGGCCTACTGGGAGGAGATGAAGGCATACCGAGATAGGCTTGTTTCACATCACTTTGAAGTGCCGCGACTTGACAAATATCCGAGTGTGGAACTTGCGCTCAAGTCCGCCTACTTCTACTACAAATGGCTCATCCGCCAGCTCCGCGGTCTTGGCGAAACCAAGTATCCCGATGACCTAGCCGAATATGCCGCGCGCTTTGAGGCACAAGCTATCAACATTGTGAGAAGAGCAGTGGCCGCGACGAGTGACATGAAGGAGCGAGTCTATTGAGGTCGAAACATAACTCGTCGTTCGAGCGGACGAAACAGCGTCAACGCTATGCTTTGCCGCCCCGCCCACTCAACTCGGTCGTTGAGATCATGCGACCTCTACTGGGCAGAGGCCAAAAAGCAAAATGACCGAGTCAAGTAGCATAGGGGAATCTCACCCCTACGCCCTTGCACCCTCATCGGCTGGATAGGTGTCCAGCCAATCAGGGCGGCGCCAGCCCCGCTGCTTTCCTGTCCTTGCTTGGCGGCCCCGCCCCCTGCCTGCCGCCCCGGCCCCCTGCCCACAGGTATTACCCGGCCCAGATCCAAACCCCCGGACGGGACTCCTGCCCCCCCCGGTCAATATGATCCGTGCGGGAATTTTTCGATTTTTCAAAGATGGGGTTCGACAAGAGAATGCCAGCAGGCTCTGAGAGTCCCTTTGTTTACATCATCAGGTTGGCAAATTATAATATTACTATGATAAACACAATTTCCCAGAAAACTATAGATCTGCCCCCAGTGAGCGGGGCAGATAAACTCGCGGCTATTTGGTCCTTACGGGCACTTTTACATCCGCACGCTTTCAAACGGATTGCCAAGGTATCTTTTTTTACCGGAGAGGAACATCTTTTGCATGTTATCGGATTGGAATGTATTATTGAAAAAGAAATTAAATATTTTGATCTGTATCTACTTTTTAAACAACAGCTCCAGAGGTTAGAGTCCCGGTGTTTACCTCAGCATGACCCCCTTCTGCGCAATATAGATCTTCTCGGGGAAATGATCGGGCTTTCGACCACCGAAAAAGAAATTCTATTGTTCACCTTGGTGCTACAAAGTAATCAAGGCCTTAGAGAAGCCGTGGAATATCTTGGCTCAACCAGCATTCCTGGTCTTATTCAACATCTCTCATACATTCTCAAAATTAAACCGGATAAAGTCTTTAAAGCCTTACGCGGGAACGGTCCTTTATGTGCCTCCGGCCTTATTGATTTAAATAAAAGACATGCTACTCTTGATATTGCAAACCGTCTCGAGGCCCTCGGTGGTCTGGTCCATGCGCTGCAAGACCCTCATGCAGACATTGAGCAAGCTCTTTCTGCCTTCTTCTATAAAATGCCTTCCTCTAGAATGACATTATCCGATTTCAGTCACCTTGGTGAAGATTTGAATATCTTATCAACCTTCTTGGCTGAGTCATTGGCAAAAAGGGCAACCGGGGTCAATGTCCTCATGTATGGCCCTCCGGGAACCGGCAAGACTGAACTGGCCGGGACAATTGCCGCCAACCTCGGGGTATCCCTCTATGAAGTCAGCAGCCAGGATGAGGATGGTGATCCTGCCTTTAAGGATAGACTGTGGCGCTCTTACCTACTCTGCCAAAGCCTCTTTTCGCGACGGCGAGACTGTCTAATCCTATTCGATGAAATTGAGGATGTCTTTCCCTCTGAAACCCATAAGTTTTTCGGAATGATGGTGCGCTCAGGGGATAATAAGGGTTGGACCAACCGGGTTCTGGAAAGGAACGCGGTCCCGTCTATCTGGATCAGTAATAGCGTCGAGCAGATTGATCCTGCCTTTCTCCGACGGTTTGATTTCATTCTGGAAGTTCCCACTCCTGCTCTTGCGGTGCGCCGGCAAATGCTGACAAAAATGATGGGTGAGATTGCGGTAAAGGATGAGTGGTTGGAAGCCATGGTCAGCAACCATCATCTGGTTCCTGGGCATATGGAAAAGGCAGTAAAGGTCGCCGCCGTAATGGGGGCCGATTACCCGGGCGCTCCAGAAAACGTGATCGATCGGGTGATCCATAATCTGCACAAGGCGATGGGCGTTCGTTTCCCAAATCGAACCAAGAAGCAAACTCCTCCCATCTATGACCTGGCTTTTCTGAATACCGACCTCAACCTGGCAAGACTTGTGGAAATTTGTGGGGTTGAATCTTGTCTGAAAGTCTGTTTGCATGGGCCGTCCGGGACCGGCAAGACTGCTTTTGCCCACTATCTGGCTGAAAGGTTTAATCGAAAGGTCATCGCCAAGAAAGCTTCGGATATTCTTGGCCCCTACGTGGGACAGACGGAAAAGCAGATGGCCGACATGTTTGCAGAAGCATCTGCCGAGAAGGACTGTATCCTATTTCTGGATGAGGCTGATAGTTTCCTCCAAGATCGGGTAAGGGCCAGACATTCCTGGGAGATAACAAAGGTCAACGAACTGCTGGTCCAAATGGAAAACTTTGCGGGCCTGTTTTTCTGCACCACTAATCTGATTGATACTCTGGATAAAGCCGTCTTCCGCCGTTTTGATCTGAACATCAAGTTCGATTTTCTGAGGCCCGAGCAGGCCTGGGGGCTTTTTACGAGGATTTTAACCAACCACACCCTGAATATACCCAAAGACCAGGAAATACATTGGAGAACCAGATTGTTGAAATTGTCGAAGCTCACTCCTGGCGACTTTGCCACTGCGGCGCGTCAAATGAGGTTTACTAACGGGGGCATTGATGCTAATCTATTTTTAGGTCTCTTAGAAAAGGAATCCATGTATAAATATGGGGTTATCAAATATCCCGTGGGGTTTTAATTTTTGATTTTTTATTGAGGAGTTAACCAATCAGAAAAGCATCGGAGTAGCTCGTTTCCCGACGGTGCGCCCATGAGTCTGCGGCTCTCCAAGTCCAAATTCCTCGCCGGTTGTCAATGCCTCAAGAGGCTATATTATTTACATCATAAACTTGTCCCGCTCCCTGAACCGGATGCTGTTCAGAAGGCCAAGTTGGAAGAAGGACTACAAGTGGGGAGTTTGGCCACCCAGGCCTTTCCAGGGGGCGTGCGGGTGGAGGAGGATTACTTCCAGGTCCATGAAGCGGTGGCCCGCACCCAGGCCCTCCTGGCCAACGACAATGTTCGGGCCATTTTTGAAGCAGCGTTCATTTTTAATGATGTCCTGGTGCGGGTAGATGTTCTGGAACGTCTTCCCGAGGATTACTGGCGCCTAATCGAAGTCAAAGCCTCAAATTCGGTCAAGGACTATCACCATTCGGACGTGGCGGTGCAACAGTATGTCTTGGCAGGGTCCGGCCTCAAAACGGCGGAAAGCTGCCTCATGCACCTCAACCGGGATTATGTCTATGACGGCTTTGGCTACGACCTGAACCAGTTATTCACCTGCAGCGATCTTTCCCCGGCGTTGGGAGAAATCATAGCCAACATCCCGGGAAACCTGGCGGCCCAGCGGCAGTCCCTGGCCGCACCGGCACCCCCAGAGATTGACCCCGGCAAATTTTGCAAGAAACCGTTTCCATGCGAGTTTCTTGCCCACTGTCAACCGAAGGTGCCGGTGGATGCAAGGGCGCAAGCCTCAATCGCCGCAGGACTGCGGGAGGTATTGCGTCAGTTGCGTTATCCTCTCTATTTCATGGATTTTGAGACCTATGGCCCGGCTCTTCCCATATTTCCCGGGATGCGGCCTTATGAGCCCATCCCCTTGCAGTGGTCGGTCCATGTGCAGCGGCGACTCGGAGCTGAATTGGAGCATTATGAGTTCCTGGCCGACCATCCTCATGACCCCAGGAAAGATTTTCTTGACTCCCTCCTGAAAATATTGGAGGATGGGTCAAGAGACGGCCATATCGTCGTTTACCACCGATATGAAGAGGGTCGACTCAACGACCTGGCCCGCTGGCTGCCAACTTACGCTCAGCGCATCGAAGAGGTAAAAGGAAGATTGTGGGACCTGCACCGGGTCATCAAAATCCACGTCAAACATGCGGGATTCGGCGGCTCTTATTCCCTCAAGAGCGTCTTGCCGGTCCTGGTCCCGCACACGACTTATGAAGGCATGGAGATTGCGGGAGGTCTGCAGGCCAGCCTGGCCTACGAAACCTTGATCAAAGGTGAATTGGGAGAGGTAGAATCTCGGAAGCTGCGCCAGGACCTGCTGGATTATTGCCATCAGGATACGTTGGCCCTGTTTGAGTTGATCAAAGCTTTAAAGAATCGATGTCCCAATTAATTAAAAAAACAAATACTACTAAATAAAATAGGAGCTGATGATGAATTATGGATTACAATACAGAAAAATCCTCTTACCGTGAAAAGCTCATTGAGCATTTATTTGTAGGCGAGTTATTACGCCGCTTGTGGCAAAAAGGTATATATGATGTAGAATTTATTCACCCTGAGGTAGATCAAAGTGGATACGACCTCGTGGTCGATTGCAACTCTATTTTTCGGCATATCCAGTTAAAATCCTCACACCAAGATGCGAAGGTACAAAATCAGAAAATCAACATTCAATTATCTAAGAAGCCAAGTGGATGCGTTGTCTGGATTCAATTTAATCCAAAAACACTCGAACTTGGTCCCTACCTCTGGTATGGTAGTGAGCCCGGAAAACCTTTATATGGTATCGAACAACTACCTGTCGCAAAACAAACGAGAGGGAATTCAACAGGATATAAGGCAGAACGTCAGAACATTCATATACTAAAAAAAAAGGAGTTTCAAAAAATCCCCAATATCGATGAGTTATTAAAGAAGCTTTTCGGTATAATTGATTCATCTGTGCAAAACGACGTATCGAAGAACGGCCTCCAAGAAAAGACGAAATGCTAAGGAGACGGTCCTAGGTGGCTTGGATGGTTTTACGGTTTGAAATTGAATATTTTTGTTAGTTTAACATATCGAGACCTTTCAAACCATAGAGAAATAGTTCGGCTTGCACCTGAAACAAGCGGTTACCATTTCAGAGGTATGGAGCATTTCTCAGCACAGAAAGATCCACCTTAAAATATGTATGGATTCCATATCGGCAATTAGACAAAAGAAGCAGCTTTGTCTAATCTTCCCCTTGCCCTTCCCTCGCTGAGGCCCTGCTTTCCCTTGACTTTCCGGCGAATCTGGTAGTAATATTGGACCAAAATCATTTTTGTCTAATTTTCTATGACTGGCCGCGCCCTCATGCCCTCTCGAGTCCTGGCCCCCCCAGCCCTGGTCCTGATCCCGTACCTGACCCGGAAAGAAGTCGCCCGCTTGGCCGCGGCCTGCCCCGGGCGCAACCAAATTCGTGATGAGCTTCTTATCCTCACCCTCTTCCAGACGGGGCTGCGCATCTCCGAGACCCTGAGCCTCACCCCCCGCCACCTAAGCACCTCCGCGGAGGGCGCGGTGCTCCAGATCCGGGGCAAGGGGGGCAAAGCTCGCCTCGTGGCCTGTCCTAAAAGCTTAGCCCATCGCCTCGAGAGCTTTGCCTTTGACCAGCAGCTGGGCTTGGATAACCGCCTGTTCCCCATCAACCGCAAGCGGGCCTGGCAGATCGTCAAGGAGGCCGCGGCCCGGGCCGGGATCACCAAACGGGTTTACCCCCACCTGTTCCGCCACTCCGGGGCCCTGGAGCGCCTGCGACAAACCGGCAACCCCCGGGCCCTGCAGTTGCACCTGGGCCATGCCTCCCCCTTCATGACCCTGCGCTACTCAGCACTCTGACAGCCGGGGAGGCCCTGCGCATCCAGCAGGAGGTGGAGTTTGACTGACGGTCTTGTCAAGAAGGCAATGATTTAACGAACACCTAAGAGCTTCGAGGAGAACCTAATGTTTACGTGGATACCCTTCTATGAGGAGCTTGCCAGCCTAATCTTGACCTATCGTAATCGCCAAGGGGATCTAATCGAGATATTGAAAGCAATCAAAGACTCGGATCTCCCCGTCATTAGCCTGGAGGACAGAGATTCTGAAGGGGGGATCCCCCTCGATGAAATAGATCCCTTCACATTCTTTGCGACCTTCAATAGAGGCATAAAGGATCAAAGCCGAATAGAAATTCTTAAAATTATCAAAAATAAGATGCATATTAATGAGGAGGTGCCATCTGATTTTGAAGGGATACCAGTAGTAAATATGATGCAAGCGAGGTTCTTCCTTTATAAAAAAGATAGGAGTCCGGGTGACATCGAGGCTCTTTGGAATGTGGCCGAGGCTGCAGTACTGGAGGAAATCCAGGCTATGAAGAGCGATCTCTTCCAGAGATGCCTCGAGATCAAGACCATAGGTCTGCCCAAGCTAACCGTGGGGTTGTTCTGGCTTCGTCCCAATAAATTCATGCCCTTCGATCGAATCAGTAGAAGTTTCTTCAAACAGAAAGGCGTTTCCATTGATGTCCATGATTTCGATACCTATAAGAACTTCTTACAGAAGGTACGAGGGGAGTTCACAGACGACTTCCCTACTCTTTCTCTCAAGGCGTATGAAGGTGATGTGCCTCCCCCAGGAATCGGATACTGGCAGATCGCTCCCGGGGAGCAGGCAAGATTATGGGACGACCTAAGATCTCATTCAATAGCGGCTGTTGGTTGGGCTCCCTTAAATTTTGATCTAACAGATAAATCCAAAGAGGAGCTATTCGAGCTTTACAAACAATACTATCCAACAAGTACGGACTTTGAAGCCCGTCTCAATGCCACATCGCTAAGGAACTTTATAAACCTGCAACCTGGAGATAAATTTGTAACAAATAAGGGCAAGAGCATTTTGCTTGGTTTGGGGATCGTGAAAGGAACCTACAAATTTAAGCCCGAACGAGCGGAATATAAGCACACGATAGAAGTAGACTACTACAAGGTTAGTGAGACCGGAGTTCCGATTCCAGTAAACTATCGGGGAAAGTTCGGAAAGACGATAACCCCTCTGACGGAAACCGAGTTCGAGGAAATGGAGAAGCTATTTGGCCCAAACGATGTTAAATCACGTGAGAGACAATATTGGATATTTCAAGCCAATCCGGAATATTACGATCTTAAGGGAGCGTTGAGGTCTTGTAAAGAGATTTATTGGAAGGTTGTTCAGCACAGAGATAAGATCCAAATAGGGGATACAGTTTTTCTTTGGAATGGTGGAAAATATGCTGGAATTTATGGAATAGCAGAAGTTCTCACTGAGCCAAAAATCTTGCCTGAGAATCCATGCGAAGAGCCGTTCATAATAAAACCTGAAAAATTCCCCAGCGACGAATTAAGGGTCCGGTTGTCGATAAAAAGTGTAACTGAGAGGCCAATCTTAAAGGAAACCCTGCTAAAAGAACCGGTACTCTCTAAGTTGCCAGTCATCATAATGCCCCGGGGATCAAATTTCCTATTAACCTCCGAACAAGCCCAAATTCTGAATAATCTTATCCAAGCCTTGCCAGAACCAAATATTTGGTGGGTAAATCAAGGGGCGACCCAGCGAGCCGAAATGGAGGGGGGCTTTCTCTGGGCTCCCCTAAAGACCAAGACAGGGCGATCAATGTCCCATTGGGAGACTATGGCCGAGGTAAGCCAGGATGATATTGTCGTCCATTATGCTAACGGCGTTCTCCGCTATGTGAGCAAAGTCCTCGAACCTGCGGTTGAGACCCCCAAACCCGCCTCTCTGAAGGAAGGAGACTGGTCAAAGGATGGCCGCTTGGTCCGAGTTGAGTACCATGAGTTAACGCCTCCCATTCCCATACAAAAATTCGCCGACGCTCTCCGTTCGCTTAATATTTCCCAGGGTCCGGTTGGTAGCTCAGGGGGGGTGAAACAGGGCTACCTTTTTCGCCTAACCCGAGAGGCGTTGGAAATCATCCAAAGATCACAGCTCGAGACTATCTGGCCAGATTTTGCCAAAATAGCTGGGCCAACCCCAACCAAATTAAATCCTGAATATCCCCTTTCTCAGATTGCTGTGGAAACTGGCTTTCTTGAGGAAACTTTGGGGGGTTGGCTGCGGGCCATTGAAAGGAAGGGGCAGGCGATTATCTATGGACCGCCAGGTACCGGTAAAACCTATATCGCCGAAAAGATGGCTTTACATCTGATTGGAGGCGGGGACGGGTTTCAAGAAGTAGTCCAGTTCCACCCAGCTTACTCTTACGAGGATTTTATCCAAGGAATCCGGCCCAAGGCCCGACCAGATGGGAGCCTGGATTATCCTGTGGTCCCCGGTCGTTTCCTGGAATTTTGTAAAAGGTCTCGATCTTGCCAGGGGCGATGTGTTTTAGTCATTGATGAAATAAATCGGGCGAATCTGGCTCAAGTATTCGGGGAGCTCATGTATCTGATAGAATACCGCAATCGTGAAGTTCCATTGGCGAGTGGGAGCATGTTCCAAATCCCCACAAATATTCGACTGATAGGCACAATGAATACTGCTGATCGCTCCATTGCCTTAGTAGATCATGCCTTGCGCCGGCGGTTCGCCTTTTTGCGTCTGTACCCTAACTACGAGGTCCTGAGTAAATATCATGCAAACACGGGATTTCCTGTTGAGAACTTGATCCAAACCCTTCGCCACTTGAACAATCAAATCGGGGACCCACATTACGAGGTCGGCATCTCATTTTTTCTGAGAGAGGATTTAGCAAGCCAAATCAAAGATATTTGGAGCATGGAAATTGAGCCATATTTGGAAGAATACTTTTTTGATCAGCCCGAAAAAGTCGGCGAGTTTCGTTGGAATAATGTTCAAAAAAAGATCATGCCATGATCGAATCACGCCCAAAGATTATTGAGCTCACCGAATATACTCCCATTCGTTTTCCTCCAGGAGATATTTCTCCCGAAATTGGTGAAATGCTCTGGCGAAATTATGGGGCGCAAGTGGCGGTAGATTTCCCCTCCCCCATAACAGACGGACAGTGGCAACTGACCTCACAAGGCTGGGTGGGCTACATTCCATTAACCCCAGAATTGGGTATCTCCTTACAGCCCAAAGTTGAACTGAAAAATCTCTTTGGCATGTTGGAATATGCCTATCGCCTGAAGATTCGCTTTCTCGAAGGTTTGTGGGAGAGTAATTCACTTGAAGAATTTTATGAGCGCCTGGCAAACATTTTGGCCCGGCGAGTCTTAGATCGAGGACGCAAAGGTTTCTATCGGGCCTATATTCCCCGAAATGAGAAATCGGGCTTTATTCGTGGACGAATGGACTTGCCAGCAGCGGTTAGAAGGCCTTGGGATCCCAGGATCCGATGTCACTATGAGGAGCATACCCCCGATATCCCGGAGAACCAGATTTTGGCTTGGACTCTTTCTCGGATTGCTCGAAGTGGGGCTTGTACTGAACGGGTGCAGCCAACAATAAGGCGTGCCTACCGAGCTTTGCAAGGATCCGTTACGATGGCGCCATGTGGTCCAGATGATTGCATAGGGAGAAGATATCACCGACTAAACGATGATTACCAACCACTCCATGCTTTATGCAGGTTCTTCTTAGGGCAAAGTGGCCCGACCCATGTGATGGGCGATCGGAAGATGTTGCCATTTTTAATCGATATGGCCCGGCTCTACGAAATCTTTGTGGCTGAATGGCTGAAGGTTCACCTACCCTATCCTTTTCAGCTAAAGTCTCAAGAGAGAGTAGTTATTGGCCCTAATCAGGAAGTACGCTTTGATATAGATTTAGTACTTTACGATGTTGAAACTGGTAGAGCAAGTCTTGTGCTGGATACAAAGTATAAGAAATCTCTAACACCGGCCCCAGAGGACATTGCCCAAGTCGTCGCTTACGCAGATGCAAAAAATTGCCATGATGCAATCCTAATTTATCCTACACCGCTTACCGTGCCTTTGGATGTAAGGGTTGGCGATAACCGTGTTCGGAGCCTTAGTTTTTCAATAGATGATAATTTAGATGAGGCTGGGAATAAATTTAAAGAAAATTTGCTTAAGAGTTGATGCGATATAAATCCAGCTCACCATGTCGTAAGCGGTCATAATCAAACGGCTCAAGTTAGCTATGCTTTATATGGTTAATTATAACCAAAAGCATACCGGACTAATCAAATGAACTTGGAAAAATACTTCTATAATTGCTCCAAACAATACATAGAATAAATTTACCCCAATTTATATAAAGAGATTCAAGAGGTAATTTCAAATTTGCAAAAGCGCTCTACCCAAGCTCAGATCAACAAAGATTTGTTTTGGCTTTTGATTTCAGAGGGCTGGGCATATGACACCTTCCCCACAGTGATTGAGGAACTTTCCCCACCTGATTTGGCAATCGAAGAAATTACCCTAAAAGAAATTAAGGACACCAATACCCGGAAACTCTGCATGACCTCCACCACCATAGAAGCCAAATGGCACTCTGATTTCGCCAAATCCTTTGATGGCAAACTTGTCCAGATTGAGGTCCAATTCGGCAAAGTAGAGTCGATGTTCAAGGATTTCTGTGGTTTCAAGATAGCTTGGCATGAGAGAAGATTGGCTCTGGGGATAGAGATTGTCATGTGTGCCCCAGGCAAGTACTTTGCCCATAGGAAAGGTGCAACATCTGGGATGGCCTCCTTTGATATTGCCAAGAAGACCCTCCCAGCAATCGGCTTGGACTGCCCGATTTGGCTGGTGGGTATTAAGGATTAAGCCCATGGCAAAGCCAAAGAAAATACTATCATCTATATCTGAATTACCCGATACTCCCGCCGTCTACGCAATGTATGCCGGTAAAGGGCAAGGCTCGTACTGCGCTTATGTGGGGGTGGCAGGGAAACTCAAGCAGAGGGTACTCCAGCACTTTGTGAGGCGGGATAGCAGCGTGACTACTGGAGCGTCGGCGGTGGTCTTAAAGCCGGAATACATAACCGAGATAAGATGGTGGGAGCACATAGATTTTTCTGAGCGTCATGTCCTTGAAGCTGCTGAGTTGGTGGCCTTTGATGTCCTTGAGCCAATCTTGAGGAGTCGTGGGGCCATTCAGGAGAAAGCCCGACAGCTACATTCTGATAAGGTATTTCGAGCAAACATGGTGGCTCTATTCCAGGGTGAGCCGAGTGGTAGGATTTCGCTTATGACCCTACAAGATGCTTTTGAGCGGATTGCGGAGTTGGAGAGGAGGATTGGGAAGCTTGAGATATTGTTGGAGAAGAAATGAAGTACCGCGAGCTTAAAGACTTTATCCTCCAAAGAATGCGGATGGCCCACATCTACCAGCCGGTCATGCTGCTCACGCTTCTCCAGGCCAAAGGCCCCAGCGAATTATCCGACCTTTGAAGGTCAGTATCGCCTAAATCAGGGGGAAGATCCGGGGAAATTTAGTTTTAATGGGAAATTTGTGCTATGATACCCCCATGAGCAAAGCGAAACCAGGAAATCACAATGACGAGCGCTTCAATCCTTAGAATCACATTAATTATTGTAATCCTTTTACTGATAAGCCGTCCGGCTGACAGTTTAGATATTTTTCTAAAAAAAGAAGGAGATATATATACATTACCAGTTAAAATCAATCGGGTCATCACGCTGGACTTCATTTTGGATAGCGGTGCCTCTGAAGTGTGTATCCCCGCTGATGTCGTAATGACACTCCTGCGGGCTCACACCATTGAAGAAGCCGACTTCCTTCCTGGGCGGTCCTACTCATTAGCAGATGGCTCAGTAGTGAGAAGCCAGAGATTTATCATTAGGGAGCTTGAAATGGATGGCATAAAAATATGCAATGTGCCTACCGTGATTTCTCCAGTTCGAGGTGATTTGCTCTTGGGTCAAAGCTTTCTTCAGAGATTAGACTCATGGACTATTGATAACCAACGCCATGCTCTCGTGGTCGGTAATTCTATAAGACATGAGAGTGAGAAAAGTGACCAAACTATATCCTTAAAAAGGCAAACGGATTCATCTATCTCAAAAAAAGAAGTTTTTGATCTAATTCAAGATATGTTTCAATGTGCAGCCCATGGTGATATTGATGGTGTTCTTAAGTATTATGCAGACAAAGTCAATTATTTTGCGAAAGGAGTTGTCGATAAGGATTTCATTCGCAGGGATAAGGAGTATTATTACAAGAGATGGCCTAAAGTGATATATACTCTCGATGGCGATATAGAATATGGGACCAGTTATGAGCCCAATACTATAATCGTCAAATTTACTATGGATTACTATGTATCCAATAATAATAAATCCATACAAGGTAAAGCATTTAATGTTCTGAATATTAACAAGCTTGACGGTAAGTTGCAGATCATCGATGAGAAACAACGGATTATTAGTCGTGAAAATAGATAAACTACTAATTTTTGCAATAATATTTTTTATATGTCTATTCTATTCTATTTCTGACTGTCATTCAGGGTTACGGGAAGATTTCAAGGTGGCTATAGATATTGGCCATACAAAGAGGCAGGGAGGTGCAATAAGTGCACATGGCATATGTGAGTATGATTATAACCGAGAAGTGGCATTATTATTGTTCTCTGAACTGATTAAACTTGGGTTCGTAAAATCCTTTATTATCAATGAAAACGGGGATGATATTTCCCTTATAAAAAGGGCAAATCAGGCAAATGATAGTAGGGCTAACCTACTAATATCAATACATCACGATTCTGTACAACCAATTTATTTATTATCTTGGCGATACAAAGGAAATAATCTTTTATATTGCGATCTATTTAGAGGATATTCCATATTTATTTCTGACGAGAATGAGAATTTTAGTAGTAATTTCCTTTTTGCAGATTTACTGGGGTCAGAATTGTTGAATCGAGGTTTTCATCCCTCATTACATCATGCTGAACTTATAAAAGGCGAAAATCGGAAATTGATTAGTAAGGAAAAAGGTATTTATGAGTTTAATAATTTGGTCATTCTGAAAAGCGCACATATACCTGCTGTTTTACTTGAATGTGCTGTGATTAAAAATCGGGGGGAGGAGGATTCTATTAATAATGAATACAGGAAAAGACTTGTTAACGCAATTACTTCCGCTGTCATTAAATATTCAGAAAAATCACAGTCTAAATTAAAATAATCAATAATTACTCTTGAAGATATCAGAATAGATGATATTAATCATTGGGAAATTGTTACCCTTTATATCGTTTCTGGTAGTTTTATCTGTCCTGAATTAAGCTTGATCTGACAGTATCCCCATGGTCGGTTTTTAAAAACCTCTTTCCATTAAGCCGCCGCCGTCCCCACCAGTTCGGCGCGGCTAAATCACCAAGACCGGCAAAATGACCCAGGCCTACCTCTAGGATGGGCCCTCCTGCGATTTAACCCGGCGCTAGAAGGCGTCAAAACGATCGATTACACCGTGGACAGGGGGTAAAGTAGGGGTCGGAGGGGATCGGGGCTTTTCAGGCCCGTGAGCGGCCACTCAAGAGGCAGACAGAGCAAATCTATAACTTCACCCCAGCACCAACTGTCTGCGGCCCCAGGCGCCCCGCCAGGACGCCGGCCATACCCTGCAATCTGCGCACCCCACAATGGTACCCATCGACCGCCGGTCCAGCCCGGCTCCCCCATTCGCCAACCGATTGCCGCGGTCGGCAGCCTGGAGGATTTTTTCGGCCCTGAGAGCAAAACCCCGGGACGGGACTCCTGCCCCCCCATGGTCAATATGACCTCCACAGAAATTTTTTCAAAATTTCGGTCCGGGGATAGCCAGCGACACCCCCCAGGTGATGGGACCCGCTCCCAATAATTTTGAAGGCAAAATCTGGTCGGCCGCCGGGGGAGCCTCGTCAAAGTTAAATACTCCCAGGCGCTCTTGACATTCATCCCTCGATTGTGAAATAAGGAAGGTATCTGGAAATAGGTACCCTCTGTAAGGAGGGAAGCCATGATTCTGGTATTGCGTGGACAGCTGGGTTGCCTGGAGGGGGTGGCTCGGTTTTTTTTCACAACCCGACCCGTTTGGGAGTTTTTACTCGGTCAAAAGGGCTTAAAAAACTATTTTGGGACCGCTGTAGCCAAGGTTGCTGCATAATCTCAGATAATAATACTTGTTTTGCGATAACATATGAAGTGGATCTTGCGATACTTACGCGAACTCGTAACTTGGTCATTTACCCGTTGGCGAATTCACCAAGCGGTTGTTGCTGTTATTGTTGGTGTGCTTTTCATCGTCGGATGGTTAGTCTGTATTAGAATTAGTTGGTTAAACACAACCCCCCAAATAATAGCAGCTTACCTCGTCGTTTGGCTTATGATCCTAACTCTCGTCTTTGCTCCTGCTTGCCTTTGGCGTCAGATGGAAGAGAGATTGAGTTTGCTCAGCCAGCTCCGACCTTTTGTGATTATCGATGGCTATGAGGGATTTTACAGAGAAGATGGTCAGACAGGAGAAGAATACCTTGTTGAAATGTTGCACATTGTAAATAGAGGAGACACAACAGCGGTAAGCATTGCAATACCAACAATACAACCACTCAAGAGAATAGCCCGTATTCTAAAACCAATTCCTTCTTTAGGTCCAGGTCAATCGACAGATGTCCGAATCGATAATCTTAGCCCGGATTATTCATGAAAAGTGCTTAAAAAAGGATAGGGTATCTGCTAAGATGCTGTAGTCGCTAAACAAACAGCTTCTAAGGCAGGATACCCTATGGAAACAGTCTGCCAT
>Ga0326727_10009730_pt1 | contig 23411 bp, 19 predicted proteins | sample MB2enrmetagenome_FD_207643 | JGI IMG/M metagenome (GOLD analysis project Ga0326727, IMG submission 207643) | Lab enriched peat soil microbial communities from McLean, Ithaca, NY, United States - MB29MY | ecosystem: Environmental > Terrestrial > Soil > Wetlands > Peat | place: USA: New York... | reverse complement strand
TCCTGCACCCTTATCCTTGGGAGCGGTTTTGCGCCAAGCATCCAAGTTAAGAGCCGTGTGCGCTAACGAGCGCTCGCACGGATCCGTGCGGGGGGCGCTGGGCAACCAGCGTCCCTACCGCGACCCACGTCGGCGTCCCCGTCGACGTTCTTCTATCCGACGCGCTGAGGCCTCCGGATTGCACGAATCCGAATTGGTTGTCACTATTCCTCTCTGCGGGGCAGGATGAGATTCTGCGCCGGGGCGTCAACCCGCCTGCAGCTCCGCCCGAAGCTGCCGATCCCGGGTGTTGGGGATCAATGGAACGGAAAACCGAGTTAAGGCAACCCGAATCGTGCAGATTCCGTTACCCGCCAGTGGGGTCCGGCAAGTTACCGATAACGCCACTTGTCGTTCCCGAGCTCGATAGAAACTCGCGCGGAGCCTGGATGACCGTCTTGAAAAGGGTCCTTTGTGCAACAACATGTGACGGAAGCCGGAAACTGGAACGAGTTAAAACGCCTCCTGGTTTACGCCAGACGAGCAAGTATCGGAAAAGCTAATGCCGGGCGACCAGGGGTCCCTTGCTCCCCTTTTTCGTATATCATCGGTCCATGGGTACCCGGCAAACCTTACATTTTCTCGCAACCTTCGGGTTTGTGTTGTCTGCCTTTGCTCAAACAGGCGGGGATGCGACGCGATTCAAGGTTGCATCCATCAGACCCGCGATTCCCCACAAGGTCAGTGGGTGTATCGGCGCGATGTGCGGCGGCCCGAGAACCAACGATCCAGCATTCAGCTACCTCGGCACAACACTGGTCTCGGTGCTCGAGTGGGCCTACGGGAAAACGAGCTTTCAGGTCTTCGGCGGTCCGGGTTGGCTCACTGCACTCGATACCCCCAGGTACGATATCGTCGCCCAGGTGCCGCCCGGCACATCCGACGAGCAATTCGCGGTGATGTTGCAGAATCTGCTGGTGGATCGCCTCGGCCTCAAGGTTCATCATGAGACCAGGAACCTTCCCATAAACAACCTGACAATAGCGCAGGGAGGTCTAAAGCTGAAGGAAATGCCGAAAACCAACCCGAGCGGAGGTCTAAGCGGTCGTTCCAGCAGCCACCGGTTCACATTGAGCGCAGAAGGAGTCGTACCTGTTGCAACGCTGGTCACCGCCCTGCAGCATTCATTGAATGAAGCAGTGGTCGACAAGACCGGATTAACCGGAATGTACACGTTCAGCCTGGAGTGGAGCGACGCCCCAGCCGCCAGCGGCGAGCCTCAGTTGCCTACCCTTGAGACCGCCCTGGAACAAGGCCTCGGACTGAAACTCGAAAAAGGCAAACAGGATTTCGACGTGTTGGTAGTTGACCATGTCGAAAAGGTTCCAACTGGAAATTGAGGAACAGCCTCTCGTCCGTGTCCCACAATGGAGGCCATATTTCCGTCCTCGCGGCGCTGAGGTTGCTCTCGGCGCCGCCGCGAAATTCTGTCCTAAGACTCGGCGGCCTTTTCAAGAGGTGCCTTCCGGGGGAGAAAACGGCATCGTGGCTGTGAAGCGGCGTTATGGGAAACCATGGTCACGACGCAGCAGCCAAGCGGTAAATCGTGGTCTCATGTGCGTTGAACTTCCTTGCGACCACGTGCGCATCAGGCAGCCAGGCCCACGCGACGCCGATATCTAGAATCTCTATTGACATTAGGGGAATCGCGCTGCTACCCTGAATCATCCAAAACTTCATGGGGGCCGGGAGCATTCCACATCTGCGGGCGCTGGAGGCGGAGAGTATCCATATTCTTCGCGAGGTGGTAGCCGAGTTTGCCCGGCCGGTGATGCTGTATTCCATCGGCAAGGATTCTTCCGTGATGCTGCGCCTGGCCCAGAAGGCGTTTTACCCGGGCCGCCTTCCGTTCCCCCTGCTACATATCGACACCACCTATAAGTTCCATGAAATGATCGAGTTCCGAGACCGATACACGCGCGAGATCGGGGCCGATCTGATCGTCCATACCAACCATGCGGCCATCGCCGGTGGCGCCAACCCGTTCGCCCTGGGAACCCAAAAGTGCTGCGCGCAGCTCAAGACCAAGGCCCTGCTGGACGCCCTCGCCGAGGGAGGCTTCGACGCGGCCTTCGGCGGCGCGCGGCGCGAAGAAGAGAAGTCGCGCGCCAAGGAGCGGGTCTATTCCTTCCGCGATTCGCTGGGCCAGTGGGACCCCAAAAACCAGCGGCCCGAGCTGTGGAACCTCTACAACGGCCGCATCGAAAAAGGCGAAACCATACGCGTGTTCCCGCTTTCGAACTGGACCGAGATGGACGTGTGGCACTACATCCATATCGAACAGATCCCGGTGGTTCCGCTGTACTTCGCACGCCCGCGTGAGGTGCTGGTGCGAAACGGGACGCTGCTGCCCCTGGAACACGATCCGCCGCGCCTCCCGGGCGAGAAACCCCAGACAATCATGTGCCGTATGCGCTCGCTGGGTTGCACTTACTGCACCGGCGCCGTGCGCAGCGAAGCCGATACGGTCCCCAGGATCATCGAAGAGTTGCTGGGGGCGCGCCGCTCGGAACGGGAAAACCGCGCCATCGACTACGACCAGGAAGGATCGATGGAATTGAAGAAACGCGAGGGCTACTTTTGATGGTTGCCTCCACGGAAGCCGAGGTCCGGCCGCTGACTATCGAAGAATACCTGGCGCGCAGCGAGCGGCAGGACCTGGTCCGCCTGACCACCGCCGGCAGCGTGGACGACGGCAAGAGCACCCTCATCGGCCGCTTGCTCTACGATGCGCGGGCCATGTTCGACGACCAACTCGCCGCCATACGATCGAGCAAGGTGAACCGCGCCGATGGGCCGCTCGATTTTTCGCTGCTCACCGACGGCCTGCGCGCCGAACGCGAGCAGGGGATCACCATCGACGTGGCCTACCGGCACTTTTCCACCCCCCGGCGCAAGTTCATCATCGCCGATACTCCCGGCCACGAGCAGTACACCCGCAACATGGCTACCGGCGCTTCCACCGCCGACGTAGCCGTGATCCTGGTCGACGCGCGCCACGGCGTCCTGCCGCAATCCCGGCGGCACGCCTACATCGCCCACCTGCTCGGAATCCCGCAGCTTGCCGTAGCGGTGAACAAGATGGACCTGGTGGGGTGGCGGCAGGATGTTTTCGCCCGCGTGCGCGACGAGTTCACCGGGTATCTGCGCCGCATCGACGCGCCGGCGGCCACCTTCATTCCCGTGAGCGCGCTCCACGGCGATAACGTCGCCTCTTCGAGCGCCGCCTGCCCCTGGTATGATGGCGAGACCTTGCTTGAGTACCTGGAGACGGTCCCCGCCGCTGCCGGCCTTCAACTTGGCGAGTTCCGCTTCCCGGTGCAGTGGGTGAACCGGCCCGATTTGAGCTTCCGCGGCTTCGCCGGGCAGATCGCTTCGGGCCAGGTGCGGCGGGGCGACGCCGTGATGGCGCTTCCCTCGGGCAAGACCAGCCGGGTGAAGAGCATCGTCACCTACGATGGCGACCTCGCCGCGGCGCACGCGCCCATGTCGGTCACCGTGTGCCTGGAGGACGAAATCGATATCAGCCGCGGGGACATGTTGGCGCACCCGGCGCGCTTGCCCCACGTATCGCGCCAGTTCGAGGCGGCGGTGGTCTGGATGGCGGCTGAACCGCTGCGCCGCGATGCGCCTTACTTCGTGAAACACACTACCCGGCAGGTGCGGGCCAAAGTGGTGCGCGTGCTCCATCGCGTGAACGTGAACAGCCTGGCGCGCGAGGACGCCGATGAGCTGGCCTTGAACGAGATCGGGGCGGTAGTCATTGAAACCGGGAGCCCGCTGTTCTTCGACAGCTACCGTCGCAACCGCTCCACCGGGGCCTTTATTCTGATCGACCCGGCCACCAACGCCACGGCGGGTGCGGGCATGATCCTGGAGCGGCGCCACCCCGAAGCCGCCGCGAGCATCGCCAAGACGGCGCTGCTGGAGGTGGAGAGCGGAGCGGTGAAGGTGACCCCCGCCGAGCGCATCGCCCGGCTGGGCCATCAGCCGGCCACTATCTGGCTCACGGCGCGCCTCGATCTGGCCAGTCTTCTGGAGCGCCGGCTCTTCGACCGCGGCTGCCTGGCGCAGGTGCTGGCGGACCGCGAGGAGAGCGGCATCCTGCCGGAGCTGGCCGAGGTGCTCCACCGCGCGGGCGCCATCGCCATCTGCTCGGCCGGCGCCGATATGGCCGGGGAGCGCGACCGGGCCAGGGAGTACGTCGGCCAAAACCGCTTCCTGGAATTCCGCCCGGAGGCGCTGCCGGCGCGCGACGAAGCCGCCGCCGACCGCGTGATGCGGGCTCTCGAGGAGCGCGCCATCATTCGCCCGTCGGCGGAATTCGGCGTTCGGGAGGGCATCTGACATGAAGGCAAGCAACGGCTTGTGGAGGGAGCGTTTGTCGACGGCCATGCCAACCGAGTTGGCCCAGGAGATCGACGTCTTCGAAAACGAGCTGGCCCTGCGCCAGCGCGGCAAGCTGGAGGAGGCGCTAATCGCCGAGACCCGCCTCCGCCGCGGCGTCTACGGCCAGCGCTATGACAACGGCCAGCGCCATGACGGACGCGTCACCCGCCAGCTTGCCTTCCCTCCCGGCAAGCCCACCAAGGGGCCGCACACATTGTGGGATGCCCCCGGAATGCAGCGCATCAAGATCCCTTTCGGCGGCCTCACCGCACGGCAGCTTGAAATCCTGGCGGAGCTGGCGGAAGAGTACTCCGACGGAATCGCGCACGTCACCACGCGGCAGGATTTTCAGCTTCACTTCGTCCACATAGAGGATACGCCTTCCCTCATGCGGCGCCTGGCCGCGGTGGGCATCACCACCCGCGAAGCCTGCGGCAACACCGTCCGCAACGTGACCGCATGCCCCGTGGCCGGAGTCTGCCGGACGCAGACTTTCGACGTCACCCCGTACGCCAAAGCGCTGGCCTATTTCCTGCTCGGCCACCCCGACGCGCAGGACTTCGGGCGCAAGTTCAAGATTTCTTTTTCGGGTTGCCGGGATGAAGCCTGCGGCCTGGCGCACATGCACGATTTCGGCGCCATCGCCGTGGAGCGCGACGGGAAACGGGGCTTCGAGCTGTGGGTGGGCGGCGGACTGGGCGCCGTGCCGCAACAGGCCCGCCGGTTCACCGAATTCCTGCCGGAAGAGGAGCTGCTGCCGGTGGCGCAGGCCATCGCCCGCTTTTTCGCGCGCCTGGGCGAAAAGAAAAACCGCAATACCGCGCGCATGAAATTCCTGGTGAGTAAACTAGGCATCGACGAGTTCCGCAAGCTGGTGGCGGAGGAACGCGCCAGCCTGCCCTTCGACCCGCGCTGGACCGATTACCTGAAACAAGTGGAGCACGCCGAGGAGCCGCGTTTGAAGCCCCCCTCGCTGGTTCAGATCGGCGAGTCATCCGGAGAATATAACCGCTGGGCAGCCACCAACGTCTATCCGCAGCGGCAGCCGGGCTACAGCACGGTGACGGTTTCGTTGCCGCTGGGCGACATCACCGCCGATCAATTGCGCGCCCTGGCCGATATCGCACGCCGGTTCATCAAGGACACCATCCGCACCACCGTGGAACAGAACATCGTGCTGCGCTGGGTGAGCGATGGCGATCTTCCCGAGTTGCACGCCGCGCTCGACGCTGCCGGCCTCGCCACCCCCGGCGCCGGCACGATCCTCGATGTCGCCGCCTGCCCCGGCACCGACACCTGCAAGCTGGGCATCGCCTCTTCGCGCGGCCTGGCGGCCGAGCTGCGGACGCGCCTCGCCGCCCGCGCCTTCCAACTCGATGAGGCCGTGCGAAACCTGCGCATCAAGATTAGCGGCTGCTTCAATTCCTGCGGCCAGCATCACGTGGCCGACCTGGGCTTCTACGGCGTCAGCCGCAAGAAGGGCGACTACGCCGTGCCGCATTTTCAAGTGGTCCTGGGCGGGCAATGGACCGGCAACGCGGCGTCATACGGCCTGGCCGTGGGAGCGGTCCCTTCCAAGAGAATTCCCGAGGTGGTGGACCGCATCACCGGCCGCTACGTCGGCCAGCGGGAGCGCGGCGAAACGTTCCAGGCTTTCATCGCGCGCATCGGCAAGGCCGAATGCAGGCGCACGCTGGAGGACCTTATGGAGATTCCGCCCCACGAAACCGATCCGTCTCTCTATAGCGATTGGAATGACCCGCGCGAGTTCACCATAGGCGACATCGCGGCCGGAGAGTGCGCCGGCGCTGTGGTACCGGCGGTCGAGTTCCAGTTGGCCGCCTGCGAACGGGAAGCTTTCGAAGCGCAATTGAAGCTGGAGAAGGCCGACATAGACGCCGCGGCCAGGCAGGCGTATGAATCCATGCTGCACGGCGCCGTCGCGCTGCTTCGGCACAGGGAAATCCCTTTCGGCGGCGCGCCGGATGAGATTATGCGGACGTTTCGTACCGAGCTGGTCGACACCCATCTCTTTTGGGATCGCTTCCGTGGCGGCGCCCTGAGCAACTACTTCTTCAAAGCGCATGAGAACGCGGCCAGCGTCCATACCGAAGAAGCCGCCCGTCAGCTCATCGAGGAGGCGCAGCTTTTCATCGAGGCCTGCCACGCCTGCTATCTCGGCATGTCGGCGGCGGAGCCTCCGGTGGGGCAGGCGCTTCCGCGTCGGGTGGGGCAGGCGCTTCCGCCTGCCAACAGCATCCCTTGAAGGCCCCCATGATTCAGCACGTGAATGTAAAGATATTCGCCGATCCGAGCCGGGCCGATCCGAGCCGGGCCCATCCGAGCCCCGACCATCCGAGCCCCGACCATACGAGCCGCGACCGTCAGGGAGCGGTCGTTTCGGAACAGCTCCTTTCCGCGGCCCCAGCCGTATTTCAGCGCTGGATTCGCGAGAGCGTCGCCCAAGAGCTGCTTATCGACGTGGCCGATTATCGCCACGTGCCCGCCGGGCCGGGCGTGGTCCTGGTGGGCCATGAAGCCAACTACAGCCTCGATAATGGCGCCGGCCGCCTGGGCCTTCTCTACAATCGCAAGGCCCCCATCGAAGCCGGCGCGGCGGAGAACATCGCGCAGGCTCTGCGCGCCGCGCTGGCGGCGTGCCGCCGTCTGGAGGAAGAGCCCGAGTTCGAAGGCGGGCTGAAGTTCGGGCGCGACCTCGAAATCGTCATTAACGACCGCGCCCTGGCGCCGAACACGGACGAAGCCTTCGCTTCGCTCGAGCCCGCCATCGAGAGCGCCCTAAGGGCGGTCTATGGCGCGGTCGAGTTCCACCTCGAGCGGCTGGGCGACGTGCTCGAGCGCTTGCGCATCGCCGCGCATGCGCGCCGGGAGCAATGACCATGGCCTGGAACTTCCCCGTTTGCCTCAACCTCGAAGGCCGCCGGTGCCTGATAATTGGAAGCGGATGGTCCACACCCGAAAAGGTGCGCGGTCTGCTCGGCGCGGGCGCGCAGGTAACGGTTCTTGCGCCGGAGGCCGGCCAGGAAATCCAAGCCCTCGCGGCGAGTGGCGCCATTCGTTGGGAGCGGCGCGAGTACCGAACGGGAGACCTGGAAGGATTTTTCTTGGCCGTTGCGACTCACGACGACAAGTCCCGCAACGAAGCGCCGTGGCGTGAGTCCGTGGCCCGCAACATGCTCTTCAACGCCGTGGACGATCCGCCTCGATGCGGGTTCACTTATCCGGCCATCCATCGTCAGGGCGATATCATCATCGCCGTTTCCACCAACGGCAAGTGCCCCGCGCTGGGAGTGAGGCTCCGCCGGAAGATCGAGCGGGAAGTAGGGCCCGAGTATGCAGCCATGGCGCGGATGTTAGGGGAACTTCGCGCGGAAATCGCCGCGCGCATCCCCGATTTCGGCCGCCGAAAGGAACTGTGGGACCGGCTGGTGGATTCGGATTGCCTGGAGCGCATCCGCGAGGGGGACGCGGAAGGCGCGCGCGCCGGGCTGCGGGCGCTGGTGGGACAGGCGCTTCCGCCTGTCAACCAGAGCGAAGCTCGGGCCGCAACAGAGTGAGGTCGTGGAGGGGGATGCATGTCTGTTTTCGACCTTAGCCCGGAAACGCAGGAATCGCTGGCCGCCGCCGAACTGATCCGTCTGGCGCTCGATGCCGGCGTCGCCTGCTTCACGTGCAGTTTCCAGGCCGAGGATATGGTGGTGCTCGATCACCTGCGGCGTCTCGCGCCGCGCATTCCGGTCCTCTTCCTCGAAACCGGATATCACTTTGCCGAAACCCTCGCCTACCGCGACCGCATGGCCGAACGGTGGAACCTGAACCTGGTGAATCTCTCGGCCGATTCCACCGTAGCTCAGCAGGAGGCCCGGTTCGGTATTCTGAACCAGACCGATCCGGCGCGCTGCTGCCAACTGCGCAAAGTGGAGCCGCTCATGCGGGGCCTCGCGCCCTACGACGTGTGGTTCACCGGGCTGCGGCGCGAACAATCCCCCACCCGCGCCCATCTCCGCAAGATCGAGCGCCATCTTTTGCCGGATGGCAAGCCGCTGTGGAAGCTCAGCCCCATCGTGGATTGGATTTGGGAAGACGTGGCCGGCTACCTGGACGCGCATGACATCGAGGCCCTGCCGCTGTACCAGAAGGGCTACACCAGCATCGGCTGCCAGCCCTGCACCTCGCTGCCGCTGGACGCCGCCAACCCGCGCTCCGGCCGCTGGGGCGGGCGCAAGCTCGAATGCGGCATTCACACGTTTACCGGCGTTCGTTGACGGATGGGTGAAATGGGAAAAGTGTACATCGTCGGCGCGGGTCCGGGCGATCCCGATCTGCTGACCGTGAAGGCCTGGCGCCTGATCCAACAGGCTGACGTGGTGGTGTATGACCGCCTGGTGAGCCCCGAGGTCCTGGAGTTGATCCGCCCTGGGGCCGAGCGCATTTACGCCGGCAAACATGAGGGCGAGCAGCGCCAGGCTCAGGAGCGGATACTAGAGCTGCTGCTGGAGCACGGCCGGCGCCCGAAACGGGTGGTCCGCCTCAAAGGCGGCGATCCCATGGTCTTCGGGCGCGGCGCCGAGGAGTGGGCTTTTTTGGTCGAACACGGCATCGAAACCGAGATCGTGCCCGGCGTCTCCTCCGCGGTCGCGGTTCCTGCCCTGGCCGGAATCCCGTTGACCTTCCGCGGCGTGGCGGCTTCGTTCGCCGTAGCCACCGGCCATTGCCGGGAAGGTCAGCAAACCGACTGGGCGCGTTACGCGGCCGTGGACACCCTGGTGATTCTCATGGGAGTGGAAAACCGCGCCTCCATCGCCTCGCGCCTCATTGCCGCCGGACGTCCTCCGGGCACTCCGGCGGCCTTCATCGAGAACGGGTCGACGCCGCGCGAGCGCATAGTGGCCGCGACATTGCGCCAGGTGGCGGAAGGCCTGGTAGAGGTGCAGCCGCCGGCCGTGTTTGTAGTAGGCGAAGTGGTGAGTATGCGCCAGCGGCTCGAGCCGCGCGCGCCGGAAGCCCAGGCAGCGCATTCCAGCCTGACTGCCGCCTAAACCGCTCCCTCACGGGGCGCCCTCTGGGCCCGGCTCATTAAGAGCATGGCGAGCCGCGACCGTCAGGGAGCGGTTGGAACGGTTATTTCATGACTAGCCGCTTAGCCGGCATCCGAGACCGGGGGAACGCTCGTGCTGAAGATGGAGTCGGTGTTCCTGACTCCCACGGATTCCTCAAGCTCAAATGACCGTGGCGCTCGCACGCCGGTAGGTAGAGCGACTCGAAGAGAGACCGGCGACCGGAGTGGCCTACGAAGCCCCCAGTTCCTAATTCGGGTTTCGTAGCCTGTCCCCGTCACCCCGTCCAATTCTTGTGCCTATTAGCGTGGTGAGCGCGGAAGGAATCGAACCTTCAACCTAGTGATTAAGAGTCACTTGCTCTGCCAATTGAGCTACGCGCCCGTTTGCTCGAGGGATTCCCGGAAGCCGGCGCGATACCGCTGCGCCAAGTCCAGATTATAGCATCCCGGACGCCGATGTCACGCTTCGTTTTCGGGCGGCAGCAAGCGGGCCGCAATCTGCGCGATGTCGAGCAGCGCCGGCGGCTCGCCGCCCAGCCCGCCCAGCGCGTCGCGGAACATGCTCTGGCAGAAGGGGCACGCCGTGCCGATGGTCCGCGCGCCGGCGCCGGCGAGCTCCTGGGCGCGAACCACACCCACGCGCTGGCCCTTTTCTTCTCCCAGGAACATCTGCCCGCCGCCGGCCCCGCAGCAGAAGGACCGCTCGCGGGCTCCGGCCGGTTCCACCACCTCGGCCGAGCGCGCCATCACCGCGCGTGGTTCGTCGTATATGTTGCGATATCGCCCCAGGTAGCAGGGATCGTGGAAAACCACCTTCTCCCGCCGTCCCGTGTACACCGGCAGGCGCCCGGCAAGCCGCGCCAGCACCTCGCTGTGATGCTCGATTTCGAAGCGCCAGTCGGTCCCTATGGCGCGCACGCAGTGCGGGCAGATGGAGACCAGCTTGCCAACCTTGGCCGCGCGCAGCGTTTCGATGTTCGCCTCCGCCGCCTGGGACGCCGCCAGATCGTTGCCCAGACGGCGCGCCGGGTCGCCTGTGCATCTCTCTTTGCGCAGCACCCCGAAACTCACTCCCAGGTGGCGCAGCACGCGCGCCAGCGCCACCACCGTCTCGCGCCCCTGGGGATCGAACGCGCCCATGCAGCCCAGCCACAGGCAGTATTCCTGCGAGCCGTCGTAGTAAGGAAGCTTGTTTCTTTCGATGAAGTTCTGGCGCTCGGAGGAGGCGAAACCCAGGGCATTTCCGCTGCGCTCCAGGTTGCGGAACAGCCTGGCGCCGTGGTCGTCCTGCCACCGGCCCGTATTCACCGCGCCGCGCCGCAGTCCCACGATGATGGGCAAATGCTGGATGCCCACCGGGCACTGAAACTCGCAAGCGCCGCAGGTGGTGCATTGAAACGTGGCTTCTTCGGAAATGTGCTGGCTCAGTAGCGGCGCCTGGCCTCCCGGCCCGGCATCGTTTAAGTAGGCCCGCAGTCCCAAAATGATCTCCTTGGGGTTCAAAACTTTGCCTGTGTTGTACGCCGGGCAGTGCTCCGTGCAGCGCCCGCATTCCACGCACGTATAGGCCTGCAAGGCGTCGATTCGGGTGACGTCCTTGCCCGCATCGAGCCCGAAATCCTCATCGCCCTCGAGCGGCGGTATGCGGCCGAAACCGCGGCGCGCGAGGAAGACGGTGAAGGGGCTGAGCGCCAGGTGCAGGTGTTTGGAATGCGGAATCAACGGCAGGAAGGCCGCCAGAACAAGGGTGTGCAGCCACCAGTTGGCGCGTCCGATGCCGGTATCCGCGAGCCGAAGGCCGGCCAGGTAAGTCGCCATCAGCAGGAAGATCAACCCGGCGATGACGCCGGATTCCACCGACACCGGTCCCAGCCAGACCGGCCGCGCCACGAACCGGCGCACAAAAAGTCCGGCGATCGAGACCGCCACCAGGGCCGCCCACACGGCCACAAAGCCGAAGTAGAAGTGCCCGAATCCGCCTGCCCGGCTCAGGAATCCGGCCCCCAACCCGGCCGCGATGTGGTTGACGGTGATCGGCGCGAACGCGCAAAAACCCCAGAACACGAAGGCGTGGGCGAGTCCCGGCAGGGGCCGCTGCCGGATAACCTTGGTCTGCCCCAGCACCTCCCGTAGAAACCGCCGCACGCGCCACCATACCGGGAAGACCTCGAAATCCGGCGTGGGACGTGCGCCGCGAATCGCGCCCAGGACCTTGCGCAATCTCAACCCAAACAACGCCCCGGAAGCGGCCAGCAGCACAATCAAAAGCGCCTTTTCGACCCAGGAAAAGCTCTGCATACGCGCCTTCCGAATGTAGCATGCAAGGGCGGCCGGCCCGCGGCTGCGGCCCCATGCAGTTTCGCAGTAAGATACGAGAAGGCGGACCGTGGCCGTCCGCCCCACCTGGCCCGGGTGGCGAAACTGGCAGACGCAAAGGACTTAAAATCCTTTTTCCCGCAAGGGAAGTGCGGGTTCAAGTCCCGCCCCGGGCACCATGACCGCCTGATTCCCTCCCTAACTGGGCGAAGCACCAGCGGCGGGCCGGGCGTGCCCGGCCCCTACACCGGGCCCCCGTAGGGGCCGGGCACGCCCGGCCCGCCATGTTGAAATGCAAATCAAACGGTCGAAGATCTAGCCCCGTCCAACCGCTTCAGAGTACCCTGGAGTCAGGGAAGATGCGGACCATTTCCAAGCGGACGCAGTACGGGCTGAAGGCCGTATTGGCGCTGGGCAGACGCTACGGGGAGGGCCCCGTGCTCATCGCCACGCTGGCCGACACGGAGCGGATCCCGCTGAAGTTTCTGGAAGTCATCCTGCTGGCCCTGAAGGGGCGGGGATTGCTTGAAAGCAAGAAGGGAAAACACGGCGGGTATCAGCTCAGCCGGCCGCCTTCCACCATCACCGTGGGCTCGTTGGTCCGCATGTTGGAAGGTCCGCTGGCGCCGCTGCCCTGCGCCAGCGAGTTGGCCTTCCAACCTTGCGAGGAGTGCGGGGATGTGGAATCCTGCGGGACCCGGATCATCATGCGCCAGGTGCGGGACGCCATGGCCGGCGTGCTCGACCGGACCACGCTGGCCGACTTGATTCGCCGCTCGGATGCCGCCCGCGCCGGCAAAACCCCTGACGCGCTCATGTATTACATCTGAGAATGTGGCCTCAGATCTGATAATCCGGCACGTTGTCTTCGCGCGATATCCTTGGAATAATCTTCACATTCGTAGCGCCCACCACAACCAGCGAATTCGGGGGAACGCTGGTCATAAGGGAGACGCTGGCGCCGATGGTGCTGCCCGCCCCGATAACCGTGTCGCCCCCGATGATGGTGGCCCCGGCATAGATGGTCACCCGATCTTCGATGGTCGGATGACGTTTCTGGCCGCGCAACGCCTGCCCCGCGGCCAGCGACCTGGCCACCAGACCGACGCCTTGATACATCTTGACGTGGTTGCCTATGATGGTCGTCTCGCCCACCACCGTTCCGGTGCAGTGATCCACGAAAAAGTGCGTTCCGATTCGCGCCCCCGGATGGAGGTCCATCCCGGTTCGCGTGTGCGCCCATTCGGTCATGATGCGCGGAATGAGCGGAATGCCGTCCAGATAGAGCTCGTGCGCCAGCCGCTGTACGGCGATCGCTTCGATGAATGGATACGCCACAATCACTTCATCCTTGCTGAACGCGGCCGGGTCCCCATCGAAGGCCGCCTCGGTGTCGGTCTTCAGCAGATCTCGCACGCGCGGCAGGTTGCCCAGAAACTTGAGCGTCAGGGCGCGCGCCACGGCCGGCAGGTCCGCGTCTCCCAGTACCGCGGGCGGGGCGTATTCCAGGCTCTTCCCAATCTCCTTTTCCAGACGCTCCAGCACGCTGTCGAGCAGCGCCGTGGTCACCGCTTCGATGTCCGAGGAGTGGATCGGCTCTTCGTCGAAGAACCCGGGAAACAGCAAGCGCAGCAGATCGGCGGTGATGTCCGCGATGGCATGCTTGGAGGGCAGGTTCTTGCCGTCCACATGGTTGATCCCGCCCGCGCCAACGTACGACGCCATCAGGCGCTCGATCAAATCGGCGAGAGTCAGCGGCACGGCGTCTCCTCACTCCTTATACCGCCTGCGGAGCGTGCAAAGCAAGCTCTTCGCCCTGTCAATGAGCCAATCACCACGATGTATATCGATTTTAAGATGTTTTTTTCGAAAAAATATTATTCATAGAATCAACTAGATAAGAGAATATCACCACGCTCCCTGGTAAATACCGCTTGCCATTCTGTCCACCATGTCTATATACTCTATAGACATCATGGACAATGTATCCAGAAGCTTTCATTTTCTAGTCGGGCGAGTGAGCGGAGCGGCTGCCCTGCTCCTTGCCGGGTTCCTGGGCGTCGGCGCAGCGGCCGCTCAGAGCCTCAATTGGGACGGCCAAACCGGCGTCTTCATCACCCCCCTCGCCTACACGGCGGCATCCCCCGCCAGCGGCTTCGGGCATCCGATTGTGGCGTATCATTTTCTGAACGCCGGCGCCGTGCTGGGAAACTTCCACACAGTTTCGGTAACGGAAGGCGTCGGAGGACGGCTGGAATTCGGGTACACCCGCGATCTGCACCAGGAAGGCAGCACGCCGGGGCTCAGCCCGCTATGGGGCTCGGGCTTCAATCTGGTGCACGCCAAAGTGAACGTGGTCAAGGAAAACGCGGGAAAGCAGGCATGGCTGCCCGCCATTTCCGGCGGCTTTGTGGCGCGCACCCAGGACCGCAACGTCAGCGGCTTGCTCGCCACGCCCAACAAGGGCTACTCCAATGCCGATTTCTACCTGGTGGCGAGCAAGACCATCACGCAGACAAAGGTAGTGCCAATCGTATTGAACCTGGGATACAAGGAGACTAACGCTTCGGTTTACGGACTCGCCGGGAATGCGCCGGGGTACACCGGCCGGCTCTTCGGAGCGGCGGCGTTCGTAGTAAAGGGACCGGCTAAGAGCGCCCTGATCCTCGGGTCGGAGTTTTCACAGGAGCCGCGCCAGGTGCAAAACCTGCCGGGCGCCGACGTGCCGACCACCATCACCTACGCCGCGCGAATTGTGCCCCTGGAGAAGCAGAAGTTCAATATTGATTTCGGCGTGGCCCAGGCGGCCGGGACCATCGAACCAGGCGTGAACCTGAAAGCGCGGCATCAGTTCGCCCTGGGAGTATCATACGGACTGTAGGAGCAACATCGGAGAGAAATGACTATGGCAGACGCACAAAGGAAACTCGGGCTCGGCACGCTCGCTTTGCATGCCGGCCAGGAGCCCGACCCCACCACCACGGCGCGGGCCGTCCCGATTTACGCGACCTCGAGCTACGTTTTCAAGGACGCCGAGACGGCGGCGAATCTTTTCGGGTTGCGCGAGTTCGGATATATCTACTCGCGCCTTATGAACCCCACCAATGATGTGCTCGAGAAGCGCCTCGCGGCGCTCGATGGCGGCATCGGCGCCCTGGCGTTCGCTTCGGGCCAGGCGGCCATCACCGCCGCCATCCTCACTATCACCCACGCCGGGCAGAATTTCATTTCCGCCACCAGCCTCTACGGAGGCACCTGGACGCTCTTCACCCAGACCTTGAAGAAGCTGGGCATCGAGGTGCGGTTCTTCAATCCCGATCATCCCGAGGAAATCGACAAGCTGGTGGATGCGAACACCCGCCTGGTGTACCTGGAATCGGTGGGCAATCCCAAGAACGATGTGCCCGATTTCCGGGCCATCGCCGGCACGGCCCATAAGCACGGCCTGCCGGTGATCGTGGATAACACGGTGCTGACCCCGGCCCTGTTCCGGCCCTTCGAGCACGGCGTCGATATCGCGGTCTACTCCACCACCAAGTTCCTGGGCGGGCACGGCGTCCACGTCGGCGGCGCCATTGTGGATAGCGGCAAATTCCTATGGGCGGAGAATCCCAAGAAGTGGCCGGAATTCACCGAACCGAGCGAGTCCTACCACGGCGTGGTTTTCACCGAGGCGCTCAAGCCGCTGGGCAACCTCGCTTACATCATCCACATCCGCACCCACTGGCTGCGCGACACGGGCGCCGCGCAGAGCCCCTTCGCGGCGTTCCTGCTGTTGCTGGGAATCGAGACCCTGCACTTGCGCATCGAACGCCATGTGCGCAATGCGCAGGCCCTGGCGGAGTGGCTGCTGAAGCATCCCGCGGTGACCTGGGTGAACTACCCCGGCCTTCCGAACCATCCGCACTATAAGAACGCCAAAAAGTACCTGCCCCAGGGGCCGGGAGCGATTCTGGGGTTCGGCGTGCGCGGCGGGAAGGAAGCCGGCGTCAAGTTCATCAATAGCGTCAAGCTGGCCAGCCATCTGGCCAACGTAGGGGACGCCAAGACGCTGGTGATTCATCCGGCTTCCACCACCCATTCCCAGCTCACCGAGAAGGAACAGACCGAGACCGGAGTCACGCCGGATTATATTCGCGTCTCGGTGGGGATCGAAGACATCGAAGACATCGAGGCCGATCTGGACCAGGCCTTGCGAGCTTCCCAGGAGTAAAAGCATATGGCATCGTTCGCAGACAACTCACTCAGCATCGGAAAAACGCCGCTCGTCAAGCTCAATCGCATTGTGAACGGCCCGCAAACCAAGGTGTACGCCAAGATCGAAGGCCGCAACCCGGCCTACTCGGTGAAGTGCCGGATTGGCGCTTCCATGATTTGGGACGCCGAGCAGCGCGGGCTGCTGAAGCCCGGCGTGGAGCTGGTGGAGCCCACCAGCGGCAATACCGGGATCGCACTGGCGTTTGTGGCGGCGTCGCGCGGGTACGCCATCACCTTGACCATGCCCGAAACCATGTCACTGGAGCGGCGCAAGGTGCTCAAGGCATTCGGCGCCAACCTGGTGCTTACCGAGGGCGCCAAGGGAATGCCCGGGGCCATCGCCAAGGCGGAGGAGATTCTCGCCTCCGACCCCAAGCGCTACCTGCTGTTGCAGCAGTTCAAGAACCCCGCCAACCCCGCCATCCATTTCAGCACAACGGGTCCCGAGATCTGGGACGATACGAAAGGCGAGGTGGATGTTCTGGTGAGCGGCGTGGGGACCGGCGGCACCATCACCGGCGTTTCGCGCTTCATCAAGAACTCCAAGGGCAAAAAGATCGTCTCGGTGGCCGTGGAGCCGGAGGCCAGCCCGGTGATCACCCAGACCCGCAATGGCCAGCCCCTCAAGCCGGGGCCGCACAAGATCCAAGGCCTCGGCGCCGGCATCATCCCGGACACGCTCGATCTTTCGGTAATCGACCGGGTGGAGACGGTGAGCAACGACGAATCCGTCGATACAGCCCGGCGGCTGGCGCGCGAAGAGGGGATCCTGAGCGGCATTTCGAGCGGGGCCGCGGCGGCGGTGGCCGCGCGCCTGGCCAAGCTACCCGAGTTCGCTGGGAAGACCATTGTGGTCGTTCTCCCGGATTCGGGTGAACGCTACCTGACCTCGGTGCTCTTCGAAGGCATCGTGTAGGACCTGAGAGGAAATAACCAATTCAATTGCCGGCAACCGCTCCCTGACGGGGCGCCCTCTGGGCCCGGCTCATTAAGAGCCTGGCGGGCCGCGACCGTCAGGGAGCAGTTGGAGTGCGCCGTGGCGGCGGGGGCGCACGCCCTGCGGCGCGTCGCGAGCCGCGACCGTCAGGGAGCGGTTGGAGTGCGCCTGCCGCCGGAAAAAGATTCCACCCAAGCCATTGACCGCGAACGGACTGTACGATACCATGGAAATGCGGGGTGGAGCAGTCTGGTAGCTCGTTGGGCTCATAACCCAAAGGTCGAAGGTTCAAATCCTTCCCCCGCAACCAACCCTCCCATCCTCACGCCTGCAACCCCTTTTCTCCCACCACCATCACGTTGAGCGTCTTGGCGCCTCTCGGACGGCCGTAAGAGAGTTCCAGGCGCCAATATGCAAATTCCCGGTGCTACAATTGCTCGGACAATGTGCCCAGGAGGCAAGCAATGAAAATGCGCAGTTTCTGTGGCTTTGCGGCCCTGTGCTCGCTCGCTATGCTCGCGGCGTGCTCGACCACCCCCATTCCCTACCTTCAGAAGCAGGGCAGCGCCGCCCACATGGTGGTGGACGGCAAGCCCTTTCTGATGCTGGCGGGAGAACTGCACAACTCCACCACCTCCAATCTCGATTTCGTGAAGACGCAATGGTCCCAGCTTGCGGCCATGCACCTCAATACCGTTCTTGCCCCGGTCTATTGGGAACTGATGGAGCCCAAGGAGGGCCAATTCGATTTCACCCTGGTCGACGGTCAGATCCGGGCCGCGGAAGCCAACCATCTGCGCCTCGCGTTCGTGTGGTTCGGAAGCTGGAAGAACGGTATGTCCAGCTATGTTCCCGAATGGGTCAAGACCAACCAGAACCGCTTCCCCCCGGCTCAGGACAAAGATGGCGCCACTCTCGAAATACTGTCCACATTGAGCGCGGCCAACCTCGAGGCCGATAGCCGCGCCTTCGCCGCCCTCATGCGGCACGTCAAGGAGGTTGACAGGCGCCGGCGCGTCATCCTCATCCAGGTGGAGAATGAAGTGGGCGTGCTGGGCGATACGCGGGACCGGAGCGCGGCGGCCAACCAGGCTTTCGCGGAACCCGTGCCCAAAGAGTTGCTGGACTATATGACCGGCCAGAAGGACGCTCTGTATCCGGAATTCCGTGAGGCGTGGGAGAAGGCCGGCGCCAAGACGTCCGGGACATGGGAAGAGGTTTTCGGAAAGGCCCCCTACACCGACGAGATCTTCATGGCCTGGAATTATGCGCGCTACATTGGCCGGGTGGCGGCCGCGGGCAAGGCCCAATACCCCATCCCCATGTTCGTGAACACCTGGCTCGCCAGGGGGGACCGGATGCCGGGGACGTATCCCAGCGGCTGCCCGGAGCCTCACGTGGGGGACCTGTGGAAAGTGGGCGCGCCGGCCATCGACTTCCGCTCGCCGGACATGGGCGGCACGGTGGATATCCGCGACACGGTCAACTGGTATCACACTCCCGGCAATCCCCTGTTCATCCCCGAGGCCTTCCACCGCATGGGCGCGCACAACATCTTCTACGCCGTGGGGCAGCACGATGCCATGGGTTTCAGTCCCTTCGGAATCGACAGTTTGCTTTTCACTCTCGAGCCCGGCGTTCTGGAGGAAGTCAGACGCCGTTTCGCTCCCGATGCGGACGATTTCTTTTTCACCGCTCCTACTGGGACCAGGAAGGCGCCGGCTGACCTGCCGCTGGCGCGGAGCTACGCCATTATCGACCAACTCTCCCCCCTGATTCTGGAGAACCAGGGCAAAGGCAAAATGGCCGGCGTGATCGTCATCGCCGAAGAGCCGCCGCAGAAGGTGGCGTTGGGCAACTACGTCCTGAACGTGAGTTACACTCGTCCCCGGTTGAACCGAATGCCGCCGAAAAGCCAGGTCACTCAGCAAGACAACGGCTTTGGGCAGGTGACGTACACGCGTGCCAAGCCCGCCCCCGGCGCGCCTGCCGCGCCAGCGCCGGCGCCCGAGCCGGCCGAATACCCGGATCGCGCCGGCGCTATCTTCATCGCCGTCGGACCGGATGAGTACATCATAGCCGGCAGCGGATCGGTGGACGTCACCTTCTCTCCGAACTCGCCGGGAGATCCCCGAGTCGGCATTCTCTCCATCGACGAAGGCAAGTTCGTGGATGGCCGCTGGGTTCCCGGGAGGAGACTGAACGGCGACGAGAACGGCTCCGGCAAGTACGTTCGCCTCTGCGGCGGCGTGCTCCCCAACGGCGCCATCCAGAGAGTGAGGCTCTACCGCCATCGCTAGCTGGCCGCTGGGATCGTCAACTCCGGGCGCTCCTCGCATCCGACACTCCGGGACCGCGGCTGCGGCGCCGGACTTCTCCACTCGATATAGCCGGCCTGCCCGCGGGGCGGATAGAATGGACTCTTTGCTATGTCGCGAATCCACACTCCCATCACGCCGGAACTGGCGGACTATGTCCGCCAAACCACGCTGCACGAGCCGGAGGCGCTGCGCCGGCTGCGCCTCGAAACGGAGGACCACCCGCAGGCCTCTTGCCAGATCGCGCCGGAGCAGGGACAGTTTCTGCACCTTTTGGCCCTGGCGACGGGCGCGCGCCGGGCGTTAGAGGTGGGAGTGTTCATGGGCTACAGTTCCACCTGGGTCGCCCTGGCGCTGCCGGAAGGCGGCCGGCTGGTGGCCTGCGACTGCAGCGAGGAGTATACCGCGCGGGCGCGGCGCACCTGGCGCGAAGCGGGCGTCGAGCGGAAGATCGAACTGCGGATGGGGCCGGCCCTCGAGACGCTGGACGCGCTGCTGGCCGAAGGGCAGGCCGGGGAGTACGATTTCGCCTTCATCGACGCCGACAAAGGGAATTACGAGAACTATTACGAGCGGGCGCTGGCGCTGTTGCGCCGGGGCGGCCTGGTGGCCGCGGACAACGTGTTGTGGCGCGGCGTGGTGGCCGACCCCGGCGCGCGCGATGCGGACACCGAAATCATCCGCGCGTTCAACCGCAAGCTGTTCGAGGATGCGCGCGTGGCCATTAGCATGGCTACCATGGGCGACGGCCTGATGCTGGCATGCAAGCTCTGAGCCCCACCGTTTTTCCGTGCTACGCGCCGGCGGACCGCGAGACGGCCGCCTCCATCGCCACGCTGGTGGAAGGCGTGGGCGACGCGCGGGTGTTCCTGGACGAAGGCGAGCTGCGTCCCGGCGAGGACCTGGCGGGCAAGGCCCGCGAAGCGCGCATGGCCGACGTGGCGCTCGTGCTGTTCTCGCGCGCTTCGCTTCCCCCGCGCTGGGGGCGGGCGCAATGGGAAGACGCCCTGGTGAAGGAACCCGCCCAGGAAGGCGTCCGAATCGGCTTCGTGACCTGCGACGACTGCGCTCCGCCGCGGGTCCTGGCGCCCCGCTTCGACGGGCGGACGGCGGAGGGCCGGCGGGAGTTGAAACGCTGGATCCGGAACCGAGAGTACGTTCCGCGGGCGGCCGTCGAACTGGGCGCGGAGTTGGGAATCCTGGGAATCGCGCTGGCGGACCGTCCCGGCGCGGAGACGGTCGCCACGGCGAACCTGGCATTCGAATTCGCCAGCGCCTTCCGCGACGACTTCGACGAGGTCCTGCGCCTGGAATGCGGCGAACGGACACGGACCGCGCTGGCGGGCGAGCTGGCCGCCCGGCTGGGCCTTCGCCTGGAAGGCGACGGGGAGAGCGTGCTGGAGCGCCTGCGCGCGTTCTGCGCGGGGCGGCGCTTCCTTCTGCTACTCGATGGCGCGCGCACGCCGGCTGCCCGCGAGCTTGTTATTGCGGGGCGCTGTTCGACGCTGTGCTGCCCGGAAGCGGGGCCGCCCGAGGTCATCGCGCCGGATTCGCTGCCCGCGGCGCAAGCCGCCTGGGCCGCGAACAATGCCGAGTGGCCCGAACTCTGCCGGCTGGCGCGCGTTGCCCGGCGCGTGGCGCGCGAGCAGGGCCGCATCGCCGAACTCCATGAGCTGATGGAGCAGTGGAAGGCCGAGGCCGCGCGGCGGGGAGACCGCAACGCTCAGGACGAGGCCATCAGGGAAATTGTGTGGATCCTCGAAAGCTGGGGCCGCCTCGACGATGCGCGCCGCCTGGAGTACCGGCACGCCATGGAATTTGACGAACAACTGCTTTTGCCGCTGGGCGAGTTTTGAAGGGCGCGACACAAAAGCGATGCCCTCGGGTGAAGCTCCGGAGGAGCGAAAGAAGGTAGCCCAGGGCGTGAGCCGTATGGGCGTTAACGTAAGCGCGGGTGTGCACGCGGAGGGTTGGCGGTTACAAGGCGACTTATCAATCGTAATCCTCCTCCGCCATTTGTGCGAGATCCCGGTGCACGTCAGATCTCACCGTTGGCGACTTCTCGACCGCTGGAGATTCTACTCCACCAGGTCCCGGCGAGCAAGACTGACGGCGCGATAATAGTTTCTCGTGGTTCCTGATCGTCCGCACGGCAAGTGGAGCGACCCCCGCGTCCCACACAAGGGATGGGAGTGCATCGGTGTCGACGAATGCGAGGATCTCACGACATGCGAGATGTGCGAGACGGCCGAGATACGGTACGCGCACCACATGCAACACCAGGACTACCCCACAATGCTCACCGTGGGACGCCAATGTGCGGAACAGATGGAAGAAGACTACGTGAGGCCACGCGAGAGAGAAGCACGTGTCCGCAGCACGACACTGAGCAGAAAACGTTGGCTCACGAGGCAATGGAAGCTCTCGGCAAAGGGCCACGACTACCTCAAAACCGGGGACGGTTTCCACGTCGTAATCTGGCCGAATCAGAATGGGACATGGGGTGGCAAAGTCACGGACACCACGAACGACCAGGCGATCACCTCGAAAAAACGCTATGAGTCAAAAACAGCGGTCAAGCTCGCAGCCTTCAACGCCATGCAGGTACTCAAACAACGACGCGACCAAGATCGCCCGTCATGAAAACCACGCAATGACAAAGGGGATAATGACAGTCCACTAAGAAAACTGTTCTCAGCGTACGCCTAAGCGAACCGTGGCATGCCTTTGAGCGTCACGAGCATGCGGGCAACGGCCCGCAGGACCTCCGTGGTGGCATCGTAGATCTCCTCAAACGAGTACTCCGGTTTGTTGGGACCTGCGCCGATCCGCCACATGATGCTCGTGACGCGCCCATGCTCGTCATAGGATCGTGCACCCTCCCGGTCCTGCAGCGCGGGGCTCAACTCCGGATGATCCACTGATGGGGTGATCCGGTGCGCAAGCCGGCGACGATAGTTCAGAAAGACCTCCGCTGTCGTGGCTCGTGCCGGCGCATCGATGGCCCGGAGGATCATATCGTGCTCCTGATCCTCCAACCTCCCCTCGTCCCGGAGCCGCCGCAACCCGTCGCGCGCTCCTCGGAGCGAGAGGCCGCGCTCCCACTCAGGGTTCCTGGCGTCGCAAGCGATGAGGTCGCCACCGAAGCTCTCATGCAAGAGGCGGACCACGAGATCCTGGATCTTGGACAGGTAGAACACGGCAAGGTTGAACGCGCTGATCTTCTGAACGTGGCAGTGATGCCACTCCTCCACGACACGGCCGCGCGGTTCGACGTCGCGATAGCTCCGCGCGAGCGCGAGGAAATATGCCGTCATGAGGTACGTGTTGTGAATCTCGATCCACAGCCCATCAGCGTTCGTCGCGTCAAACAACTTCTCCAACTCCTCGGCCTGAAAGGTTCGTGACGGTGGGGTTGAGAGGTTGCCGACCTCCGGCAACGCCGCGCGATGACCCGGCAAGCGAAGGGTCCCGGCAAGGTCCATAGCGAGGTCACGGACCAGCCCGTCGGCCTCTTCCGACCGGATACCCGCGTCCGTGGTCACGACGTGCTCAACGACCCCGGTGACGCCGCTTGGGTCCATGAACTCCAGCATCAAGCGTAATCGCTGCATTCCGTACACCAGCGTCTGACGCGCGGCCGCCGCATGTCAAGGACCCAAGCGCGGACCGCTCTTGATGGAGTGGAAGCCTGCGCCAAGTTACAGGAAAACGCCCCAAACCGCTGATCTGCAGACCTTTCGGGTTCAGGCGACACATTAGGAACGGGAAACGCCCTTGCCGCCGTTTTGCGGCGTTATACCGGCCGCATTGTCGGCGGCGTTGACGAGCGCGTGGACCACGCTGAGCGGGTAGGTGCCCGTCTCGGCTTAGGTTAACGCCCATCCGGCGTGAGCCGTGGGAAGACATCGAAATCGACCAAGCTCCGGCAGGGGCGAAGGAACGTTCTTCCGCCCCCTCCGGGGGCTGCCACGGTTGCTCATGACCGGCCGGGGACATAGTTGACACTTTAGACCGGCGACATGGTTGACAACGTTTCAGATCCGGAAGTGTGGTTCATCGAAGTGGCAGAGAA
>Ga0326727_10009729_pt1 | contig 23416 bp, 21 predicted proteins | sample MB2enrmetagenome_FD_207643 | JGI IMG/M metagenome (GOLD analysis project Ga0326727, IMG submission 207643) | Lab enriched peat soil microbial communities from McLean, Ithaca, NY, United States - MB29MY | ecosystem: Environmental > Terrestrial > Soil > Wetlands > Peat | place: USA: New York... | reverse complement strand
GCGCGCCCGCGCCCAGGCGGCGCATTCGACAATATCGTCTTCGCTGGCAGCTTCGGCAAACCAGCGGGCCGGGCCACCGATGCCGAAGGTGGTGAAAGGCGCGAGCGGCTTGTTTTCCTCTATGACCATCGGTTCAAGGCTACACCAAACGAATTCGAGGCAGCGCCGAAGGCAAAATGCTCTCGGTCAACTCCCATGCCGGAAACGGGAATGCACCCAGAACTGATGGCAATTCCGATGCGCGAGGAACTTGCGCGCGCCTGTACAGAGGAAACCCGGAGCGCCGTAGACCTGGACGCGACGCCGGCCCAGCCGGGCACAATCATGTATCCCTTCCATGGTTCCGTTAGCCAGTTTCTGGACGGGTTCTGAGAAAGACGCTCTCATCCCGCACGGGGGAATCCCTCTCGATACTCTCTTAGCTTCGATTGGAGTTGACTTCGACGGCCTCACCCATGAACACTGGGCCAAAGACACTGGTTCTCTCTGGAGGCTCCAACTGCCCCCGGGACGCCATTCGCAGCCTGCTGTTGTTCGACCACGGAGCCGGTTCGATAGCATCGGACGCGGCTCGGTTACATCAACCCAGCGGAGGGAAAGATGTCAGCCGACTTGCAGTTTCTGGAAGAATGGATTCCTGAGAGAATGGACCCAGGAACGGTCTTCGTGCTTGAGAACCAGGCCAAGCTGGGTCATGCACAAAACCCGTTCGCCGCGGTCATGGCCTGTCCTCGCTGCGGAACTTTGGGGCTGATCACACGCCGTCAACTGTGCGGCGGAGAGACGATGATCTGCGGCAGCGATCTCTGCTCGGCCGAGTACCGGCTGGACGGCGAGAGTATCTGCTTCCGCAAGGCTCAGTGAGGCGCGCCCTCTGCCGAACAGATGTTGGTCCGGCAGGCGCGTGTCCGCTTGTCACACCATCCGTTGAGTGTTGTCTGTTCGACGGATGGGAGGCGTCCAGCCGCGTTTTGCTTGGTGCGATACCCGTTGTTCGTCCGGCGAGGGTCGAAGCGGACTCTCAATCTCGGGCCTGCGAGGCAACAAGTCCGCTGCCTCAGGTACGATAAAGCCTGGAGACCAGAGCATCGTAGCCCGGATGGCGAAATTGGCAGACGCAGCGGACTTAAAATCCGCAGGAGTTTACCCTCCGTGGGGGTTCAAGTCCCCCTCCGGGCACCACGCATATAAATGAATTATATAGACTTATATTTGATCTGGTCGGCGACACCGCATTTCTGCATCACAACCATGGTGGTCTCGGTACAATGACAGTACAGTGCGCATCTTCTTTATTGTCTTTATGATACATGCAGACTTGACGACCATGATCCAACAATTACGCTAGATTATCGTCCGCTACTCTGAATTGCGGTTTGCGCAGCGGATCGAATCAAGATTCAAAGGCGATTCTTCACCAGTCTCTTGCGATATTTCCGTAAGGCTGGCCGAGCGTCGTGGTTCAGATGGAGATTCTCATTTCCCACGCCGTTCCGGCTTCGAAAACATCATGAAACAAATCATAAGCACGAGGGCGCAATTTGCTTGCATCTGCATAGGAATAGCATATGCGCTGCATTAGTCTTCAGCATTGTTCCTATACGGTAGAAACGTGCGCTGGAAGCCCCATGGATGCGCCTGTGACTAAAGTCATAGATTGCCTTTGCCCTTTGCAGTAGTTTTCAATTCAGCAGAAAGAAGAGAATATGGGCACACAAGCCAAGGAGGGAACTTCTTTACACGGAGTGAAGAACAATCTCATCCGGCGGTCCACGCCGGACCGTTCGCAGCGAATCAGGCAAATTGTCCAGTGGTCGTTTGTGGCTTTGAACGGCTGGCTGGGCGTGCAGTTCTTCCTGTGGGTCCGCTACTTCGAGCGCGATGGTGTGGGCTTCTATGTGCCTCGTCCGTCTGGGGTGGAAGGATGGCTGCCCATCGCTGGCCTCATGAACACCAAATACTTTCTGCTCACCGGGCGTGCACCGATGATCCATCCGGCGGCCATGTTTTTATTTATGGCTTTTCTGCTAATGAGCCTCCTTCTGAAAAAGGCCTTCTGCGCTTGGCTGTGCCCAGTGGGAACGCTCTCAGAGGTTCTGTGGAAGCTGGGCCGCAGAGTCTTTGGGCGCAATTCGCGCTTGCCCCGCTGGGCTGACCTTCCGCTTCGCAGCCTGAAGTACCTGCTGCTGGGATTCTTCGTCTTAGTCATCGGCGCCATGTCCGCGGAGACGATCCAGAGTTTCATGAACACGCCCTATGGCCTGGTCGCGGACGTAAAGATGCTGAACTTCTTTCGTGACATGGGGCAGACGGCGGCCATCGTCATTGCCCTGCTGATTCTCCTCTCCGTGCTGGTAGAAAACTTCTGGTGCCGGTATCTCTGTCCCTATGGCGCACTGATGGGCCTGGTCTCGCTGCTAAGTCCGGTCAAGATTCGCCGCGACACCGATGCCTGTATCGATTGCGGGAAGTGCGCGCGCGCCTGCCCGGCCAATCTGCCGGTAGACCGTCTCATGCAGATCCGGTCGGCGGAGTGCAGTGCCTGCATGGTCTGCGTGGCGGCGTGCCCCGCCCAAAATGCACTTCAGTTTGCGTTGCCGCCGAGGCAAACCACGGCGCCAGCGCGGCGCTGGTTCCGTCGCGCTCTCGGGCCGCTGGCCGTCACCGGGATTCTCGCGTATGTTTTCCTGGCGATCATTCTGCTTGCCAGGGTCACGAGTCACTGGCAGACAAACATTCCCCGCGCCGTCTATATGAACCTGGTTCCGCAAGCGAACGAATTGACCCACCCAGGGATGTAGGAACCCGCTATATAAACGGTGTGGCTTTGGTTACCGTCGCGCCTGCAAAGATGCCGGCAATCGCGCACAGCGGCACGTACTCAAGCAGTTAGCTTATCTCCGCCGCGCATGAAATTCCCGCCCCATGGCCGCGATGGCCTGAGGATTCAGCACCTCGGCTGCTCGTGGAAAGACGATCTTTTCCTCCACTTGAATGTGCTCCGCGTAGAGATGCTTCAGCTGTTCTGTATTGGATCGCAACCGCAGTTCCTCTTCCGGACTTAGCCGGCCGGCCGCAATCCAGGCCGAGTAAAGTGCATCGACCGCCACATGTATATCGTTTGCAGAGCGATGATCGCTTTCCAGTCCGCCCAATTCTTTAAGGTTGCCAGCAACGGATTCCGCGCGGAGCCGGGGAAACAGAGATTCTTCCTCGTCCGCAGTGTGCCGCAACCCGCCCACGCGAAAGTACTTGAGCGCCGATTGAACGGCTGTCACCTCTTCGTCCGTCAAAGCTCTGCCCGCGGCACGATCCGCCACAACGCAGAGAATGTGAAGAAAACGCTCGATCCTGCGATGGCAGTCAATGAGCATCCCAATCGGGTCGTCAAATCCGCTATCCGGCTTCGCGCCTATTTGGATCGCCATCCTCTGCTCCCCTCTGCACCCGGTCATTGATGATTGGCAGCTTCATTATTGCAACACTGGCGCACAACGCCACACGAAGTTAACTTACGCCCCCTGCAACACGTGAAGAGTTGAGGCTCTTCTTACAATCGGAGGAGGCTGAATGTACCCTTTGGGAATGTAGCTGCAGCAAGGCTCTTCCGCGTTGGGATTGCCTGTAAGCGCGTAGGCACGGGCACGTGAGCCACCGCAGATTTCCTTGAATTCGCAAGCGCCGCACTTCCCTTCCAGCTTTGACGTATCTCTGAGACGTTGAAACAGCGGCGATCTACGGTAAATATCGCCCAATAGCTGCTGACGAATGTTGCCCGCCGACAGCGGCAGAAACCCGCTGGGGAAAACCTTACCCGTGTGCGAGATGAAAACAAATCCTTTGCCGTCGTTCAAGCCGCGCGGCGCGCGGCCAATGTTGTCGCCGGCTTTTTCTCGAGTTGCGCGCATGCCGGCGCCGGTCCCGCGTTCGGCAACTCTCTGCTGCAACTGAAAGCGCCTATAATGCTGCGCTTCGGTGGTCTTGATGTCGAAGATGGCATTCTTTGAGAGGCCATAAATCTTAGCGAAGATTTGTTCGAACTCATCGGCGTCCAGCAGATCGTTGAGTTTTCCGCGCCCCGTGGGGACAAGAAAGAAAACGCTCCACAGGGTTATCTTCAGGCTCCGCATCAACGCGACGATGGCGTCGATCTCAGCGATATTCCTGCGACTGAAAGTGGTATTGATCTGAACGGGCAGGCCAATCTCGTTTGCCCAGCCGACCGCGTCGAGTGTCCGCGCAAACGACCCGCTCATTCCACGGAATGCGTCGTGGGTCTCCGCGCTAGCTCCGTCCATACTTATTGCAAGCCTGGCTAGTCCAGCTTCCTTGAGCCGAACGACAATCTCCCATGTCAGCAGCGGCGTTGCGCTCGGCGTCAGGGATACGCGAACTCCGGCAGAACGAGCATGGCCGATCAACTCAAACAAGTCTGGCCGCTTGATCGGGTCGCCTCCCGTAAGCACGAAAACCGGGACTTGCAAAGCCGCAATCTGATCGATCAGGCGCTTGCCCTGGTCCGTGCTGAGTTCCATGGGGTGGCGATCCGGCTGCGCGGAGGCACGACAATGCACACACGCCAGGTCGCAGGCTTGCGTCACCTCCCAGATGGCGATGAATGGACGCTGGTTGAAGTCGATCGCGTTGATTTGCGGGTTCATGGTCCTATGAGACACGGGTGCTTGCATCGCGCGCAGTGACCAAAGTCGCATCCTGCTAGAATCTCCTGGTGAGCGCTCGACGCACCGATTTCGCCGCCGTCCTCCAGCAGACCGCATTGCTGGCTAGCCTTTCTCAGCCGGAGCTGCAAATGCTCGCCGCCCGCACCGTGCGAAAACTCTTCACTTCGGGCGAGTTGCTGTTTTCAGAAGGCGAGCCCTGCAATGGGCTGCACATCATTGCGCGGGGCAAGGTCCGCATCTTCAAAACCTCGGTAAGCGGCCGGGAACAGGTTCTGGCGGTCAACGTCCCCGGCGAGTCCATAGCCGAGATACCCGTCTTCGACGGCGGTCCATACCCTGCTTCCGCAGTGGCCATTGAGGATGTTGAGATAGCGTTCATCTCGCGACACGACTTTCAGGCATACTGCCTGCAACATCCAGAGGTTGCGCTCAAAGTGCTCGTAGTGGTGGGGGCCAGGCTTCGGGGCCTGGTAGGCATCATCGAGGAGTTGTCGTTCACCACCATTCGCCAGCGGCTTATCTCCGTTTTGCTCAAACTCGCTCAAAGCGAAGGTAGAAAGACTGCAGGTGGCATCGAGTTTCAACTGCCAGCGAGCCATCAGGAACTGGCCAACCAGCTTGGAACGGTGCGCGAGCTGATCTCCCGCAACCTCATGCGGTTGCAGGCAGAAGGGCTGCTCGATGTGGACGCGCGACAGATTGTGGTGAAGGACGTGAAGGGACTGAACGCCCTCTTGGATACGGCATCGTAGCCGTTCTTGACTCCCAGTGACATAAGTTACTGCGTACTGTTGGACCATTCGCTTTTGTTGCAGGTGGAGAGTGCCCATGCCCACCTCAACCCAGACTGTCCGCGAGATCGTTGCCACGCAGGCATCCGCAGCCAGAGTATTTCAACGTTTCGACATCGACTTGTGCTCACAGGCGGAGAAGTCACTCGATGGCGCGTGCGCCGAACTGCAACTCTCGGTCGATCAAGTCCTTGAAAAGCTCGCCGATGCAGAAACTCAGGGGCGCGGTGGACCGCCTGTCGATCCCGCCAGCCTATCCATGGGCCGGTTGATTCAATATATCGTGCGCGTTCATCACCAGTGCGTTCGACGGGAGCTGCCCAGACTGAACGATATGGCGCGTAAACTTGCGGCCAGGCTCGATGATCAGGCTCCCGAATTGAGGAACATTGAGGCATTGCTTGAGGAACTTCGCGCCGACATGTTCGCGCATATTCAGAAAGAAGAGCAGGTTCTGTTTTCGTTCATCTATCAGATGGAGCAAAACTCGATCGTCGAGTATCCACCCGCGCATGCATGCTTCCGCTCGATCGCTCAACCTGTCTCCAAGATGATGCAGGAGCACGATTCCGCCAACTACATTCTTGCCGAGGTTCGCCGTCTTTCCGGAGGCTTTGAGCCGCATGTTGGCGCATGCGGAGCGCACATTGCGCTTTACGCGGGTCTCCGCGAATTCGAAAATGACCTCAAGCAGCATATTCATCTAGAAAACGACGTGCTTTTCCCGCGCGCAATCGAATTGGAAGCCGAATTGAACAGCCGGAGGTAGAAATGGCCACGGTTCCTCAGATCGAACCGACACCTCAGGTTGACGTTGCAAACCTGACGACGGGAATCATTGCCCGCGAGCGCCAGAAGAGTCTGATGCTTCGAGCATGGATTCTGAGCGGTCTGTTCTTTATGGCGCTGCCCGGCACTCTGCTGGGCTTTACAAATCTGATGGCGATCAGCGCGCATCATGGGCTGGCTTTTCTTCCCCCTGCGTGGCTGGAAGGCCACGGCCATGCGCAGGTCTTCGGCTGGATCGGCAGCTTCATTCTCGGAATCGGCTTCTATTCGCAGCCTGCTCGGGAACGGTCGGCGATCAGACTTCCTCTGGCATGTTTCGTCCTTTGGACGCCAGGCGTAGCGATGCGCTGGCTCGCGAACATCTACGAATGGCATTGGCGCTCGCTTTTCCCGATCTCCGCTGGATTTGAATTGATCGCGGTCCTGCTTTTCCTTTCCGCCGCTTCTCGCCACAAACTTCCTGAGTCGATGGACGGCAAACCTGCAATAAAACCGATGGAACTCTGGATGGTCTCCGTGCTTCTTGGCACAGCAGGCCTTGCTGCCGCGGTCATCTTCAATTTCGTCGAGTGCCTGAAACTTGCGATTCACGGGATGCAGCTCTCTTTTCCGCACGCGCTCGATCAGAAATACCTCGTGTTATTGACCTGGGGATTTCTTGTTCCAATGGTGTGGGGTTTCTCCGCACGCTGGCTGCCTTCGTTTCTCGCGATTGCAAAGCCCGACGCACATTCATTTCGATTGGCTTTGGTTATGGACCTGATGGGAGTATTGTGCGGCGTTGCTGGATTATCGAAACCAGCGATAATTCTGCTCGCTTCGAGCGCAGTCGCCATCGGGCTCGCGCTGCATCTCACACAACAGCCTCACGGACGACCAAAGGTGCAGGGGATTCACCCCAGCTTTCCTTCGTTCATTCGGCTTGCCTATGCGTGGCTGGTGATCGCCGGATCGATGGGCATTTGGGCCGCCTTTGCCGACCAGCACGGAGGCATCTGGGGCGCCTCACGACACGCTCTCACTGTTGGTTTCGCTGCCACAATGGTTTTCTCTATTGGACCGCGCGTACTTCCGCACTTTGCAGGCGTCTACGGCATCTTCAGCAAACGCCTCATGTTCTTTAGTCTGTTGTTGCTACAGTTGGGCTGTACGCTACGCGTTAGTTCAGAGCCTTTGGCCTATGAAGGCATGTTCTCATTCGCATGGAAGGTACTGCCTGTTTCGGGAGTGCTGGAACTGGGTGGTATCCTCATTTTCGCAACCAACCTTGCGCTTACCTTCCTCCTGGGGCGCTCCGCGTTCGCTGCGGAAAGCCCACTGAAACACGTGGCTTAGTGACCGGATGCACGACCTAATGGCCAACGGATCGACGTGGATCGAGCGCGGGACATTTTCAACTTTTCCAGTGACTAAAGTCCCTGCATCGGGAATTGCTGCGCAATATTATCCTTTTTCAATGAGGAGGAATCGTGTCCTATAAGCGCTATTGGCTGGCTTTGGCCATCGTCATCGTCGGATCGTTTGCCGTACTCGGAGGAGTGGGACGGAAGATGATCAGCGGTGCCCCGCCCCTTCCCGATGTCTACTCATCGGATGGGCAACTGCTTTTCACCGGAAGCTCGATCACCGATGGGCAGGGCGTGTGGCAGTCCATCGGGGGGCAGGAGATCGGCACAGTCTGGGGCCACGGCGCCTATGTCGCTCCCGACTGGAGTGCCGATTGGCTGCATCGCGAGTCGGAAATGCTGCTCGACAGATGGGCCGTCCAGGCCGGGGCGCCCAACTTTGCCGCTCTCAATCTGGATCAGCAGGCGGTGCTGAAGGCGCGCCTTATTCGCGCAATGCGAACCAATACCTACGATGCCGCGCGTAATCGCGTCGTCATCGACAGTGATCGCGCGGCTGCTTTTGAGCAGCTTGCCGCCTACTATGCCGATGTCTTTGCCGCCGGCCGCGCTGAGTACGCCATCCCGCGCGGCGCGTTGACCGACGCAGCCAAGCAGCGCCAACTCGCAGCATTCTTCTGGTGGACTTCTTGGGCCGCCAGCACTGAACGTCCCGGATCAACAACCACCTATACCAACAACTGGCCTCATGAATCATTGGTCGCCAATGCCCCTACGCCGGGGGCGGTGCTATGGAGCATCCTGAGTATTGTCGGTCTTCTGGCCGGCATCGGCGGCATGGTCTGGTGGTACGCCTCGCAGGAGAAGCCCCTCGTTCACGGCCCGTATCCGAAAGAGGATCCCTTCTTAGCGATTCAGGCCACGCCATCGCAGCGCGCCACCAAGAAGTTTTTCTTTGTTGTGGTCATCCTGTGGGGCGTGCAGATTGTGATGGGTATGCTGACCGCGCACTACGGCGTCGAAGGCCACGGATTCTATGGCTTTCCGCTGGATCGCTTCTTGCCCTACGCGATCACTCGCACCTGGCATTTGCAACTGGCCATCTTTTGGATCGCGACTTCGTGGTTGGCGACAGGACTGTATGTGGGCCCAGCCGTCAGCGGCCACGAGCCCATGTTCCAACGGTTCGGTGTCAACGTTCTCTTCGGCGCGCTGATTCTAGTGGTTGGCGGATCACTCGCGGGCGAATGGCTGGGCATCCAGCAGCGCCTTGGCAACATGTGGTTCTGGTTCGGCAGTCAGGGCTACGAATATGTCGATTTGGGCAGGTTCTGGCAGATTCTGCTTTTCATCGGGTTGGTACTCTGGCTCATTCTGATGGTGGCCGCGCTGAAGCCGGCGCTGGTTCGCAAGAGCGAAGACCGCTCCCTGCTTACCCTCTTCCTCATCTCCAGCATAGCGATTCCTCTCTTCTATGCAGCCGGCCTCATGTACGGTCAGCGCAGCGAACTGGTGACGGCTGAGTACTGGCGCTGGTGGGTGGTTCACCTCTGGGTCGAAGGCTTCTTTGAAGTATTTGCAACCGTCGTTATCGGCTTCCTCTTCACGCGGCTCAAGCTGATTGAGATCCGCACCGCAACCAGGGCAGCCCTGTTTTCGACGACGATCTTTCTCTCCGGCGGAATCATCGGTACCTTCCACCACCTGTACTTTGCGGGCGCCTCTTCGGCGGTTATTGCTTTAGGAGCCATCTTCAGCGCATTCGAGGTTGTGCCGCTTACGCTGGTCGGCTATGAAGCCTGGGAGAACATTCGTTTGGCACAGCCCATCCAAAAGGCTCCGTGGATCGCCAACTACAGGTGGCCGATCTACTTCTTCGTGGCCGTGGCCTTCTGGAATCTGGCGGGAGCCGGGCTGTTTGGTTTTCTCATCAATCCGCCCATTGCTCTTTACTATATGCAGGGCTTGAACACCACGCCTGTGCATGGACACACCGCTTTATTCGGCGTCTACGGAATGCTGGGGCTTGGTCTCACGCTATTTTGCCTGCGGGCTTTGATGCCTGGCAGGCCGTGGAAACAGGGAGCCATCAAGCTCTCATTCTGGTGTCTCAATCTTGGTCTGAGTCTTATGGTTATTCTCAGTATGCTTCCAGTCGGGCTGCTACAGGCCTGGGCATCTATTCAGCGTGGCACATGGTATGGACGATCTGCTGAGTTCCTGCAATCCGGATCGATGCAGACCCTGCGCTGGATGCGTTTTCCGGGAGACATCCTGTTCGCTGTTGGAGCGGCGGTCTTTGCCTGGTTTATCCTCGGGTTGCTGACTGGCCATTCCTATGAAAAGGCTCGATCACAATAGTCTATCGTCGTTCAAGTCAAAATGTCCGCTGCCGGAATTGGAGAACATCATGGATTACACATTCTTCGTCAGCTTGGCAAATGAGATTCCTCTGCCTGAAAAGGGAATCTTGAGCAATGTAGTGCACAAGGATGAGTATGTGAACATCACTGCCTTTGGATTTGTGGCAGGACAGGAATTGTCCGCCCATTCGGCGCCCACGCCAGCCGCACTCTATTTTCTCGAAGGTGAGGCAGATGTGCGACTGGGGGACGATACTGTCAAAGCTCGTGGAGGTTCTTTTGTCTATATGCCACCCTTGCTTGTACATTGTATTTGCGCAAAATCTTCCGTCAAGATGCTGCTCATTCAGGTCAAGTCCGGGGCGAATTGAGCAAGGTAGAAGCCTACGATTCGGATTCCACGCGCTTATTGCGGTTTACCTGAGCGAATACTTTCGTTCCTTCAGGAGGGTACGCCAGTGATTCGGCTCAAGCGTATTTACGAGACGCCCAGCAGCGCAGATGGAATCCGCTTTCTTGTTGAGCGCTTATGGCCGCGGGGGGTGAAGAAGTCTTCGCTGGAGATCGACGCATGGATGAAAGATGCGGCTCCAAGTGCCGAACTGCGGAAGTGGTTTCACCACGATCCGGCGCTGTGGAATGAGTTCCGCCGGCGTTACTTCATCGAACTCAAAGAAAGCCCTGCTTCGTGGCTCCCAATGCTGCAAGCTGCACGCCGCGGCACAGTCACACTCATCTACAGTTCTCGCGATTCCGAGCACAACAATGCCGTTGCATTGAGAGAATTCCTGATCCAATGCCTCCATCCGGAAACCACTAATTAATTCTATGGTTATTCGGAAATTGCCGGACCGACTTGTGTAAGTTGAACTACGCGCAACACGTTTCGCAGCCTGCGGCATCTTGTCTTATTCCACAGCCACGGGTTACTCCGGCATCATGCGAGGACGATAAACCTCACTTGATCGCCGGGGTCGATCCTTTGGCGCCTCGGAACGGCAGACTGAGGCGCAGGACACGCTCGCGGCTGCGCTCCTCGGCGAGATTGCGAGAGTGCGCGCCCAGTAGGTCCTCGCTCGAAACCATTCCTACGATCCTTCGCTCTTCGTAGCTGTCCACTACTGGCATCCGCGTACGGCCGGTCTCTGCCATGCGATTGACAACGGTTCGCAGTGGTTCGTCAGCAAATGCCACGACAGGGCTGCTGCGCGCAAGGTCGGATACTTGTGTGAGTTCACCATTGTTAGCTGCCAGGTCCTTGCGCGTGATAACTCCGCTGAGGCGGCGGTCTGCGTCGATGACAGGATAGAGGTGCTGTCCCCGAGCGGGATGGCTATTCTTCAACAAGCGCCGCGCCTCGTCGACAGAGCCGCCCGCGTCGAACGCGATCAATCTTGTGCGCATCACCTCGCGGACGAACAAGGCTTCCAGCGGGTCCACGCTGTATTCGCGGCTGAGATGAAACCCGCGGCGCGCCACTTTCTCCGTGAGAATAGAGCGCTTCAGCACCAGCACCGTAAAGGCGTGAGCAATGACAGCGGCAACGATCAGAGGCAGAATCATGTTGACGTCGTGTGTCAGTTCGATCGCGAATACGATTCCAGTGAGTGGCGAGCGCATAGTGCCGCCAAGGATCGCTCCCATGCTGACGAGTGGCCAGAACCCGGCGCCGGCCGCGGGAAGGAATGACGCTTCCAGGCCGCCCAATGCGCCGCCCATCATGAGCAGTGGCGCCAGAACGCCGCCCGACGTGCCCGAACCCAGCGATATCGCCCAGATGGTGGATTTCACCAGCAGGATGCCCAGCAGCAGGCCAAGGACTCCATTGCCCTGAAGCAGCGAGCTGATAGTGTCATAACCGACGCCGAGCGCCTGCGGGAAGATCCTGCCTCCCAACCCAATGGCCAAGCCTCCGATGGCCGGCCACCACATCCAGTGAATGGGCAGCTTGGCGAAGGCATCCTCAGCCGCGTAGACAGCGCCGGTAAGCAACGCGGATAGCGCTCCGGCGAGAAGGCCGCAGAGGACGCAGCCCATGAGCCCTTCCAAGCCGATGAATACCGGGTGCGGCGGCGATGGAAACAGTGGGCCGAGGCCGATCATATATCGCCGCGCAGCGCCCGCGGTGGCGCTGGCCAGCGCCACCGGTATGAGACTGCGAGGCTTCCATTCGAACAGCAGCAGTTCGACAGCAAGCAGAATCGCCGACAGCGGCGCGGCGAATGTTGCGGACATGCCCGCCGCCGCCCCGGCCACCAGCAGGGTCTTCCGTTCAGCGCTGGTGAGCCGGAAGCATTGCGCGATCATCGACCCGAATGCGCCCCCGGTCATGATGATGGGGCCTTCCGCGCCGAATGGTCCGCCGGTTCCGATGGACAGCGCCGCCGACAACGGCTTGAGAATGGCCAGCCGCGGTTGCACTTTGCTGCCGCCGATCAGGATGGATTCGAGGGCCTCCGGTATGCCGTGCCCGCGAATCCGTTCCGAGCCGTAGCGTGCCATGAGGCCGATGATCAAGCCACCGGCGACAGGAACCAGCACAGCCCACCAGCCCATATGATTCCCAGCGGGCGAAACCAGCGCGCTGCCGAGACGCTGGTAGTAGAAGAGATTAGTAAAAAGTCCGATCAGGCGCAGCAGCGCAAGCGCCACATACGCGCCAACCACGCCGATCAGAATGGCCAACCCGGCGATAGGCAGCACGCGAATCGTGGTCGTGAAATCGCCCAGCTTCTTCAGTTCATTCGAAAGTCTCATGCGTGACCCAGCACCTTGCGCAGGCTCTTCATCAATTCCGGGCCCCGGTCTAGCAGTTCGTCATAGTGCGCAACCGATAAACCGTGCAACAACGTTTCCCCTTTCCTGGTGAGTCGGACAATGACCTGGCGGTGATCCTGTTCCGTGGACACGCGCTCCACCGCGCCATGTTCGGCCAGCCGGTCCACCAGTTCCACCGCGCTGTGATGGCGGATGAGCATGCGCGAGGCGAGTTCGCCAATGGTGGGCTTGACGCCGTCCGGCAGGCCTTTGATGGTCAGCAAAAGCTGGTGTTGCTGCGGTTCGATTCCGCCGGCGCGTGCCTGGTCTTCGCTGAACCGCAGGAACCTGCGGATCTGATAGCGGAATTCTGCCAGCGCTTGATACTCACGGGATGTAAGCCGCGTCTTCCTTGCTGTCATAAATATATCGTAGCACGATATATATTCAAACATCAATCGATGCCGCCGGCCCGGAATCGGGAACGGCTGCTGGTAGCGTGGTAAAGCGGGCAGTACAATCAGTCGAGCGAAGGTGGCCGGGAGCGGACTTGCCCGGAAATGGGAAAAGTAATTGGAAATGTTGTATTAATCGAATAGTGTGCAGAACGAGAACCGTTCGTCTTTCCAGCTTGTCCTGGCGAAGACCCGCCGTGTGCCATATCGGCGGCGCGGTGATCGTGCCACATTGAAGCCGTGCACGTATTGGAACAGGAGTTCCCGATGACCGCTGAATTGATCCACCGTCTGCACTTTGCCTTTACCATCACCTTCCACTATCTCTTTCCCCAGCTCACCATGGGCCTTGGACTGCTGATTGTCGTGCTTAAGTCAGTTGCTCTCAAGACCAGCAGCGAACCATGGGACCGGGCGGCGCGCTTCTGGGGGCGCATCTTCGCGATCAACTTCGTCTTTGGCGTCGTAACCGGCATTCCCATGGAGTTTGAGTTCGGCACCAACTGGGCGCGCTTTTCGCGTCTCTCCGGAGGAGTAATCGGCCAGCCGCTGGCCATGGAAGGCGTCTTCAGCTTCTTCCTAGAGTCGGCTTTTCTGGGCCTCTTTCTTTATGGCGAAAGGCGCATCTCAAAACTTATGCATTGGTTTTCAGCCGTCATGGTCTTCGTTGGATCGTGGATTTCAGGCTTCTTCATCATCGCCACCGACGCCTGGATGCAGCATCCGGTGTCCTACGAGCGAATGGCCGACGGGCATTTCGAGGTGCTCAGCTTCTGGCAACTGCTGCTGAATCCGTGGGGGCTGTTGCAATACGCGCATAACATGACCGGCGCGGTGATTACAGGATCGTTTGTGATGGCTGCCACTGGGGCTTTCTATCTGCTTGAGGGGCGGATCGAAAACTACGGCCGCATTTTTTGAAAGTTGGTGTCATCGCGGGTCTCGTCTCTTCGATCCTTATCATCTTTCCCACCGGCGACCTGCATGGTAAATATGTTGCGCGCAACCAGCCAGCTGCTATCGCCGCAATGGAGGGTCTCTTCCACGGCGAGGCGGGCGCGGGTCTGGTCCTGATGGGGCAGCCCAATGAAGATACTGGTCAGATTGACAATCCTATCGTCGTCAACGATCTTTTGAGCTTCCTGATTTATGGAACAACCAAGGCCGAGGTAAAGGGACTGGATCAGATTCCGCACGACCAGTGGCCCACCGCGCTGCCCTTGCTCTACTACGCCTATCACATCATGGCTGGCTTGGGAACCTGGTTTGTTGTGTTGATGATTGGGTGCGCGTTTCTGCTCTGGCGCAATCGGCTTTATACGGCCCGCTGGGCTTTGTGGGCGCTGCTGCTCAGCTTTCCACTCCCCTACATCGCCAACACCGCTGGCTGGATGACCGCCGAACTCGGCCGCCAACCTTGGCTCATCTATGGCCTGATGCGCACCAGCGAGGGCTACTCGAACACGGTCTCGGCCGGCAACGGTCTCTTTACGCTGCTGGGATTCATGGGCCTCTATGCGCTGCTGGCTCTGCTCTTTACCGTTTTGATCTACCGCGAGATCAGCAGCGGCCCAGAGCCAAAGTCCACAGAAGCACAAGCGGATTACGCCAATTGATACTCACCACCGATTGCTAAAAGGAAAAAGAATGGGAGCTTGGCCATGATGGGTTTCATTTGGTTCTGGTTGGTTGCAGTGATGATCGTCGGCTATGTGGTCCTCGACGGCTTTGACCTCGGCGTCGGCGTGCTTCATCTCTTCCTCGTCCATACGGAAGAAGACCGTCGCACCGCACTCGCCAGCATCGGCCCCGTCTGGGATGGAAACGAGGTCTGGCTGCTGGCTGGCGGCGGCACGCTCTACTTTGCCTTCCCGCTACTCTACGCTTCAGGCTTCAGCGGCTTTTATCTGCCGCTGATGATCGTGTTTTGGCTGCTGATCCTGCGCGGCGTGAGTCTCGAATTGCGCAACCACATCGACGTTGGCGTCTGGCGCGCGCTGTTGGACGGCGTCTTTGGCTTGTCGAGCGCCCTCCTGACGATTTTCTTCGGCGCAGCCCTGGCAAACGTCCTGCGCGGCGTTCCGCTGCAAGCCGACGGATACTTCTTTCTGCCTCTGTGGACCAACTGGCAGCCCGGCCCCCACCCCGGCATCCTCGATTGGTACACTGTGATCGGCGGCCTGGTGGCGTTGATTGCTCTCACGCTGCACGGCGCTCTCTGGCTCATTATCAAGACCTCCGGCGAACTCGCCCAGCGCGCCCGCCGCATTGTAACTCCACTGTGGTTCGTACTGGTCGCCCTCACCCTGGCCAGCCTCGCCGCCACCATCGCAGTGCGCCCGGCCAGCCTGAACAATTACTTCAACTACCCGGCCACGTTCATCGTTCCCATGGGCGTTGCCGCGTCTCTTGCCGGAGTCTGGCTCTTCAACCGCAAGACCCAGTCGTTGAAGGCTTTTCTTTCTTCATGCCTCTATCTGTTTTTTATGCTGGCCGGAGCGTGCTGGGGATTGTATCCCGTGTTGCTTCCCGCCACTACCGGGGCGGACCGCGACATCACCCTGAGCCGCGCAATCTCTGGTCCACACACGCTCGCCGTCGGCCTGGTCTGGTGGGGTCTCGGCATGGTGCTGGCCATCGGCTACGTGGTCTTCGTCTACGGCAAGTTCCGCGGCAAGGTGGATCCGTACGCGGGCGGGCACTGAGGGTTTTCAAGAACTCGCTTGTGGCCTACACTGTTGTGTGGAATGCACTTTAGCAATAAAGAAGTGAAGGGCTATGATTCCAATTGCCAACTTGAGGCACGGATATGGACTTCGTGAGATTCATTTCCCAGAATGCTTCGAAGTTGATTCTAGCCTACTTCTCCTTCTTCTGCTCTATGCTGCGCGTATTGCACAGCACCGGAGTTATTTTGCTGGGCCAGACCTTAAATACGCACCTCTGAAGTGGCCGGCGGGCGCGAGACGGCATTCTCGGGAAAGCCCGCGAAGAGTGGTCTATTCTTGCACCGGCGCATACCTGCTGGCTCGCTTGCCTTCGGTTTCGATTGTTGAGGCGCCTTCTGAACTTCGACCAATTGCTTTGCCTGAGCGGCCGGCTGGAGACTTGAGAGGAGCAGACGCACATCTGCATCGTCGGTAAAGACCAAATCCTCGGCTTCTGCCCTCTGTTGCATTATGTCGTTACAGGTGATTAACTAATGTTGGTTTGACACAACGACATTTACCGTTACGTCAAGATTTGTCGCGTGAGCAACGTCATCCGTCTTTACATGGAGGCGCTATGACCCGTGAACCGGCAAAGAATCCTGCTGCTTCCATCCGGGCGCGTCTGCCCGCTCTCGCTCAAAGCAGAGGGCAAAACTACCACGGAATCTTGGGCAGCTAACGTGTGAAGGCATGGATGACGCCTGCGTTTCCGGTACAGTGGCGGTACACCCGTCAGTTTGGCTCGATTACGCATACTTGCGCTAAGTTTTAGTTATTAAAGGTATTCTACGATTTCTAAATTACGCTCGCATTTCCTTATTTTTCTTACATTTACAGTCTTCCCGATCAACTTAAAATCCGCAGGCCGCAAGGCCGTGGGGGTTCAAATCCCCCTCCGGGCACCACAATCTAAGGTATTGATAATCATATGGTTGCTTGATTGCGCTAGACGTTGGAGTCGAGGCATCGAAACTGGTAACGTGACCAATTCAGTGACTTATCAGGGTGGTTTGCTTACTCTGCTGTAGTTTCCGCATCGCATCCGCAATATCGGTCCGGTTCACAATCGCGTACCGCTCGAACACGCTGCGCGTTGCCGAACTTCGGAGGGAATTGCTCCAACCGGCCTTTACTCATTCGCTGATCTGTGTGGACTGGGAGCACATCGAGCCGCACAAGTTCGCCCACAACATGCTCGTCCGCAATCAGAGTCCATGGCGAGACGAGGCAAGAAATGCGCGCTGGAATGCGCCGATCGATTTCTCGATCCGCTCCAACGGTATCGTCAGCGAAAGGCGAATGTAGCCGGAGCGCCCGAAGCCGGCGCCGGGGACGGCAAGCACGCCTTCCTCAGCAAGCCGTTTGGTAAACGCAATGTCGTCGGCGATGGGGGTCTTGAGGAATATGTAGAACGCGCCTTCGGGGCGTCTCACTTCGTATCCGATGGCCGCCAGCGCATCGCACAGAACATTCCGCTTGTGCTCGTAGGGCGCAATATCGATCGCTGCATCCGCCGCTTCCAGCATCACCCACTGCCAGATGGCGGGCGCGTTGATAAAACCCAGAACGCGATTGCTGAAAGCGCAGGCGCGTCGCAGCGCCGGGGCGTCGTCCAACTGCGGCGAGAGCGCCAGGTAGCCGATGCGCTCGCCCGGCAACCCCAGCGACTTCGACCAGGAATTGCATATGGCGGTGCTGGCAATGAACGATGCCACCTCGGGCTGCCGCCGGCCGTCATAAACGAAGGACTTGTAAGGCTCGTCGCTAATGACGGTAATGGGCTGGCCGACGCGCGCCAGCATCTGTTGCAGATCGCGCAGCACGCTCTCCGGGTAGACGCGGCCGGTGGGGTTGTTGGGCGTGTTGAGAATGATGGCTCGCGTCCGGGGGGTGATGGCCGCCGCGATGCGCTCCACGTCGGGGAGGAACGTGGCATCGGTTTCCACAAGAACCATGCGCCCGCCGTGGTTGGTGACATAAAAAGGGTACTCGGAGAAGCAGGGCATCAAGACGATGACTTCGTCGCCGGGATCGAGAATCGACTTCAGAATCACGTTGCATGCGCCCGCGGAGCCGACCGTCATGAAGACATCTTCGGCCGTGAAGTCCAGGCAGGTTTCCCGGCGCAGCTTTTTGGCGATGGCCTCGCGCACTTCGGGATAGCCCGGATTGGGCATATAGCCATGCGAGCCAGGACGATTGCCGGCGACAACGCGGCGCAGCGCATCGAGCACCGCTGCCGGCGGCTCCATATCCGGATTGCCCAGGGAAAAGTCGAAGATTGCATCGGCCCCGCGCTCGCGCTTCAGCCGCACGCCTTCCTCGAACATGCGGCGTATCCAGGAAGCATTCTCAATTTGTCCTGCGATGGTCTTCGATACCGGCATAGTCATGATCCTTCCAGAGCATCTTCGCGGATCGTGTGAGATTTGGGTGCCTCACCTGGGCGCCCTCTGGGCACCGCGTTCTAAGCATTTTGGGTTAGTCAGATCTGGGTTACCCGCCAATTCCCGTAGGCCCAAGGGCCATGGACAGGCGTTTGACCAAACCCGTTATTTGGGGCAAGGTTTACACAGGTTCCTGGTACCTTTATATTCCAAGCCGCAGCCGACTCTCCCCGACTCATCAGCACAGAATCCGCGCAAGCCGTCTTCCATTTCCCTTTCCGGATGTGCATCGATCAAGTATTCTGCCTGGTAGCACAAAATCCCGAATACATACCCATCTTTTTTCACATAGTTCCCAGCAATATATTGCCAGTCATTTTCACTGAACGGCGGGCCGGAATAATTCCGTTTCAGTGCCTGTCCATCCCGGGCGCAATCAAGCGTGCCCCCTCCAGCATACACCCGCTCGACGGCGCTCTTTAGTCCCAAGAAGCGTTTTGAGGCGAGAGCTTCATTGCGCGCTACTCTGCGAGCAGCAAGTGGAGGAGTCAAAAGAAGAGTAACTGGACCATACATGGCGCAGCATACTAACGCAATCCAGATTGCATTGCGACGATTTCCAATCAGGTTCGATACCATAAGTCCGGCCAGTCCCGAAATGAATGATAGGAAAATGGTCAACAACGTAACTGCTACTACGATGACACCGTAATAGGATTGGGTAGCCCCATCCGGATCGGGCCAAATCTCACAGCCAACAATGAGACCGGCGAACGTGCCAGCAGTTGGAGCGAGTATATATTTCAGCCAACGCCGATCCGCCAAGGTTGCAGACAAACCTGACAAAAGACCAACAGGCAGTAACGGCAGCCACACAGGCAAATCGAGACCTGGTCTGACGAACCCCGGCAACCAGCACAGCAATGACCCAGCGAAGGTTAGCGTAAACAAGCGTGGCTGTCTGAATATCTTGGTATCTTCATCTAGCTGCTGGAACATTCCGGCCTCCTCGTCTGGAAAAAGGTGGTGAAGCAACATTGTCTTCGCGGATAGGGTAGGATGGCAGGGCTCTTCTACCGCAGCAGTTCTTCGCTGGCACGCAGGTTAATGCCCGCCGCCTGCAAGCGCGCGATCGCCGCATCCGGATCGGCGAAGCGAAAGATGAGGATAGCCTGATCGCCAACAGGATAGGGAAAGCCATACATATACTCGATGTTGATGCCGGTTCCTTCCAGCGCCACAAGAACATCGGCAAGGCCGCCCGGATGGTCGGGCACTTCGACGGCCAAAACCTCTGTCACCTTGACGATGAATTCATGGGCTTGGAGAACCTGCGCAGCCTTCCGCCAATCGGAGACAATCATGCGCAGAATGCCGTATGCCTGGGTGTCTGCCAGGTACATGGAGCGGATATCGATGCCCTCTTGCGCCAGCAGGCGCACGGGCGCGGCGATGTGTCCCGGCTTGTTTTCAGCAAACAGCGATATCTGATGAATCTTCATGATGCCCGCCTGTCGATGACTCGTTTGGCCTTGCCCTGGCTGCGCTCGATGGTATGCGCCTCGACCAGCGCGACCCGAACGCGGATTCCCAGCACGTGATCGAGCGCGCCCTGGAGTCTTTGGTGCAGCCCCTGCAACGCTCCGATCTTATCGTTAAACATATGCGGAGTTACCTCAACCTGCACTTCCATCTGGTCCAATCCCTGCTCCCGAGTCAGCAGTATCTGGTAGTGCGGCAGCGTGCCCTCGATCTGGAGGAGCGCGGCCTCCACCTGCGATGGAAATACGTTGACGCCGCGGATGATCAACATATCGTCGCTGCGCCGGCCGATGCGGCCCATGCGCCGGAGCGTGCGCCCGCACTCGCACTGGCCCGGCATGAGCTTGGTGATATCGCGCGTGCGATAGCGGATCATGGGCATGGCCTGCTTGCTCAAGGTGGTCAGAACCAGCTCGCCCTCCGTTCCGTCCGGCAGGGGCGCGCCGGTTGCGGGATCGACGATCTCCGGATAGAAGCGATCCTCGAAGATGTGCAGGCCGTGGTGGCGGCGGCACTCGCAGGCGACGCCGGGTCCGATGATCTCCGAGAGCCCGTAGATATCGAAGGCCTCCACGCGACTTGCGCTTTCAATGTGCCAGCGCATGGATTCGGTCCACGGCTCGGCGCCGAAGACTCCCGCGCGGAGCGGCAGTTCTTTCATATCCACGCCGAGTTCGGCGGCGCGTTCGATCAAGTGCAGAAAGTAAGTGGGCGTGCAGCAGATTGCAGTAACTCCAAAATCCTTCATCAGCATAATCTGCCGATCGGCGTTGCCGCCGGAGGTGGGCACGACCGTCGCCCCCAGCGCTTCGGCGCCGTAGTGCGCGCCCAGGCCCCCGGTGAAGAGGCCGTAACCATAGGCATTCTGAACGATGTCTCCCTGATGCAACCCGCAGCCGGCGAAACAGCGGACCATCACCGAAGTCCACACATCCAAATCTTCCTTGGTGTAAGCAACCACGATGGGTTTGCCTGTGGTTCCGCTGGAGACATGGAGGCGGACAACGTCTTTCATGGGGCTGGCGAAAAGACCAAAGGGATAAGTGTCGCGCAGATCGCTTTTTTCGGTGAACGGCAGCTTTGCTATCTCTTCGGGAGATTGGATATCCTCGGGCGCAAGCCCGCGCTCGTCCATGCGGGCGCGGAAGAGCTCGACCTGCCGCCAGGCGCGCGCAACCACGGCCCGCAAGCGCTTCAGTTGCAGCTCGCGAAGCTGCTCGATCGGGGTGTAATCCGGCGCGCTCGCCGGATGACAGTCGGTAACTCCAGTTTCCAGAATTGAATTCATCTTCATTGCCCCATGCCCCGCCCGCTGGCCGTCCCATTGCCCCGCCCGATAGAAAATGCCAGGAGATTCGCCTCATGCAGCTTCTCAGACAGGTTGCGCTTGAGAGCGGCGCTCCAGGCCTCGACGGAAAACGGCAAGTGACGGCTCAACACGCCCAGCAGCGCCACATTGACGCTCTTCTTGCTGGGCAGGCTGGTTTCGTCGATTTGCGAAGGCTCGATGAGAACACCTCCCTGCCTGAGCGATGCCTCGTTCACCGGAACCTGGTCGGACGCAATCACAACCAGAAAATCCGCCGCGCCATCCGGGACCATGGGACTGAAGACGCGCTCGCCGAATCGCACATCGCTGGAGACGGAGCCGCCGCGCTGGCTCATGCCATGCAATTCGCTTTTTTTCACGTCCAGGCCGGCGCCGAACGCCACGTCGGCCAGTATGTCGGAGGCCTTCAGCACGCCCTGTCCGCCCAGTCCAGCGATCACTATGTTAGAGCGAAACCAGAGTTGGTTTGCCTTGGTGAGTTCAGTGCAAGGTCGCCGCTCCCTGATGGTCGCGTCGATTTGAGGGTTGAGGTTTCGGGGTGCAGTCACTCCGGTTTCGCTGTAGTCGGCCTGCTGCTCATTGCACCTCTCGTACTCGCGAATCGAGCGGCTCGCCAGCAGACAGTCCCGGCGGGCGATCACCACGGAAAGCTCCGGCCGATCCAGGCAGCTTTGAATCAGTTCCTGAAACTTCGCGGGGGCCAGCGTGGGGTCCATCACGTGAACGCTGCGGATGCCCAGCGCGCGCGCAATATCCTCGAAGATCACCCTGCCCGTCTTGGCGTGCGCCAGCGTGCGCCCCGTCCCAGGGTGCTCCTGCATGCCCGTCATGGCCGTGGTTCCATTATCCAGGATCAGCACCAGGTGGCCGCTCTCCGGCGGGTTGTAGACCATCTCGACCAAGCCTGTGATCCCGCTGTGAACGAAGGTGCTGTCGCCGATGACGCTTACCACCCGCTTTGCTTCTTCGGGCGGCAGCGAGTGGCGCAACCCGAGGCCCACGCCGATGGCCGCGCCCATGCACACCAGCGAATCCATCGCCTCGAATGGCGGCAGCACGCCAAGGGAATAGCAGCCGATGTCGCCGGGGACGATGCAGTTAAGGTTCTTGAGCGCCGTGTAGACGCTGCGATGCGGACAGCCGGGACAGAGAGCCGGCGGCTTGCCGGGAACGCGCTTCGGCTCCAGCGAATTGTCGCCCTCCAGAATGCGGCGCACGCGGGCGGTGTTCAGTTCGCCGAAGCGGAAGCTCTCCGGCTTGCCTTCGACCACGATGCCCGCCGTGCGCGCGCCCTCCACGAGATACGGATCACCTTCTTCCATGACCACACAGCGCTCCACGCCTGCGGCAAACGCTCTCATGCGCTCCTCGGGCAGCGGATAGGTCATTCCCAGCTTCAGCACGCTCGCCTCGGGCGCAATTTCGCGCACATATTGGAACGCCACGCCCGAGGCGATGATTCCGAGCGCGGTCGAGCCCGCGATCAGTTCGTTCGGCCCCGACTCGTCGTTCCACGCGGCGATCTGCGCCAGAGTCTTGCGCAGCCTCCGATGCGCCGGCCGCGCGTAGGCCGGAATCATTACGCGAGAGCCGAAATCGTGCTCGAAGTGCACTGGGCCGGGCGGAGAAACCGTAAGTGTTCCGCGCCGGACGATGGTCTTGGAATGGCAGACGCGCGTGGTCATGCGCAACAAAACGGGCACTTGCCATCGCTCGGAGATCTCGATGGCGCGCAAAGTGAACTCGTATGCCTCCTGCGAATCGGACGGCTCCAGCATGGGAACGCCGGCGGCAAGGGCATAGCGCCGGTTGTCCTGCTCGTTCTGGCTCGAAGCCATTCCCGGATCGTCGGCTGAAACTACGATCAAGGCTCCGTCAAGCCGCGTATACGCGACGGTGAACAAGGGGTCGGCGGCCACATTCAGCCCGACATGTTTCATGGTCACCAGCGCGCGCGCGCCGGCAAAGGCGACGCCGATCCCAACCTCCAGCGCCACTTTTTCGTTGGGCGACCACTGCGCTCTTCCTCCCAGCTCCGCGAAGGTCTCCAATATCTCCGTCGAGGGAGTTCCCGGATATCCCGTGCCGAGCCTCACACCGGCGTCGAAGGCGGCCATGGCGACCGCCTCGTCACCGCTCAGCAGCGACAACGCATAATCTTGCCGTAGACAATCCAAGCTGGAACCCAGTGGTCTATGAGTCTTGACTCCAGTGTACACGATTGCGGAATCCCGACGGCGAGGCGTGAAGCCCACGATTGGCG
>Ga0326727_10009728_pt1 | contig 23416 bp, 17 predicted proteins | sample MB2enrmetagenome_FD_207643 | JGI IMG/M metagenome (GOLD analysis project Ga0326727, IMG submission 207643) | Lab enriched peat soil microbial communities from McLean, Ithaca, NY, United States - MB29MY | ecosystem: Environmental > Terrestrial > Soil > Wetlands > Peat | place: USA: New York... | reverse complement strand
CGTGAACGCGCTGGGTGTAGCAGGCGTCGCTCCGCGACGCAATACTGATTCGGGGCGCGCCACCCGTGGGCTGAAGCCACACGGCTACCTTCAAGACATCGCTCCGCGATGAGCCCCGGGCAACCAGAGCGAGCTCGGGAAAAAGCCGGCGAAAACGTCCAAACTCCAGACCCGGCGTTGAAACGCCGGGCTATTCTCGATTGTCCCTCCGGGACACGCTGTACCGGCATTCATAGTTCTATCCTGCGGTTTGATCGGCAAACATCGGCAGCAAATCGCCCCGCGCATCAAACGCCGGCGGCGCCGGCTGGCTTTGGAGCCTCAAGCCGGGGCGCTGGCGCGCCTCCTGGAGGTAAGCTTCCGATGCCACCAGGGCCTGGCAGTTCAAGGTGTTCTTAATCCACAGAACTTTGGCTTGACGCGGGTCGGCCCGCCCGATGACTTGCATGGCCGCAGCCAGGGCCTGCCGGTCGGTCGGAAAGTGCATCGGCACCCGCGCGTTTGCGGGCGTCAAAGCGGTCATCACGTTGAGCCAGGTTGCCTGCGGGTCCATCGCGTCCAAAAGCCGGTCGTGGACAAAATCGGCCAGGCCGATGCCGGTGGCGTTGCCCTGGCTGTCCGGGTGGAGCGAACGGACATAGATGCGGAGAACCGGACTTGCCCCGGGCGTGACAAAACTGCCCGCCGTGTTGCGCCGTATGACATTGGTGTCCAGGCCCGAGCCGCTCAGGTTCTTGCCCATCTCGTCCACGATGAGGAGGTCCACCTCCTCGAAGGGCAAGCGCGGCATCAGGCCCCGCGCCTCCTCGAGCAACCCCTTCTCCTGCTGCTCCATCGTCCCCGCCGGCACTGCCGCAATCCGCGCCGTCTGGTGAAGCGGGTTCTCGACAATGCCGACGCCAAAGACAATCCGGCTCCGTTGCAGGACTTCACGCCCCGCCTGGAGCAGGGCCTGGGCATGGCCGAGCCGAACGGCGGCCTGGTGGAATTGGCCGGCCCCCTTCTGCTTGCCCAGCCCGACCACTGCCATTTTCACAAGCCCGCTCTCGAGGGGACCGTGGAAATCCGTATGGGGCTTGATGCGGTTGACCAGCACGATGGCATCGGCCCCCGCCGCATGGCGGTCCTGATAGAGGATGAGCTCGCCTGCGCGGCCCAGCTCAACCACCTCCATGCTGCTCCTGACCGGCGCCCCCATCGCGCTCGGGGTGATGCCATAATGCGCCAGGACATCGAGTTGCCCTGTGTCAGTGCCCCCGCCATGGCTGCCCATCGCCGGGACAATAAACACCTCGGCCCCGAGGCCCTTCAACTCGAGGCAGACCGCGCGCACGATGACATCGTAATTGGCGATGCCGCGGCTGCCCGCGCACACCGCCACCGTCATCCCGCTCCGGATAAAGCTGGAGGCCGGCAACTCTGCCAGCGCCGCCCGCGCGGCCCCGGCCGGGTCGGCAAGGCTCTGCGCCTGGATGACCTGATCCACGCGGAACCACCGCGGGAAGACATCGCTCATGCCGGCGAACGCTCGAGAGCCTCGCCGCCCTACCCGTTGAGCGTCCAGCCAGGACGATACTCGCGGTGCAGCAAGGCGTTGGCCTCGGGGTTGTCCGTGACCCCGGTGGCTCCGTCATAGGAAACCTTCTTGCCGACACGATAGGCGACCAGGCCCAACAACATCATCTCGATCATCTTGCCACCGTAGTCGAAATTGCACGAGGTCTTGAGGTTGCCCTTGCAGGCCTTGATCCACTGCATCTGGAAGTTGCCCAACGGCGGGAGCAGCTTCTCCTTCGGGCGGGATTTGTAGTAGGTCAGGTCGGCCTGGTTGCGGCCGGGGATGAGCGCGCGCGTCTCAAACCCCGCCACCAGGGCGCCCCTGGTGCCCTCGAAGAGCGCGCCATGGTCGATCTCTGCGCCCTTGAGATTGACGTAACCCACCGGGGAGTCCGGCATGGCGCCGCCCTGGAACCATGAAACGCGGATAGCGCCCCGCCAGTCGTTGGCGGGGATGTCGAAATCCTCCTGGAGTCGAACCGGCGTGACCTCGGGGTTGAACGGATCGCCCTTTGCCTGCGCTGAGGTTGGCAGGTCGGCATCCAGAGCGTTCCACGCCAAATCCATCGTGTGGCTGCCCATGTCGCCAATCTGCCCGCTGCCGAAGTCCCAGTACATGTTCCACGACAGGCAATTGGCCCCCGGGCCACCCGAGAAATAGCCCGGATTGTAAGGATGCTCGGGCGAGGGCCCCAACCAGAGGTCAAAGTGGAAGTAGGGGGGCGGCTCGCCTTGGGCGGGCAGGTAGCCGGGCCTGGGAATCTTCCGGCTGCCCCAGGCGGACACCTCGGTCAACTCGCCAATCGCCCCGTCGAGGATCAATTCACGGACGCGGTTGAAATTCTCGTACTCATGCCGCTGGGTGCCGACCTGCGTGGCCAGCTTGTCCTTGTTTTTCAGATAGTTGGCGCGCACCACACGGACCTCCTCGACGCTGTTGCCCAGGGGCTTCTCACAATAGATGTGTTTGCCGCGGTTGATCGACCAGTTGGCCACGAAGGCGTGCGTGTGGTCGGCAGTGCAGCAGACCACCGCATCGATGTCTGTTTGGTCCAGGCACTTGCGCCAGTCCACATACTGCTTGGCGTTGGGGACGTTGAGCTTCCTGGCCCCGTAGGCCAAATGCTGCTCGTTCACGTCGCACAAGGCGACGACGTTCTCTTGGGAAAGAGCGCCGAAATGGGCCTCTCCCCGGCCCCAGGTGCCGATGAGGGCCACGTTCAATTTGTTGCTCGGGGCCTCCGCGCCGAACAGGTGCATGCGCGGCAGAATGAGCCCGGCGGCTCCGCTGAAAGCAGCGGTCTTGAGGAATTGGCGTCGTTTCATAAAGGTCTGTTTGATCTAGCGAGTTCTATACTGTCAGATTCACGCCGCGCATTCTGGCCTCCTCCACGAGGCCCGTCAAGCCCTTCGTTGATCTGTTTCTGCGGCCCGCCCGGGGCCCGGTTCGAGGCTGGTCCCTGGGGATGCGAACGTCCCGCCCTCGTCCTGCTTTGCCGACTGGGAAGAGGCGGCCTGTGCAGTCAAACGCACAGGAGTGTGCGATCAAACGCACAGTTCCGGCCGGGCCGGGGCGGGGCATAATGCGCGCGAATCAAACCAAATTATCGGATTGCATCCAACCGGGCGATTCGTATCCTGTCAGGCTTGATCGACTAGACGATGCGACAGTTCTTCACCATCGCGACAAACGCGTTTATGGAACTGGTGAGGCAGCCAGTATTCCTGCTGCTTATGACCAGTTCCGCCGCATTCGAGATCTTTCTAGCCACGCCGTATTACTTTGCCTTTGGGGACGAGCCCAAGCTGGTGAAGAACAGCACGCTGGCGGTGATGCTGCTGGCGGGGCTGCTGGGGGCGGTCTTGAGCGCTTCGGCCTCGCTGGCGCGTGAAATCCGGACCGGGACGGCGCTGGCCGTGCTGTCCAAACCGGTCGGCCGGGCCCAGTTTCTGCTGGCCAAGTACGCCGGGCTGGTGGTAGCGCTGGCCCTGCTGACGTATGTCAACCTGGTGGCGGCACTGCTGGCCAGCCGCATGGCCTTCGACGCCTACGGCTCGACGGATTTGTTTGCCCTGGGCATTTTTGCCCTCGCCGTGGTGGTGGCTTACCTGCTCGGGGGATTCAGCAATTTTTTCCTGCGCCGCCCCTTTGTTTCAGACGCTGTCTTCTGCCTGATCGTGATGGTGAGCCTGGCGTTTGTGGTGATCAGCTACTACAACAAAGCAGGCAAACCGCAGGCCTTCGCCACGGGGGTGGATTGGCAACTGGTGCCGGCGGCGATCCTCATCCTGTTCGCGGTCTGGATTCTGGCGGGGCTGGCCCTGGCCTGCTCGACCCGTCTGGATATGATCCCGACGCTGGCAGTTTGCTCGGCGTTGTTCCTGCTGGGCATCATGTCGGATTACCTGCTGGGCCGGCGAGCCGACCCGGTCTGGCGGTACGACCTCCAGGAGGAAGTGACCAGTTCCCGGTGGTCGGAAAGCCAAAAGGCGCTCCTCAAAGAGATGATAGCCAAGTATGCCAGGGACCCCGGCGGCAATGCCGAGGCCGGGGTGCGGCCCAATCTCAGCGCCCAGGACCGGGCACTGCTGGCGCGCGCTGGAATGGGCGGGTCGCGGTGGGCCGCCGTGCTTTACACCCTCACGCCGAACTGGCAGCTTTTCTGGCTGGCCGACGCGCTGGACAGCGGCAAGAGCACCTATCACTGGGGCTATGTCGGCAAGGCCTTTGGCTATGCCGTGGCGTATGCGGGGGCGGTCCTGGCGCTGGCGGTGATGTTATTTGAAGAACGGGAACTCAGTTGACAAGGCGATCCATGAGCAGTTAGTGCTTTTGGACTGTCTAACCGGATTGACGAGACAATGGAACGAAGCTCACAGAGAAACGGTTTGATCAATGTGCTGGCGCTGCTGGCGGTTGGGCTGACGGGCTTTGCCGTCGCCCGGAGCAGCAATTCGCTGGCCGGCCAGGTAACCACTCTGTTCCTGGGCATGGGGCTGCTGGTAGCCGCCGTAAGCTGGTTTCAGATGCGTCTGGAGGAGAACGAACGTTTGGAGAAGCTGGAATTGGAGGACCTGGCCAGAACGCACGCCGGCTCGGCTCTGTTCGAGGCCAAGGACGCCGAGGTGTTTCCGGCCCAGCGTTCGCGCGAGCAGTTCGAGCGGGTTTTTGTCCCGGCATTCACCGTCCTGTTGTGCCTGCTGCAATCCGGGGGGGGCTATCTCTTCTGGCGCTGGCTGGGCAAACCCACGACCTTCACCGACCTGAAGCAACCGACAATCGCCCTGGGGCTCTTCGGCGTGTTCGCCCTGGTGCTCATGCTGCTGGGCCGGTTTTCGGCCACCTACGCGCGGCTGGAAAACAATCGCCTGCTGCGGCCCAGCGCCAGTTATGTGCTGCTCAACGCCTTCCTCTGCGGGCTTGTGGCCGCCGGCATCATCGCCGTGAGATGGCAATTCCCCAGGGCGGACTTCGTCCTGGCGCGCGCGCTGTGCTGCCTGCTCGGGCTGGTGGCGGTCGAAACGCTCATCTCGCTGGTGCTGGAGGTCTATCGGCCCCGTGTCAAGGGCAAGGTCGAGCGGCCATTGTATGAAAGCCGGCTCGTGGGCCTGCTGGCCCAACCGGAGGGTCTGGTCACAACCGCGGCCCAGGCGGTGGATTACCAATTCGGGTTCAAAGTCTCGGAGACCTGGTTCTATCGGCTGTTCTTCGAGCGGGCGCTCAAGTGGCTGCTCCTGCTGCAAGGGGGCGTGTTGTTGCTCTCCACGTGCGTGGTCTTCATCGACGCGGGCGAACAGGGCCTGCTGGAGCGCTTCGGCAAGCCCGTGGAAGGGCGCACCGTGCTGGAGGCAGGCGCCCATTTGAAATTGCCCTGGCCCATCGACCGCGTCTATCGTTCCCGCACCGAGCAGATTCAGAGCCTGGAAGTGGGAGTGACAGGGGACACCTCGCAGGGAAACGAGTCGGTGGTGCTCTGGACCAGGGCCCACACGCGGCCCGACACCAAGGAGGACAACTTCCTGGTGGCCAACCGGGACCAGGGCCTGCTCGGGGCCGCGAGCGAGGCTGCCGCCAAACGGACGCCCCCCGTGAGCTTCATCTCGGGCAGCATCCCGGTCGAGTACCAGATTACCAACCTGGTGCTCTGGTCCTACGTAAACGAAGACGCCCCGGCCCTTTTGCACGACCTGGCGACTCACGAAGTTGTCCGCTATTTTGCCAACGCAGACATGAACGACCTGATGTCCAGCGGGCGCCTGGAGGCCTCGGAAACGCTGGTCAACCGCATCCAGGCCGCCGCCGATGAGCGCGAGCTGGGCGTCCGCATCCTCGCCGTCGCCTTGCAGGACATGCATCCTCCGGTCAAAGTGGCCAAGGATTTTGAGGGGGTCGTCGGGGCCACGCAAACCAAGCTGGCGAAGGTCCTGGTGGCGCAGGCATACGAGATTCAGACCAACAACCTGGCGGCGGCGCAGGTCGCCGCCATTACCAACAAGGCCAGCGCGGAGCGTGGAGCGACCGAAGCCCGGGCCCTGGCCCAAGCCGCCCTGTTCACCAACCAGATCCCCGCTTTCGAGGCGGCCCCCTCGGTGTACGTCGAGCGGGCCTATCTGCGGACCTTCACCCGCGCGACCGCCGACGCGCGCAAGTACATTATGCTCACCACCAATACCCACGACGTTCTGGTCTTCGACCTCCAGGACCATTTCCGGCCCGAACTCTACGAAGGCCTGAACGTATCGACGAACAAACCGAACAAGTAATCTTCCATGAAACGCAATCTCTTCACGCTGTCGGTCGGCCTGCTGCTGTTCTTGATCTTCGGCCTGCTGCTCTTTGTCTTTCAGGTCCGAAAATCCGAGGTGGCGGTGGTCACGACGTTCGGCAAACCCACGCGGCCCATTGCCGAGCCCGGCCCTTACTTTAAGTGGCCCTGGCCCATCCAGAAGGTCTATAAGTTCGACCAACGCATCCAGAACTTCGAGGACCGGCTTACCGAGGGCCTGACCAAAGACCACTTCACCCTCCTCACCTCGGTTTATGTGGGATGGAAGATTGCCGACCCCGCCGCCTTTTTCCCGAAGTTCGCCGGCAGTCTCAACCCCATTGCTTATGCCGAGAGCAAACTGGACGAGCGCCTGGGCAATCTCAAGAGCGCCATCGTCAGCAAACACGCCTTGTCCGAATTCGTCACGACCAGCGAGAACTCGTCCGGCTTTCTGGCGATCGAGCGTGAGATGCTCGAGGCAAGCCAGGCCCAGATCGCGACGAACAATTGGGGCCTGGAGGTGAAATTCCTGGGCATCAAGAAGCTGCAACTGCCCGAGGGCGTCAGCAAGACGGTGTTCGACCGGATGCAGGCCGAGCGCAAGGTCCTGGCCGACGCCTCGACCTACGAAGGCGAGAAGGAAGCCGCCAAGATCCACTCCGAGGCGGACCGCAACGCCGCCGTGATGCTCTCCGAGGCCGAGAGCCAGGCGACGCAAATCCGCGCCGAGGGGGAAGCCAAGGCGGCGAAGTCGTTGGCCATCTTCGAGCAGAACCCTGTGTTGGCCAATTTCTTCTTCCAACTGGACGCCCTCAAAGACGCGCTTAAGGACCACGCGACGTTGATCGTTGACGCCAACACGTCCCCCTTTGGCCTCCTGCACGGCTTGTCCACCAACCTCTTGAACGGCTTGTCCGCCACCCCCCCAAAAAAATAGCCCGGCCGCGCCATGAATCACCCCTGACCGCCGGAGTTTGAGCAATAGTTATGGACGACCTGCCCCTTACCCCCAAGCCGCTGCCCGGCCCCGCGCCGGCGGAGACGCCGGTCGATGCCGGGGCCCAAGCCCTGGCCGAGGCCCTGCGCAGCAGTTTCGTCATCATCAAGTTGGTCATGCTCGTGCTGGTCGCCGTGTTTCTGGCCTCGGGGTTTTTCACGGTGGGCGCCCAGCAGCAGGCGATCATCCTGCGCTTTGGGCGGCCTGTGGCCCAAGGCCAGCAGGCCCTCCTGGGGCCGGGGCTGCATTGGTCGTTCCCGTACCCCATCGACGAGCCCGTCATCGTCTCCATCTCGGGCCTCCAACAGGTCCAATCGTCCGTCGGCTGGTACGCCACTACGCGAGAGGATGAGATGGCCGGCACCGAACCTAAAATCCCGTTCGGCGCGCCCATCAACCCGGTCGTGGACGGCTACGCCCTCTCCGCCGACGCCAATATCGTCCATGTCCGGGCCAGGTTGACCTACCACATCAGCGACCCGATCCAATACATCTTCGAGTTTGCCAACGCATCGAACGCGGTCCAGAACGCCCTCGACAATTCCCTCCTCTACGCCGCCTCCCGTTTCAAGATCGATGACCTCCTGGCGCGCGACATCCTGGGCTTCCAAGACGCCGTCCAAAGGCGCGTCACCGAGTTGATCGACAAGCGCCAACTGGGTGTGACGGTCGAGGAATGCGTCGTGCGCAGCAAGCCCCCCCGCCAATTGCAGGAAGACTTCGAGAAGGTCATAGGCGCCGAGCTCCACCGCAGCAAAGTCATTGCCGATGCGCGGGGCTATGAGATTCAAACCACCAACGCCGCCGGCGCCGAGGCCTCTTCCCGCGTCAAGCTCGCCGAATCCGAGCGCGCCCGCTTTGTCGATGACGTTTCCAGCCGCGCCAAGCAGTTCGAGGAGCTGCTCCCCAAGTACAACCTGAACCCCAGCCTCTTCGCGCAGCAGCGCCTGGCCGAAACCCTGGGCCGGGTCATGACCAACGTCCAGGACAAGATCTTCCTGCCGGAAAAGCCCCAGGAGCTGCGGCTCCTGCTCAATCGTCCGCCGGCAAAACCTATGACCGAAGCAAACCAATGAATTCACAATTCGGACTTCGGGCGCAGTTACATTCCCACACCGCAGGATTGGCCGACCCACTGGAATATGCAAGTCACCTCTCTCCTTAGCCGCAGGCACGAGCACGACGCCTCGTGTCCGTCGTGCGGCCACGACGAAGACCACGAGCACGCCGCAGTCCGCCTGTGGCAGACCCTGGTTGGAGTCGTTTGTGTCCTGAACGCGTTCATTGTGGATTGGGCCTTGGACAAGGGCCAGACCGTGGCCAGCGTCAGCGCCTTTGTGGGCGCCATCATGCTCGGCTACCCCATCGTCTGGACCGCCGTCAAGGACATCTACCGCGGCCTGCTCAGCATCAACGAACTGGTCGCCATCGCCGTCCTGGCGGCCTTTGCCTCGGCCGATTACAAGACCGCCGGGGTGGTTGCGTTCTTCATGGTCCTGGGTGAAATCGTCGAGACCCGCACGGCCGAAGGGGCCCGCGCCTCGATTGAATCCCTCATCCGCCTTACCCCCACTAAGGCCCGGCGCATCACAAAGACGGGCCAGGAAGAGGTGGCGGCCCAGGACCTGGCGATCGGCGATGTCATCCGCGTGCGGCCCGGCGACAACGTCGCCGCCGACGGTGTCATCCTGGAAGGCCAAGGCTCTTTGAACCAGGCAACGATCACCGGCGAATCGCTGCCGGTCGACAAAAAACCGGGAGACGAGGTCTTCGCGGGCACGCAGAATCTCACCGGCGTGCTCGAGATCAAAGTCACCCGCGCCGGCACCGACACCACGCTGGGGCGCGTCCGCGAATTGATCCTGGCCGCCGAGAAGACGCGGCTTCCCATGATGAAGATCGTGGATCAGTACATGGGCTTCTATACGCCGCTGGTCCTGGTGATTGCGGCGCTGGTCTGGGCGTTCACGCGAAACCTCAACAACGTCATCTCCGTCATCATTTTCAGTTGCCCTTGCGCCTTCATCCTGGCCACCCCGACCGCCATGGTCGCCGCCTTGTCCGCCGCCGCCCGCCTGGGCATCCTCATCAAGAACGTCGCCGACATCGAGGCGGCCGCCAAGATCAACGCCTTCGTTTTCGACAAGACCGGCACACTCACCACCGGAGAACTGGCCGTGAGCCGGCTCGCTCCCCAGGGCCAGACCAAGCCCGCCGAACTGCTACGCCTGGCCGCCTCCGCCGAGAAATACAGCAACCACCCCACCGCTAAGGCCCTGGCCCAACTCGCCGGCCAAGCCGGAGTGCCCCTCGATGACCCCAAGGATTTCTCCGAGGCCGCCGGGCGCGGCATCAAGGCCAAGGTCAACGGCTCCCTCGTCCTGGTGGGACGCGCCCAATGGCTGCGTGACAACCAGGTTAGCGAAGATTTCATGAAATCGGTGGACCTCAACGAGACGGAGGGATGGAGCCTCATCTTTGTGGCGTTGGACGGGCGGTGCGTCGGCTGGATCGGCCTGGAGGACCAAACCCGGCCCGAGGCCCGCGAGTCGCTGGCGGAATTGAAAAGAAACGGCGTGCGCCGCGTGGCGATGGTCTCCGGAGACCGCCAGCCGGTCGCCCTGCGCGTGGCCCAGGAAATCGGGTGCGAGGAGGTCAAAGGCGAGTGCCTGCCGCAAAACAAGGTCGAGTTCGTGCGGTCCATCAAGGCCAAGGGCTTCCAGGTGGCGGTCGTCGGCGACGGCGTCAATGACGCCCCGGCCCTGGCGGCGGGTGACATTGGCATCGCCATGGGCGCCGCCGGCAGCGAGGTGGCCATCCATAGCGCCACTATCGCGCTGATGAACAACGACCTGCGCCGGCTCCCCTTTCTGGTCAAACTCTCGCGCAGCACCCGCTTGGTCATCAACCAGAACTTTCTCTTCGGGGTCGCCTTCATTATCGGCGGCATGACCCTGGCCGCCTTGGGCCAGGTCCCGCCCATCGTGGCCGCCGCCATGCACACCGGCGGCTCCCTCATCGTGGTGTTCAACAGCGCCCGCCTGGTCCGCAAGGGCGAAGAGCTCGAGCATTACCAGCCTGCCCCCGCCGCCCCCGGCGAGCCGGGCCGTCCCGCTCCGCCGGCCCCGCAGCCGGAACTGGCCGTCAGTGGAGCTTGAGCTTGGATTGGAATCAGACTATGGCGATCGATGTTTTCACTCCGGCCCGCCCGCTTGGCACTCCGCACTCGGAGGAGGTTGTGGTTTCGGTTAGCGGCTTGACCAAGGTCTTCAAGGATTTTTGGGGCCGGCCCAAGGCGCTGGCGGTGGACCGGGTGGATTTCGAGGTCCGGCGCGGCGAGGTCTTCGGCCTGCTCGGTCCAAACGGCTCCGGCAAGTCCACGACGGTCAAGCTGATTCTGGGTTTGCTCAATCCCACGCGAGGCCACATCCTGGTCTTTGGTCATTCGCCCCGGCACGTGGCCACCAAGGCCCGCATCGGTTACTTGCCCGAGGAATCCTACCTCTATCGTTACCTGGACTCGCGCGAGACGCTGGACTTTTTCGGCAACCTCTTCGAGTTGGCCAAGGACAAGCGAGCGGACCGCACGGAGCAGTTGCTCGAGATGGTGGGCCTCAGGCAGGTCCAGCGCCGGGCGGTCGGTGAGTTCTCCAAGGGCATGCAGCGCCGCATCGGCCTGGCCCAGGCGCTCATCAACGACCCCGACCTGGTCATCCTGGACGAGCCGACCTCCGGTCTTGACCCCATCGGTTGCCGCGAGGTCAAGGACCTGATCCGGGCGTTGGCCAGCCGGGGCAAGACAGTCATTCTCAGCAGCCATTTGCTGGCGGATGTCGAGGATGTCTGCGATCGGGTGGTGATTTATTACGGCGGCAGGGTGCAGGCCATGGGCGCGTTGCGGGAGCTGCTGGCCAAACCCGATTCTCTGCGCATCACTACGCCCGCGCTGCCGCGGGAAACCATCGAGCGCCTGCTCAGCCTCATCCGCAAGGACGTAGCCGAGGACAGAGTCCGTATCGATACCCCCACGCAAAACCTCGAGAACTATTTTCTGGAGGTAGTCAAGAACGCCCAGCAGGCCGCCGCCCAGACTTCCGGCGTGCTGGCCGGCGCCCGAGTGGCCGCCTACTTGCGCGGGGAGGCCGAGGGCCAGCCCGCAACCGACAAGCTGCTCGAGCGGTTCACCTTGGCCCCGGCGGCCGAGGCGCCCGCCCCGGCGCCCGCCCCGGTCCCGCCAGTGGACCAGAAGAAACTGGATTCCCTGGCCAAGGCCCCTGCTCCGGCGGGGCCGGCCCCGCCGGCCGCGCCCTCCAAGGAGGCCGGCCTCGAACAAGCCGACGAGAAGCTGGCGTCACTCTTGGGCAAAAACCCGGTTCGAACTTCAAAATGAACTGCTCCCGCCTGCAAGCTCATAATTCATAACTCATAATTCCCCCCTTTTCTCCCCTGATGCAACGCCTCTACGCCATCGCCTGGCTGGCATGGAAAGCCGCCTTTCGCTTCCGGCTCTTTTTGGTCGTTTCCGCGTTGTTGCTCATCTCGGTGGTCGGGTTGCCGTTGTTGATCAAGGACGACGGGACGGCGCGAGGCTTCACCCAGATTCTGCTGACCTACACGCTGACGGCGATCACGGGATTGCTGGGGATCTCGACGCTTTGGCTGGCCTGCGGGACGCTGGCCCGCGACATCGAGGAATGCCAAGTCCAGATGGTGGCTGTCAAGCCCATCGCCCGCTGGCAAATCTGGCTGGGCAAGTGGTTGGGGATCGTCTCCCTGGATGCGGTGCTCCTGGCCTTGTCCGGCGGCTGTGTGTATGGCCTGCTGCAATGGCGCGCCCACCGCTTGCCCCTGGACCAGCAGCAGGTCCTGCGCAACGAAGTCCTGGTGGCGCGCGGCTCGGCCAGGGAAAAGAGTTTCGACAAGGAGATCGATGCCAATACCGATCGGGTCCTCCGGGATCGGATCGAGAAGAACCCTCTGGACGTCGGCAAGGCCAATCTCGTGGAAGTGCGCCGGCAAATCCGCGAAAACGTCAAGGCGGCCTACGAGGTGATCCCCCCCGGCTACCAATCGCGCCTCTGGAGAATCAACCTCGGCCGGGCGCGCCATCGCTTGCGCGGCCAGCCCCTTTTCCTCCGAGTCAAATTCAACGCCGCCGACAATACTCCCAACCGCACCTACGATGTCGTCTTTCGGGTGGGCGTGCCGCAAAAAACACGGCTCTGGCAAAGCGATGTGATGAGCATGGCCGCCGAGACTTTCCATGAGTTCCAAATTCCCCCGGACCTTTTTGATGAGGACGGGGTGCTCACGGTCACCTTGGGCAATCCCAACGAGACCGCCCTGAGTGTCCCCCTCGGAGACGGCTTCGAGGTGCTCTACCGCCAAGGCAGTTTCGGGCCCAGTTTCGCGCGGGGGCTGGGCATTATCCTGTGCTGGATGGCCCTGCTGGCCGCGGTGGGCCTGGCCTCGGCCAGTCTGCTTTCGTTCCCCGTGGCCGCCTTCGTATCGCTGGGCTTGCTGGTCATGGCCCTGTCCAGCAGCACCCTGGCTGGCGTCGTCGAGGAAGGCACCATCGCCGAGTATAACCCCGAGAAGGGCGCTCCAGGCTCCTCTCCGGTGGACGTGCTGGTCGTCCCGACCTTTCGGGCGGTCCTCAAGGTCATTCGTTTGGCCATGGACTTTTCTCCCGTCGATGCCCTGAGCACGGGCCGGAGCGTCACCTGGACCCAACTCGGCCTGGCTTTCGGCCAAATCGTCCTCCTGATGTCGGGCTTGGCCGGCCTGGTGGGCATCTTCCTGTTTTCCCGCCGTGAACTGGCCGCGGCGCAGGGGACGCAGTGAACCCATGAGCGGCAGACTCAAGAAAGCCGTTCTCCTGACGCTGGCGGCGGCGTTGCTGTCCGGGGTGTACTTCCTTCAGGGGTCGTTGAACCGCGACCGGGATCGGCTCGGCCTGACCCGCATGCAACCCCTGGAAAACGCCCCTCCCGTCCTGGCATTCACCACCGTTGCCCTGGGCGGGTTCCGCGGGTTGATCTCGAATCTGCTCTGGATTCGCGCCATGGACCTCCAGGATGAAGACAAGTTCTTCGAGATGGCCCAACTGGCCGACTGGATTACCAAGCTCGAACCCCAATACGTCCAGGTCTGGCTCGTTCAGGCCTGGAACATGGCTTACAATATCTCAGTCAAGTTCACCGACTTCGCCGACCGCTGGCGCTGGGTCGAGCGCGGCATCGAACTCCTGCGCGACGAGGGTCTCCCAGCCAACCAAAACGCCGTTCTCATCTACCGCGAGCTGGCGTGGTTCTTTCAGCACAAAATGGGCGCCAACATGGATGACGCCCACATGTATTACAAACAACAGTGGGCCCACGAAATGGGCCAGGTCTTCGGCAAGTTCAGAAAACCCGACCTGGACGAGTTGATCAACCCGCAGACCGACGAGCAGAAGGCCCGCGCCCGCCTGCTGCGGGAAAAATACAAAATGGACCCGAGCTACATGAAGGAGGTCGACCAGCTCCACGGACCGCTGGAGTGGCGCCTTCCCGAGGCCCATGCCATTTACTGGGCCTGCCTGGGCCTGAAAGTTGCCGCCAACAACCCCTCGAAGGTCAAAGAGCAGGACCTGATCACCCTTCGGCGCGTCATTTACCAGTCCATGCAAACGAGCTTCCAGCGCGGGCGCCTGGTCATCAATCCTTTCGCCAAGGCCTTCGAGTTTGGACCCAACCTCGACATTATTCCCAAGGTCAGCGCGGCTTACGAACAGGCCGCCCAAGAGGACACCGCCAACCACGATCACATCCTCGGCGCCCACAAGAACTTCCTCAAGGACGCCGTCTATTTCCTCTACGAATACAATCGCATTTCTGAAGCCGCTTTCTGGTACAAATACCTGGCAGAGAAATACCCCAATGACAGTGTCCTGGACGGCAGACCCAATTCCCGCGCTCGAGACGTCAGCCTCGACCAATACTGCCTCTCCCGCATCCAGGAAGACGCCAATGGCACGCCCCGCGACCGCATCGAAGGCGCTATCGAGGGACAAATCGAACGGAGCTACCGCAATCTCTCCATCGATGAAGACGACCATGCCGCCGGCTACATGCTCCTGGCCCATAAGCTCTGGGACAATTACATGAGCCGAATTCCTCCGGACCGCCAACCCGCCGTCGGTCTGCGGCCCTTCAATGACATCCAGCGCGAAATCCTCGGCCGCATCCTCGACCCGGAGCACGGCGCCGCCCCCCAGGTCCGCGCCGTCCTGCGCACCAAACTGCGCCTGCCCGCCGAAACTGTTCCCACTCCCGCCCCCGCTACCAACGCGCCCCCCGTTGAGTAGCCTCAGCCCTGGACCCATCTTTAGCCGGCCGCTCGCCCGGCGCCGAGGGCAGCGCGGCGCTTACCGCTGATGCAGTGGCATCGCATCCGGTCCGCCAGGAAGCGGCCGACGGGGCGCACGGAGCGACGCGCCCTGACGCGCCCTACCGCTGAGACCTGAATATTCATGCGCCGGGAGAATATCAGACCAGAAGCAGTTGGGCGGGTCCATGATCTCCTGGAAGGTCTTCAGGGTAATGCTCTGCTGGCCATTTTCGAGGCGGAACAGGCTCGACCGTAATCCCGAGCTCTCTGGCGAAGGCAGCATAAGGCATCTCTCCCCGCTTCTTGCGCATCCTCCTAAGCCGGCGGACAACCGACAATCTGGTGGCCTGGCACCACTTGGCATCTGTCATCTCTTGGCCTGTTGAACTTGTTCGGCGTCGCGAGTCGCTGTAGTCGGCGGCTTTGCCCCATCGAATGTCCGGCGAGCATTCATGACTTCCTCAAAATGCTCGTTCGCCCACGCCACAAGCTTTCCCATTGGCTCCAGTAACGACTCGCCTATTGGCGTCAGCCAGTATTCCACTGCGGGCGGTGAGGTGGGATAAACCTGCCGGTTGACGTAGCCATCGCGCTCCAACTTTCGAAGGGTGTGCGTCAGCACACGTTGTGTGATGTCGCCAATACTGCGTTTCACGTCCATGAATCGTCGGCGTCGCCCCAGAAGTGACAACATCACAAGGAGGCTCCACTTGCTTCCCACCTCGTCCAAGACGTTGCGGATGGGACATGCCTTCGCGTTCGCCAGTATTGAGTCGGTTACTTCAAGCATACCAGGTATCAAAATTGTGCCATCTTGCCGGTTTCAACACTTTAGGTTTCAATATGGACCATGAAAAGAGTTTTTGTCACCGGAGCCACTGGGAACCTCGGCCGGACGGTTGTCGCAGCCCTGAAAACCAAAGGAATCGCGGTTCGAGCAGCCGTTCGCAGTCTGGGCAAACTTACGCCCAGCACCGACGTCGAGCCCGTGTTGTTTGCCTATGAGAATCAGGCCACCCACAAGACCGCTCTTCATGACGTGGACGCCCTCTTCCTCATGGCACCGCCACTGGACCCGGAGGCTCCAGCCAAACTGAATCCAGTGATCGACTTGGCAAAGACGCATGGCGTGCGCCACATCGTGCTGAACTCGGCGCAAGGTGTCGACGCAGTCGAACAAGCGCCGCTTCGGGTTGTGGAGCGTTACCTGATGGCTTCGGGCGTGCCTTACACCATCCTCCGCCCAAACTTCTTCATGGAAAACTTCTCCACAGGCTTCCTCGCTCCAATGGTCAAGCAAGGCGTCATTTTCCTGGCTGCTGCCGAGGGCAAGACCAGTTTCATCTCGGTGGAAGACATTGCTGGGGTCGCCGTCGCCGCTTTCGTGAACGGACTCGCCTCCAAGGAATACACCCTGACTGGGCCGGAAGCTCTCGACCACAATCAGGTCGCCGCTATGATCTCCAAGGTCTCGGGTAAGCCCATCACGTATGAGGCCATTGCTGAGGAGGCAATGCTTAGTGGCCTCCGTGGCAGCGGGATGCCGGAAAGCGCAGTCCAATATGTGGGCGTGCTATACAGTGCCGTCCGGGCCGGTTACACGGGTGCGGTGACTGGGGATGTCGAAATCGTCACCGGCAGAAAACCGACCACTTTCGAGACGTTCGCGCGGCGGAGCGCGGCGGCCTGGACTTAAGCCGATTCCATAAAGGTGACCCATGAATCGAAGACAGGCGCTGAAAACGGTCCTGGCGGCAAGCGCCGGAACTTCACTCTTTCGATCGAGCCGAATGCTCGCTGAAGGCGCGACTCCCGCAACCGCAGCGGGCACAATCTACTTGCACCCGGCCAAAGGCACCGACAGCAATTCCGGAGCCAAGGACGGCCCGCTTAACACGCTCGCGGCTGCAGCGAAACGTGTCAGTGAAGGCACGGGTGCAGGCGCGATAACGATCATCCTGTCGGAGGGTGTTTACGCGGTTGGTGAAACAGCGGTATTCAAGCCAACACGCCGGTTTTTCACCAAGGACAACCGGCTCACGATTCGCGCCGAGGTCCTGCCAGACGACCCGGAGTGGAATCCTGGCCGAATGCCAACATTGATCCACACCATGCCCCTCTCGCCCGACTGGAACGGGCGGCCCGACCCCTTCGGCGGCGTCGCCTACGGAATGATGATCGAGACCAGCCACGTCACGATTCAAGGTCTGAAGATCCTCGGCATGCCCGTAGTCGAGCACCCCAAGCAGGGTGCCATCCATCGCGTCTATGCCATCGGGCGTAATGGCCGTGACCTCGACGACCTGGAGATAAAGCAGTGCCTCTTTGCCGGCGATGAAGTGACCAATCCCAACCACCTCGGCATTCTGGCCAACGGCAGCGGCATCGTCGTTGACCATTGCGTGTTCTACCACCTCAAACAACCCATCGTCTATTGGAGTGGCGGCACCAAGGGGCACGCCATGCGAAACACTCTGGTTTACGGCGCTTATGGCTGTGGGATCTGGACCTCCGGCATCGCGAATGATTTCGAGTTTCGCAACAACATCATTGCGAACTCGTTCTACATCTGGATCTCCCAAGGCATGCGGTCGGCGCGCGCCGAAGCAGGCCAGGCTGCATCAGGGCCAGGGGCGGAAGCCCGCGAAGCGGTTCATTACAAGGTCATCGACAGCCTCTTTACCGGCAATAAGAAATTCACCGGCTCGGGAGGAGGCCCGGCCCTCAACTTTAGAGACACAGACCCGTCATTCCTGGAACTGGTTGGAACAAAGAAATCCGACGAGCCACTGGAACTCGAAATGGACCAGTCCAAACGCAACTATCTTCATCCGAAAGAGGGGACTGAGGCCGCGAAAATCGGCGCCGGCATCTTCATCAACAAGCCGTAGCGCGCAATTTGCGAGAAACCAACAGAACTATGAAACACCGATCGAGATTCAAGAAAACCGTAGTCGCCTTTGTTCCGCTCTTGATCGCGGCCGAATCGATTGCTCAGGCGCCCGCCCTTGGCTCGACACCCGGCGACCAACCGGCAGCCAATCCCCCCGGGGCAACGAATCCGGCGAATCCCGCTCGTCGCGGCGGTCCCGGAGGATTCGCCTTTGGCCGTGCGGCTCCGTTGCCAGCGGGAGTCAGGGCGGAGCGAAACATCCCTTACGTTGAGAACGGGCACCGCAATCAGGTTTTGGATCTTTTTCTGCCTGAACAACCGTCTGAGAAACCTCGGCCGTTAATGATCTGGATTCACGGCGGGGCTTGGATGTTCGGCGACCAGGCCAATCCGCCCGTGCTTTATCTGGTGAGCCAGGGCTTTGCGGTTGCCAGCATCCAGTACCGCTTTTCCTCGGACGCCATTTGGCCGGCGCAAGCTCACGACTGCAAGGCAGCCATCCGTTTCCTGCGCGCCAACGCGGCCAAGTACAACTTCGACCGGGATCACTTCGGTGTGGGCGGCGATTCCTCCGGCGGGCATCTCGCCGCCTTTGTCGGCACAAGCGGTGACGTAAAGGAGATGGAAGGCAATCTCGGCGACACGAGGGTCTCCAGCCGCGTGCAGGCCATCGTGGATTGGTTCGGACCGACAGACTTCACACTTATGACGCAGCAGTCAGGCTCGCCCAGCATGAACCCGCACGACGCCCCCGATTCTCCCGAGTCGCGTCTGCTCGGCGGGCCGGTGCAAGAAAAGCGTGATCTGGCTAAGAGTGCAAATCCGTTGACCTACGTTGACCAAACCGATCCTCCCTTCCTGATCATGCATGGCGACAACGACCAGCTGGTTCCGCTAGGCCAGAGCGTCATTCTGGCTAAGGCCCTGATCGACGCCGGCGTCGAAGTAACCATGCGGACCATCCACGGCGCCGGGCACGAGGGCCCAGAGTTTCGCAACGCGGAGAGCCGGCGGCTGATCGAGGACTTCTTGTCCCGGACACTGAAGTCGGGCAAGTAAACTCGGCCCATTCTCGAGACCGCATGAAACCAACAATTTCTGGAAGACATAAACCCGACTAACGCAAACAGTAACCATCGTACACTCATTAGCTCTATGAAAGCAACAACAACAGTATCGTTCTTGCCGGCCCTGCTGAGTCTTACGCTCGCGGTGGCCCACGTTTCAGCGGCCGATTGGCCGCAATGGCGCGGTCCGAACCGTGATGGCAAGGCGGACTTTAAAGCCCCCGCTAGCTGGCCGAAAGAGTTAACTAAGAAATGGCAAGTCACCGTTGGCAATGGCGTTTCGACCCCAGCCCTGGTGGGTGGAAAGCTCTACGTCTTTTCTCGGGAGAACGGAAAGGAAATCGCCCGGTGCCTCGACGCTGCCACTGGCAAGGAGCTGTGGCTGGACAAGGAGGCCTATGAAGTGGCTCCAATTAGCGGGCCTCCTTCCGGATATCCCGGCCCGCGAAGTTCGCCCGCAGTAGCGGACGGCAAAGCCATAACCTACGGTGTGCGAGGGACGCTTTCCTGCTTTGACGCCGGCTCCGGCAAGCTCTTATGGCGAAAGGACGGTGGGGTTGACGCGTGGCCCATGTTCTTCACGTCATCTTCGCCGCTGATCGCCGATGGCGTCTGCATCGCACAACTTGGCGGGCAAAGGGACGGTGCGATTCTGGCGCTTGATCCGGCCACGGGTGCGGAAAAATGGAAATGGACTGGCGATGGTTCCGCATACGCTTCCCCGATCGTGGGCACCATCGCTGGAACGAAGGTAATCGTCGCCCAGAGTGACAAGCGTCTTGTCGTTGTCAGCTTCGCCGGTGGCAAACTCCTCTGGGAGACACCCTTCGCCGGCAGTGGCATGGGGGGGATGAACTCAGCGACTCCAATCCTGGATGGCGACATTCTCATCTATTCCGGCACTGCGCGCGGCACCAAGGGCGTGAAGCTTGAGAAGCAAGGGGATGCCTTTAGCGCAAGCGAGTTGTGGGGCAACCGTGACAACTCCATCCAATACAACTCACCGGTTCTGAATAATGAACTTATTTTCGGGCTCTCAGCCCGTGATGCCCTGTTCTGCATCAACGAGAAAGATGGCACCACGGCATGGACATCACCTGTGCCAGGCAAACGCGGCTTTGGCTCCATCGTCAACACCGGCTCCGTTCTATTTTTACTGACCCCAGCGGGTAACCTCCTTGCTTTTGAACCAAGTGGAAAGGGGTTCAAACAGTTGGCCAGTTACAAGGTCGCAGACGGCGACACCACTGCCTACCCGGTGTTGGCAGGGAATCAGATCTTTGTGAAGGATAAAGACTCAGTAACGCTCTGGACGGCAGATTGAGCGCTGTTGCAACGACTGGCTGATCCGATTAGGGACATCCTTCTTTCTCCAGACGGCAACTGGATCGTGGCCAAAACCGCAAAAGACCTCCGGTTGTTGGATGCGTCGCCGTAAAAAGAAGTTGGCGGACTCCACTTCAATCGTCCGCATGTTGCGTCAGCTAAATGCCGAAACACGATCAAATGAGCGAAGAGCGTGAGAATAAGACGACGGGCTTCCATTAGGGGAGAAGGGCGTCAGTTCAGGGATGTGGGCATTCGCTATAAGGGGAACGGGACCTTCCTGGAATCGCGCAATTCATTGAAGCGTTCGCTCAAGATCGACATCGGCAAATATGGGAACTGGCGGAGCTTGGGCGACGTCAGGATGCTTACCCTCCAGAACAACGTCACCGACGGGAGCCTGATGAACGAAGTGTTGGCCTACCGACTTTACCGGGACGCAGATGCTGTCACTAACGCCTGGCCGTTCCGCGTGGCGCGATTCTCCAAGTATGTGGTTGGGATTGAGAGCCTTTGAGCAGGGGTGGCGGGGGACGGAATCGGACCGACATCAAGGCTCCCAATTTCATTGTGCCCTCGGTTCATGCCCGAAGCCGTAAGCTCCGGCCGCGTCCCTGCCGCCCGCATGTGGGGAAACTCAGCCCTTTTTCGATCTACGGAGCGAGTACCACTTGTCACTCGTCACTCGTCACTCTCCTTGGCACAGGCGCAACAACTCCGCCTCATCAATGACCCTGACACCCAGCTTCCGCGCCTTGTCGAGCTTCGAGCCGGCGTCGGCGCCGGCCACCACGTAGCCGGTCTTGTTGCTTACGCTGCTGCTGACCTTGCCGCCGGCCGCCTCGACCTTCGCCGTTGCCTCCTCGCGTTTGAGGTTGGGCAATGTGCCGGTGAGGACGAGGGTCTTGCCCGCCAGCGGTCCGCCCTTGGGGCTGGGTTGATAGAGGGCGGATTTGAAATTGACGCCCGCCCTGCAGAGACGCTGGAGCAGCTTCCGGTTCCCGGCGTCGCCGTGCCATTGGACGATGCTGCGCGCGATCACCTCCCCAATGTCCTCGCACTGGACCAGTTGGTCCAGACCGGCGGCAAAGAGGTCATCCAGGGTGGCAAAACGGCGGCCGAGCGCCTTGGCCACCCCCGCCCCGACGTGCAGGATGCCCAGGCCGTAAAGCACGCGCCACAGGTCGCGCTGCTTGCTGGCTTCGATTCCGTCCAGAAAATTCCGGGCCGATTTTTCCCCCATCCGATCGAGGTTGGCCACCTCCGGGAGACTGAGCGAGTACAAATCCGCCACGTCCCGCACCAGGCCGGCCGCCACTAATTGCCGGACCAGGACTTCGCCGCCCCCTTCGATGTCCATCGCTGCCCGAGCGCACCAGTGCTCGATGCGTCCGCGCGCCCGGGCCGGACAATCCGGATTTGGGCAGCGCCAGACCACCCCTTCGTCTCCCTCGGCGAGCCCTGCCGCGCGCGAGACCCTCGAGCCGCACTCCGGACAAGTCCGCGGGAACCGGAACGGCGCCTCTTTGCCCGTCCGCCGCGTCAAAACCACATCTACCACCGCCGGAATCACCTCGCCCGCCTTTTCGATGGTCACCGTGTCGCCGACCCGGATGTCTTTTTGGCGGATGTAATCTTCGTTGTGCAGGGTGGCGCGGCTAATCGTGCTGCCGGCCAAAAAGACCGGTTCCAGCTCGGCCACCGGCGTCAGCGCGCCCGTGCGCCCCACTTGCACTGTTACGTCTTTGAGCACGGTTTGGGCCTGCTCGGCCGGGTACTTGAAGGCGATGGCCCAGCGCGGCGCCTTGGCGGTGAATCCCAGCCTTTCCCGCTGCGCGTAGGAATTGAGCTTAACCACCGCGCCGTCAGTCTGGTAGGCAAAGCCCCGGCGCGCCTGGTCCAGTTCCCCGATGGCCGCTTCCAATTCGTCCGCCGTCCGGCAGTGCCAGACCCGTCCAAAGGTCTTGAACCCAAGCCCCTTGAGCCAGCCCAGCATCTCATCATCCCGCTGCGGCTGCGCGCCCGCTCCCTGGACCCGGCCCAACCCATAGAGAATCACGTCCAGCGGGCGTTTGGCGACGATGCGCGGGTCCAATTGCTTGAGGGACCCCGCGGCAGCGTTGCGCGGATTGGCGAACAGCTCCTCACCCGCCGTCTTGCGTTCGGCGTTGAGCTTCTGGAAACCCGCCTTGGTGAGATACACCTCGCCGCGCGCCTCGAACAACTCCGGCACGACGCCGCCCAGCGGGCCGGCGTCCGGAGGAACGGTTCGAAGCCGGGTCGGGATGCTGCGTATCGTCCTGAGATTGGCGGTGATGTCGTCCCCGGTCACGCCATCGCCGCGGGTCGAACCGCAAGTGAACGCTCCTTTGTCATAGCGCAGATTGATGGCCACCCCATCGACTTTCGGCTCCACCAGCCATTCCAGGGTTTCCCCCGGCAGCAACCGGTGGAGGCGATTGACGAAGTCGCGCAGTTCGCTTCGCGAGTAAGTGTTGTCCAGGCTGTACATGGGCTCGAGGTGCTGCACCGGCTTGAACTCCTTGAGCGGCTCCCCTCCGACCCGCTGGGTCGGAGAATCCGGCCCAATCAATTCGCGGAATTGCGCCTCCAGGTCCGCCAACTCCCGATACAGCCGGTCGTATGCCTGATCGCTGATCGTCGGCTGCGCCAGCACATAATACGCATAATCGTGCCGCCGGATCTCCTCGGCCAACTCCTCGTGCCGCTTCCTGGCTTCGTCAAAAGTCATGCCTGCATTACTAACCTCCCCCGGCCAATTGCACTACTAAAAAAGACGGCCAGCGGGCTTGGAAGCCCGCCACACGGCAGACTTGGAAGTCTGCGCTACACCCGAGGGCGCATCGGGCGGCTTTGTGAATGGCCGTGGATCGGCGCGCCACCCCGCGGATTACCGTCTTCGCCCCGGCGCAGCACCCCGCGTGGCCGGCGAGACCTGGCGAAACCTTATCGGGGCCGTGTGCAAGCGCCCGGCCGCGCTGGCATCCAGGGGCCGCAGGCGCTTGGTATCCTGCTTGTAACCACACATCCGGCGGAGCCGCGCCTCGGGCGGTTCAGCGAGCAGTTCGTTCATGGTTTTGAGCAGGGCCGGGGCATCGATCGGTTTTTCCATCAAGGCGCCCGCCCCGGCGGCCAGGGCGGTCGTGTATTGGTCGGGCAGGCCAGTGATGATGATTAGCGGGATCGTTGGATGTTGCGTCGTCAGACGTTCAAAGACATCCCACCCGCTGCGGAACGGCAAATTCAGGTCTAGGAGGACGAGGTCAATTTGCCCGGGAACGAATTGAGCCACCGCCTCTTGACCGTCGGCGGCAGTCGTGACTTCGTACCCGGCGCCGGCGAGCACTTTTTTCAGCGATTCGCGGACCGACTCATCATCGTCAACGATGAGCACACATTCTTTCATAGGTGGGTT
>Ga0326727_10009727_pt1 | contig 23416 bp, 15 predicted proteins | sample MB2enrmetagenome_FD_207643 | JGI IMG/M metagenome (GOLD analysis project Ga0326727, IMG submission 207643) | Lab enriched peat soil microbial communities from McLean, Ithaca, NY, United States - MB29MY | ecosystem: Environmental > Terrestrial > Soil > Wetlands > Peat | place: USA: New York... | reverse complement strand
CGCGATGGAGAAGTTGCCCGTATGGTCGTGGGGTATCCGCATCAGAGTCAAATTGGGCAGTCCGCCGCTGGCGTAATTCGCGTTGAAATCCCGCTCCCACTCCGTGAACCGATAGTAATCGGGAAAGGTCATATCGAATCCGCGGAAGTAGATGTCGGTATAGGGGGCCAGGACCGAGCTAGTCGCATACGCTACCTGAGTGGGAGGAGTCGTCGAAGTGGGATCGGTCAGCTCCGGGATGGAAAGCGCCGTGTACGGGGCGGGCAAGTTATACCGCGCCTCGTCGATGAAGAAACCGTAGTTGCGAATCGTCAAGCCGGCTTTTAACGCCCCGTTCCAAAGGAAGCCCGCCCCTTGTTCGCCATCCGCCGCATCGGGTGCGGCAGTGTTGGTGGTTCCGGGCAGCACGTCGGGATCGTCCGGGGTAAGCGGGTTGGCGGCCAGGCGCCCGGCAAGCGTGGGTATACCGACATTCACGTTGCGGTTGGTGCCTTCCGAATCGTAGCTCAGCCCGCGTCCTGCATATTCCACCGTGACCTGCCGCTCTACTACGTCGGTGGCGTGCGCCGCGGTGGACCAAGGCCAGCCATCCATACTGACTTCACTGGTGTCGTAAAAATTGTCCAGGTCCACGAAATTGCGCGCGAAATTGTGGTAATTGGGAGTAGTGGCTTCACCGAATTCGGTCAAACTCGGATCACCGTTGCCAACTTCCAGATCACCGAGGATCTGATCATAGGTCCGGTTCTCCTTAATGATGTAGATGATGTGGTGAATATTCTGATGCAGAAACGCCAGCTTCTCTGCATCCTCGTCGCTGATATGTCGTTGGAAATGGTTGTTGGCGGCAACCTGCTGGGTCAGCCCTGGCAGTTCCGATGCGCTGGGGGTGGGGAAACTCTGGAACCCCGCTTTGATGAGCTGCAAGTCATATTCATTGCTGGCCGAGCATTGATCGGCGGGCAGCGAAGCAAGCACGCCGCCGTGGCAATAGCCAGGGTTCGGCCCCGTCGGTGACTTCCCGTTCAAAACATAGGTGAACTTTCCATCGCTGCTGAAGCTGACGGAATTGGGGTACCAGCCGGTGGGGATCAACCCGATCACCTTGCTTTGCTTGGGAGCCGAGCTAAGCTGGACGACGGCAACATTGTTCATCCAACCGTTGGTGACGTACAACAACTTCCCGTCGGGCGAAAGCGTAACGCTGTTGGTGTTGCTTCCCTTAAAGTTAGCTCTCCATTCGGAAAGCAGACCGGCAGGTGCCGTCACATCAACATTGTCAACCAGGGTGTTGGAACTGGTATCAATCACGCCCACCGAATCGGTGACGTCTTGTGCGACGTAAAGCGTTGACTGACTTGCGTTCAAGACCATTTTGATGGGCTCACCAGGAACCTTAATGCGCGCCATGACGGCGGGCGTGTTCGCAATGTTTACAACATCTATTTCCCGGTCACGGATGCTTGAAACATAAGCGGTTTGGTTGCCTTTGATGACCACCCAAAGCGGATATTCTCCGCCCGGGACGCCGGAATTCGCAGAATTCTCCTTGCCAGGACGAAGGTCAAGCTCGGAATTTACTGCCCAGCTCGTCTTTGATTTGGTGAGGATGCTGATCGAGTCGTTGTAGTAGTTAGCGACGACGAGCTTGGTGCCGTCCTGAGTGATCGCGATGCCGGCAGCCTGTGACGTTACCTCGAGTCCAACCCCAGACCCGTCAGTGGCCGGGTTCACAGTGTGGCCGAGGGCGATCGGACTCCCTGTTTCCTCCGCCCATACTCCGGCGGTGAGAGCGTACGCGTGCACGTTGTCATTGACACCGCCCGCCACGTAGAAGGCTGTGCCTGAGGGATCGAAGACGATCCCATTGTAAGTGTTCGGGATCTGAATCACCTGCTTCTGGATGGGCAGGTAAGTCGAGATATCGTAAATAAAAACAAATTGGGTCGAGTCCGCCGAATTCAGGGCGCCTTCGGTCGTCCCGGACGAAAGCTTCACCAAGTTGTAACCACTCGTGAGCACGAGCAGAGTCTTTCCGTCAGGGCTCACGACGCTGGTCACGGCTTGTCCAGCGGTGTACAGGGGATTGTCGCTCAAACCCGGATTCAAGGGTTCGAAGCGCGCCTCGCGGGGCGCTAAAGGCGTGATCTGTTGACCCGTGTTAGGAAGTTGCTGGCCGTGCGATGCGGGCGTTAGAACCGCCGCGATCGCAAGAGCTATCAAGATCTGTCGCAAGATGCTGATACGACTCATTCGAGTCCTCCTTTTGTTTGCAAAGTCTGGATTCGCACACTTTCCCCCGCGGCGCGACTGCGGCGCTCACAGTTGGCGTGCATGATGCTTAGAGTTGACTCCTGACCCGGCCTTGCCGGTCACAAGAATCCCTGCGTATATGAAATCAACTCTGCGTTAAGGGGTCATTAGAGCGGAGTGAATTCCTTGTGAAGCAGCGATGTTGTTAGGAGAAATGTTTTCGCGCAATCGGAAAGTGCTGTGGTTGAGTTCCAGAGCGCGAGCAAGAGGGCAGGAGGCGCGCGGATTACGGTGAGGCGTTGATCGAGAGGCTGGCGGTTGATCTGACGGCCAGGTTTAGGCGGGGGTTCTCACCAACAAACCTCAAGCAGATGCGGGAGTTCTACCTGGCCTGGCCGATTCGTCAGACACTGTCTGACGAATCTGGAGCGCGAACGTTTCGCGGTTTGAAGCCCGAAAAAAGCCAGACACTGTCTGACCAATTGGGGAGTAGCACGACCCCAGAGAATCTCCAGACGGTGTCTGGGAAATCGAGCCCTCCCGAAATTAGCGGCTTTTCTGCGATTTCCTCTCCCGTGGTCCCACTACGTTCGCCTACTCTCGGTTAAAGATGCCCAAGCCCGCACGTTCTACGAAGCGGAGGCTCTACGAGGCGGATGGTCCATGCGCCAGCTTGACCGGCAGATTTCGACCCTGTTTTACGAACGCACTGCGCTCTCGCGAAATAAGGCTGCCCTGCTGCGCAAGGGGCAGCGCAAGCGGCTCGAGGACCGGGTCACTGCGGAGGAAGAAATAAAAGACCCGCTGGTGCTGGAGTTTCTCGGTTTGAAGGACGAGTATTCAGAAAGCACCTGGAAGAGGCGCTCATTCTTCATCTTGAGCACTTCCTGCTCGAACTCGGCAACGACTTCGCCTTCGTCGCCCGCCAGAAGCGCCTGCGCGTCGGGGATGAATGGTATCGCATCGGCCTGGTGTTTTTTCACCGCCGATTGAGGTGCCTCATTCTCATTGATCTCAAAACCGGGAAATTCGCGCAGGCCGATGCCGGCCAGATGAACCTGTATCTCAATTATGCCCGGGAGCATTGGACACACCCCGGAGAGAACCCCCCGGTGGGACTCATCCTCTGCGCCAAAGGGGATGAAGCGGTCGCGCATTACGCCCTCGGAAACCTGCGCAATAAAGTGCTTGGAGGGGAATAAGCGAGAACGCGTCGGGTCCGGTCTCCTGCCGAGCAGGAGCATGGTGGCAGTCAGAATGGGATACTGTCGTCCAACGGATTATCTCCCTGGGCCTGCACGTCGCCAGGTCGCGCTTCACATCCTGTCGCATCCCTCGGTTCGACATTGCCGTTTGTAGCGCCGGACCCGCCGAGCAGCCTCAATTGCGTCACGACGACTTCGGTCACTTTCCGCGCATTACCGTCTCGGTCGTCATAGGTGATCGGTGTATTCGTATAGGCGGCGCCTCGCCCCCAAGGGGGCGAGGTAAGAAGAATTCTTCGTTTTGCTGCTCTGTTCATGACAGATGAGCAAAACTCAAACCCTTCACTTTTCCATGGCTGCTGAAGGCAGCACCTCCGCGGTAATGCTGGAGGGCAGTTGGGCCGAGCGGTAAACCCTCTCGGTCGCTTTCTGAAAATCGGAGGGCTGCGCCTCATCGATTTTCATGAATTTCTGCGGATTGCGGTCCACCAGGGGGAACCAAGAACTTTGCACTTGCACCATGATGCGATGGCCGCGGCGAAAGGTTTGGAAGACATCGGGAAGCTGGAATTCCACTTTGTCGGGCTTGCCGGGCTCAAAGGGGACGGGCTGCTCGAAGCTCTTGCGAAATTTGCCCCGGAAGGGTTCCCCCCGCACAAGCTGTTCGTACCCGCCCATCTTTACCCCCGCCGGGTTCGGATCGGGATCGGGGTAATCGCCCGGGTAAACGTCAATGAGCTTGACCACAAAATCGGAGTCGGTGCCGGTGGTGGAGACGTAGAGCGAAGCCCTCAAAGGTCCGGCGAAGGTCACATCCTGGGTGAGTGGCTCCGTCTCGTACACCAGCACGTCGGTGCGCCGCCCGGCGAAGCGCTGGTCGCCGGTCATGTAAGCGGCAGACATCTGGTTGCTGATCCAGGAAATGTGCGGCACCGGCTTGGCGGGGTCGCTGACGTACTCATCGAACACTTCGCCAGAGGCGGAAGGCGCCGCAGAGCTGAGGCGGCCTCCACTCTCGAAATAGAAGGTCTTGGGGGCGGCGTTTTGCGGCGGCCAGCGGTCGAGTGTGTGCCACTCGTTGCGCCCGGTTTCAAAGACGTAGGCGGCGGGAAGTTTTGCGTCCCCCTGGTCTTTCAAGAAGCGTTGGAAGAAGGGAAACTCGATGTGCGCGCGAAAGTATTCGCCGGTTTTCTGATGGAAGCGCACGTCGCCCAGGGCCTCGCCGGTGTCGCGATTCCACTGGCCGTGAAACCACGGACCCTCAACGGCGATGCTCACCGCGCCGGGATTCTGCTCTCGCATCGCTTTCGAGGTGTGGAGCGCCCCGTAGGCGTCCTCGGCATCAAACCAGCCGCCCACGGTCATGACGGCGGTCCGAACGTTTTTCAAGTAAGGCAGCGGGTCGCGCGACTTCCAGTAGTCGGAGTAAGTGTCGTGTGAAATCAATTCCTGCCAGTATTCGATTTGCCCTTTGAAGAATTCTTTGTCGGCATTGCCCAGGGGTCCCATGCGCAGATAGAAATCGTAGCCATCGGGCGTGCCGAAATCAAAGCCGGGTCCGGGCACTTCATCTTCTCCTGTCTTTGGGCGCCCAAAGGCGGACAGGAAATTGAAGGCGTGGGCCAGAAAGAACGCGCCGTTGTGCCGCCAATCGTCACCGAGGAACCATTCGGTGACCGGCGCCTGCGGGGAGGCGGCCTTCAAGGCGGGATTCCCGCTCAAAATAGTCATGGTGGCGTAAAAGCCGGGATAAGAGATTCCCCAAACTCCCACGCGGCCGTTGTTGTTGGGAATCGTCTTCAAAAGAAAATCGATGGTGTCGTAAGCGTCACTGGCTTCATCAATTTGGCGGGGTGAAGTCTTGTTGGGAATGTAGGGCCGCACATGCACGAATTGCCCCTCCGATTTGCCCAGACCGCGCACGTCGCAATAGGCAAAAATGTAACCGTCGCGTGCAAAGAACTCCGAGGGGCCGAGAGTAGCAGGGTAGTTATCTGCGCCATAAGGAGCTACCCGGTACGGGGTGCGCATCATCCAGATGGGGTAAGACTTGGAGGTGTCTTTGGGCGCGTAAACGGCGATAAACAGGCGCACGCCGTCGCGCATGGGGGCAAGGTATTCGGATTTGGTGTAATTCGCCCGGATATAGTTCCGAAGTTCTTCAGCCTTCTGCTTTTCATCGGCTTGCCCCTGGTCCTGAGCCGCCAGGCGAGCAGTCGGCAACATGATAAACAGTATTCCTATGACGGCTAATACTCTGCGAACGCGTATCATCACAAAACCTCCACATTTCCGTGATTGAGATTGCACTTTTCAGCCGACTTGTTGAAATTTCCTCGAATCTGACAGGGGCCGTCCGCCCTTGGCCCAATGTTTTTCACATAGGCTTTGTCGCCGTTCCCATTTCGACCCTCAAACCCCCTCACCCCCGGCCCCATAGGCGCTAGAATAAGCCATTCGATGCTCCTTGGCGAGTTCGTTGCGCAGGGAGGAGGCGGTTCATGAGGTGAGAGAGCGGGGGCTGGAATTTTTCAAGCGTGCAGGTTCATTTTCTGGATGCCTCCGTTCAAGCCTGACGAGCCTTGGGCCATCGCTGCTGCTTAACCTACAAGGTGAAGGTGCCATAAATGGCGAGGGGCAAGTCTAAGCGGCGGAGTTGCACCAGACGCAAAGACTAGGCCACGACGCGACACGAGCCTGCTGATCCATGACAGCTTAGTCCCGGTGGATGATCGACAGCCGGGCGAAGATGAGATTTTGACGCTGTCGAACTTCTATGCCCGCGAGGATTGCGAGACACGGCAGATTGCACTGCACATGACCCGGATGTTCGCCTTCTAAGGACGGCTGGGTGGGCGACGCATTCCTTTATCGGATCGAAGTCTAGGGGGTTGATGAGGAAGATTGTAACGCCGCCCTTGAGGTCGGCAGGAGCTGAGCTAAAGCTCAGCGCTACAATACGCCATCAGCTTTCCGGCGCGACACGTTGTCCTGGTGAAAACGTCACGATCGGGAGGCCATTATGAAGCTCACAAGAACGATGCAAACATCACGACGCAATTTCCTGAAGGACCCACTAGCCACGGGCGCCGCTGCGGTGGCGCTGAGAAGCGGTTGCGCGTCCGCCGCCACGCGCCAGCGCGTCCTGATGAAACTGGGATGCCAGAGCGCTCCCAGTAATGAAACCCATCTCCAGTACTTCGCGCGGTATGGCATCCGCAACATCTGCGGATATCCGGAAATCGGCGAGGGGCGTCTCTACGCCACCGTGGACGAGCTGAAGCGCTTGCGCGACATGGCGGAGAGGAACCGAATCTCCATTGACTGCGTCGCGCCGCCGTTTCTCGAATCCTCGCATATCGACCAGACACCCCATCCCGCCATCATGCTGGCGAACAGCCCCGAACGCGATCGCGACATCGAAGCGCTCCAAACCCTCATCCGCAATTGCGCCGCGGCGGGTATTCCCTCCATCAAGTACAACTTGACGCTTTTGGGAGTGCTGCGCACCGAGCGCACTCCGGGACGGGGCGACGCGATGTACAGCACGTGGCGGCTGAGGGACGCACACCCCAATGGGCCGCTTACCTGCGCCGGGCGCGTGGACGCCGACATGTTCTGGGAGCGGATTACTTATTTCCTCGAGCGCGTGATCCCTGTTGCCGAAGAGTACAAGATTCGGATGGCGTGCCACCCCCACCATCCGGGCGTGCCACCGCAAGGCTACCAGGGAGTGGTCCGCGTGCTGGGCACCGTGGACGGGTTGAAGCGATTCATCACGATCAAGGAGAGCCCCTATCATGGGTTGAACTTTTGCCAGGGCACGGTCTCGGAAATGCTTCACGACCCGGGGCGGGAAATTTTCGAGGTGATCCGGTATTTCGGCACGCGAAAGAAAATCTTCAACGTGCACTTCCGGAATATCCGCGGCCACCGCGATGATTTTCAGGAGGTCTACCCCGACGAGGGCGACATCGATTTCGTTAAAGCCCTCCAGGTTTATGTAGAAGTCGGGTATCCCTATTTGCTGATGCCCGACCACGTCCCCCTCGCGGCAAACGACCCCGGGGGGTTGCAGTCATTTGCATACTGCTACGGTTACATCCGCGCGCTGCTTCAGGCTGCGGATCAAATGGGGTGAAGCTCTCGTTGTCCCTGTTTTCGCACGATGGCGCTGCGGCGCAGGCGAGCCATGGGGCTTTCCTCCTCGACCCGGAAGGGGAACAATTCTCAAGTCCGGCCAGCGTTTATTGCCTTGCATAATTTACCGGGCCGTCGAGGTTCCCAGCCGGGAAGCCCCGGCTGACCTTTTTGGGACACACGATTATCAAAATGACAGGTGAGGCGCCCCTATGAAGTCCTTTCGCAGCCTACGAACCGAGCTCTTTTCCATGTTTGCAGAAGATTGCTCCCCGAATTGTCAGGGCGGTCGTAGCCGGCCAGAGTCAGCAGGCTGAGCGCCAGACCTTTCAGCGTGAAGAAGTTCTCCATCCGCTCGTCACACGATGTAGCCTGCTCGTATCGCGCCTGATAGAGCTCAAACTGCGGATAGAGTTCGCGCAGGGAAGTCAACCGGGTGTCGCGGACGGGCCGATTCGTGGACAAAGCATCGATCCGCAGGGCCATCTTCTTAAGCAGTTCCTCGCGGGCGGCGGCAGCGCGACCTGTTGCCTTACCCAAGGCTGCTTCCCGGTCGTACTGTCCGTCCTTTATCCTGCGCAGCATCCCGCCTGAAAGGTTATAGCTGAGGGATACCGACCAGGAAAGTTGCAGGTTATTGAGGAATTGCTGCAATTGCAACGTCGGGTTGATCAGTGGCATGACGCCGACGCTGCTGCTGATGATCCACCCGCTAAGGATTCGAGTCCACTTGGTGCTGCCGGAATAGCGTTGGAGGAGAGGTAAGGTGTAAGAAGTGCCATAACTCTGCCGGAGGGTTTGCTGAATTGAGCCGAAACCGACGCCATTCACAAACACCCCCGTGATGTCCGTGCCGTAATCCGTACGGGCGTAAGCGGTCCAGCGGTCAAGCAGATACTTGTTGATGGGGAGGTTGTTCTGCCTGCCGATTTCCTTGCCTAGGTCCCCCGCCTCCTTTTGCGCGGCATCCATATTGGCAAGCAATGAAGCCAAGGGTTTTTCGCCCGGTTCGGCATTTGAGGCGGGAGCCGAGGCGCTGAAGGGATTGGGGGGTTGGGGCGCTGTGAACCAATGCGCACTCACGGGGTAAATGGAGCCTTCCATACCCTCGGAATTCGCATGGACCCTCGGCGGCGGATTATCAGCGCCTTCTCCTGCGGTCTCGACGCTCAAGTGGGTTTCCAGTTCATCCAGAGTAGGGAATCCACGCACCAGGTTTTCCACCTCCGGCGGGGCGTCTGCCGCGTAAGTGGGTGGCGCCATCAAAGATGCTGTCAGGAGTGCCAGAAGTAGGACAACCAGCTTTGCTTTAATTTGCATCTTCGGATCCCTCCATAAGAAAAGGTTATGCCAACGAATCGTTTTATTTATAGCTGTTGACACCCGCGGCATAAGTATAATGCCGCGCGGGGAGGACTGCAGGCGCTCTCTCCCCCACAACCCCGAGCAAGGCTGCTTGTTGCAGTCCCGCGCTGAAGCCGTCCTGGGTCCTGAGCACCGTTGTTTTTTCGTACATCGCGTGGTCGACCGGCTCGACCTGAGCGCCTTCGAGCAGGACTGCGAGGAGGAAGACCAGCTTAAGTGAACAGCATTGAGCTTAGAGAAACTCATAGATTGCAGAACCGTTGGGAGGACAGCATGAAGTGGCTTAATGGAAAAGCTCGCAGGTTTGGACTCATTTGGATCGCCTTAATTCTGGTTCCAGGGTTGGCCAATGCACAGACCTTTCGGGGGACGATTCTGGGAACGATTGTTGATTCCTCGGGAGCGGCAATCCCCGGAGCACAGATCGTCATCAAGAATCAAGGAACCGCCCAAACCCGCACGACCACCAGTGGCGATGCGGGAACTTACACCGTTCCTGAACTTCCGATCGGACAGTACGCAGTGACGGTCAGCAAGGAAGGGTTTGAGTCCATGACCGTCGGTGGCGTCGAGGTGACGGTGGCGGGCGAACACCGTGTGGACGTGACCTTGCAACCGGGAAAAATCTCGTCCCAAGTGGAAGTGCAAGCCTCCGCTCCCATGGTGGCTACCACGGAAGACACTTTGGGTGGAACTTTGCAGTCCACATCGGTGGACAACCTTCCCGTGAATGGCCGCGACTACACCAAGCTGATCTACCTGCAACCCGGCGTGAGCGGCGGTCCCGACCAGATTACGGATTCTCCCGGCTCGTTCGGAGAGTTCTCTGTGAATGGGGCGCGAGGACGTTCCAATAACTTTCTGCTCGACGGGACCGATATGAACGACGGCTACCGCAACGATCCCGCCATCAACCAGGCGGGAGTCTTTGGCACCCCCGCGACGATCCTGCCGGTGGATGCAGTGGCCGAACTCGCTGTGCTCTCCAACTTCGCACCCGAATATGGCAGGAACGCCGGCGGAGTGATCAATATCGTTACCAAGTCCGGAACCAACAAACTGCACGGGACGGCGGCGGATTATTTGCGCAACGACGCCATGGACGCACGCAACTTCTTCAACACCGCTCCCACTCCCAAAACTGCCTTCCACAACAACCAGTTCGGCGGCTCGCTGGGCGGACCGGTTGTTAAAGACAAGGTCTTTTTCTTCGGCGACTACGAAGGCCAGCGCGAGACCGGAGGTTTGAACAGCACGGCTTGCGTCCCTTCAGCCAATAACATTGCCCAGGCGGAGAGTGCGCTGGCGGCACAAGAGATCAGCGTCAATCCCGTTATCGCCGCACTGCTGAAGCGGAGTCCATGGCCGGCCGCCAATTCCCCGACGCCTGACTCCTGCGCTACCGTCAACAATGTTTCGGCCACTGCCAACATTTTCAACAGTGTGAACAGCCTCATCGCCAAGGCGGACTACAACATCAATGAGAAGAACATGCTGACGGCCCGCTATTATTACTCCACCAGCAATCAGAGCTTCCCCCTGGGGCTGGGGGGCACCGGGGACTTGCCCGGCTATAATACGGTCACGCCTACCAACGTCAATCTTGTGTCCGTCTCCTATCTCACGACGCTCTCGTTCACCAAGGTCAACGAAGTGCGCTTCGGTTATAACCGCTTCTACGAAACCTTCTTCCCCCAGGACAAGAGCTTTAACCCCTCCTCGATCGGGCTTGACACGGGCGTCGGCGCCCAGGATTACGGTTTGCCCAAAATCACCGTCGGGAACTTCACGGCCATCGGAGCTTCCGGTGGGGATCCTCGGGGCCGCACCGACCAGAATTGGCAGTTCATAGACAATTTCTCCTGGAAATTCAACCGGCATTCGGTGAAGATCGGGTACGAGTTCCGCCGCACCACGGTGCACCAGTTCTTCGATGAGTACTTCCGGGGCAGCCTGTCATTTTTGAGCTTGACGGATTTCTTGCAAGGCATGCCCACTGGCGGCGGCAACATCCTGCAAGGCGATACCAACCGCAACACCTACCAAAACTCGCACGCCTTCTACGTGCAGGACAGCTTCCGCGCGAGTCACCAGTTGACATTCAACTATGGGCTGCGATGGGACTACTTCGGGGTGATCGCAGAGGATAACAACCTTCTTTCCAACTTCAACCCGGCCAACGGAGTGCTGAGCCAAGTGGGCACGAATGGGCTCGGGAGTCTCTACCAGCCGGACTACCGGAATTTTGCGCCGCGCGCCAGTGTGGCCTATGACCTCAATGGCAAAGGCACCACGGTGATCCGCTCCGGCGGCGGTATATTCTACGATGTCTTCTCGCAGGACTTCTTTCTCGGCCAAATACCTTATAACGCGGATACTCCCGGGTCTGCCTACAACGATATCGGACCCAAACCCATTCTCTCCAGCAGCACCGTCGCGACCCAGATCGTCTCCGGACAGCCCGTTTTCACCGACTTCGGCGCCTCATCGAACCTGTTCGCCGTGAACCGGCACCTCCCTACACCTTACATGTACAACTACAACCTGAATATTCAGCAGCAGTTGGGCAAGCCTGTCGTGTTGCAAGTAGGGTACGTAGGGTCGGCGGGCCATCATCTGTTCCGCTTCCGTGACATCAACCAGCGCGTGACCCCTCTAGCGGCTTCTCTCCCCTACCCGGATTATGGCTACATCAACTATTTGGAGACCTCGGCAAACTCGATTTACAACGCACTCCAGACGCAGTTGCGGGTTCGCAATCTTCATGGTTTCGAATCTACGGTCAATTACAATTATTCCCATTCGATTGACAATGCGAGTGACGGCACGGACTTTGAGCCCAATGCCGCTCAACCCAATGACAGCTACCGCGTGGATCTGGAACGCGGCAACTCCAACTTTGACGTGCGCCATCGTCTTACCTGGATGTCCAATTACAAGTTCCCCTCGCCCAAGGGCGCCGGAGCCTGGTCCAAGCTCGGCGGAGGATGGGCGCTCAACAGTGTCGTGACCTTGCAGACCGGGCAACCCTTCCAGTTGAACTTCAATTTCAGCGGCGACTGGGATGGCACCGGTGAGTACTTCCCCCGTCCCGACGTGATCGGCAATCCTTACGCGGGAACCAGCCTCCCCAATGCGGTCATTAACCTGTCCGCCTTCAAGGTCCCTTGTACCTACGCGGACGGCGCTTGCGTCCCGGGAACCCAGCACATCGGCACCGAGGGGCGCAATTCCCTCTGGGGCCCCCCCTTCAAGCAATGGGACCTTGCACTCTATAAGGACACAGCGCTAAACGACCGGTTGAAGATGCAGTTCCGCGCAGATTTCTTCAACATCGTCAATCACCCGAATTTTACCAATCCCTTCTTGCCGACCTTCTTTGCCGCGTGCGACACCAATGGGATCTCGAGCACCGGTGGGTGCCAGGGCTTCCTGCCCACCACAGCCACAGGCGACGTGGGAGAAGGCAATCCCTTCATCGGGGGAGGCGGTCCACGAGGGATTCAGTTAGCACTGAAGTTCATGTTTTAGCGCGGAGGAGGACAGCGAGGATTGAAGACCGTCACGGGGAGCGTGGCTAGTCCCGGGACCGCACGCCCACTTCGTCGAGGTGCGTCAGAAGGTCGGCAGGGTCTTGATAAACGCGGTAGGCTCCCGCGCGCTCCAGTTCATCCTGCCCATAGCCGCCGGAAAGCAACCCCACTCCCAAGGCCCGGCAGCGTCGCGCCGCGAGGAGGTCCCACACACTATCCCCCACGACTACGGCATTGGTAATCGGCACGCCAAGGCGTTCGGCGGCGGCCAGGAAAAGATCCGGATCAGGCTTGGCGTGGGAAACTTGATCCCGGGTGATAACGGGGGCGTTGCGCTTCAACCCCAGAGCCTCGAGGGCGCTATGTGCGGTTTCCAACCGGCCGCTGGTGGCGATGGCCCAGGGAACCCCCGCCTGGGACAGATAAGTCAATAATTCCCGGGCTCCAGGAAGCGGACGGACCTGTTTCGCCTGGCGGAGGTAAGCTCCCTTATGCGCCCGCACCAATCGCGCCGCCTCTGGGCGAGTGACGCGGTGCCCGGTTTCGCGGAACAGCGCGTGCATAAACAGTCCCCCACTCATCCCGATCCGGCGATGGATACGCCAGACAGAGAGCTCAATGCCCGCTTCTTCTAGCGCTTCCCGCCATGCCAGCACATGCTGATACACGCTGTCGATCAGCGTGCCGTCAAGATCAAAGAGGAAAGCCACTCCTTCTTTCGATATTCCGCGTCGCTCCACATTCCCCTCCTTAGCCACGCAAAGATCCTTCCACGCTCGGCCTGAAGCCGCAACACCTGCAGATCCCTTCGGGGCTTAGCAGGGCTGGGTCAGCCTCCCTATAGTTCCGGGGGGCCCCAGGCGCGGAGGATCTCGTTGATCTCGTCCCGCACTTGGGCGCGAGCCCACGGGCGGTCAGCGCTTTCCATGAGGATTTCGTCGTATCTGGTATGCCGATGGCGGATTGACGCGATAACGGCCAGCCGGACGCTCTCCTCTTCCAAGCGGCGGCCGGCGGCGGTGCGGCCGACGCGTCCACTGCCTCGCTGCGTAGCGTGCCCGGCAATGGTGCGAGCTTCCTCAGGGGGGCACCCCGGAAACAGATCGAGAATCTTCGCGGCCAAAGACGTGGCGACCTTCTCGTCTTCGTCGATTCGCCGCACTGCGTCGCGCTCGCGCCGCCGGGCGCGTACTTCTGCATCCGACAGACATTCTTCCTCAGCTTTTCGCAGTGCTTCTTCTCCCACCAAAGCTCCCTGCCGCTCATACCGGCGGCGGGCTCGGCTGAATCGCGCCACGACTGCGCTGAGCTTGCTGTATTTGCGCGCGCGACGGGTCAGCGTGGCATCGCCCCTCGGCAAGTAAACCAGGTGATCCAGGTCCGCGCATTCCAGGCAGAGAGGCCGATCGGCCTCCATGACCAGGAAACTCCCTTTTGCTAATTCCGCCTCACACTCCGCGCACTTCGACTCGCGAAAAATGTCGAATACCACCAACTCCGGGGGCGGGCTGAGCTTCTCGCGCAGTTTCTCCGGTTTCCTTTCGGAAAGCTCAGGTGAAACGTAATGCGTCCGATAGATGCGCTCGATGCCGGGATCGCCGCTCTTACTGAATTGCAAATCGCGCCGGGGGCCGGTGGTCCGCACCAGGTAGGCAGTCTCGCTGGGCTTCAGATTGTGGTTGCGTGCCCAAACTTGGAACCGAGACATGGCGTTCGCAATTTTGTCCGGGTTGACAAAAATCAATTCCTCAAGGCAGGCGAAGCGCCCCTTGCGCCAGTCGTCCACGTGCACAGGAGCGAGATATCCGATCCTGGTGAGAACATCGATGATGCTCACATAACCTTGCTCGGCGAGCGCGCCTTCTGCCGCTTCCACCACCCGTTCTTCCAATGGCCTTTGATTTTTAGAGCTCATCCTGGGACCGGGACACCTGTTCGCTGGGGGTGTGTAGCGAACCGCTAATGCCTTACCGTAATCAGTACGACGCCGTGGGAGGGCACTTCGGCGGAGAACTGATCCGCAATTTTACCCAAGTCTTTGTGCGCCCACAGGTCGCGAACGTATAGCTCGCCGTGAAGTCCGAGATCCGGCCAAGCGACGGTCATCTTTGCCGGAGCATCTCCCCGATTGAAAAGCCCCACCGCCCAGGTGTTGTCCTTGAGCAGACGCGCGGCGATCACCAACGAGCCTTGCTCGGAGATTTTCCTCACCGGCTTGGCCGCGGGGTCCTGGTCAATGGCGATCACTTCGGTGTTCATCAGAATTGACTTTGTCTCCTCGCTCATCGACCGCAGATCGTTGCCCGCCAGCAGCGGCGCAGCCAGCAGCGACCATAGGCTCATGTGTGTGCGGTATTCGTCTGAGGTCATCCCGCCGTTGCCGACCTCCAGCATGTCGGGATCGTTCCAGTGGCCTGGCCCGATGTACGGTGCGATATTAAACTGCCCGAAGCCGATGTCTTCCATCGACTTCCAGTTGTCGCTGATGTCTCCAGTCGTCCGCCAAAGGTTGCCGCCGACTTTGGGACCCCACACCCAGACATCGGCCAACCCGTATTGGCAGAGGCTGAAAACGATAGGCCGGCCGGTCTTCAGCAGCGCATCACCCATCTTTTGGTAGACGGCCTGCATATCCCCAGGCTTGTAAATGCCGCCGGCGCTGCACCAATCATACTTAAGGTAATCGAAGCCCCAGGCAGCGTAAGTATTCGCGTCCTGCTCTTCGTGTCCGTAGCTGGCTTCGTAGCTCGCGCAGGTTTTGGGCCCTGGTCCGGAGTAAATCCCGATTTTCAATCCCTTGGAGTGAACGTAATCGGCCAGCGCTTTCATATCGGGGAATTTCCGATTCGTCGTAATGTTTCCTTGCGCATCGCGGCCCGCCTCCCAGGTGTCATCGATGTTGATATAGATGTAGCCCGCATCCTTCATGCCCGACGTCACCATGGCGTCGGCCATGCCCCGCACCGCCGCGTCGTCGACCTTGCCGGCGAACTTGTTCCAACTGTTCCAGCCCATGGGGGGCGTGCGCGCCAGGCCGTTGTCAGGAACATCATGCAGTGCCGGCAGGGGCAGGCGCGGGGGAGGAAGGGCCGCTTCGGGTTTGGAGGGCTCGGCAATCCCCGTGATCCGGTCGCGCCCGGGAAATTGCACGGTCATGGAAATCTTGCTCCCCTCCATCGTCCCTTCGTAGGTCAGGGTGCGGTCCTGGTTCTGAAAATGGCTGGTAACCACCAAGTGAAGTTTGCCGTCGCTGAAAGTCCCGTCGCTGATCGGCGTTTCACGGCCATTCCGCAGAATCCTGCCGGTGACTTTCTCGCCGGACTGTTTGAGATCCAGGAATGTCTCACGGTAGTTGCCGTCCCCCGTGGGCAAGCGCAAAACCCAGAAGCCGGTCACGTCCGTTTGCGCCGCTGCGGGAAGTGCGCCCAGCAAGAGTAGGGAAAGAATTAGAAGCGCGCGGAACAGCAGACGTCCATCGGGCAGACGCCATCCCTTTACTAAGAATTGCATATTCTCCTCCCGTGATGCTGTTTACGTAAGCAAGTAGAGCAGACCTCCGCCTTTGAGGTCTGAGGTTCTTCCCCACACTCGCGCTCCCGAACCTGAGGGCAGGCGTCCATCTTCGAACTTCTCAGTTTTTAACAAGAAAGAACCGCGGACCCCCAAAACGGGGGTCCGCACTACCCCGCTTTGCGTGCACAGGCGAAGCAAACTACCGGGGACTTTCGCCCAAAAGGCGGGCTCAGAATGACAGCGCATACGTACGATGCGATTTGCAATCGGCAAACGGCAATCGAAAATCGGCAATCATTCTCAGCCGTGCAACTTGTGAAATGCCGCGAGGCATCGCTGCACGGTTTCCATTTCGGGGTAATCGCTGCCTTCCTGCTCGATGAGGTAGTACTCGATTCCCCCGGTCTTTTCGGCGGCAGCGAACATCTCCTTCCAACGGCCAATTCCTTCGCCCGTTAGTACCTTGTATTCCCTCTGGGGAGACCAATCCTTCACATGGATCGAGCGGATACGGCCGGGGTTCTGATTGATCCAGGCTACGGGATCGCTGCCGGCTGCCAAACAGGTTCCCACGTCCAGTTGCAGCATAATGCTCTTGTCCAGCGCCGCCCTCAGCACCTCCATGGGCTTCGTTCCATCGATGGGCTTCCATTCGGCATCGTGATTGTGATAGCCCGCGTGCAGACCCTGCCCTTTCAAAGTGTCGTTGGCTTTGTTTAGGGTTTCCGCCACGCGCTTGTAGCCATCCAGGCCGCTCACCTCGCCGGGATGAGCCAGCACGATGTAGCGAGTCCCCAGGATCTTATTCAGGTCCATCGCTTTGCCTATGCCTTCCGGGGTGAACGAGTTCAACCCGTTATGAGTGGAGTAGCATTGGATGCCGAGCTCATCCAATTCGGCGCGAACCTGCCGGGCATATTCGGTTGTCCAATCGTAGTAGGGTGCGTAGAACTCCACGCACTGGTAACCCATCTTTGCCACGCCCCGAACGGTTCCCATCAGGTCTTTCTTCAGCTCGTCGCGAACCGAGTAGAGTTCCAGTCCCACCGGAATTGGTTTTGAGTGCGTCACGGCAGCCGCTAGCGGCGCCGCCGCCATAGAACCGAGAAAAGAACGACGTGAAATGACATTTTTTGTGTTCATAATGGGCCTACCATATCACATCTTGGCCCGAGCGGTGCTCCTCACTAAACCCTGAGCCCACAAGTGCCAGGCACGGCCCCAGCCTGCCCGGAGAACAACAGAGGAATGGCACCCCTATAGTCGGTCGGCACAAGAGCAGGCGCTCCACCGGGAAGTGCGGCTGACCGGTGCGGACTGCCTTAAGACAGAGTCATTTTCCGCCGATAAGAAACCTAAGAGGTTTATAGATGTTGGACCTTCAAAACGCGGAGATCTTCCGCGCCGCGCTGGAAAGCTTGCAGACGGGCGTGTGCATCGTGGATCGGGACCGAAACATCAGGTTTTGGAATGACGGTGCGGAAAGAATAACCGGTTATTTGCGTCAGGATGTCCTGGGGCGCTTTTGTGGCGAGATCCTTTTGGTCAAGTTTCATGAGAACAAGGCGGCGCTCCGCGAGCATTCGCGCCCGCTAGGCGCCGCTATGCGAGACGGGCGGGCCCGTGAGGGGCATGTCTACCTCCATCACAAGTCCGGGTACGCCGTCCCCGTAAGCTTGCGGGCCGTACCTATCCGGGACGCGCACGGCCATGTGATTGGTGCGGTGGAATGCTTTGTGGAAAGGCCCTGCGTGTCCACGCGGCGCCGCCCGGACTCTGACTTGGTAGTGGGCCACGGGTTGGATTCGGTCACTCAGCTCCCTGACTACCCTTTTACGGAATCGTATCTGGTGGATCGCCTCAAGTTCGCCTCCGAACACGCAATTCCCTTCGGTCTGCTCTGCATTCAGTTGGATCAGTTACGTGCACTGACGGCAACGCATGGCCTGGATGCTGCCGAGGCCATCTTGAATGTCGTCGCGCACACGCTGCGCAACGGCCTCGACGCCCTGGATTTCGTGGGTCGTTGGTCGGAAGACCAGTTCCTGGCCATCGTCGCCAATTGCAGTGGCGGCGACTTGTTGACCACGGCCGAGCGCCTGAAATGGCTCGCGCTATCCTCCGAGATCGCTTGGTGGGGCGATCAATTGTCGGTCACCGTGTCGGTGGGCGGAACGGTCCTGAACCCTGGCGAACCCATTGCACCACTTCTGGATCGTACAGGAAACGCGCTTAAACAGGCCATCGCCCAGGGCGGCAATTCTGCCATCGTGCTTTGTGCACCGGAAACGCCGTAGTTAAGGAGAGATAATCCAGGTGTTTGCGATCATCGGAATCGTGGTGGTGTTCGGGGCCGTGGTCGGCGGCTACTTGATGGAGCACGGAAACATCAAGGTGCTCTTGCAGCCGGCAGAACTGCTCATCATCGGAGGAGCAGGCGTGGGAACACTCCTGATTTCCAACCCCCTCCACATCCTCAAGAGCATCGCCGCTGGCCTTCCGGGGATATTCAAAGGGTCCAGATTCAATAAGGCCTGGTACCTCGATTCGCTGAAAATGATGTACGAACTTTTTGGCCGCGCGCGCCGGGATGGACTGGTGGCGCTCGAGAGCGACACGGATGACCCGGAGAAGAGTGCGATCTTCTCCAAGTACCCCGACTTTCTGAAGGATCATCACCTCTTATGCTTTGTTTGTGACACCATGCGCCTGGTGGCGAGCAACGCCGTGGAGGCATTTGAGCTTGACCAGATGGTCGAGTTAGATATGGACGTCCACCACCACGACTCCACGCAGCCCGTGACGGCGCTCAGCACCATGGCGGACTCACTTCCCGGCCTCGGCATCGTGGCCGCAGTGCTGGGCGTGGTTATCACCATGGGCGCTTTGGGCGGCCCGCCGGAAGAGATCGGACATAAGGTGGCGGCGGCGTTGGTGGGCACGTTTTTGGGCATTCTGCTCTGTTACGGTTTGGTCGGACCGCTCTCCTCCAATATGGCCAAAGCCGCGGATGATGAGCACGCCTACCTGCACGTGCTTCGCGTGGCGATGGCTTCGTTTATCAAAGGAACCGCACCGATCATGGCGGTGGAAGTGGCGCGGCGGGCAATTCCCGGCCACGTACGCCCGTCGTTCCAGGAGCTTGAGACCTATTGCCGCAAGCGCGCTGATGCGGATGCGCCGAAAGAGGCCGCAGCGTAAACGGGGTCGTGGATCACAATGGCAGCACCTCAACCGGTTATTGTCATCAAGAAAAAAGGTAGTCACGGCGGACACCACGGAGGCGCCTGGAAGGTCGCCTACGCCGATTTTGTAACCGCCATGATGTCCCTTTTCATCGTTCTCTGGCTCATGAACAGTAGCAAGCAAATCCAGCAGGCCGTGGCGGGGTATTTCAAAGATCCTGCCGGGACTTCCAAGTTGATGGGCACCGGGATGAAGGGCTCCGGCGAGGAGATCACCGTATCCAAAGAAAATATGTCAAAATTGAAGGACAACCTCCAAACCGCCATCCATGAGATCGAGGACCTGAACAAGCTCAAGAGCCAGATTGAGATGACCGTGACGGCGGAGGGATTACGCATCGAACTGTTGGAATCCGCAAAGGGCACTTTCTTCGATAGCGGCAGTCCCGAACTGAACGAGAGCGGCAAGGAAGCGCTTATTGCTCTGGCCAAGGAGCTAGGTGGCGTTCCATATAAAATCTCGATCGAGGGGCATACCGATTCCAAGCCCCTGGTCCGGCATGGCGGTGAATATGGAAACTGGGAGCTTTCCGTGGACCGCGCCAACAACGCCCGGCGGCTGATGCAGGAGAACGGTTTGCGCGCGGACCAGGTGACACAGGTTAGGGGTTACGCCGACCAGCAACTTCGTAAGGCCGATGCCCCCGAGGATCCTTCCAACCGGCGAATCTCCCTCATCGTGCAATACGCCTCCAAGCCCCCGGGAAAATAGGTCGGGGCCCGGGATTCGGGGCCAATTTGCATTGGACTGACGATCCCTCAGAAATCAGAGCCCGGCTCGAATCCCAAATCCCTAACCCGCGTTCCCGGAACCGGAGGCCCGAATCCCGAAGCCCGGATTGTGCCCTACCGCGTCGAGAATCTCCAAACCGTCGTCGAGTGGTAGGTCTGGCCGGGTTTCAAGATCGTGGACGGAAAACCCGGCTTATTGGGCGAATCGGGATAATGCTGGGTCTCCAGGCAGTAGGCGTCGCGCGCTTTGTAGATGTGGCCGTGCTTGCCGGGCGTGCCGTCCAGGAAGTTGCCCGTATAGAACTGCACTCCCGGCTCGGTGGTGTCAACCTCCAGAACTCGCCCGCTGGTGGGATCGTAAACGCGGGCCGCCAACACCATGCCCGGGCCCTGCCGGTTGATCACGAAATTGTGGTCGTAGCCGCCCCCGAAAACCATTTGCTCATACTTGTCATTGATCCGGGCTCCAATGGGGGTGGGCTGGGTGAAATCGAAAGGCGTTCCTTTTACGCTGGCGATTTTCCCGGTGGGGATCAGCGTGGCGTCAACCGGGGTGAAGTGATCAGCGTTGAGCATCAGTTCTTCCCCGAGAATACTTCCGCTTCCCTCGCCCGCCAGGTTGAAGTAGGTGTGGTTAGTGAGGTTGATGGGAGTGGCCTTATCCGTCGTGGCCTGATAATCGATGCTGAATTCGTTCTTGTCGTTCAGCGTGTAAGTGACGGTCACGTGGAGGGTTCCGGGATAACCCTCTTCGCCGTCGGAGCTGGTGTACTTCAGGATCACCCCCACTTCGGCGCTTTTCTGGAAGGATTGCGCCTCCCACACAACCTTGTCGAACCCTTTCAGGCCTCCGTGTAACGTGTTGGGGCCATTATTTTTCGCCAGCGTGTATTCCTTGCCATCGAGCGTAAACTTGGCGTTACCGATGCGATTTCCATAACGTCCCACGAGCGCCCCGAAATAGAAATTCTTGGCAAGGTAGCCGGCGAGCGTATCGAATCCCAGGGTTATATCAGCAAAGCGCCCCTTTTTATCGGGGGTTTGTATTGAAACGATAATTCCGCCATACGTCATCACGCGAACTTGGATGCCGTGCGTGTTGGTCAGGGTATAAAGCTCGACGGCTTTCCCGTCGGGCGTAGTTCCAAAAGCCTCTTTCTTAACCATAAGCGCCCCCCGCGCAGAAGATGAGACCCCTGAAAAAGGAATCAAGGTTAGGCACAACAGGAATAATAGAACCATGCGGCGAATCATATGGGTCCTCGGGTGGTTGGAATTGAAAAGGATGGGTTGGAGAAAGTTCTTGTTCATGTCACAACGGCGGTCAAAACAACGGGCCGCAAGGAATTCTCCTCGGAGTGGAGCCGTGAGTCAAGCACTGTCTTGATCCGGCAGTATAGCGTCCACAGGAGAGGCCATCATTTTCGCCATTGTTTGTTTTCAATAACCTTCCGGCTTCGCACATGACAAAAAAGAATTTTCTTTTCGTTCCCTGCGTGCGCGCTCCCAACCGCTCTCGTTGCAGATATCGATTTCCGCTTGGACGCTGATCTCGGCGATCTCCCTGAACAGCGGATGAAGCGCTGGCTTGGACGAGAGGAGGGCCTGTGCCGTCGCACCCACGCGGCCGGGTGGAGCATCAAGCAGGGCCTTGACTAAGCTGATGTATTCCCGCGAATGCCACCCGTCCCGCAGGCCGAAGGTGAGGCTGCCCACGGTCTCGCCATCATCGCAGATCTTCCGCTACTTTCTGAAACTCGCCGTGTAGTTCTTACCGCGGCCAGAGACTTTTTCCAAGCGGAATCCCACGCCCTCGACCAGCCTCCGAGCGTCCGGCAGGGCAATGAAATCCGGATCGCCGGGCTGCTCGGTCAGGGACAGCAGGCCTCCGGGCCGGAGCACTCGATAGATTTCCCGCAGGCAGGACCTTGAGTCCGACACCTCACCCAGCACGGTTACCAGGAATACGCAATCCCATGCGCTGCTGGGCACCGGAAGGGCAGTGCCGTCCGCCTGCACGAATCCCAGGTTCACCAAACCGGATTTGGCGAGCTTCGCCCTTGCCTTCTGAAGCATCTCGCTTTGCAGGTCAACCAGCAGGAGGTATCCCCGGGGTACGCGGCGCGCCACAGCCCTGCTGAAATAACCCGGACCGGGGCCTAATTCGAGCACTCGCGCCGCCTCATCGAGTTCCAACCGTTCGACCAGTCTCTCTGGCGAAAGGATGAACCGTCGGAGGCCGAATTCCAGCAGGAAAGCGAGTTGGTGCGGGTAGGTACCGCGGCCGGCGCCACGCTTCAATACATCTTTGAACTCCGTCCAGCGCATGCTCTCTCCTGACAACGATGCTCCCAGGTTACGGTTCTGGATTCAAGAAGTCTTTTAAGATGACCACTTGAATCTTCGTCAGCCGCCTCCATCGTTCGCCGTTCGTGATGATCAGTTCGCCCCATTTCGAAGAGCTGAAGGGCCAGGGCAATCCCTCGACTACGGAATTGGCAGTGAGTGCAGGAGGAGAGGTCCAACCACCGCTCCACTTACCGCGAAGATTCAGGTTCAAAGCCTTTCGCGGGCTGGCGCGAATCCAGCAGGTTTGCAATCCGGCGGGTTTTCACTATTGCGTTTTGACTTTTGGGCTTTGCGTTTTGACTTGCTTATGCCCTCGCACACGGCCGAAGGTCGCGACGTGTAGCCCGCTATCGCAGGTGTGTTTCGCCCCTGAGGAACTTGTCGACGCCGCGGGCGGCAGGGCGGCAGGAACGGTTCACCCCGTCTTCAGACCTTCGGCTCGCGCCAATTTCGCCTGGCGCTCGTCAAATGTCCAGAACTGGTCGGCCTTTAATTCGAGAGCGCAGGCGACGTGCAGAGTGTCGAGCGTAGGGCTTCCCGGGCGCGCCGCGTGACGCCGCGCCAGTTGAGTGCAGACGTCAAGCGCTAACTCCGGCAAGTTGACTTCAACCCACACTCCGCCCGCCCGGTCCTTTTCGAAATCCCCATACAATTGCTGCGCCTCGTGACTCGACAAACGTCCTTGGTAGACGTGCCGTTCGATCGCATGCGCCCACTCGGCACAGTGCAAAGGCGTTAGCCAGCACCGCGGACGGGAAGCCTACCTCACCGTCATCGCGCGCGATCCCAAAGGTGTCGAGCGGGCGTTGCATCCTGCGTAGTTCTGCCCAGCAACCGTAGCGCCCCGATGCATCGGGGCGATTCTTCCTGAGACTCGCGCTCCCGAGCCCAAGGGTGAGCGTTCGTCTTTGAGATTTTCGGTTTTTGCAAAGCAAGAACCGCGGACCCCAAAAACGGCGGTCTGATTGGATAACGGCATCGGCTCCAGTCCGGTAGACTTGGAAGTGCTCAACGACCAAGGCGAGCCGGGAAAGGAGCCGAAGCCATGCAGCATTTTATCGGATGTGACGTACATACGCGC
>Ga0326727_10009726_pt1 | contig 23418 bp, 22 predicted proteins | sample MB2enrmetagenome_FD_207643 | JGI IMG/M metagenome (GOLD analysis project Ga0326727, IMG submission 207643) | Lab enriched peat soil microbial communities from McLean, Ithaca, NY, United States - MB29MY | ecosystem: Environmental > Terrestrial > Soil > Wetlands > Peat | place: USA: New York... | reverse complement strand
TTTAAATCCGATGCGATGGAATTCGGGTCAGCTATTCATATGGCACTCGCTGAATTTCACCAGGAGAAGCTTACCGGAAATATTCTCACCACAAAGGAATTTCATGACCGTTTCGAAGATAGCTGGACAAGGATTGCTGAAGGTCAGGATGATATCATCAAATATTCTGAGGGAAAGGATTTTAATACCCTTCTATTGGAAGGAAAGGAACTTCTCACCGCTTATTACAACAAATTCACATGGCAACAGTTCAATGTCCTCGCTGTGGAAGAACCATTCAGCTTCACCATAGAAGGTTGTCCAGTGCCGATTGTGGGGGCAATAGATTTAATTGAATCTGACGAATCTGACACCATTATCATAACAGACTTTAAGACATCGGCTCGAGCTTACTCATTAGATGAGGTTGACCGAAATTTTCAATTAACCCTGTATCAGATGGCCTTAAAAACTAATGGATATCATGACCGTGAAATCCTTCTAAGGTTTGATTGTCTGATTAAGACGAAGCAACCCAAGTTTGATCAATACTACACCACCAGAAGTGAAATGGATGAAAAGAGAGCAATCCGGAAGATCCTCGAGGTCTGGTACGGGATATTCAAGGGGGTATTTATACCCAATGACTCTGCTATGAACTGGCGGTGTAAAAACTGCTCATTCAAGAAAAACTGTGACGAATGGTTCATGGAGGAAAAGAAATGACGGAAATGACAGAAATGACCATAAGCGATTTGACCAGTCCGGATCAGCTAATACAAGATGCTCAACAATATCTCACCTTTCATAGCAATGGAAATACCAGGATGATCGTGGATCTCAATCATCTGTGGATGAACCATTCTATTCCCGAGGTAATAGATTTCCTGAAGCACTACCTCCATGAAAAGCAGAAATCCCTCAGGAACATGATCTTGATCGATAAGACCCATAGAAAAGTTGATGAACTGGTATCTCAGATGTTTCGGTTACATATGGCAATCAGAATACTCGATAGGAAGGAGGTGAATCTGGTTGAACGATCTCAACAAGGAGCAACTAAAAGCTGCAAAATTCCTGCACGGAATAAGCGCCGTCATAGCGATACCGGGAAGCGGCAAAACAAAAACGATGATGGAAAGAATCGGCATGCTCGTTACCCAGCACAACGTGTCGCCTGAAAATATCCTGGGGTTAACGTTCACAAGAAATGCGGCTGAGGAAATGAGACAGCGGTTAATTCCTATTCTTGGAGATAGAGCTTCCAGGGTAACTTTGTCCACTATCCATTCTTTCTGTCATTACCTATTACGATCAGAGGGGATGGTATTTGAGGTCCTCACGGGTAAGGAGCAGATCAACTTTGTCCGGAATTTGATGAAGCATAAACGATTGAAGGACCTTTCTATCGGCATGGTCATCAGCGAGATCAGTCTGGCCAAGAATAATCTCATCGATGTCAACGAATTCCGCGTTCTCTATGAAGGTGATAAGACCATGCTCAAGGTAGCGGACATCTATGAATCCTATGATAGAGAAAAGAAAAAGAAGTTTCTGCTCGATTTTGATGACCTGTTAATCGAGACCTATCGTATTTTGAATGACAACACGCATATCCGGGATAAGTATATAGACCGTTACCTTCACCTGCTTGTGGACGAGTTTCAAGACACGAACATTGTCCAAGTCGAAATATTCAAAACGCTCATCAGCAACATGAACGGTCAGGAAAGAAGTTTCTGGTGTACGGGGGACGACCATCAGGCTATTTTCGGGTTCTGCGGGGCCTCAGTGGGGAATATCCTCAACTTTGAGAGGAACTTTCAGGGTTCAAAGATCTTCATCCTCAATCTCAATTACCGGAGCACTCCCCAGATCGTGAAAGCATGTGAGAACCTCATTCGTCATAACACCAGAAAGATTGAGAAAACTTTAAAAACCCATAATAAAGATGGGGAGGATGTGATTGTTTTGGAATCCTCGTCTGAAGAAGGGGAAGCTCTGAACATTGTCAATGAGATTCGACAACTGGTTTCTCAGGGATATGAATACAAGGATATAGCGGTTCTGTATCGGGCAAATTTTCAGTCAAGGGTCATTGAAGAAACCTTTTCCCAGCATAAGATACCCTATCACATAGAAAACGGTTTGAATTTCTACCAGAGATCAGAGGTCAGGTTTCTATTGGATTATCTCCGCTTGATCATCAATCCGGATTCCGAAGAGGGTAATGAAGCACTGAAGTCCATTATCAATATCCCCAACAGGTATATCAGTCGAAAACTTGTGAAAGAACTTGAGGAGTTTTCGGGGAAGAGGAATGTCCATTTATATGAAGGGTTGAAGTCCATGACGATTGATCTTCCCTATGTCCGAAAGAATGTCAAAGGGATGGTCAATTTCCTTAACCCATTGATGGATTATGCAAATAACCTGACTCCTTCTGAGGTCATTCATTTACTCCGGAATGAATTGGACTATGACCGGTACATCACGGATGAGGATATCCCTACCCCGGATGATGTGAAGATCCAGAACTTGAACCAATTACAATTATCTGCGGTGAGATATTCCGATATCCGGTCATTTCTGGATTACACGGATACCTTTCAGGAGGAGGTTAGCAATGATGAGGAAGGAATTTCACTTATGACCATTCATAAAGCTAAAGGATTGGAGTTTGCGGTGGTATTTGTGATTGGTCTTGTTGAGGGTATCACTCCAACTAAAAAAGGGGATATTGAAGAAGAACGTCGCATTGTATTCGTCGCCATATCCAGAGCTATGAAAATTCTATATCTGAGTTATTCCCATACCTATATGGGTCAACCTTGTAAAAAGTCCATCTTCCTGGATGAGATCATGGATACAGATAGCTCATAAGCTTCATATTGCCACTTTAAGCAGGGTTTTATGTCAAATTAACCATTGGATAAGGGGGAAGGTTTTAAACCTTCCCTTCACCATTTTAAAGGGTCTTTGTAGACCAAAGAAAGGAGCAAGCAATGTTTGAAATACTTCACTTCAGAGGTGCTGAGAATATTCTGAAAGAAAAGAATATGGTCAATGATATCCAGTCTACCATGGAATACCTACACGACTGTTTATATGGGTCATTTAGGAAACGGGAAATCATGCGTCAGGCGTTGGATGAAATGCAATGGCGTGAGAATGGAGACCTGAACATCCTTGATGGGAGGAGATATTTCTATAAGGGATTCAAAAACCGGGTAGCGCTCGATGGAAGCTTCTCCTCATATGAATACATCCAGGACGCTCTCATGCGGCTGCAGGTGGGGTTTGACAAGGGAAAGATCGATATGGGGGTTGTAATGGTCAACGCTCAGCGAAGTGAGAAGAGTCCATTAGGAAGCACCAGGGATTTAGTCAAGAGTGAGATTGAATCCCTGTATCAGACTATCTCGCTTCCTGTTACGGTAGTCCTATTTACGCTAAACAAACCGGGAATGTATTCTGAAGAAGGTGCTCAGGTTAAACCGGGTAAGGATGACAAGGATCTGAAGGATAAATCCATAAAGGACCTTCCAGACATCGTCAAACCTAAACCAGGGATCACCATTAAACCAGTGAAACAACCTGACAAGTCGGACAAGTCCAAGGGTAAGCGTATATCAAAGAATCAATCAGCAATTTCATAATGCATTATGAAATTCAGAAAGGAGGAACCATTATGTCCAACATGACTACCCTTGGTAAAGTCCATGAAAAAGTGGGAGAGATGGCTAGGGATCATACCGACCGATATATCAATGTCAAAGACCTGACATTTAAGAGTCTGGATACTGTATTGATCGGGGATGAACCCCACCAGCTGAGACCAATAGCTCAACAATCCATCGCTTACAGGTTGGGAATTCCGATTCAATACCTGAGAAGGTGTCCCGAACATATTCAAGCGTATAATATGAATTTCTGGATCACTCGGGAGAAGAATGAGGAGCTGTTTTTCCGGTTTCACAATGACCAGGTCAGAGCAATCTTTACTCCAAGGTATGTGCCGACTGATAATATCGAGGTCATGGAGAAGTTGTCATCATTGAATTATGCTCCCGATACCCCAGTACAGAGCAGTCTTGATGATGAATTCATGACGTTAAGTATTCCGGATAGGGATAGAACATTCAAGATCAATGGGGATAAGATGACACCTGGTGTGTCCATATCCAATTCTGAGGTTGGGATAGCAGCACTATCCATATCATCGTTTATGTTAAGATTGGTCTGCACGAATGGGATGATCTCAAAGACAGAGGTTACCGCTTCCTATCGTCATATTTCAGTGAAGATCCTGGATGAATTTCCCAAGGTGCTGGACAATATTTCCTATGATCTGGATAAACAGAAAGATCAATTCCGGTTGTCACTGGAAAGTAAGGTTGAGCATCCACAACTGACCATTGACAGTTTTAATCGTCAGTTTCAGTTGGGTAAGGAAGAACAGGAAGCGGTGGCGTGGGCGTTACCCTATGAGTTGCCAGTGCAGGATAAGGTCACCATGTTCAATGTGGTAAACACCTACACTAAAGCAGCTCAATATAAACCCTTGACTGCTGAGAGCAGTTATAAACTCCAGAAGGTGGGAGGGACTATACTGGGGATGATGAAGTAGAAGGATGGGAGGGGGTCAGTACATGGATTCTATGTGATTAAAATAACGTATGCAAATCTTTGTACTGACCTTCATCAAACATTCCCTTAAAATAAGGGATGTCGTCTTCAAAATATTAATGTGATCTTTCCATCAAAGATGACCTTATCTAAAATGATTATCGCTTGTTGGACTTTCTTGAAATTTAACTTTTATTATTTGTACTCTTGATTAATTTCAATATATATGCTACTTATAGTCTGTAGACTTAAAGTATTCATTTTGTTTAATTTATAGCCCATGAATACTTTAGATATTCGGAAACGATTAGGGGATGCAATCCGCAATGAAAGGAGCAAACTTGGTATATCTCAGGAAGAATTAGCTTTCAAATGTGGCCTTCACAGGACTTATATAGGGTCTGTTGAGAGAGGAGAAAGAAACATATCAATAGAAAATATTCATAAGATTGCTCAGTCATTTGGAATTTCATCAAGTACCTTACTTAATAATGCGGGACTTTGATGGTAATAATTTCTACATCAACTGAACGTTCACTGCTTATGTCAAAGATTGGTGCTAAAGACACCAAACCTGAATTAGCAGTGAGAAAAACACTTCATTCTTTTGGTATACGATATAGACTACATTATAAAACATTGCCGGGGACGCCAGATTTAGTTCTTCCAAAATATAAAACTGTAATTTTTGTTAACGGCTGTTTCTGGCATTCTCATAATTGTCCCAAAGGCACCAGTCGGCCAAAAACTAATAAGGAATTTTGGGAAAACAAGATATCCAATAATGTTAAAAGGGACACAATGACAAAAAAAGTTCTTACTGGGTTAGGGTGGAAGGTTGTTACTATATGGGAATGTCAAACAAAGGATCTAAGCTCATTACAAAAGACTTTATTAAACCTCTTACCAAAGAAAGACAGTATTCTGCGGTAGAATCTTTCTCTGGTCCCGGTGGAATGAGTCTCGGATTAGAAAAAGCGGGTTTTGATGTCCTGTATGCTTTTGATTATGATGAAAAGGCTGTTGCTACTTATTGCCATAATTTGGGAAACAAAGGACATGTTGCTGATGCATTCAAATTAACTGGCGCCGAAATATTGGAGACTATCGGGCTGAAAATGGGGGAACTATCTCTATTTTCAGGAGGACCGCCGTGTCAAGGTTTTTCAAAACAGAAACGTGGAGCCCATCTTGGAGACCATCGAAACGCTCTGATATACGAATATATGCGGTTAGTAAAAGAAATTCAACCACGGTTTTTCATCTTTGAAAACGTGGCAATATTCGGTCAGAAAAGAGGAAAAAAATATGTTGAAGAAATGAAGCAAATCCTTTCTGACTATAAATTGTTCCCACATTTTTATAATTGCGCCAATTATGGTTTAGCACAGACAAGGGAACGCTTCATCATGGTTGGTTGCAGGAGTGACCAAGGGGTGAGTTTCAGAATTCCTAACCATACCGTAAAGAAATGGCTAACTATCGGTAAGGTTTTAAGCGACTTACCTGAGCCACCGGTTGATTATACAGACCATCCAGACTTTCCGAATCATCAAAGAGCGAGAGTTACGGAAATCAATATAAAAAGATTCTCTTACGTCCCAGAAGGTGGAGGGTGGCAGCACATCCCAGATGAATTAAGACTTCCGTGTCATCGTAAAGCGGATACAAGTTCCGGGGGATGGCCTGACGTATACGGTCGTTTGGAATTTAACGGGCAATGTCCTACAATAACCGGCGGATTTGATAGTTTTACGAGAGGTCGTTACGGACATCCTCGACAAAACCGCCCACTGACTCCGAGAGAAGCAGCAAGAATTCAAGGGTTCCCTGATAATTTCGTTTTTATGGGTAGCCGTGGAGATATTCGGTCTCAAATTGGAAATGCTGTTCCTCCTCCACTTGCAGAAGCTGTCGGTAAAGAAATCATAAAATGTTTACTACAAGCAGATGGTGTTTTGGATAAGGATAATCTAAGCGATGTGTATTTTAAGGAACAACTTGTTCTGTTTGTCCCTTAGATAATTTCGGAAGATGGTTTGTAAACAATTCTCCCACTGAACCAATCAATATTACTTCTCTTACATCATCCTGCAAGTATCTCACAGGAGGATCAAAATAAAAAATACCTACCAACTGAGCAAGATATTTTTGAAATAAGCGGATTGTACCAGGAACGCATATTTCGTTTACCTTGTTGTTTTTCTTGTCGAGTTGCATTTCACTTATACAGATGAGTATAGAATTAAATCTTGCTGGACCAAAAACACCATCCAATATTCTCTGGTGTGCAAAAGGTTGAACAATTCTTTCACGCGTAGTTATTTTTACAGGAATAACCAAGCCGAACACTTCCCCTGTTTGCATCTTCTTTTCAAAAACAATATCGGTGGAAACACTTTCTTCATTATTATCTTCAGATCCTTCTTCCACATTTTTTATGGGTAATGGAACATGTTTTGTTCGTTTGTAGTCAGGTAAAATCATTCCCATTAAAGAACCAAGTAGGACTTCTAAATAAGTCCCAGGTGTTTTTCGACTTGAATTCTTCCATATGTCATAGCACATAGCAAAAGCCATAGAGGAGGTATAGAGTACGGAATCAATTCCGTTCGGTGGAAAGTTGATCAAATGTTTTTTTGAATCAATATTTTTGATAATAAGATCCCATGTCCTAGTGAAGTGATCTTCAGATGTTATAAAAAGATCTCTAAAATATGGTCTTGAGATACCGCCCTTTGCTTCATAAACATAATATCTTTTATTGTCTATCTTCCCTTGTTCTCTTGACGTTGCTTCATCAGAAAGCTTTCTTAAGCAATATAAAGTGATTTCCCATAACTGTACTAAGGGGTTAGAACCACCATCATAAAGCTTCTTTGCAGCTTTAAAATCTTTGTCTAATTTGTCCATCCCCAATCCTTATACACTATAAATATAATCAACTTGGTATGACTTGGGGATTTACTCAACAGACTATAAGTAGCAATATTGTCTCAACAATATAATTACACCAGACAGTGTTGCATTTTGAGGCTTGTCGTAAAGGAGGGAAAGATCTATTATAGCTACTGAAACCATTTCTTAGTTTTTGATCCAATTATTCCAAAACCATTTGAAGACTTTAATGCATTTTAGTGGGACAAAAAAGAACTCCATTATTCGAAATGCGTATTGAATTAATTAAAGGTGCATATGACATTACATCATGACGCCAAAAAACACCTGGCGGCAACCGATCCGGTTATGTCAGGGTTAATTAAAAAAATTGGTCCCATTGATTTGCAGCCACGGCGTCTACCCCCATATCAATCCATTATACATGCAATAATTCATCAACAACTGAGCGGGCAAGTTGCACGAGTAATCTTTAATCGTTTTGTTTCACTTTTTGGGAATGGGGATTTTCCAACACCTTCTGAGATTAAAAACATAGATTTTGAAAGCATCCGATGGGCAGGGTTGTCAAAATCAAAAACAACATACATCAAAGAATTAGCTGAGATGGCGTTGATGGGATTAATACCATCAATGGAAGAGTGTGATACATTAAGTGACCAAGAAATCACGGATCGTCTCATAAAAATAAAGGGTGTGGGTCCTTGGACAGTTGAGATGTTACTTATTTTTAATTTTGGTCGACCAGACGTGTTACCCATCTATGATCTTGGTGTGAGGAAAGGATTTCAAATCGCTTATAAAAAACGAGAGTTGCCAACACCAGATCAATTGGGACGTTTTGGGAGAAAGTGGCAACCATATAGAACAATGGCAACTCTGTATCTATGGAGAGCGGTTGACTTTGTAAATCTTGAAGAATGGTAATACAATAATGATAAATAAAAAACCAGATTATAAAATCACGGGCACCATAAATACTAAGAGTGGTAAAATTGATAACGTTATTTGTTCCTTTTTTCTTCCTAAAAGATTAACTGATCCAATAGAAATAAATTTTGATAATTTAACGACCCAGCAATCAAATCAAATATCTCATTCCTTCGAATTTTCAATTTATTGCGAGATCAGAGATCATTCAGGAAAAATCCGTCAAACTATAACCGCAGATAAAGTTTATATAAAGGATCAATCGTCAACATATTGGGGATTCGGCACGGAAAATTATTTAGCAGCAGAACCCACAGATTTAAAAATTATTAATTTTCTTAATGGCGATGAACCTAAGAATGAAGAATCTCATGGTAATTTTTGGTTAACACCCTGTAATCTTCTTAATCCCGCTAAAATATTGGAGCGTTCATATACTGGTGAAGTTAAGATTAGAATGGTTCGAAACTTGGAATTTCAACTGACGAGTGATCTACAACTCTCTTTTAATAAACGTTACAGATATATAAGTAATAAAGACGATACCATAAGTTTTTCAGAACTTGTTGCTGAATTTGACATACCATCTATGAAATTCAATATAGATCTATTTTTAAATAATTTGGATGAATTTTTAGCAATTACCTCATTTGCTGCTAGAACAAGATGTATCTGCTTAGGTTGGGAAAATGAGGATGGTCATACTTATACAAAAGTATACAGAAGAGGTATTTCTATACCCGAAAAAATGAAGGATAATGAAAATAATCTTATAAATCTAAGAGATTTCGAAGAATTTATAAATCATTCTTACAAAATATTTCTCGATCTCGATCCAAAAACTTTAGTTTTAGAAGCTTTATATCGTGCTGTACCTTTTATGGATCAAACTATAGATAGTTCTTTTTTTACTATTTTTTCTGGAATTGAAGCTTTAGTCCTATTTCATCGAAAGAATCAGCATCGAGAATTCATTTTAGATGATATGGATGAATGGAAAGCATTTAGGAAAGATCTAGAAGCATTTATAAAAAGTCATAATTTATTTTCCGCTGATTCCGATAAAAGGAGATATACCTATGAAAAAATCCCTGAATTGAATAGGGTCTCCTTTGGGACTGCTTTTAAGGAATTTACTGAATTTTATAATATTTATCTTCAAGACCTGTGGCCACTGACCGATCAGAAGGAGGGGATATCTCTGTCAGAAATTAGAAACAGAATTATTCATGGAGACACATTTTCACGAAAAGAACGGCGGGCGTTAGTATCAGCAAAAGAGCATTTGGAATGGATTTTTGAACGCTCCATATTGGGTATTTTAGGATGGTCAATTAATAAATCTTATGTCTCACCCCAAAAACTTGGAATAATGACAATGTATCGTGACTGGAAAGAGGACAGAAAAGAATTTAAGACGTCATAAATTAAATCAATATAGGAAACCAAGTCTTTGCAACAGATTCTATCACTTAAAAAATAGGAAAATTCTATATGCTTGAAAAAGATATAAAAATATTATGGGGTCGATCTGGAAATCGTTGTGCAATTTGTAAAATAGAACTCACCCCAGATGGAAACGATTATACTTTAGGTGAAATGGCGCATATTGTTGCGAGGTCAGTAGATGGTCCAAGGGGTAACGAGGATCTCCCATTAGATCAAAGAGAATTATATAGTAACTTAATTTTATTATGTCCAAATCATCATAAAGAAATCGATAAAAACCCAAACCAATGGAATCGTCAAGAATTACTAAACATCAAGAATGAACATGAAACATGGGTCTCAAAACAGTTGGAATTGGGTCACATAACTATAACTTCGATTGACAATACTTCCTTTATAAAATCACGAATTGATGCGTGGAGAAAATTCTCTTTAGAAGAGGTATGGATTATATCAAGTTTAACTCCTTTAGTAGTATCTGAAGAATTTTTAAATCCCTTAAATGAGAATGTAATTAATAATGTAAATAAAATACTAGTGCCTACACGATATGAAAATAACGAACCTTTTAATCCACATCATACTCGTCCTAACGATAATGGTCTTATTAATGATGATTTAAGAAGACGTGATCAAGGATATGGACATAGTTTTCAAATATTTCGTAATGGTCATTGTGAATTCATGGTTAATATACAGGATTCAATCAATCAGACAACAGAATATGCTCAAAGCAGTAAAGATGCAACAGTTGGATCATTAAGAGTTATTCGTTACACTGCCGTCGCAAATTCAATTAAAAAGGAATTCATACAACTAAGAAATATATGGAAAAGTTGTTTGTCCCTAAAAAATATGATGCTTAATATCATTCTTCTAAATACACAAGACTCCATCATGTATTCGAAGGAGCGAGTTGGATATGGTCCTTTATATGGATTCCCAGTTCAATCCGAATTTCTTCGATATACTAATATAATCGAGATTTGTGATGATGATTCTGAATTATTATTTTTAATACTATCGAGATTTTGTAATTATTATGGTCTGGTTTTAGAGCAGTTGTACGATGATAAAGGTGAATTTATGAGACCAGAAAGAGTGCACCCCCAAATGCATCAATGATACAAAGATCTTGTGTTTTTTATCAAAGATTAAAAATTTCCAACTATGGAGTATTTACGATTCAGGTATACGGTAAAAGTATCCGAATCATCACTATTTGCAATAATAGAGATAGCACTTTGATATGACGCAAATAGAGTTCATACCACCTAACCCAAAAAAACGTGCTGACGGAACCGTAATAAAGATTATTATGAGTTGGGTGTTTCAAAAAATATCAGACTATTGGGATCAAAATGAAGATGCGATTTATCGATATTCTTCTGAGATTCATGAATTTGACGAAGAAAAGAAAGAAAACGTTTATTCATCAATTCAATTTGCAATTGAAACCGTCACAGAATCATTTTCTGATAAAACAATGGCGGCGGAAGCTGTATTTATGACAGATCATCTATATAAAGCTTTAAATAGGCAATTTCTTTTTTGGGGGGAAACAACTATTAGATATCTGGATGCGAGTATTGGGACATTTTTAAATATTCTATCCAAACGAGGGTTTTTGATTCAATACTTGGTCGATAATTCATTTACTCCCAGTATTTGGGGTATGATGAAACCCATGAAGTATTATTCAGACGGATTTAATGCAGCTAGATTTATCTATATTTGTCCACAAAAAATAGCATATGAGCTGATGAAAATTGACGACATGAGAAGTTATTTCACTTTACTTCCGCAATACATAAAGGAAGCAAGATCTGTAGCTAATAATTTGATTAAAAAATGTCACGAGACACAGAAACATTACGTCCTATTGGATACGGATTATGAACCGGAGTTATTTCAAACAGCAAAAAGTGTCAGTTCCAACCCCCTCGTTATAACAATATTTAGAAATGAAGCACCTGTAAAAAATTCCAATATAAACCTTACAGGTGTGAATCGGGAAGGAACCCCCTTTTTTAAGGAAACATAAAAAACTTACGGAACTATTTACTTAACAAACCGTGTACCCATTTTGACTGCTAAAATATCCCCATATTAGAAAGAAGATGTACAATAGGCCAAATATTTACAGTAATAAGGAGCCGAACCTCATTCACATCACTAGCACCTAATAGCAAATCAGTTGTAATGGATAAATGATTCACTAAAGAATCATCTTCAAATAAACAAAAAAATGGATTTTCACTATTTTCAGGTGGATCGCAATATTCACCGTCTCGTGGAATTCTTAATGCGTCAAATAATGTTTTTAGACGATTATCTATATCTCCAGATTGCATCAAGGTTTGTCCAGGTTGATCTGGACGCAACATAAGAACATCCAATTTACAGGCTATTCCTAACCCGTTAAATGATAAGGGGATAAAAGAAATTCCATTGAATATAAAACGGGATGCTAATAATTGAGATGTTTTTACTATATTACCATTTTCGTCACTATTCACCCATTCACGAAGGTTAGCAGCGACATTCCATAAATATTTAAGTTGATAATGAAATATTTTACGAATATCATGTTTATGCTTTGATCTGGTATCGTTACTAGTAGCGGAAAATAAGGGGCCACCATATAGTAAACGGAATTCCATTGTTTCCTCTGGAGTAGGATTATATTTATCGCTCATAAGAACGATTGTATGTTTATTACTTATTCGCATTTTTAGTTCTTTTTATTTGCTTGATCAAGCAAATAATTCCATAAAACAAAGCGGGTTGTTAAGTAAATAGTTCCAAAAACTTATATGCAAATCCGAGAATACCGAAACTTCCAAATCTACATCCACCCTAAAAATAAAGGTTTCTACGCGGAGATCATCCGGAAAGACAAGCTATTTCATACCGTGAAGGACCCCAATAACCCAGGTGGACTTTATGACAGCAGTCCATTGGCGTTGGAAGCAGCGAAGGAGTGGATTGATAGGACTTACCCGAGAGGAAAAGCGCGGTATCTCGGGGAGGTAGAATAATGTAAATTTTATATGTTTGGTTTTGAAGCGTGATTAAAATAAGACAGTTTCAAATCGAGATCATATTCAAGTGCCATCCGGTATATCTTCCTTCTTCAGATGCTCCCTCAGAGCTGGCCGCAGATATAATTCATCAATATCAAAGCGCCTTAGTGTTTCTGTCAGTATCTCGATCTTTCTGCTTATTGATGCTTTGGAATGAAGGATAATTATAGGCTGATCTTTGATTCGGCAAAAGCCGCCGAAGGTTGATGGATCTTCGTTTTTCAGGGGTTCGTACTGGAGATGAATATTCAGTCTGCCGGCAAGCTCTTCAAGTTGGATTAGAAGTTCTTCATGGGTCATAGACGCACCTAATTTATAGGATCGATTCTTTCCCTGAGGGCTATCAGCAGCGTCGTCAGATCCTTCTCATCCAGTGACAGCAAGAAATCCAGGTCCCTGTCCGTTTGTAACAGCTTCAGCAGCATCTCCAGGATTTCAGTTTTTGTCAGATCATTCATGTGCTCTTGCCAGTGTCAAAAAATAATAAGAATCCAAGTCAGTCTGATAGATCTTACTGATGAATTATGGATACAGGATCATCTGGAATAAATCAACCAATGAGTAAGAAAAAAACCGACCTGGATTCTTTATGTGAAAGCTCCTGTAAAACAGGAAGCCATTGTAAAAACTCAAGCAATAAAATATCGGTAAGATCTTTTGACTGATCTCGCCGATGCTGTTAAAAGTCAGCACAAGGATGCTAAGAAAGAAGATGAATGGGTAAACATCCCAGTAACATGATTATCAATCTCGAAAACAGCTATTCACAATTACAAAAAGTTACGACTAAGGATCGCTGAAGTTCATTGAATATCGGTTGAAACATACAATTCTTGACCAATTCTCTTTCAATCCAAGAACAAAAATGCTTTCTTCCTGAAGTCATTCAGGAGCTGATTTCACTTTTTATGGTAGATTTCAAATGGGAATCGTGATTATATGAACCAGAAATAAATGGCATGTATATGGGGAATTAGTAGAACTGGAAGTTGCACTCAAGGAAATAAAGGACTGTAAATATACAGGGGTTAAGTAGATCAATTTAGCCGAGGGCACTTCTCAAAAAAATCTGCTATTTCCGATAGGAACGGATTTCTGTTAATTTAACAACTGGGAGGAGGAGTTGAAATATGTTTAAGAAAATCGTTATTGTAGGTATTGTTTTTGGTGGGCTTATTCTATTCCTTAGTTGCGCTTCTGTCGGAAGGCAATTTGACACTACGCATGTTAATGATATCCGAATAGGGATTCAGGATAAACAGACAATCAGTGGGTGGTTTGGCGAGCCATACCAAAAAACCGACTTGGTGAACAATCCTAAGCATTGTGTCGAACGGTGGACATACACTTATGCCCATGCGGTTGGATTCGGTACGGTTACAGAATCATATGCCTTGGTGGTAGATTTCGATGCAAGCGGTAAGGTATGCGACAATGCATATTCGAAGCTTAAGTAATGCAATATCCTTTTAAAAGTGTCGCGTGTTTCAGGGTTCCAAGATCATGGCTAAAATTAGGTCATTAGCTGTGATGTTTCAGTGGTCGCTGCACTAGGTTCAAACCATAATCTTTGCTTTTTACAGGATACTGAAGGCGTGGACTTGGAGAAAGAGATAATCAAGTCAGGACTTCATTTGACAATGCCTGTCAAAATGTAGGCCAGTGCGGATTAATCCTTTCAGTATCACCATAACTGTTGATTTTGACCACTGCTGATTCCGGAACAGTAAATAACACCTGCAGAAAAGTTGTTGTCCATGGCGGTAAACGGACTGTTTCTCGGGATGGAACTTCTAGTGCCGGAGAGCTGTTGAATTGGGTGCTGCGAAACTGTTGATTGCTGTTGTGGATGTTGAAATGGCGTTATGGATCTGTTGATTGGGGTTGTGGCTGTTGTATTTGGAATCACGGATCTGTTGATTCTGAATGGAGTTGTTGAACCCTGCACCGGAACTGTTGATTAGGGTTGATGCTGTTGAATCATGACGATCTGGAAACTTGGGGTAAATTTGGGGTAAAATTTTTTGATGATGGTTGAAAATATTGCAACAATTGCAAATATTGCAAATCCGCAAATTCTTAGTTTACTTACTGAAATTAAAGGGAAAACCTGGAATATCAACAAGTTGTTAAAAATCAAATTTTTGCATTCAAGTCCCGGCTTCGGCACCATGAATAGAATCAAGGGTTTAACTCAGAATTTGAGTTGGCCCTTTTTTCATTTTTGGGCACTTGGTCAACGTTTTGGTCAACACTTTTCAAAAAACCTTCAAATTGGTTAACGGCTTTCCGAGTATCACCATCATCAACCGAATCATACCTGAGAAACATTTCCCTTGTGGAATGCCCCGTGATTTTCATAATCACTGATTCCGGGACTCCTGATTTTCTCATATTTGTATTAAAGCAATGTCGGGTATCGTGGAAAACAAACCCATCTTTTACTCCCCTACCATAGGGTATCCCGGCAACTCGGCAAGCCCTTGTTAAAGCGGTCCTGATATCCTTTACGGGCTTCCCTTTAAACAGGAAAACATGATTGTCATGGATCTCCTTGGGGACGTCTTTTAAGATGTTATACAGCAATTCACAAATGTGAATCCGCCGTGCTTCCCGGTCCTTTGTGTCCGTGGCGTCAAGTCCAATCACACGGTTCTTCAAGTCAATTTTATCCCAGGTCAAATTTATGACCTCGCCCTTCCGCATCCCGGCATAATAGCCGGTTGCGACAATTGCTTTTGTATGAGGAGGAAGGGCAGCCCTTATAACTATAAATATAAAATATCTTGATTGAATTTATATATAATGTTCTTATTAAATATTACATTCGACGAACAGGCATTGCAAGGATTTGTAGAGACATCCGCAATTTTGCTGATAAGGAATTTTAAAATTCAAGACCGTGTCAAACTGAATGCCTCCTTCCTGTAACAAAACGCCTGGCAATTAACCGCAGTATACAAGCTTTCTGTTGGTAATCGTTGACAATCAGCTATTTATTTAGGTTATTATGAAAAAAGGATCGTGATCATGAGTGAATACGGAAAAGAAAAAAGAAAATTATTGCGAAGAAAGCTCAATCTTGACGGCTACTACTTTACGCATTCTGTGCATGATCCTCTTGGAAAAATCGAAAGGGCGGTCGTGAAGGATCTCTCTGCTGGTGGCTGCCGATTATCCCTTGCCGACAATCATGGCCTTCATCTCAATGATTCCATTACATTGTCCTTCCGATTGGATGATGCGGAACGCACCAAGATTCAGAAGGAGGCCGTCGTGATCAGGGTTGATGGGAATTTCGTCAGTTGTAAATTTGAATCCGAGTTTAATAAGGATATCTGGCTTTATATACATGGGGAAATATCAAAATAAATGTAATGGAGTATTTTTAATTGAATGAAAAACGTCGATATCAACGTTATACTGTAAATAAGAAGAGAGATAAAGTTACTCAGGGTAAAATCAAAATTGGTGGAAAATTAGTTCAGTTAGTAAATTTTTCATCGAGTGGTTTATGTGTTATTTCAAATACAAGTTTTTTCAAAAAGGACTATCAGAATCTCTGCCGATTTTGGAGATCGGGGGAAAATAAATATGATTGGCAAGATTGTCCGGCAGAAGAAGGAAAACAACATGTGGCGTGTCGCCATAGACCTAACGGAGACCTATAAGCTGGATACCCTGCCAAAGGTATAACCCATCCATCTTCTTTGCTTCCTTTAACAATAGTGTGAGAAGGGGCAACAACAAGATCTGACTGACTTATACCTGTCAACTCAAGTATGATCAGGACATATAATGTATTATGGTCTTTTCTCCCGGTAAAGTAAAGGAAGGCGCCAACGAGAGATATAACGAAAATTGCGGATACTGGTGGTGCGCTTACAATGCGATGTTAGCGTATCTGAAAACCTGGGAGAGACAGTTGCATTATGACGAATCTCTGGAAGCTATTGTCAATCCGAAATATCCCGGTAAAAGAGTGTATTCACCGGACTATGGATGGTGTTACTGCTAGGAGCTGTATTGCTAAAAGGGTAATGGGGAATATTCGAGAGTCATCATACAGATCTGAAGGGAGAAGACAAAAGGGGATTCTCTACCCTCTGCTGTGTGCTGACTCTCTGTCATATATGGAAGGAGGAGGAAGTGTATTTTTTCTCGTACATGCGTTTGTTAGATTTAACACACCTAACAGTCACATAATTATCAATCTCAAAAACAGCTATTCACAATTACGAAAAGTTACAACTAAGGATCGCTGAAGTTCATTGAATATCGGTTGAAACATACAATTCTTGACCAATTCTCTTTCAATCCAAGAACAAAAATGCTTTCTTCCTTGTTTTTATTATCCTGTCAGTACATACAACCTTTCAAACAGTAATCGTTATTTTATAAAATAAAAAAGCAGAGCCATGATGACCCTATCTCTGATCATTCCTAATTATTATTTCTTCGTTAGCAATAACCCATCTTCGGCTTTTTGACAGATATTGAAATATTTTTGGTAAGATTCAACATCAATCGTGAAACGTTTTGTATTTACTACCAACATGCGGCTGTTAAATCCTTTCATGAGCATAATCATAGTAGGTGGAGAAACCAGCTTCTTGTAAGAATCTTGGCAAGTGATCATTTTACTGTATCTTGCTGGTCCAAACCAATCTCCAATGGCAATGCCTCTATAAAAATAAATACCATTTTCGAAACCAACTTGAACTAATTTGGGGCCAAAAATTGGTATCAATTTGTTGGCTCCTTGTAACAATATATATCCTGGACGCTCTTTAAGGGACTCGTCCCAATGTGCAATGCGGTCCAATGCTTGCTGGTATGATGTTATACAGATAGGAGTAAGAACCACCAAGCAAAATGCATTAGAAATAAACGGCTTATGCAGCCAGGCTTTTCTATGTATTAATCGTAAAATAATTTGATTAATACCGATTCTGTAAAGTAAGAAGATAGATAAAAAAGACCCAACTGCATAAATTGGCGCCAAGTATCGATTTTCCTGCGTTACGAAAAACCAGAAAAAGAAATAAGATACAAAAACAATTTGCATTAACCGAAGATTACTTTTCTCTTTCTTGAAAAAAAGCAAAGAGAGAAATGCAAGACTCCATAAAGGAACTTCAGCTTTAACAAGCGCCGGCCATAAATTTAGTAAGTTAGCGCTAACACCATATGTAGCCGCATTATATTTCAGGCCAAGTAAATCCTGGGCATTCCAGAGGAAATGACCGAAAATATTTCCTCCTATCGGATGGAATGGATCACCAGAAATATATAAGCTTCGAAGATACCACCAACTTCCAAATACAATCACGGAAATAGCATAAGTACTTGTGGATCGCCAATCCCTCTGTATCGCTATAAGATATACCCCAAGAAAGAATGTCAGTACTCCTCCAAAATATTTGCTGCCAACAGCACCACCCATGAGCATGCCCGCTATAATAATCCACCCTTTTGATCTCTGATCAGTGCTTATCCAAAGTGCAAGTGCTAATATTGCCCCAAAACAGAACAAAGCCAGACCGTTATCTATATCGGCATATCCCAAAGTACTTTGGATTGGACCAATACGAAAAAGAAGCAAGACCGAAAGATATCCTGGAATTATAGAATCTAAAAGCCAAACTCCAGTCCCAATCAACCCAATGCTAATAATAAATAAGGGAAGTGTAGCCATCCCTTGTGCTAATACATCTCCACCCATCATTAATCCCAACGCAAAGAGCAATTCCATGTTTTGTGGGAAGAGTGGAAAACGTATATATTCATTCAATGCAATTCCTTGGTGTTCAACATAAAACCGTGCAAGAGGAAGATGATACATAGTATCATCCCATTGACCAGGTGCTCTGAAAGCTTTTGATACCACAATTAGAAAGAGGATTAGTATCGCTAGAAACTCAAGAACTGTTGCTGACTCAAAATGGATACGTTTAATGTAATTACGGAAGGGAAGAGAGGGTAAAAGAATAAAAACAGCAAATGCTTCTAGCACTAAACCCGCCCCGAATACAGTATAGTGATTTAGACATCCTGCTATGCCCAGCAAGAATAAAAGCGCGATGTTGATCATCAGCCCACAGCTAAGAGCAAAAAACCATTGAATATATAGGTTATTTTTAGAATCTCTCCGGTCGTGCCAGAGATTGAGCTGACTGTTCACCGCGAACCCAATGATAGCGCAGTGGAGCAGAAATAAAAAAAGTATTAATATTTGTGGAAATATTTCATTAATGTGAGACATAGCTAATAATTCTACTACTCCCTACTTATTTGAAAGATTGTAATTTAATATGGGTAAAATAAAAAATAGTTGATAAGGACACCATGCCGAATGGGTTTTTTGCATATACTGATCATTTGTTAACTTGTCAAAAAAAAATATTACAAGTAGTAATCAATTGAAGTCATCATTTAAATGTTAATTTACTATCACACGCACGCCTCAGGGCAGCCCGAATATCTCTGATTGGTTTTTCTCGATACAAAAATACATGATCGTTGTGGATTGCCTTTGGGATAGAATTCAGTATCTCATAAAGGGCATTGCAGATGGGGACGTTACGGGCTTCACGATCTTTCGTGTTCTTGGCTTCAAGCATGATCAAACGATTTTTCAGATTAACCTTACTCCATGTCAAATTTATGATCTCTCCACGCCTCATGCCTGTAAAATAGCCTGTCGCAAGGATCGCCTTGGCATGGAAAATTTCTCCTCAATTTTAGAAATGATCCACCAATATAAGTTTGCACCAGTCCTTTTGTTTAAAAATTATTCTGAGTGATATTCCTATGCTGCTGTGCATTTCGTTTGTAACCGCATTCGATCACGAAGCTTCTGCGGCACAGATTTGCAGGAGCTCTTCTGAGATTTACCGAGCCCGACACTCCGTTTGAGATCGACCAGCAGTTCTGCCATTTTAACCGCTGTCTGAGTCACATCGATGACAGGTACACCCGTACCTGGAACCTCCCTGTATCCTAAGAGAGATATTGCCGGGCTCAGAGTTGCACAGGCCGGGATTATCACTTCGGCCCCGTCAGCAATGCAGGCTCGACAGAGTTCCTCAAATTGGGGATTGATCACCTTAGGATCAAGGATCATACGGCTCAGTGCTACATACGGGTTGTCGCCCAGTTGATAGACCCGAACAGGTTTAGTTGCCCGCCAATCGAGTCCATAGTTGTGAATATTCCTTTCGCAAACCGATATAAAATCTTCCATTACCGTGATCACTCCGAATTTGAATCCCATGGTGCAAGCCAGCAGCATGGCAGCCTCGGTAGGACCCACAACGGGGATATCTACTGCCTGGCGGGCCTGTTGCAGACCGGGATCGTTTCCACATCCGATAATGGCCGCATCATAGCCTTGTTTTTCCGCTTCGATAATTCCGTCGATAAGCCAGACGTTGTTGAGCATCTCCAGATACGATGCCTGAACAATATAGGATGAGTGTTTAACATGATGAAAATCAATGATAGTGTCCTCACGGGCGACTTTCTTCAGATTTTCGATGATTATTTGGTCACACGCCTTCAGCAGCTCTTTGTCTTGGTAGATCATCGATTGGTCTGCATCCGGTAAAATATCCTGCCACCATACTTTTATTGTCATGACTCACCTCCAATTTTAAAGCTTCATAATTGCTCTTCGGGGTTATTGATGGCCGTCACATCTTCCATCTTGATTATGCGTGCCCGGTCGAAAATATGAGTAAGGAAATTCCGGAATCCATTGCGATGACCATCCTGAAAAGTGGGCGTCAAGTCGGTTGCGGCGATTCTCTTCGCTTGGTTATGGATCATGTCGAAATCATCCATTGTGAATACTTTGTAAACATCTAAATCGAGCAGCTGCACTTTCAAATGCTCTATCATGACGAACTGCACATCTTCTTTACAGTTTCGAGGCGGGTAGCAGCTATTTTAGATATTCAAACGTGATAGAATATATTAAATATTTCATGTTCTATTATTAAATCCATATCAATATTTTTGTTCACCTGATCCATGATATGGAAAAAGCTTCACCGTATTGTCCAAAACTTCTTTGGGCGGCATATTAAATGTGCGAGCCCTGCTGATCCAGGGTATGCCAGCTTTCTTGAACGTGGCCATAACTTCCGCCATTCGTACAGCAGAAGATATGACGTCAACAATTGGAACGCTGTCAACCTCCCTAAGCCCTTGCGGATAAGTTTTCTCACAACCAACGGCGATGGCCAAAGCCGGAGAAATGATAGTACAACCCGGAATTATAACTTCTGCGCCTTCCCGAATGCACTCCCTCGATTTTTCAGTAAAAGTATTTATCAGTTGATTAGCATCAACCATCATTTCCACAAAATCTTCTTTCGTACTTTCAGTACTTTTCATGGATATAATCCAGTCCATACATCTGTAACGAAGAAGTACTGCTTCCATAGCAGGTATTATATGGTGGGAGAATGTAACAATACCTATTTTCAAACCCATCATATGCGCAAAGAATAAAGCATTCTCAAATGCTCCCTCTACAGGGATATCCATGACTTGTCTCATTGGGTAAAGATTTGGATCCCCAAAACAATGACTTACTATGGCATCATATCCTCTGCCCTTGAGACCACGCACTACCTCAAAAAACTCCATTGAGTTCCATAAATTCAGAACCTTCCACGAAAACGCATCCATCTGCATAAACCCTTTCTTCATGAAGAAGAAATCAATATTAGTGTCATCTTCCTTTAGCTTCATTGCATTTTTAATGAATAAGTTTTTTACAACCTCACGAGAAGTATCCTTTGTGAGATTAATGCCACCCGGTACAACAACCGCGATGTTTTTTTTCATATTTCTTCTCCTTATTTTGGATTTATAAGATGAATGTTGCGTAATCTCCACAAAACTTGCTCATATTTCACATGGTTGAGTTTATCTAACTGTCCGTAGCATATGAATTCCCATAATCGTTTTTTTCAAAGGCAATATTCCCACTGTCATTCTTATGCATGGCAATACTGCATCCCTCTGAAATGATTAACTGTAAAACGGTAACATATTTGTCCGGGAAAATGCCATATAATCATGTCAAAACGTGAACATTCTTCAAAGATTTGCTTTTGGTCTATAAAAGAATTATGTCTCGTGCGAATTCTGAAGACATTGATCTAACTTTTCAGGTGAATACCTTTCTTGGAAAGGGCGACTCCATATTCTAGAGAATTTCGGCACCACTCTATGGGGTCTTGAGAACATCTTTAGGATCGATCATTACCGATTGAAATGTAGCAAAAATGAAAAGAAATAAGAACGAAACAAGGAAGAAGTCAATACCGAACTTGACAGTCACTGTCAGATCGAGTTCTGTTCAGGACAGCTCATCAAACAACCTTGCTATCTTGACGTTAAGGGCCACTGCAATTATCTTTAATGTTTCCAGCCTGCACAAACTAATTTTCTCTCCCCTTGCTCGCCTGAGAGTTTCAATCGCAAGGCCTGTGTCGGTGGAAAGCTGATTGATGGTAATGCCTTTCTTCTCCATGATATCTTTCAGGCGGCTCTTAATCATTCCTTCTTTCAACCTCCTTTTATCCGCATATGTTTACTAACATATAGCACATTCTATTGACTTTGCATACTAATATGTTAGTATATATCATCGATGTAACTGAGCAGCCGGAGGTTTGCAGTGTCTTTCAAGGATCGTGGTAAGTGGAGGGGAGTTATTAAGATGAAAGGCAGACGATTCACTGACTCGTTTGATACAAAGCGAGAAGCAATCAACTGGGAGAATGAGTATCGTAAAAACTTCCACATTTCAAAAACGATTATTGATATTAAAGAGTTTTCAAATCAGTATCTTTCCTTTGCTCAGTCGAGATATACCAAGTCTACCTACCAAGAGAAAGTTACTTTGGTTGATAGATTTATTAAGTATCTTGGTCTAAACCTTCCCGTTGATGAAATCTTGCCAAGTCACATTCAAGGATATTTATTGGATCAGGCCAAGACAAGAAGCAATAATTGCGCTAATCGGGATCGAAAGAACCTACTGGCTATGTGGAACTGGGGACAAAAGATTTTGGATCTATCATTCAATCCCGTAGCAAAGATTGACAGGTTTATTTTGAAACTGTAAAGAATCTGGAAAGTCATCGCACATAATTACCCTGTAAATAGAAGCCTAATAGATTGATATTATTACACTCACCAAAAAAGTGTCGACAAGGCTATTTTCATTCTTTTTTGTGACGGCTGGCTGTCATGTGGGTTTCAACCAGTAAACTTCACTTTTGAAATGAAACTCTGATGCAAGACTGGTAGGGTATGCCGTGTAAAACGTATGACTTGTCGGTTAGAGTCCGACCGTGGGAGTTTGGTAGTACGCCCAGGTAGCTGGAGGGAGGTGTAAGGGGTAACCTGAAGCATTAAGTTTCCTGAC
>Ga0326727_10009725_pt1 | contig 23418 bp, 19 predicted proteins | sample MB2enrmetagenome_FD_207643 | JGI IMG/M metagenome (GOLD analysis project Ga0326727, IMG submission 207643) | Lab enriched peat soil microbial communities from McLean, Ithaca, NY, United States - MB29MY | ecosystem: Environmental > Terrestrial > Soil > Wetlands > Peat | place: USA: New York... | reverse complement strand
GCATCCTATGATTTTCTTGCGATGCGCTCGTTGATATAGGATGCAAACTCCGCTGCATCCCTCCGGGCATCGGACGTGAACTTGCAGCCTATCTGGTTTTCCGTGACCCTGCAGACGACCGCCTCCTGATCCACACAGTATGTCGCATTCCACATCACGTGCCTAAACTTCTGCATGCAAAATGCTTTAATGTGCACTTTGAGATCCGAGAGGAACTGTGAACTATCTATGCTATTTCTGACCTGACTCTGGAGCTTGCATGCACAGCAGAGCCTGACGGGAAGGGATACAGAAAACTACTGATCCGCTCTGCTTCGTCTAAGCAGATCGGCCACCTCTTTCTTACCATGGGAGACCGCCAGATCCAGCGGCGTGTACCGATGAATATTACGGGCTTTGCTATCCGCCCCTTTCTGGAGAAGCAGCGCCGCTATCTGTGTCATGCCGCGGGAAGCCGCGTAGTGCAAAGGGGTGTCCTTGGACGAGTCCCGCTCATTGACGTTTGCGCCCCCCTGGATCAGAAGCGACGCAGCCTCCGTCCTGCCCTGCGAAGCTGCATAAAACAAGGGGGTCTCCTCAAACCGATTCCTGGCATTAGCGTCCGCCCCCTTCTGGATCAGCAGGACCGTCGCCTCCGTCTGGCCATGATAGGCCGCCACATGCAATGGCGTATTCTGCAGTTTGTCCTGGACATTGATATCAGCCCCCTGCCCCAGCAACTGCTGAAGCTTGAGCACATCACCCGACCTGGCCGCCCTGTGCAGGGGCGTGTCATGATCCCGATACTGATGGGACACATCGGCGTTGACCACTTTCTGGACCGGCAGCTTCGCAACCTCCACCTTCCCCTGCGAGGATGCGTACGGCACGGAAGACCCCTGGACACCACCCGGGACATTCATGTCCGCTCTGCTTCGTCTAAGCAGATCGGCCACCTCTTTCTTACCATGGGAGACCGCCAGATCCAGCGGCGTGTACCGATGAATATTACGGGCTTTGCTATCCGCCCCTTTCTGGAGAAGCAGCGCCGCTATCTGTGTCATGCCGCGGGAAGCCGCGTAGTGCAAAGGGGTGTCCTTGGACGAGTCCCGCTCATTGACGTTTGCGCCCCCCTGGATCAGAAGCGACGCAGCCTCCGTCCTGCCCTGCGAAGCTGCATAAAACAAGGGGGTCTCCTCAAACCGATTCCTGGCATTAGCGTCCGCCCCCTTCTGGATCAGCAGGACCGTCGCCTCCGTCTGGCCATGATAGGCCGCCACATGCAATGGCGTATTCTGCAGTTTGTCCTGGACATTGATATCAGCCCCCTGCCCCAGCAACTGCTGAAGCTTGAGCACATCACCCGACCTGGCCGCCCTGTGCAGGGGCGTGTCATGATCCCGATACTGATGGGACACATCGGCGTTGACCACTTTCTGGACCGGCAGCTTCGCAACTTCCACCTTCCCCTGCGAGGATGCGTACGGCACGGAAGACCCCTGGACACCACCCGGGACATTCATGTCCGCTTCCTTCTGGATTAGCAGCGTCGCCAATTCCTTTTTACCCTGCGAGGCCTTATATGGCACAGAAGTCGTCTGGGTATTGCGCCGGGCATGGATATCCGCACTCTTCTGGATCAGCAGCGTCGCCACATCCTTTTTACCCTGCGAAGTTGCCCAGTGCAGGGGCGTCATCTGGGAATTGTCCCGGGCATCGACGTCCGCACCGCTCTGGATCAGCAGCTCTGCAACGGCGACCCTCCCTTCGGAAGCGGCCCAGTGCAGCGGCGTTTCCTGATACCGGTTCCGGGCATTGACGTCGGCCCCCTGCTGCACCAGCAGGGCCACCACATCTGCCTTCCCCTGCGAGGCTGCATAGTGCAGGGGGGTTTCCTGGTATCGGTTTTGAGCATTGATGTCCGCGCCCCTCTGGATCAGCAGGGCCGCGATTTTCACCCTCCCACAGTACGCCGCCACGTGCAGCGGGGTGTCCTGCTCCTGGTCCTTGGCATTCACCTCCGCCCCGTCATCCAGCATCTGACGCACCCTGCCGATGTCGCCGGCCCTTACCGCAGCGTGCAGTTTTGTGCCCTTGGTTTGCGCTATCGACAGATTATACAGGAGCGCGACCACACATAGCAGGATTACCAGCAGAGCCATCTTTTTCATACGCATCTTCCTTTTCCTGCGAGACGACTTTGTAAAAAGAAATCTTTTTAGTGATCTATGATGGACACAACATGAGATTGTTCTTCAGATACCCCCCCGTATCGTGACCTCTTACTACCACTTTAGTTGTAGATCAAGTATTTTTATATGAGGCGTTATTAAAAAAAGAGGGGGCTGACTATTCTGTCATTTCCTTACTATTGTAAAGATGGGATAGCGTAATCCATTTACCGGTTACACTCTCGTTTGGAAAGACCTTTACCCTCCATCGCAATGCGAAAGCTTCGCCGTGTTGCATGGCGACGCCGATGCGCCTCCAATTGTGAGCGGTGATCGCAAAGGCCCGGACAATAACACTGGCTTCCATCAGTCGCATCCTGGTTACGAGCAACACAGTTTCTGGACTTTTTGAATTAAACTGGAATATAATGGAACCCAAACCACATACAAAGTGAACAGCATGCCGTTCCCATCCAGACATGTAATGATATTTGCCGCTCTCATAACACTTTTGTCATTGGATCATGCGTGGCCTGCCCATGAACCGACGGCAAGACTCAAGTTCGAAAAGACAGATGCATCGCACAGCAAATATAGGCACTACATCATCATGAAAGGGGATCGGCTGGATCGGATCATTCACCGTCAATACGGAAGTGTGAATCAAAAACAGATGAAATCTATCTACGGTGCATTACAGCAGCTTAATCCCAAACTCCGCGATCCCAATCGGATATATGAAGGGCAGATATTGATTCTCCCGGCCAATCTTCAGCAAATATCTGTACAGTATTACGAGAAAGTTGTGAAACGCACTGCGGACTCTACTCTACCTAATCGGGATCAGATGAAAATCGATCAGACAATGCCGGCACCCCTAAAAATGCTGCAATCCTCGTCGGCCGCCAAGGAGGAGGGTGCCATTGTAAAACAAGAGGCTAAAGAGATTGTGAGGACTGAACAGCCTCCTTCCCCAGTACAATCTCTGCCGCGCATTGAAGCGATCCGCCAAATTCTAAGAACACTTGACGGATCTCTTACCTCCAGGGGTACCTATTTCCTGCCCTTGACCCGCGGTGGAACATTGGCCATCGATTGCGCAACGGTCCCTGTGGTGGAATTAAACGACGGCAGTGTGGTGCTCTTGGATATGGGCAAAAATATTCCTCAGAAAACTAAAAAACTCATCAAGACCAAAGGAAAACGATACGCGATTATCGCACTCAGCAACGAGGAATCCGTTGCGATGAGCCTGCAGAAAATTTTCGGCGCTTCAAAGGACTATCGCATGACCAGGCGTTCACAACCGGTAGCCATTGGAGAAAACCCGCAGATATTGCTACGCGCGGACTGGCAGATTCTTCATGATAAATCTTCAAAGCAAGAGGCTTCCTCCGTTGCATTGAACTTTCTCAAGGAAGGGGAAGCGTCATTGCCTGCTCCTGTCGCAGCGGTTGGAGAAAGGCAGGGTTGGAAGATACTCGAAATTAATGAAAAAACTGGGGTGATCAGCACTGCCGAGACAAAAGAGGCCCCAGATATCATGCAGATCCTCTCTTCGGGGACGGCTATTGAGCTTGTCTCATCGCTTCTGACATATCTTGGTATACCCGCTACGCACAATACCGCTATTCAGGTCTTCCAAAAAGAGAAGGATGGATTCAATCTCAACGTCCAAATCGATCTCGCTGCAGACATTCAAAACAGACATATCCTTTTCCATAGTAAAAAAATACCTCAGCAACTTACCAACATCCTGAATCAAAAAGGATTTGAGGTGGTTGCACTTGATCCTTCCCAGTCTAAACAGGCTATAGTTGAAAAGGCGCTGTTAGCGCTAAACCTTTGGCCCGCTAATGGTATGTTTTCATTTCCTGTAACAACAACTGGCAGGACAAGAGCTGATGTTCGATTTGCAGCGACGAAAATTAGCGCCTCGAACATCTCGTGTTATTTAATCAGTTTTAATTTCAATCCGGATCTTTACCCGCTCATCCATAAAAATGGAGCAGTCAACATCGTTCGTTATTAATCGATGGCGACTAGCATTGATATATAAACGATCTACACTAAAGATCACATACATTTCCCCTTTGTAGAATGACCGGACAGCATCTCCTCTTTTCGTATGACAGGTCGTAAATATTTTTACTTACATCAGTCTATAGGACTAATCGTGTTATCAAATAAACTAGTCACTAAGCCCTATGTCCAAACGTGAAAGAGGTGCTAACTCTAGCAATCCTTGTCTGGAATATTTTGGAGTAAAAAAGTAATGGAAAGCAGAGCAAACAGGCAGGTTTCCATCGTGAGCCATTGATATCGCGATGTTTTCCTGAAACATACACAAGATGCATTGCGCAAATTGATCATTTTGTATGCATTATGATTAAAAAAATTTCGCTGGAGGAAATAGGGGATAACCTTATTCCTTGTTTCTTCTCCGAGAACACTCTTTGCGTATCGCTGTAAGGAGAGAATATGCCAAATGAGTAAACAAGACAAAATCATAGGCCATGGACATGACCGGCCAATCTCATGATAATCAGCAGAAATCCTGATGACAACATTTTAAGGATCAATAAATGTGAGGAGGTTTATGATGGATCATGAAACGATTCAGTTCAAAAAAGATGGCCCGATTGGGATGCTCACGCTCAACCGTCCTAAATCCCTGAATGCCATGAACTACACCATGCTCAGCGAGTTCAGAAATTTTTGGAACGACATGTTCCGGAACCATGAAACCAGGGTCATCATTCTGACCGGAGCCGGTAAGGGCTTCAATTCCGGTCTAGACATGGGAGACCCCGACATCATGATCCCGAAGGATGGCTATACGCCAAAAGTCATCTACGAGATGCAGAAAATGTTCTCCGATTTCATTATCTTCATGAGGCGCTGTCCCCAACCGATCATAGGGGCCATCAATGGTGCGGCGGCGGGGGCGGGGTTTTCCATGGCAATGGCATGTGACGTCCGCCTTGCGGCTCCGGAAGCAAAGTTCATTGCGGCGTACATCAATATCGGCACGGGTGGCGCGGACATGGGATCATCCTGGCTGTTGCCCCGTCTTGTGGGATCGGGAAACGCGGCACGGTATCTTCTTACCGGTGACTCATTCGGAGCAGAGGAGGCATACAGGATAGGCCTTGTCCAAGCTATCGTCGACCGGGACCTCCTGATGGAGGAAGCAATGAAAATGGCCCAGACGATGGCAGGAAAATCTCCACTGGGTCTGAGACTCACCAAGGAGGCACTGAATCGGAATACAGGAGGCCTAAGCCTTGAAGATGCGATCATGCTTGAAGACCGGAATCAGGCAATGTGCGTCGTTCAGACGATGACCCCGAAACCTCAATAATGGATTTTAGATATATCGGATCATGTGGAGGAAAGAAAGGTATGGAGAATAGAATTTGGCATCGGTCTTATGTTTCCGGCGTGTCACCAACAATCGAATTTGAAAAAATTACCATGCACGCCATATTGGAAAGAACGGCATCGTGCTTTCCCGATCACATCGCCCTGATGCTGATGGGCAAGGAAATCACTTACAGGAAGCTTTACGAGGATGTGAACCACTTCGCCTCAGCTTTAGCCGGCCTTGGCATAAAAAAGAACGATAAGGTTGCACTCATCCTGCCGAATATCCCCCAGATGGTTATAGCCACTTATGCACTATTTCGTCTTGGGGCTGTGGCAGTCATGAATAACCCCCTCTACACTGAAAACGAGCTAGAGCATAACCTCAACAATGCGGAGGCCTGCATGGCAATCTGCCTTGATTTGTTTGTCCCGCGCGTCATAGCTCTGAAAAACAAAACACGCGTACAAAAGATCATCGTCTGCCACGTTCGGGATTATCTGCCTCCCCCTGGTGATGATCCTTACACGGAAGAACTTCGTCTCCTCCATCTCGACATTGCTCCCCAGGAGAACCTGTACGAGTTTTCGGACTTGATTCGCGGTGCATCTTCAGCTCCGCCGGAGGTGGATGTCTCGTTCGACGATCCTGCTGCCTTCATCTATACGGGGGGAACGACAGGCATTTCAAAGGCCGTAATTATCAGCCATGCGAATTCCAGCGTCACCGTGCAGCAGTTTAAGGCATGGATTTTCGATGCAGCGGATGGGACGGAGAGGCTGCTGGCCGTGCTGCCCTTCTTTCATGTAGCCGGCTATACGGATATCATGAACAATGCCATATACAGGGGATGGACCGCCATCCTGATACCCAGACCCACCCCCGAAATCATCGTCGATATGATGCTGAAATACAGACCATCGCTGTTCGGTGGCGTTCCCACCATGTTTGTGGGTCTTCTGAATAATCCGAAATTCAGCTCCGTGAAATTCAACTTTATCAAGGGAAGTCTCTCAGGGGCCGCACCGGTATCACGTGAAACCATCCGCCAATGGGAAGAAGCCACCGGTTCGACCATCGTGGAGCTGTATGGCCTCACAGAAACAACTGCCCTGGCCACGTTCAATCCATGGCGGGGAAAAACAAAAGTCGGCAGTGTAGGAGTTCCTGTTCCCGAAACCGATTGCCGCATTGTAGATATTGAATCGGGCAAGAAAGAGATGAAGCTGGGGGAAGCTGGGGAAATACTGCTCAAAGGCCCTCAAATTACGAGCGGATACTTCAAGAATCCAGAGGCGACTTCTGAGTCCATTGTGAACGGATGGTTATTCACGGGCGATATCGGTTATCTCGATGAAGATGGATACCTGTATATTGTAGATCGAAAAAAAGACGTCATCATCGCCGGCGGATATAACATTTACCCCAGGGAAGTGGATGAAGTCCTTTATCAGCATCCCAAGGTACAGAACGCCTGCGTCGTGGGCATTCCCGATGCCTACCGAGGCGAAACGGTCAAGGCTTATGTCGTTCTGAAGGAAGGCCAGACGGCAACGGAAGACGAGATCATCAATTTTTGCAAGGAAAAGCTTGCCGTATATAAGGTTCCCAAGATGATCGAATTCCGGCAATCGCTGCCGCAAACAATGGTCGGTAAAATCCTGCGAAGAGCCCTTCGGGATGAAGAATTAGCACGCCAAAAAGGTGCCGCCGCGAAGGGGTAGAATATCGAGGTGTGAAGGCCGTTTGTGGGCACATTCTTTTGCTACCGATGTTTTAAAAGTGGTTTTTGAGCGCAGGGATCATGGGTTTCACAGGAAGCCGATCTCCCGTGTGGGTTGGTGGCGTCGGCCCATCCAGCGAGATTGTTGATAAACATTAAGATGCCGAAGGAGGCTTGTTATGGGAATAAATATTGGGGAATTTCTTGCGAAACGTGCTTTGCTCACCCCCACGCGGGAAGCTTTGGTGTGCGAAAAGATACGGCGAACCTATCAGGATCTTAACGAAAGAGCAAACAGGTTAGCCAATGCGATGACGAACTTGGGCATACGCCGTGGCGACAGGGTGGCACTCCTGGCGCTGAACGAACCGGAATACTTTGATATGTATTTTGGTCTCGGAAAAATCGGTGCCATCCTCGTGCCCATCAACTACAGGTTGGCAGGTCCCGAAATACAGTTCATTCTTTCAGACTCCGGCGCGCGGGTTTTTGTATTCGGTAAAGAATACTTGCCGCTAGTAGAACCTATGCGTAATGAGAAGCCGGTCGAGCAGTTTGTGGCCATATCTGATCAGCCGCCGCCATGGGCTATTTCCTATGAGGACCTTCTTGCGGGCACTCCGCCTGAAGAACCGGAGATTACCGGCGGAGACGATGATACCATGACTATTCTTTATACCTCCGGCACTACGGGCAAGCCGAAAGGCGCGGAGCTCACGCACACGTATTACTTCTGGAGTTCGATCAATCTCTCCTCTACCCTTGGCCTGAACGTGGGTTCTACCGTACTGATCGCGCTCCCCCTGTTCCATATCGGTGCACTCGCCGGCCCTCCCTGGGTCATCCACACCGGGTCAAAGGCTGTACTTCTCCGGAGCTTGGATCCCAAGCGTTTCCTAGAACTCATCCAGGAAGAAAAAGTGACCGGCTTTGGCTCGGTACCTCAGCTGCTCGAGTTTCTCAAGCTTGTACCGGATTTTGAAAAGTACGATTGGAGTTCAATAAGGGTCATACTAGTTTACGCTGCCCCCGTGCCGGTAACCTTGCTCAAGGAGTACTTCGAGAAGGGCATTGAAGTTCGCCAGCTTTATGGGATGACAGAGTGTAATACAGCCACAGTTCTTGACTCGGAGAATGCACTCAAAAAAGTAGGATCATGTGGTAAGCCGTTTTTCCACACAGAGGTGAGACTTGTTGATCTTGATGGTAATGATGTCAAGCCGGGCGAAAACGGCGAGGTGCTGCTCCGTACCCTGAATATGATGAAGGGGTATTGGAATAGGCCTGAGGATACTGCAGCAGCAATCAGAAATAAGTGGCTCTATACGGGTGACATTGCCCGAATGGATGAGGAAGGATATCTCTATATCATGGATCGCAAGAAGGACATGATCATATCCGGAGGGGAAAACATATATCCCGCTGAGGTAGAAGATGCTCTTTTGAATAACCCTAAAATAGCCGATGTCGCCGTGATTGGTTACCCGCATGAGAAATGGGGAGAGGCCGTCAAGGCTGTCGTTGTCATTAAGAGCGGCGAAATGCTCACTGAAAATGAGCTCATCGAGTGGAGCCAAGGCAAGATCGGGAAATTCAAAATTCCCAAGAAAGTGGTTTTCACCGATTCCATACCCAGAACACCGACAGGCAAGATACTTAAAAGAATTATAAGGGAGCAATTTAAGTAAACATAGCTACGTGTAAATTTTTGAAGCATTGTTTTCGAAACATACAACATCTGAAGCGGCAATTTTTGAAACGGCTGCCTATTGATGGATATTCTCACGTACCACAAATAGATTTATTGTCGAACCTGTAACCTGACTTCTGCCGGTAACAAGGAAGATGATTATGCCGAGGCATTCAATGAAGAAAATAACAAAAGGATTCCACAAAAACCACAAACCAACTGCCAAGTTCGGTTTAATCGGCGTATGCAGCGGAAGAAACTCAGCAAGCAAAAATGTATAAGCCATGACAATCAAGGCCATAATTTGATACGCTGAAATGTGACCACCTCCTCGGTTGTCGGCTCGCAAAAATTCAGAAATGAATCTCCAACCACATGTGACTGTTAATGAAATTAACATTGCAGTTAGAAGAAACCCCTTCAGAAAAATATAGCAACCTAACAATCCTGAAACCGTGTATAGGACACAAGTGAGCGCCTGAACAGGAATGACCTTTTCCCCATCCAAGTGATGGGCGTAAGAGATTTTTTTCGTACGACCGGAAAAAACAAAATATCTCCGCTCAAAAATTCTTCGCAGCATCGGGTTACACTGCGCCAAGGGTTTTCCATAGCAGCATCCAAAACTAATACAGGCTAATCTGCCGATTCCTTCACCCATTGTATACGCAATCGACATAGCGGTATATATGACCAAAAGATTAACACGAAAGTGCATCCATACCCCCAAGGTCTCATTGACTAACAAAACAACACAAGGGGCCACGATAATCCCAATAAAAGACGCCCCCCCGATTGTCGAGGTATTGGCTTGCTTTTCTACCAGCAGGGCAATGACCGCTACGGGTGAACTAACACCGGCTTCGCCAAGGATTCCGCTAGTCAATTTCCCAAATGCGGAATAAAACTCTGGTGTCTCCAGACGGTTCTTCAGGTCTTCCAGAATGTCTCCCGCACCCAAAACCTCTATCAAGTCCGAGGCATCATCCCTTAAAATTCTGCCCAGGGCTTTCCTGTATTCAAGATTATATACGCGCAGATAACCTGGGTAACGTCTGCTTCGACGGACACCATGTGTTCTTTCCATGATGTGCTTCATTAGGGCATTGCCCGTGTCCAGACATACGAAGAAGGTAGGGATACCGATAGCCGTTCCAAAGACAATCTGCCTTCTCTCGCTTTCGACAAAAGGATCATCAGGTATATGCTCATGGCCGATTTGTCCAGCGGCTATATATTTGAATGCCAAGAGATATATAAGATTTTGCAGTTCTACAGCATATCGCATGTCCTTGTCAAAACTGTAAAACAGGCTGTAATAGCGGCCCTCAAAACCGGAAAACCCCATGTCGGCATAACTTCTCAGCTTGTCAAAAAGATACAGAGACATCTTAGTATCAAACACGCCCATATCTGAGAGGTCTTTTTTCAGGCGTTCATGGTTACCAAGAGAACCATCCAGAGCAGGACTTTTCTTCGTGCTCATTAATGCAACAAGATAGTCGATCAGCCGGAAGTCCAAAACAAAATCACCTTTAAGATTGAATAGTGCGTGGATCACGTGATCAAGCCATACAGGGCCAAAGGGAGTTATTGGATTGCCGAATATATTCAGATTCGCCTTCTTCTTCCAGCGGCGCCATATCATCCTGAGATGGGTATAATCCAGTTCATGTGGCAGAAACCCCAGGGCTTTTTCAGGATGAAAGTCCGTGAAGTCCAGACGGTAAGGCGCCGCGCTATATGTACCTACAAAGAGGGGCAGAAAGTGTTCAACGATCTTCACGACAAGATCGCCCAGGTATTTTTCATGGGCATTCGTAAAGCCTGAACTTGGATCAGCCAGCAGACAGCTCAGTTTTTGGCTTCCCAGACTGATATGAATCCCATTATTTGCTAAACTGATGTTCGAAAGATTCGGAAGCGTGACCAAATTATTAATCACGATGCCCGCTTCCCTAAGCTTAAGAATGGCGTTCATCTGACTGCGGCTCAGAACCCTATGGCACAAATGCATGTATTCATACTTCGCCTCCCCATGATTCCATCCAGAAAGACAGGGATTCATGAAGAGCTCACGATAAAATGCATCAGAAATGCAATGACTCAATATTTTCTGACAGACTGGGGGATGTGGGGATAAGTAAAGGATCACTTTTTGTCCATTCTCAGAAAGAATGAAACTCTTATCGGCATAAGCGACGAGGAGTTGGCTAAACAGGAAACGGATGGCCATTTCTCTGGCGGGTGCCCTGCCCATGCCTGTTTCAGGCTGTAGATTAACCACTTAGAAGGAATAGGTTTCCGGTGAAGTATTGTCTCATTAAGAAAATGCTGCAACAATGCATAGCCAATTTGGTAGATCAAGGGATGCGTTGCTTTTTCGGAACTAATGACTTGGGCTAATGAAAGTTTAAGAAGATAGCTGACGGGGATGCGGATGAAATCCTCTCCGTTCTTGCAATATATAAATTGATGGAAATCGTTTCTTTGTCCTTTTAAAGGATCGTCTTTATCCGCATAGAGATCCCGCTGGAAAGTGCATTCCGCAAAGGAACTCATGGTTTTCCGGGGAAACCAGACCCAGCTGTTTTCCCATATTTGATCTTGATGGTTGTTAAGATATTTTTCAAGCCCCGTTATAATTTTCTTTTGTGTATCCCCTGCTTTTGCCCTCTTTATGATATTTTCAAAGTAATTGGACTGTTCTATATAGGTGGGCAAGTCAACATTATGCTTCGACCCTGCCACAGCGCTTTGTAGTTCGGATTCACTACCTGCCGTCGTGTCGCAAATCATAAAGGGGAGAGATGCAACCTTTAATCTGGACTGTTTGTATTGGATATCCATCCGCTCCATTATTGATCTTATTGATAAAGCGTTTTTATCTTGCATTGGCTTGGTTCCGGACAGGAATAAACTATGCATTTGCTTGTCCCTACTCAAGTTTACATACCTCAATGAGACATGCCTTAAATAATAAATCTCACGGCCAGTATATCGGGAGGCCGTGAGATTTTGTGCAAAACAGTTGAGTAAAATCAGATTTTAAACTGGAATCCAATCTGGTACATGTCGTAGTTGTTCCCGCCTTGCGAGCTTTGATACTGCCTGTGCTGGTACGCTACAAAGGGCATGAACTCCTTTGTAAGGTCATAGGACAGGCCGCCCGTGTAAGTTGTGAACTCATCACCACCCTTACTCATGTTTGGATCATAATGGGAGCATTTTCCAAAGACACGGAGCTTCTCGACCATAGGCACACGGACGAAACCTTCTAAGAGGTATCCTTGGTGGTTGTTCTCATCAGTCGAATCATACGCACCTTCACCCCAGTAGTACTGGTACATGATGGTAAACATCGGCTGCTGGAAAGACGCCTGAGCCATGTATACCCTCCAATTGGGGAAGGCTTTTTTATCACCAGCGGCAAAATTGGCGTTGCTTTCACCATAGGTTTCCGTGTAGGCCAACTGTAATCCCTGTACAAAAGGTATCGTGGGCAGCGGCCGGACATAAATTAAACCAGATACAACTTTATTGTTATTGTTGTCTGTTGGATAGGCATAGCCACCACCATTGGAAAGCTCGAGAAAATATCCTCCCCATTTTCCGGCAAACTGTTTTGATGCATACTGGAGATAATTTTCATCCATGTATCCGCCGATCGGGCCCTGGATGGAGACTCCCAAATCTGCCGATGCTTGAATGCTATTGTCGTCCAGAAAATTCTTGCCCTGCACCCGATAGGGCCATATGGCACTGTCATAGGTATCGGAAGGAGTTGGGATCAAGCCGAGCTGTGTTGAGGTATCAAAAAGATTAATATAGACATAAGCGTTTTTCATGCGCATTTCCAGACCATTGCCGACATCATTTTTGTCAACTGAAGTAAAAACATCTGCGGTGACATTGACGCCCAGCCAATCATTGATGTCTTTTATTAATGTCATGTAACCTCTGTTGAGTTCAAACTGATTCGTTGCTTTTGATCCTGTCGCATTTTTGTCAGCCCAATCAGCAAAGATGGTTGTGCTGAATCTGAAACCCTTTAAAGCTTGTGGCAGAAGATCGCCCTTGGTGGCGTCTTGTTTGATGTCATCTTTTATTTCTGCTGAAAGCTCTTTCTTGATTTCTTTCTTTTCATCCTGTTTCTTGGTCTGCAATTCTTCCAACGCCTTGTCAGCTTCTTCCTGGGTGATGACGTTTTTCTGCCTCAAGAGATTGATGATATCCGCATCACCGGCCCACAGGCATGCGCCATTCCCCCAGATAAGAAATGCACCTATTGCTGTTAAAATACACACCAACTTTTTCCAATTCATCATTTTCTCCTTTCATGGCTTGTTTATCTTCAATGGATGCCAAAAATGATTTAGAATCGGCAGGCAAAGTAACAGATGATTGTTACAGATTTATTACAGTTTCGTGAAGAATTGGTTAAATTTGAATTGATGATTCAGTCGATTGTAGCCGGGATCGAACTAGGAGGCAGGATATATTGCTGAAATGTGACCTAGATCCCTGTAATCTAAGGCGTGAGAACACATAGGCTTTTTCTTTTTACTCAGACAGAATCATATACCAGTTTGTTCTTTAACGTCTTTGCAGACGTGATAATGGCTGTATTTTTAATCTCAGAATAACTCTTTTTCGCCAGTTTGCGGCTTCTGCCTTAGGTCGTCAAATATCATCAGATCACTGAGTTCTTGAGTTATCACTGCGAGAAAGAGGAAAATATAATGAAACAGTAGTGCCTCGCCCCGGACTGCTCTGAATATTCATTTTTCCCCGGTGAGCTATGATCAGATGCTTGACAATGGAGAGCCCAAGTCCAGTCCCGCCCACATCACGTGAGCGAGTTTTGTCAACCCGATAAAAGCGTTCACCAAGTCTGGGGATTTCATTTTTTGGGATACCGATTCCCGTATCAGTAATGCTAACCACTATAAATTCCGTTTCTTCCTGAGAAGCTTTGATAAAAATCAAACCACCTTCAGACGTGAATTTAACCGCATTATCTAGGACATTTACCAATATTTGCTGCAGCTTGTCTTTATCTGCCATCAGATTCGGCAAATTCAAGGGCAACTCTTTGGTAATCATTATCTTCTTGTCGTCCATTCTATTCTGAACGACTACCAATGCGTTTTCAATGGCATTATTTAGGTCTATTGTTTCCAATTGCAGTTTTGTCTCACCCAATTCAATATTTGAAAGGATCAGCAGGTCGTCAACCAGCCTGTTGAGACGTTGGGCATTTGTGTGGATCGTCTGTAAAAATTTTATGGCTTCCGTACGATTTCCAAGATCTCCCTGCAGGAGCGTTTGAGCAAATCCTATAATCGCAGTTAAAGGTGTTTTAATTTCATGGGTAACATTTGCAATAAAGTCAGCCCGAATTTGTTCAAGTCTTTTCAGGTGCGTCACATCATGGAAAACCATAATCGTTTTCTCCACACCGCTAGAGACGGTTTTTATTGGAGAAATGGTCACCTCCAGAACAATAGGATTTTCGATGCCAAGGATAAATTCCTGTATGACTGTGTGGCCCGTTCGATGATATCGATCCAAGGCGTCATGCAGTTCAACATTTCGGAAAGCCTCCATCACTGTCTTGCCAACGATGTCTCCGTAACGGGAACCCAGCATTTCGTGCATCCCCTTGTTGAGGACTTCAACATGGCCATCGCTGTCCAGAACAATGACTCCCTCTATCATGCTAGCAAAAGCTGATTGCAGTGTCTGACTTTCTTCGTCAGCGGCTTTTATCCTGTTTTGAAGTTCAGAGACCATATCATTGATATTTCTTGCCAACCGTCCAATCTCATCCTGGGACTTAACCATGAGGGTTCCCGAAACATCTCCCTTCTTAATCTTTTCCGTAAACTCTTCCATATCCCAAAGGGGCGAGAGGATGCGTATTGAAAATATAATGGCTGCAAACATCGACAGCATCATGACGAGCAGAATGACCTCGAAGACCGTGCTTTGCAGCTGATTAATGGTATCGGTCACTTCGGAGAGCGGGTGGGCTAATCGGATATATCTTTTAACTGTTCCTTTATCGTAGACCGGTAAAGCCAGATATAGCATATCCGTTTTCAAGGTGCGGCTATAGCGTATGGCTGTGCCCTTGCCTTTCAGACGTGCTTCTTGAATCTCGGGTCGATTTAAATGGTTGTCCATTTTTTTCGCCTGAAAATCGGAATCAAACGTCACCCAGCCAGAGGCGTCAATGAGGGTCAAACGTGCGTGGACCTTTTCGGCTAAAGTAGCCGCATTTTTGTTGATCTCTTCTTCAGGCATGGTAGAGATTATTTGCACCCTGTCAGCCAGATCTTTTTCAACCCATCCGGTTAGCTCATGCTTCATCTGACCCTGAATAATAAGGCCGGAAATAAGCACAGCTAGAATGCCTATGGCCAGGAAGGCAATCAATAATTTATAAAACAGGCCTATTTTCATCCCTGCTCCTCGGGCTCATCAGAAGGCCCAACATGACGAACACTTTTGCCAGTAATCATATATACAACCATGTCGGCAATGCCCTTCGCATGATCCGCTATCCGCTCCAAGCTCTTGGATATCTGCATGATGAGCAATGCCCTGTGGATCGTTCTTGGATCTTCGATCATGAAGGTAAGCAGCTCTCTGAATATCTGCTCATTGAGGTGGTCAATAATCTCATCATTGCTTCTGACTTTGTTGGCAAGGGGCTCATCTTCATTTACCAGGGCATCGAGGCTCTCCCTGATCATAGTTTTTGTAATCTCGGCCATGCGCGGCAGATCGATGTAAGGTTTCAACTGGGGCTCATCATTCAAGACAATCACCTTTTCAGCAATGTTAACTGCCATATCGCCGATCCGCTCAAGATGACCGTTGATCTTGATGGCAGTCGTAATGAAGCGCAGATCGCGTGCGGCCGGCTGACGTAAGGCAAGCAGTCGGATGCATTTCTCTTCATTTTCCACATCCAACTGATCAATCTGATCGTCGTTCTGGATGACCTGTCGGGCCAGGTTAGAGTCTCGCTCGAGGAGCGCCTTTAAACCAAGGGCTATGGACTTTTCCGTCATTCCTCCCAGATAAATAAGGCTTTCCTTGACTTCCTGCAATTCCCGTTCATACTCACGGCTCGTATGCTTAATTTCATCCATGATATCCCCCTCAACCAAAACGGCCTGTGATATAATCTTCCGTATGTTTTACGTCTGGCGTTGTAAAGATTTTTTCAGTTGTATTATACTCGATAAGCCTGCCGAGATAGAAAAATCCGGTCCGGTCGGAAACCCGGGCTGCCTGCTGCATGTTATGGGTTACAATAATAATTGTATATCTCTTTTTCAATTCATCAATCAGTTCTTCAATTTTAGCTGTTGAAATCGGGTCTAAGGCGGAGGTTGGTTCATCCATGAGCAAAACATCCGGCTTCATTGCCAAGGCCCGGGCAATACAGAGTCGCTGCTGCTGTCCGCCTGAGAGCATCATGGCTGATTTACTCAAGATATCCTTTACCTCATCCCACAGCACCGCCTGACGCAGGCTTTCCTCTACGAGACGGTTCAGGTCTTTGCCGCTTGTTATGCCATTGAGCTTTGGTGCATAGACAATGTTGTTATAAATCGACTTGGGAAAAGGATTTGGCTTCTGGAAAACCATGCCAATCCTGCGACGGATATCTACAGGATCCACATTTACTCCGTATATGTTCTTCCCTTCAAATAATATTTCTCCCTCAACACGTGTTCCATTGATGAGATCGTTCATCCGGTTTAGCAGGCGAAGCAGGGTCGATTTGCCACAACCGGATGGACCAATGAGGGCCGTTACGTGGTTTCTCTCGAAACCCATCGTAACATCTACAAGTGCCTTGAAGGTGCCGTAATAAAAATTCACTTTGTTAGCCTGAATAATGGAATTGCCTTCCATAATTACCACCTTTTTTTCCTTCTCATATTGCTCCTGACTATGATTGCTACGAGATCGATGCCCAGAACAAGTGTAACAAGAACGAAGACTGCGCCGAATTGAATCGGTCTGGTTTGATCAATATGAGTCCCCGCCGTAGCTAGTACATAAATGTGATAGGGGAGCGCCATGACTTCATCAAATATGGAATGGGGCAGCCTAGTAGTAAAAAAGGCTGCTGCAGTGAACATAATGGGTGCCGTTTCTCCAGCCGCCCTACCGATCCCGAGAATGGAACCTGTCAGGATACCAGGCAGCGCATTGGGAAGAACGGTGCGGTAAATGGTCTGCCATTTTGATATTCCCAAGGCCAGGGATGCTTCACGAAAGGTTTGCGGCACAGCTTTCAGGGCTTCTTCAGAAGCCCCAATAATGGTGGGTAAAATGAGCACGGCCAGGGTCAACGAGCCCGAAAGAATGGAAGAACCAAATTTGAGAAAAACAACGAAGAAACCAAGGCCGAACAAACCAAATACGACGGAAGGAACACCGGCAAGGCAGTTGATGCCAATCCTCACAATGCGAATGAAGCCGCCTTGTTTGGCATATTCCGTTAGATAAATAGCTGATGAAACACCAAGAGGGAGGGCAATGAAAATCGCGCCTACAGTCAGATATAACGTCCCCAAAATGGCCGGCATTATACCGCCTTTGGTCATAGAATCCGTTGGAAAGGCAGTTAAAAATTGCCAATTAATGACTCCTATCCCATTGTAGACAATGTAGCCGAGAAAACCGCCCAGGACTAAGACAAGTATGAGAGCTGACAGGCGTACAATACCAAAGAACATTTCCTGCTTGATATAACGCCATTGAAGTGAGGAGAGATCCATTACTGCCTTCATAAGGTTGCCGATCCCACTTCCCTGAATTTCTGGGAGACATAGTCAGCCACCAGATTAAAGGCCAGCGTCAAGAAGAACAAAACGATCCCCGTGGCAAACAGTGCCTGGTAATGCAGGCTGCCGAAGGGGGCCTCCCCCATCTCGGCGGCAATACTGGCAGGCATTGGCCGAACGGGGTCGAACAGGCTTCCAGGGATAGCAGCCGCTCCACCTGCCACCATCAAGACAACCATCGTTTCTCCAACGGCCCGGGCCATACCGAGAATTATGGCCGTGGATATCCCAGATAGTGCCGCTGGGATGGCTACTTTGATAATGGTTTCAAACCTCGTAGCTCCCAAAGCATAGGAGGCCTCTTTAAATTCATTCGGAACCGCATATAAAGCATCCTCCGATATGGTAGATATGGTAGGTACTGCCATAATGGCCAGCACAATGGATGCATTTACAATGTTGAGCCCCGTCGGCAGGTCAAAGGTGTTCTGAAGCCATGGCGCCAGAAAAACCATCCCAAAAAACCCAAGAACCACAGAGGGAAGACCGGCTAACAGTTCTATAATCGACTTCAGAACCTCCTTTATTTTTAAAGGCGCAATCTCTGCAATGTATATGGCCGTGAGCACTCCTAGCGGTACAGCGATAAGGCAGGAAATAACCGTAACATAGATGGAACCGACAATCAGTGGCCAGATTCCGAAAGAGGGCGGATCATACGTTGGATACCACTCTTTACCAAATATGAAGCCAATGATTCCAATCTTCTTGAATATTGGCAGTCCTTCTCTGAAAAGAAACACCACGATCAGGGTAAGCACCAAAACGGATGTAAAGGCAATGAACGCAAAGAATAGTTTTATAAGAACTTCTTTAATTGTCCTTTTCAAAGGATGGGCCCCTCATTTTGCCTTCATCAAAATATAACCGCCCCGGGACCGTCCATCCCTCGTGGAGGGTAGGAAAGGATGGACGGTCTTCAGGGCTCCCTTCAAACAGGAGAAACGTGATATTTATTTTTCCTTCGATTTTTTCGCTGGCTTATGTGCCTTCTCGGCAACGAGTGGTACAAAGCCTTCTTTCGCAACTAACTTCTGTCCTTCTGGACTCAGTACGAAATTGATATACCCAGCAACGTCCCCTGCGGCCTGGCCATTGGTGTACATATATAGAGCCCGAGAAACAGGATATTGCTTGCTGAGTGCAGTTTCCGCCGTTGCTTTGACGCCGTTAACCATCAGGCTTTTTACTGATCTGTTCTGGTAACCGAGACCGATGTAGCCAATAGCTAGCTTATTCTTAGATACCGCCTGTACAACAGCCCCATTGGAAGCCTGCAGTAAAGCTTTTGGGGTGACCTTTGCACCGCTCAATACAAGATGCCCCCATGATTCAAACGTTCCTGAGCTGCTGTCACGGGAAATGATAATAATAGACTTGTCATCCCCACCGACTTCCTTCCAATTGGTAATTTTACCCTGATATATCTGGCTCAGCTGATCAATCGTCAGATTTTTAACCTTGTTAGTAGGGTGCACGATGGGAACAATGGCGTCCATTGCCACCTTAATTTCAACGGGGTTTACACCTTTAGTTTCTGCCAATTTTTTCTCATCAGGCTTAATTTCGCGTGAAGATGTGGCAATATCTGTAGATTGATCAATGAGTGCCTTGATACCTTCCCCAGATCCCCCCCCCGATAATGAAATATTTACACCAGGGTGAGCCTTCAAGTAAGCTTCCAATGTAACCTGAGCGATTGGAAGCACCGTTGTCGAACCCTTGATCAGGACGTTTCCCGCCGCTAGTGCATATCCCGTTCCGAATAATACTAGGCAAAGTACTGTAAGCGTAATGATTTTCAAAATCTTCATCTCATACCTCCTCGATTGTTTATGCACCTCTATCAACTAGCACAACTATATAGAGTAATTGTTACAATTTTATTACAGGATTGTTAAATTTATATGAATATTTAAAAAACGACCAATATCTTTAAGTTACATCATAGATCACTAATTGCTATTATATTCATTTTAGTTATTAGTAGTAGCGATATTTTGGTCGTCATGATTATAGACAAATTTACGTTTGTTTGATAAACAAGTACTAAATCAGCAAAATGTGTAAATTGATAGAAATCAATATATCTTTTCAATCTGTTTCTATTCGCCATCAGTGCAACATAATGAATTCCGTTTTACATTAGAAAGGAGGAAGATTATGGAGATTTTTATCATATTCGGTAAATATGCGCCAGAAGCATTGAAAGAGATGAGCAAAAAGCGTACAGAAAATGTTGAAAAAGCGATTAAAAAATTGGGGGGCGAGGTAATATCAATGTATGCATTGCTAGGCGAAACGGATCTTGTTTTTATAGTGAATTTCCCTGGAGTAAAAGAGGCCATGAAGGCTTCCGTAGTTTTAAATAAAATGACAGGGATATCTTTTACGACCGCGCCAGCGATGACAGTAAAGAAATTTGACCAATTAATTTCCGATATTTAATGGCAGATCACATTGAACAGTGAAAGGCAGAGCCGAAAGAGCTCTGCCTTTCTTATGTGGCCGTCTGTCAAGTGAAAAATAAATTATGGTCTTTTTTACTGGATGCTTCTTTCCTCTGAGTTCCTCCAATCCTTCTTCTTATTCGCGCCATGTTATGCGCCAAGTACCGATCCGGTACGTGAGGAGAAGCTCGCCATTTTGTTGCCGCCACCCATGTGGCCAAAGGCAGACCGCGACGCTATCCAGTCATACGACAGCAGGCCGATAGACCCGGCGCTCTACATAGAGGCTCCAGAGGATGACGGCCAGTTTCCGGGTCACGGCGGTAATGGCCTTCTGGGCAATCCCCATTCGTTCTAAAAAGCGATGATAGAGATCCCGGGCGTAATGATCATGTTGCCGCCACATCCAGGCTGCTTCGATCAACAAACTCCGTAGTCGATTCTGTCCTACCTTTCGTAGCCTGCCAGAAGGGGTTTGCTCCCCACTGTGTCTCACCATCGGAGCGAGCCCTAAATAACTGGTAACTTCTTCCGCCCGATGGAACCGCCCTGGATCAAAGAGCTCCAGCATAAAGGTCGTTGCCACCACTTCACCCACGCCGGGAACACTCTGCAGACACGCCAAGATCTTCTCATGTTGCCGGGCTATCTGGTGTACCTGCTCTTCCACCTTGCTCAGTTCCTCCTGATAAAACCTCAGCGCTCGCAAGTGGCTCTCCAGCGTCAAACGGGCATGCGCATCCATGGGGAGTGCCAGCAACGCTTCCGCAGCACCCCGTCGCCACCGTTCGGTCTGCTTCGGCTCCGGCAAACCCAAAAATAACAGAAACCCCTTGATGCGTTGCTTGCATCGTCGCAGCGAGTCTACAAGGTCATGGCGACGCCGCTGAAGACTCCGTTGCGCCTCTTGTTGGGGAGTGGGAACGGCAATCGAGCCGGTCTGTCTTCGCCCCAGAGGTCACGGCACGTGGAATCCGGCTGGGGGCTGCCATCAGGGTCTCTATACCCGCTGCATGCAACACCCTGGTCAGACCAAATCCGGTAGGGCCCGCCTCGTAGGCAACGAACGCCACAGCAATCGATAGCCAATGGATTTGCTCCACGAACCCCCACGTGGAAGGAGGAACTGACCGAATTTTTTTGTTTGTAGTGATAATTTAAAATAGTATATAAATATTGCTTTACTGACCTTCATTTGCTTATTTTTTTAAGAGAAGGAACGGTGATACTCTGTGAAAACAATTGGTGTTGGATTGGCAACCTATAACGGTGAATATTTTATCAAAGAACAAGTTGACAGCATATTGGATCAAACCTTAAACCCTGATGAAATCGTAATTGTGGATGATTGTTCCTCTGACTGCACCTATGAGATTCTAAAAAGTTATAGCTCAAAATATGATTTCATTAAGCTTTATAAGAACAAAGAAAATTTAGGTTTTGCCAGAAATTTCCAAAAGGTTTTATCGCTTTGTGAATCTGATTATGTAGCTTTAAGCGACCAAGATGATAAATGGTTGCCGAATAAATTAGAAGCTTGCATGCAGACTTTACAAAAAGGCAATTCAACAACAAACAAAATTTGTTACCATGACGCCATCCTTATGTATGAGGATGGCAGATATTTAAAAAATACAACGTTTCACAATCTGAGTCATTATAAATATCCCTTATCTCAAGAGGATGCTTTGCAGTACTTATTAAGATTCACAGTGCCGGTACTTGGTTTTATGATGTTTTTTGATAGCTATTTAGTTAAAAAATACATTAACTTTTTCCCCATAGGAAAATGGGCCACCCACGATTGGTTTTTGTGTATCTTATATTATTCTTTTTTCTCTCCTGTTTTTATAGAGGAACCACTTGCATGCTATCGCCTCCATAGTCGGCAGGCGAGCGGAGCTATTGACTATTTACTGGAAAACACAAAGTATGACATCAAAAAAAAACCGACCAGACAAAGGATAGCAGCTGAATGGAAAAGATTTATTGACCGCGCTAATATTAAAAAACGGAAAAAGATTGAACAGACAGAACGAAGTGCAGAACGTATTTTAGCTTTGGAGAGCTTGTCGCAAATTGTTAAAGATATGGACGAAGATTATGTCGATGTTAGCAAAAAACAAAAACTTTTAGACTCACTGAAAATAACAATTGACGAGCTTAGTTGTTAAACTAAGCAAAAGGATGAGGGTTAGGTCCTGAAATAAAAAAAGTAAAATGTTTCAAAAATTTCAAAAACTTTTAAATGTTATAATTTAAATACCTGAAAGCTATACTGAGATTGGAATAGCAGAAGGATGCTCTCTGTCTTTAGCAAACCGGCAAACCAGTATTGTCGGCATAGATCCTAATCCCCGTATCGACCAATCTATAAAGCCTCTCGCAAAAATATACCAAAGTACGAGTGACAATTTTTTCAATTCATATAACCTCCTTGATGAGTTAGGTACATCAAGACTAGCCTTGGTCTTCATAGACGGTCTGCATTATTTTGAACAGACTCTAAAAGACTTCATGAACATTGAATGCTATGCGGATAAAAGAATCGTTGTACTCATTCATGATTGCTTACCGATCACACGAGATTCGGCTGCACGCGAGCGTTGTACGTCTTGCTGGTGCGGAGACGTATGGAAAATCATCCCATGTCTAGTGAAATATAGACCGGAGTTAACCATCGAAGTTATACCAACGCGTCCTAGTGGCCTTGCTGTTATCACGGGCTTGAATCAAAATTCCAAATTGCTTCCAGAAAAATTCGACCAAATTGTTGAGGAGTTCAGGAATTATGAATTGGGGTATAATATCTTGGATGTTAGCCTCTGCCGACCAAAAGAAGATGGAATCTTTAATAAAATTCAAAAAGCCTCCCATGGTGATTTAGTTGAATTATTGTGTCAATATTATGAAAATTATACCACTGGTGGACATCAATCATTGACACGTGTTGATCTCGAAAAAACGCTGAGGTAAAAAATGATTAAAGCAGGTAAAAAGACAAAAGCAAAATATTGGGGAACTTTTACGGTAAAAAGTTGTCCAACTGGATAATCCGGTTCTGGACTGACCCCCATGAGCTGCACAAGTCAGGGCAGTGCAATCAGAGTATGCTGACAGGGGCTTTGGGTTAACATTACCATTTCTTCAAACTCACAAGGAGGC
>Ga0326727_10009724_pt1 | contig 23419 bp, 16 predicted proteins | sample MB2enrmetagenome_FD_207643 | JGI IMG/M metagenome (GOLD analysis project Ga0326727, IMG submission 207643) | Lab enriched peat soil microbial communities from McLean, Ithaca, NY, United States - MB29MY | ecosystem: Environmental > Terrestrial > Soil > Wetlands > Peat | place: USA: New York... | reverse complement strand
CAGTCCGTGGTGGAATCGGTCTCATCCGCAGTGGGGAGTAAAGCCGCGATTGAAGTCGCTGCTTGCGAGATGGACGGTTCGCGAGATGCGCGGGAGTCGGCATACTCTCCGCAAACCTGGACTGGAGCCCCGACCTCGCGCCATAGGCGCAAAAGAGTTAAAAACAGCGCCGCCTGATAGCCCTGCAAGCCCCTCGGCGTCCCATGACCCAACACCGTGCGCATGATCAGCCCCAAGTTGAACGCCGCCGCGTGCACCAGCAGACGTTTGAGAATATTCGGATGACGCCGCAGATGGACGCGTCGCATCCCGCCCGTTTCATAGCAGTGCGCAAAGCTCCGTTCCACCTTCTCGCCCCGCTGCCGCAATAACCTCTTCCCTCGTTCGCCCCGAATCCGTCGCCGGTTGGCGTACACCGCTGCTTGTTCTTCCTTCTTTCCCTCCCAGCACCGCCCCCCTCGGTCGGGCTCCGAACAATAGCTGCGCACCTGCCAGTTTGCCAACTCTACCAGCATTTCGTTGCTGTGATAACCCTTGTCCAGGACGACTTCCTTCGGCCCTTCGGGATTCACGGCCTCGCCCTTCTCCCCGCCCGCTACCGTCGCGATCTGCTCGCCGGCTTCGCACACCGTCTCGCGCCCCGTCGCCGTGTCGCCCGCGTCGGCGGGCTGCACCGTGACCGCCACCACCGCGCCACTGCTGAAATCTACCGCGTGCTCCACCTTGTGCGCCAAGTGCGTCCGCCCGTCCTTCATCTTGGCGATGCGGGCATCCGGATCGTGCGGGTGCTCCCACTCCTCATTCGATCCCTTGTGAGCTCGCTTCCGATCCAGCCGCGCCAACTGCTCGCGCGTCGGAGTCTTGATCCCTGACTCCTGCGCCAACCGCTGCAGAAACTCCTGGTAGCCTTCTCCCGTGTCCCGCCGCACGATCGTCCGCAGCGCGGCATTTGCTTCCAGCGTGGTCGCGTCCACTCCCAGCGTCTGCCCCTTCAGCAATCCTTTCTCCGCCAGTACCCCCAGCACCCAGGTGAACACTTCCCGGTGTGTTTCCACGTCGATCAACCGCCGCGTCCGCGAGATCGTGGAATGATCCGGCGGCGCCTCATCCAGCCCTACCCGCAGAAACCGCCGCAGCGCCAGCGAGTCATTCGCCCGCCAGGCAATCCCGCGCTCCGCATCGATCCCTTCGAAATAGCCGATCAGCAGCAGCCGGAAGTACATTCCCGGCGGCAGGCTCGGGCGCCCCCGCTTTTCCGCATAGAACCGCCGGCACCGCCCCTCCACAAACTCGTCGAAGCGGCTCTCTTCCAGCAGTTGGTTCAAGCGCTGATAGAAAGGATGACTCGCACCCTTCGTCAGCGAAGTCTGCGGAATCCACATCTCTTCTTGCTGCTCTTGATCCTTCCGTGTTCCCATCGTCATGTTAGCATTATAGAATAAGCCCACCATATTGCAATATCTAATAAACGATTACCGTACTTGTGCTGGCAGCGAAACCCCTACCGCAGGATCCGCGTGGGGCTGACTTTCACCACGGGCTGTTAGGACATGTCCCACTTTCGGGTTGACCCGGCAATCTTTAGGTAAGTAGAATTCAACTGGGGCTTCCCGTTCGCGCGGGGAGCGCACGAAGGTCCACAATCTTCCGGGTCTGGGGAGGAATGGGTTTTGACAAAGCGATGGCTGGCCTGTCTTTTTAGCGCGGTGCTTCTGCTGAATGGCTGCGCGACGACAGAAAAGCAGACAGCGGTGGTGCAGACGCCCCCTCCGCCTCCACCTGCCCAGCCCCTGCCCCCCAAGCCCGCCCCGGCGCCCCCTCCCCCCGTGGTGGCTCCCCCTCCTGACCCCACAGATCTTCTGATCAAGCGAGTGGAAGCGCTCTACCAGGCCGGCATGAGCGATTACCGGGCCGGGAACCTGGAAAAAGCGAAGCAGGAATTTGACGAGTCGCTGGCCACCCTGCTGGAATCGGGCATGGACATCCAGGGCGATGAGCGGCTGAGTTCCGAGTTCGACCGCGTGGTGGAAGATGTTTATTCGGCCGAGGCTGCGGCGCTGGGGCGAGGCGATGCTCTGAGCCTGCATAATTACGAGCCCACCCCCCTCGAATCCTTTTCCGGACTGACCTTCCCCGTCGATCCCCGCACCAAGCAGCGTGTGCAGCAGGAATTGCAATCCATCCATTCGGATCTGCCGCTGGTTTCCAACGATTCGGTGGATGGGGTCATTGCTTACTTGCAGAACCACAACCGCGGTTATATTGAACGCGTCCTGCGAGGGGTGGGAACCTACGGGGAAATCATCGGCGAGGCTTTGCGCAAACAGGGTGTGCCCCAGGACCTCATTTATCTCGCGGCGGGGGAAAGCGCCTTCAATCCCTTTGCGGTTTCCAAAGCTCGATGCGTGGGAATTTGGCAGTTCTCGCTGGGCACGGGCAGCCTTTATGGTTTGAAAAAGGACAGTTGGGTGGATGATCGCCAGGATCCCGTTAAATCCTCCGCTGCCGCCGCCCACCACTTGAAGGATCTTTACACAACTTTTGGCGACTGGTTCCTGGCGATGGCTGCTTATGATAGCGGCCCCCTGACCGTGCAGCGCGCCATCGAGAGGACCGGATATGCCGACTATTGGGAACTGCGGAAGCTCCACGCCTTGCCCGCGGAAACCGAAAATTATGTTCCCGTCTTTCTGGCCACAGCCCTGATTGCCAAGGACCCCAAGGCTTACGGGTTTGACACGCCACCCGATCCACCCCTGGCTATTGATGCGGTCGAGATCGACACGCCCACGGATTTGCGCCTGATTGCCCAGCTCATTGACCACCCGGTCGAGGAGCTGGTGAAGCTCAATCCCAGCTTACAGCGCTGGACGACCCCCGGCAACGACCCCAATTTCGTTTTGTATTTGCCTGCCGGGACCCGGGACGTGTATGAGAAGAGCATGGCCTCCATTCCGCCCGATAAGCGGATCTGGTGGCGCGCCCACAAGGTGCAGGAAGGCGAAACGCTGGCCGGCATTGCCAAGCAGTTGCGCGTTTCACCCGCTGCCCTTGCCGAAGCCAACCAACTTACCCCCGGCTCTTCGCTTGAGCAGGGCGCGCACCTGGTGGTTCCGCTGGCGGCAGGGAACGGTTCTTCCCTGGTGCGGGTGCGGGAATCGGTTCCCCATCGGCTTACCACCTACCGCGTGCGCCCGGGAGACACTGTGGATCTTATCGCTGATCGCTTTAACGTGACGGCATACCAGATTCGCCGCTGGAACGGCCTGAAGTCTTCGAAGCTGACTCCAGGTAGAACTTTGCACATTTACGTGGAGGGACGAGCCACCGCCGCGCGGACCTCCCACGCACGGCCCGCCACCGGCTCCCGGCGCCCGTCCACGCGCAGCACGGCCTTCGCGCCAAAGAAGCCGGCGGCAAAACCCAACCACACCGCTCCCGCAGTGGCGCTCAAAGCTCAATAGGCCCGGCGCGGACTTTCCCATCCACTCCTGAACATATTCGCGCGGGCAATTTTCGACCCGATCGATGCCGGATTTCCGCGCATCAGGAATTAAATCCGGCCGCCGTAACATTTTTCTTGACAAAAAGTTTAAAGCCCACTACATATAGTGGTAATGTAGTGCTTGACCACAAATTCTGGTTGTGCACACAGACCCCAAGACTTCAGCAAAGGAGGGGAAAAATGGCCGTAAAGAAAGCAAAGAAAAAGAAGAGGTAATGATTTAGTTCTGAGTTTCCTCCTTTCCCCAGGCCCGCTCCCCCAAGCGGGCCTTTTTGTTGTGTGCGATCAGGAAAGCCTGGTGCGGAGGGCGGGAATCGAACCCGCACAGTCCTTGCGGACCGAGGGATTTTAAGTCCCTTGCGTCTGCCAGTTCCGCCACCCCCGCATGCTGAAAAGAGAGTGTAACACGAAGTCCGCCGACAGTCTCATGCCCGCGGAGATGGGTTGGGGATGCCTTCTGCCAAGGCGGGCGCTAACGTTTAGCGGCCTCCGGCAGGGCGAAGCAGTAAAGATTGGAGTCATGGTCCACGGCGTAAACCTGGCCCTCAGCCACTGCCAGCCCGCTAAAGTGAACCCACGTGGCCATCGCTTCGCCGCTCCGGTAGAGGAGTTTCCCGGTCCTGGCGTCGAGAGCGTACAACTCGGCTTGATGCGTGTTGGCAGTGCGCTCCTCATTGGTCAGAAGTTTTTGGCCGGAGTAGATGACCGTGGCGCGGTCGCCGGATACTTGGAGGGGATTTTCCCCGGTGGAGAGCGCAAAGAGGACGCCGTTGGCCACCACGGGGGGATCGGGAACATCAAAGTCGCGAGATATCCACGCCGGTTGGAGCGTGGGCGCTTGAGAAGTGCCGCCCGGTGAAACCTTGAAGGCCAGAATGCTGCCATGCGGCGTGGGACCGTTGAGGGTGAACGTCCGGGGCGCATGGATTGAGACGGGGCCGTAAATGCTGACGTAAAGCCACATCACGCCCGTTTCGTCGCGGCAGACGGCCGGCGCTCCCCAGATACCTTTGGCTTGGAACTCCTCAGGATCATTGGCCAGCTTGACGGTGTAAAGCGGCGTGTGATGATCCTTGCTGCCCAGCGCGTCAGCGTCCAGCAGATAGAGAACGCCTTCCTTGCCGCCCCCCGCCAGCAGATTGTGGTTCCCGGAAGCAAACCAGACCGGGCTGGCCGCCCCAATATCCAAATCGTATTGCGAAACGTGCTGATAGTTCTCAGGAGCGTAATAATCAAGGATCTGAAGATCGTGAAGGGATGCCGCCACGAAAGCGCTGCCGTAATCGCCCGCGGCGGGGTCGAAGGGCCCATCGCCGGTCTCGGCGTAGATCCGATCATTCAGCCCGATCACGGCCCCGCCCCGGCCCCAGATGCCCGCGCCACGCCTGGCTTCCAGCAGAAGGTCTCGCACCACCGACCGCCGGGGGTCGTGAACGTCAATGGCATAAAATCCGGATTGGGCCCCCCCACACCCTTGCGAGGTCACGGTATAGATCGTCGAGCCGTGAAGATTCAAGCTCCAATCCTTGGAGAATGCGGGAACGAATTGCACGGGGCCGAACTTCACGTCGCCGCTGCCAAGATCCAATCCCCACAGTTTGCCGTCCGTGGCGATGACGTAGATGGTTCCGCTGCGCTTGTCAATCACGGGGGTGGCGTTGACATTGTTGGGGCACAGCCACATGGTCGCGTCTTTGGGGAGAACGCGAGTTTCGAGATCGCGGCTCCAGATGACACTGCCCGTGGCGGCATCGACTGCAAACAGGTGATCGGAGCTGCCGGCAACGTAAACCACCGTTTTATTTCCCTGCGCAGTGTTGACTTGGCCGGCCACCACCGGCGCCGTTAAGGCCGTAAGGGCAAGCGGCTGGTTCTTGAGCGCGGCCTTCCATTTCAGGGTCAGATTCGACACGTTCTGCGGAGTCAAGGTGTCTTCCTCCATGGCCCACCCCGTGCGCTGCGGATCGTGGCCAAAGGTGGGCCAGTCAGCAGCCGGAGTGGCCTGCGCGAGGCACAAAAAACAGAGAAACGACAGGGGGATCATGCAATCTTTGCCAACACGATGGACAATCCGCATTTTGGGGTATCACCTTCCAGGTTGGAATTCGGCCGCATCAGCGATCACCCTCCCCTTTCCGCCAGGGTGCGATTCGCAAGTGCGGTCCAAGCGGGGGTGAAGGTGCGTAGAGCTTTCGCTCAGCATCCTGGGAAGACCTCGAACCTGTTGGCCGGAAGGCCGGCGCTGCACTTTCAATTTCCCGGCGGAACGGAAGAGGTGGCGGGCTTGGCGGAAGGGAATTTTTTCAAGAGGATGTCCTTGAACTGCACCTTCATCGGCGGCCCATGGTGCAACTGCAACCCGATCCAGCCCGTGGCCTGAAAGTACTTCTGGTCATTGTCAATCACCTCGGACATCAGGTGTCCATTGATGATCGCCTTCATATCATTGCCGCGTGCAATGACCCGGTACTCATTCCAGCCATCCAGCTTCACATACCCGAATAATTTCGCCGGATCGGCAAATTCCCGGGTGTCGCGGGTGCCCGCCGCATTGATAACAGTTCTTTCCCCTCGATGCGCGAGTATTTTCCGCACCGTGCCTTCCTCATACAAAAGTCCCATCCACTTGGGGTCGCGCACCAGGTCCGCCTGATAGCCCCGCGCATGGGTTTGATTCGCGTCGTAAGTGGAACGGAACTGGAGGCCCGAATTGGCGTCGACCGTGCCCTGGATGCGGAATTTGAGTTTCAGCTCGAAGTCGCCGACCTCGCCGCCCTGCCAGATGATCCACCGTGAATAAGGATTGGGATGCGCGGTGCTCACCGTGCCCGTGAGCGCCCCATCTTCGACCGACCAATAACTCATGTCGGCGGTTGACCACCCCTGCAAAGTCTTGCCGTCAAATATCGAGACAAACCCTGAACCTCCTGCCGCGCATGCGTTAATTGCGCCGAGGAGGAACAAGGCAAGGCCCATGAATTTGCGCATTCGCAAACTATCTCCCCGCCACGGATTTCCACTCGGGAGCCCGAACGAGATAGTATACTCCCCGCCCAATCGTTCGCAACGGCAATTTGCTCTCCCCCCACGCCCTGCGCCGCCCGGCAACCCGGCCGGCAGAGTTGCGATGGGATTATTTCACCTGGGGGGTTCGCGCCGGGAGTGTGGCGATGAAATCAGCCATCCGGCGGCGGAATACTATCCGGTGCTCATCCACGTTTTCATTCTTGGAAGGAAACTCCTGAAGAGTGGCAGCGGGGATTGCCGCGGCCAGGCGCGTGGCATATTCGAAGGGATGAAAAGGGTCGTTGTGGCTGGCAAGAAGCAGGGTGGGAGCGTCGATGTCCCTTAACTCCGCGAAGTGTTGAAATGGCACGGAGGCGGGAATTGCTCCATAAAGAAGGGCAAGGTGGGTGTTCGCCGGGTCTTGCAAAGCGCGCATCAGGGATTGGGCGCTTTCCGGATGGGAGGCCTGGAGCTCAATGAAAGCGGCGGACTGCGCCAGGCGCTCCTGCGCGGCCTCGCGGCCAAAATCTCCGATCAGCCTGCCCACCGTCCCCTGCATCGCCAGATTGGGCGGGAAGGGATCATTCAGCCAGGCGGGCCGGCTCAGGATCAGCGCGCGAACTCGCGGCCGGTGCCGTCTCCAGAAGGCGAGGGATATGCCCGCGCCCATGGATTCACCGCCAATCACCGCGGAATTGATGCGCAAGCGATCCAGAACCGCCGCCATGTCATCCGCCATGCAGGCGAATGTCAGTTTGCCGGGATCACCCGTGCCCGAGGTGCGGCCGTGCCCTCGATTGTCGTAAACAATGACTCTCACTCCCTCCAGCGGACCAATGAGTTCCCGCATTTGGGTAAGATTCCCCCCCAACCCGTGGCTGAAGATCATCGGAATGCCGCTGCCGTATTCCTCGAAACTGAAACTCAAATGGTCGCGTTCGAAGGAATTCACAGGAATGCCTGGTTGGTGAATCCATGCCGGTTTTTGAGTCATGCCCTTGCTGTTAAATAATTCCATGAGGCTTTTCACCATATTTTGCAACGCCAGCCGCGCTTTAGTCAACACGTCATCTTTCAGGCCGGAGCCCACGACCTCATAGGGATTGTATTCCTGGCCGATTTCAGCGAGGGCGGCGCGCAAGGCTTCGAAATAGGTCCTTTTGAGGATGCTCCCCACGTTAATCTTGCGGATACCCAACCGAACGGCCTCTTGCAGGTCCTGCCGGCGGACCGAGGTTGCTCCATGCAACACTAAGGGAACGGCGACTTTTTCCCTTATTTCCGCGAGCCGGGCGAGATTAAGCGGAACTTCTTCCCGGCCGTGCACGTGAGCCTGTCCAATGTTCACAGCCAGGGCATCGATTCCCGTTTCCTCAACGAAAACCCGCGCCAGTTCGGGATCGGTGAGCGGCAGGTGTTCGGGAACGCGCGCGAGCCCCCCCGAAACGCCCGGCAGGGCGGTCATTTCAGCCTCCACCGCAACCCCGTGGCTATGGGCATAGGTCACCACTTGACGGACTCGTTCGCGCAACTGGGCGTGCTCCTCGCTATACATAACGATACCGAATTTCAGATCGATTGCCTCCAGAACATGTTCAAGGTGGGGAGATTCGTTGAACAGCAGGCAGGCGGGGACGGAAACCTCCTGGCACATCTTGTTCCCGAGCGCGGCATAAACGCTGAGGCGTTCGCGGGTCAGGCGCTGGGGGTGGTGCAGATAGATTCCGCTGAACCCCAGGAGCACGGGTGAGCGCACGGCCTCCGCCGCGTCAGCCACCGCCTGGAGAGACTCCAGGTTCCAACTCTCAAAGTAACCAACCGCGTACTGGCCCTTCTCCGCCTCGCGCATCAGGTCGTAAAAGCTCGTCAGGGCCATTCGCCTCCCTCACAGCGACGTGCTGTCAGGACTTCTTCCCCTCGAAGCGCAACTGCTTGAACGCGGCAGCGCGTTCCTGAAGGGGAATCTCGATCGCCATGCGCTCGATGCTGGAGCCCACTTGGACGCCCTGGGCTTCGGTGTGTTCGATCAGGTACTGGGCGTCCTGCGGATTGACCAGGCTGGCGCCATGGGCAAGCAGTATGACATCCGGCCTCATGCGTCTGGCGATGGCAAAGTGAGCCCGCGTGCGCGCCGCCATTTCCTCGAGCGCCACCGCGCCGGAGTAGCCCGTCGAACCCCCGCCCGTAATCCCGGCATGGAAGATATAGATGTCGGGAGAAGCGTCACGCATCAGCCGCTCCGTGTCCGGCTCGTTGAAGGCATACCCGATGGTGACCATGTCAAGCTGGCGCGCCGCGTTGAGCATGTCGATTTCCATCTGGTAACCCAGGCCTGTCGCCTCGAGCGTCCGCCGGAACTCCCCCTCAAACCATGCGACGGTGGGGAAATTGTGGACTCCGGAAAATCCAATATGCCGGCATTCCTCGAGGAATAGCTTCATATCGCGGAGAACGTCCACGCCGTTAAGGCCGGCGACCACGGGAACTGCGCGCGCCTGGGGCAACACTTCCCGGCGGCCCATTTCCAATACCAGGCCATTGGCATCCGCCATGGGAAGCATGCCGGCAAGCGATCCGTACCCTTGCATGCGGAGATATCCCGTGTTGTACACGCCCAGAATATCCGCCCCGCCGCGTTCGATGAACTTGGCCGCCAGGCCATTGCCCGCGCTGGCCATGACGAGAGGCTTGCCGGCGTGAATTTCCACCTGCAAGCGGCGCAGGAAATCATTGCGTGAATAGCGGATGGCCATGGATTACACCTCTGCGGGTTTCCGGTCCGCGATCAAGGCGAGCAGTGTGCGGGCCGCTTCCGACGCGAAATCCGGGTCTTCGATATGCGTGGGCCGCTCCACGATGCGGACGCATGCCGGGGCGCTCGCCCGCAACGCCCGGACGAATGCCGCGTCGGCCTCCGGATCATAAAATCCCCGGCCTTGCACCGCGTAACTATCATACCCCGCCGTGGGGATCATAAAGACTGCGTCCCGGGTGGTGGATTGCAAGCGGCGCCCCACTTCGGCGCCCACCTCGGCCATCTCCGCCGGATTGAGCCGCACGTCGGTAATCTGCGGACTATGGCGAATCAACGTGCGCCCGCGGTACCGGGCCGGGACCGTTTCGGGCTCGTTGAAGACCAGAACCTCGATGGCCCCCGGCGCGATGACCTGGGGAATACCCAGTTTCCCGGCGGTGGTCAGCCGCTCCGCACCTCCGGCCAGGAGCGCGTGGAACATTTCGTTGGAAACCTCAATGGTGGAGTAATCAAGCACTGCCCCCACAATGCCCTCTTTCATCATCTGCTCCATGGCCCGCCCGCCGGGGCCGATGGCATGGAAAACAATGGTTTCGTAGCCGGCCGCTTCGAGCACCCGCTGCGCCGCCATGGCTCCCTGGGTGGTAATGCCCACCGTGGTAATAGCAATCAGGGGTTTATCGCCCCTCTCCAGGGTGACCCCGACATCCGCCATGCCGCACACCGCCCCCGCGGCGTTGGCCAGAATCTTCCGCGTCACCGGATTGAGCCCCATGATGTCGGTGACGGAGAACATCATGGTGATGTCCTTGATATCCACCCAGGGGGCCACGTTTCCCGACGCCATCGTGGATACCATGACCTTCGGGAACCCGTAAGGCAGGTCCCGCATCACCCTTGTGCTCAAGGTCGTCCCCTGCGTTCCCCCCAACGAAACAATGCCCTGCGCGCGGCCTTCCTGCACCAGCGCGGTGATTAATCGGGTTGCCCCCGCCGCCATCACCGGCGCGGCCACACTGCGGTCCGGTTCCTCCAGGAGGTCGGCGAGCGGAACTCCCCCCGCCGCCGCCACCTGTTCCCGCGTAATCCCCGCCATGGCGCCCGGAGCGCCCACCACGCCGGAATCGACGATCAGCGGATCGTGCCCGAACTTGCTGATCTGTTCAGCAAGGAACTCGGCTTCCGGCCCCTTGGTATCCAGGGTGGCGAGAATGACGATCGTTTTGCGCCCCATGCAGCGATTCACCTCGCGTATAACCTCAGTTTGGCACACCCACCATGCCGGAATCTAAAAGCTTGAACAGGGAATTTTGAGGGATCCGCAGCAGCAAACACAATGAGACATCCAACAGGTGATTGTCAATATTCCTTCAATTGCATTTCGAGGCGAGCGAGGGTATCTTATCGGCCGTCACCGGGGTCGACGCGGGAAACTCCAGATGCGGAGTTACGGTCAGGCAGGATTTGTGGTGAAGGGAGATTTCCCATCGAAGCGATGCGAGCATTCCATCCCAGGACACGGAGGGACCGATGCGATCCGATAGGATTTCAAGACGGACATTTCTGGAGCGGGCGGGGGGCATGGCGGCCGCCACCGCCGCCCTGCCCGCGGCTCTGGCGGGAAAGGGTTCCACCAGCGCCCCCAAGCGCATGCGCCTCGGCGCGCCTGTTTTCATAAAATCCGATGACCCCGGCGAACTCGCCCGCGAACATCGCCGCCTGGGTTACCGCGCCGCCTACACGCCCCCCTGCAATGTGAACGACCGGGACCGGATTAAAGCCATCATCAAGGAATATGCGGCTCAGGACGTGGTGATTGCGGAAACCGGCGCGTGGCAGAACATGCAGGACCTTGATCCGGCAAAACGCCAGGCGAACCTGGCCTATGTGCAGGAGCGGCTGGCGCTGGCGGACGAACTGGGCGCCCGCTGCTGTGCGGACACCGCGGGCTCTCACAGCCGGACCTCCACCAATGGACCCAATCCGGACAATATCAGCCCGGCGTTCATCGAGGCCACGGTGGAAAACTGCCGCAATCTGATTGACGCGGTCAAACCCACCCGCACCAAGTTTACGATTGAAATGATGTCGTACACCTTTCCGACCGGGCCGGACGATTATCTGAAGCTGGTCAAGGCGGTGGACCGCAAGGAATTCGCCGTTCACCTTGACGCCTGCAACGTGATCGGTTCTCCCGAGCAGATGTACCACAACACGCGCGTCATTCGCGAGTGCTTCCAGAAGCTGGGGAAATGGATCATCTCCTGCCACGCCAAGGATCTGGTATTTGAGGACTATCCGCAGATCTACCTGCGGGAGACCATCCCCGGGCGTGGGACGATGGACTACAAGACCTACCTGACCGAAATCGCCCGTCTTCCCGGTGACGTGACCCTGATGCTCGAACACTGCGATAAGCCGGAAGAGTACGACGAAGGACGCCATTACGTGCAAAAGCTCGCGCGCGAAATCGGGCTTGATTACGGCGCGGATGGCGCGTGAGGCCGCGGAAACGTAGCGCCGACCTTGAGGTCGGCACCGAAACGTGCCACGGGCATCCTGCCCGTGCAGGGGCATGGCCAAGATGGCCATGGCACGACGCTGCACCGCTGATGGAACCCAAAAACGAGAGGAGCCGAGCAATGGAGAGGAAAGCTGAGATCAGCCGCAGGGATTTTCTGAAAGGGACGGCAGCCGCGGGGGCGTCCGCCGCGATGATGGGAGGATTGACCCCGGCGCGGGCACTGGGCGCGAATGACCGGATTCGCGTTGGAACCCTGGGCACCGGGGAACGGTGCAAAGTCCTGATGCGCGCCTTTAAGGAGGATCCCTCCGTGGACCTGGTCGCCTGTGCGGACGTTTACGGCGTGCGGCGTGATCAGGGGTTAAAGCTCTGCCCGCCTGAAGCCAAGGGCTATAACGACTACCGCGCGGTTCTCGACCGCAAGGACATTGACGTGGTGATCATCGGGAGCCCGGACCATTGGCACATTCCCATGGTCATCGACGCCTTGCAAGCCGGCAAGGATGTGTATGTGGAAAAACCCGTGATGCACTCCGTGGATGAAGGCGTGCCCGCCCTGCGCCTGGCCGCCGAGTCGAAGCGCGTCGTGGCCACCGGCACGCAGCAAAGAAGCTGGCTGCACTACCAGATGGGAAAGCAGATCATCGATTCCGGCAAGCTGGGCCGCATCACCTTCGTCCACTCCTTCTGGTATCAGGATTTGTATCCCACCTTCAGCGTGCTGGAACCCGTGGATACGTCGCAGCTCGACTGGAAGGCTTACCTGCGCAGCGCGCCGGACCAGCCCTTCACCCTGGAGAAGTTTTATTTCTGGCGATGGTTCTGGGACTTCGGCGGGGGCTCCATGACCGATCTGTTCACCCACCTGGTGGACGTCATCCAGTGGTACATGGGGCAGACGGCTCCCAAAACCGCCACGGTGGTTGGGGATCGCTACCACATGCCCTGGGAAGCGCCTGACACCCTGACGGCCACCTTCGAATACCCCGGCAACTTCATCGTCTCCTTCACCCACACCATCAACAGCCGCATGGACGATGGAGGAATTACCTTCTACGGCAGCGAGGCCACGCTGAAAGTCGACCGGGAACATCTGGCCGTCTACCCGGAGCAGGGCAAGCGCGTGCCCGGCACCTTCGAGCCCGAGCCGGAAATTTTTGTGCGCAGCGAGCACGACGGCACCATCGACAACGTGCGCAATTTCCTCGAATGCGTCCGCACCCGGAAGACGCCGAACGCCAATCTACAGGCAGGCGTGGAAGCCGCGCGCACGTCGTGGATCGGCAACACGTCACTCAAGAGGGGAATGAAGGTGGCGTGGGACCCGGTGAAAGAACGGGTTGCTTAGCCGCGATTTCTCCCGAGGTTTAGGAAGGGCGTGGGCTTCAGAGGCTGCGGAAAAATGCTTCACCGCGTGTGAACCCGCCGGCGGACCGCTGGAACCACCCCGGCGCCATAGGCGCCACCCCTCCTGATTCAGGAGGGGAGCCCTTCAAGAACTCCCCTCCTCAGATGAGGAGGGGTGGCGCTCCGAGCGCCGGGGTGGTGCTGAGCGGGGTGGTGCTGAACAGGGAAATGGTAGATCAAAGCCCGCAACAATCCTGTCCGAGAGTGAATCTGCTTCTGCGGGTTGTCCTGCTGGTCTTTGCGGGGCAGCTTGTCGTTTTTTCCCTTGCCAACAGGCTCTTTGGAAGTGGATATTCGGTCCTTTCCGTTCCCCTCGATGGCGGCTGGGACTTCACGCTCCTTCAACACGGGGCTCGGGACTGGCTGGCGGGCCGCGACCCCTATCGCTTGAACGGCTTTGTAACCCCGCCGCTTTCGCTGGTCATTCCCCTGCTGCTTTCGCATCTATCCGTTGATCGTGCCACCCTGTTGTTTGTCTGTGCCAATCTGGTTCTGGTCCCCTTGGCGCTCTGGTGGTACGCCGCTGCCCTGCGGCTCGAACGGCCGGAGAGGGTGTTTCTGCTGGTGGTGTCGGCCCTGTTCATTTCGGCGCAGGAGTGCACGCGCGGCGGCAATATGGATGGAGTCATGTTTGTTCTCCTGGTCGCGGCGTTCAGCGTTCGCCGCCGTCTCGGCGGGGCACTCTGGCTCGCGGCCAGCATGGCCACCAAACTCTATTCGATCATCCTGCTTCCCGTGGCGCTGCGGCGGCGGCAGTGGCGCTTCGCGGCCCTCACCGTGGGAGTGACCCTGGCGCTGCTTCTTCCCTTCTACCGGCTATGGCCATCGGCGCTCCATGCGCTCGTGGCGCGCAACGCCCGCGGCGCCCATGCTTCCATCGCTCCTTCCACCCTGATCTTTGCGCTGCTGGGAGGACCGGGGAAAGCCGCGAAAATCCTCTTCCTGGCGTTTTGGACGATAACTTTTGTCGTGGCGCTCTATCGCGACCGGGGAAGTGAATTCACCCCCCGCACCCTGGCGCGCTATATTCCCTGGATGATCGCTTTGCCCGCACTGGTCTTCTCGTACGAAGGAGTGTTGGCCCTCGCGGTCCTGGCCTCGCTAGCGGCCACCGCGCGCGAACGACCGTTGCGCCGGGCGGAATACTGCTGCTTTGCAGGTTTCCTGCTGCTGGGAATTCATGTCGAACGCGTGACCGACCTCATGCCCTTGTCCTATGGGACTTCTCAGTGGTTCTGGGTGCACCAGGCGCTGGTGCAATCATGCGGAGTGGTCATGATAATCCTTGGCACGTGCTTCGCTCCAGGCAATGAAACCTTCCCGGGAGCTGCATCGCGCAGGGCGGCGGGGCCGCAAGCAAAATCGGTGAACTGGCCCCTCACCCGTCCCGAAGCATCGGGACACCCTCTCCCCACGGGAGAGGGTAGGGGATACCTTTCCTTCTCCCCTGGGGAGAAGGTGGCCGAGGGACGAGGCCGGATGAGGGGTCTCGTCAGACCCCCGTTTTCGGGGTCCGCGGCTCTTCCCATGCATAAACCACAAATTTAAACGACCGGGGCCTGTCCTTTGATTTACGATCTGGACTCCAGGAAGAACCGCGGACCTCAAAGACGCGCTACGGGTGCGCCACGATTCGCCCACGCAACCACGTGCACCATGATTCTTGCCCTGCATCACATGCCATGTTGGAAATTCACGTCAAGAGCCGCGGACCTCAAAGGCGGAGGTCCGCGCTACGGTTGGTTCACGTTGGCCGGTCTTCCCATGGGGAGTTCACCGGTACGGGAACTACGGTTGTAGAATGGCAGGGCAGGAAGTGGGAGAGCACACGCTCGACGGCATGGGGGTCAAGGGAGCACGTCACTTCGGGAGATCGCGAGCCACTAAAAAGTGAGATGCCCCAGCCGGCCCCCGCTACGGTCAAGTCCCTGTCAAGCCTCGAGCTCATCGAGGGCGCCATGGATGTTATCGTCTGTGCTTGGGTGGGAATTGGTTATATTAGAAAAAAAGCCAAACCCTATGGAGACCATGCGGGTGCAATCCGGGTCCCGGACCCCAGGGAGTGAACGATGCTGGACACATCAGTTTTAGGCTCTGTCGCCAAACAGTTGTTGAGCGGAGACGAGGTCGAGGTGGAGGGCAGGCGGCTCCCTGTCCGCCACACCAGCAAGCAGGGCCTGAGAACCGTGACCTTCACGATGGGTGGCCGAGGGTATGCGGCGATTGAGCAGAACCCCGCGAAGCCGAGCCGGTGGGGTCAGCTTGCCCGCAGCGGCCACCAGGTGGTCCAGTTCAAGGATTTTGAGACCAACAAGTTCGTAGCCGTCGCTGTGGACGGCGAGGTGAAGGTATACGGGCGGAAGGCCTGAAGGTAACGTGCCGGCGTAAGCTCAGAGCCGGGGGATGGGGGGGTCAGTGTTGGCGGCTCTCGGCGATGGCGTGAAGGCAATCCTTGGAGAGTTCGGAGCGATGTTCCTGCATGCAGGCGTGGCGTTTCTCATCCTCGCCGAGCACACTTGCGCATAATCTCTTGGCGTCCGCATAGCAGGCGTGTTTCACCATTTCGGGGGTCATAACCGGCGGTCCCAGGGCTTCGGTAATTTGCGGAAGCAGCCGCTCGGCAACCAGCTTGTGGCCCTCGGGGGTTAAATGAACGCCGTCCTGCTGGTGATACTGCGCGGGAAGCTCGGCCGCGCTGACTGGGAATACCTTGATGCCCCGCTCCTTGAGCCGCGCCGTAATCGCCTCCATGTCGGCGTTGCCCCGTTCGCGGCTGATGCCTTTGAGCGAGTCATTAAAAATTCCGCCGCTGGTATCCAGGATGACAATGGTCGTTCCCTCCGGGATGTCCGCATCCATGCGGTTGCGCATATCCGTGGTGGTGTTGCCGTAAATGCCCTTATTGAGAACCCTGACGCTGTAACCCTTCTCCCGCAGCATGGCCTGGAGTTGCGCCGCAAACGCCTCGGAAGCGGCCACGTTCCAGCCTGAAACATTACTGGCCCCAAAGGCGACGATTTGCGCATGCGCAGAACTCGCTCCGGCCACCATCAAGAGGGCAAGAACGGCGGAGTCAAGAAGCTTGGAACGAATTGCACTGGACATCATTTCACCCTAGTGCCCTGAGTTAGAACTTCGTTCAAAAATTCCTCCTCGGAGGATTGCGCATCCTTGAGCCCTGTAGGGGCGTGATGATTTAGCCCAGGGCGTAAGCCCTGGGTGGACGGCCCTCACCCCGCCTTCGGCACCCCTCTCCCGCCCAAGGGGGAGAGGGGGAAGGGGGTGAGGGTAGGATCGCTCGCCCACGGCTTACGCCGTGGGCTACATTATGGCGCCCGCATTGCGGGCTAACACCATCAACGAACTTCTGAGACACGACCCCAGGCCGGCGCTCATTGGCGCTGCTCCACCCACCACTGGTGAACCTTTCCGGTTTGCGGGTCGAGCGCCAGCAGTTCGTGATCTGACCATTCGACCAGCTTCGAGCAGACTTCTTCCGTGCTTTCGGGCTGATTGTATTTGACGCGGCCGCGGACGCAGTAGAGACCATTGCGAAACGCCGAGGTCACTATGCTGTTGCCAATACCGTATCCTTGGACCTCGGTTTTTTCGGCTGAAACCACCTTGTGCAGGTCGCCGGTCGGATAGACGGCGAATTGCCTGCCGGTCAGATCCGCCAGAGTGGGCGTCTTCGTGATCCGGCCGGCAAGCTGTGCTTCCATGACCACGGAGCGGAACTGGGTGGGAAACAAGGGCACCCTTAGCCCAGGGCAGCGGCGCGTTTTGGGCGCCTCGAGAAAGTCGGCGATGCAGCCCCCGTAGAGGTAATCGAACGCCGGGAACCACGCTGAGCCGTGGCCGGAAAATCCCGGGGGGTGATCGATAATCAGATTTGGCACGCCGTGCTTGGTCAAGATTGCCGCCGCACCCACTCCGCGGTCGGCGGGCTCGTATTCGTCGCCGTGAAAGAACACGGCGACGGTGGGATAGCGCACGCGGGCGATCAGTTGGTCGAAGAAGATCTTGTTGTTGGCGTAGCTCGGGTCGTTGTGGTCGGCGCCGGTAGAGCGCCAGCCGCCACAGGCCGGCACCACCAGCACCACACCGTCAAGCGGCAGGCCAGGCATGGTGGCGAGGTCGAGGCTCGACCAGCCGCCCCAGGATTGCCCGCCCACATAGATGCGCTGGTAGCCTTGCGCCTTGAGCTCTTTCAGCCGCCGCGCGAGAAACACCGCCGCGCCGTAATTGGAGCCGCCGGAGCGCCGGATTTCGCTCGCTCCCGAGCGCGGGTAATTGCCGTCGATAACATCCCACCCGCGCGAATTCTGGATTTCGCTAACGAAGTATTCTGGAAGCGGAGAATGGTTGCGCGCGTGCCCATCGAAGCCGTGCATGTAGTAGAGGAGCGTCTTGGGGCCCTTGGCAACTCCCGGGGGAGCCGGCAGCAACACCTCCTCGATGGGAAATTCGGCTACCGGATCGGAGACCGCGTCAGCCGAAAAATCCTTAAACGCGGCGGCGGCGCCGAAATATTCCACTGCGTCCCCGCCCGCAGCTTGATCGGTGCGCGCCAGCACGATATCGCCACCCGCTTCATGGGCGGCAAGGCACATGGTGACATTGGTATCGATACACAACTTGCCTTGCGACACTCCCCAAACGCCATCCTGGGTGACTTCCAGCGTGCTACCTTCGGAGGTATCCTTCAAATGCTGGCGAAAGGTTGAGTCCCCGCGAAACTCCAGGGTGGCGAGCCATGGACCCTGGCGGGCTTGCCAGGTTTTGGCGGAAAAAAGCCTGGTGAGCGCCGCGTCGTCGAGCGCCGGCGCCGCGAGCGCCTGGGCGGCGGCGCGGCTCGAGGCCGGCGCGTCAGCGTGCTTGCGCAGGTGCGTGTAAGCATTGGCGCGCGCCTTCAAGGCAGTGTCAAAGTTCGGCAGCAAGCGGAGCGCTTCGTCATAATCGGCGATGGCAAGCTCGAATTTGGCGGCGCGAGCCTTGATGACCCCGCGTACGAAGAAGGCGCCGGCGGAACGCGGGTTGAGCGCGATAGCATGGTCGGCGGCGGCCAGCGCTTCGTCGGTTTTTTGCTGCGCGTCCAGCACCAGGGCCTTATGGCGCCATGGCTCGCTACACGTCGCGCAGAGCTTCGCCGCGGCCTGGAAGTCAGCAAGCGCCTGCTGCATGTCGCCGGTCTTGAACAAGGCATAGCCGTGTTCGGTGAGCGAGTCGGGGCGGAACGTGCCTTCCGCATCGGCAGTGAACGCGTCGATGTCGGCATCTTCGCTTTGGCTCGCGGCCGCTTTGCCGAATTCTTCCGCGGCATGCGCCCAGTCCTCGCGCGCCCTGTAGATCTGTCCGAGGCCGTAATAGGCATGGGCGAGCGGCGGATCAAATTTCAGCGCCGCGGTGAAGTCCTGGAATGCCTGATCGTTGTGATTGAGCGCCAGATGCGCCTTGCCACGATACAGATAGGCGTAGGGCAAACTATCCGGCAACTCGTGTCCGGAGTCGATGATGTCTGAACATGCTTCGATCGCCGCCGCCGTTCCCCCACCGCCCATGCAAAGCGCCCAATGCTCGTAACCCTCGAATTGGCCCCGGCTCGCTGTACTCCCCCCAGGGTGTGGCCGGAATGCCGGTTTCACCAAGGTGGGGATCGCGGCCGCGCTGCAGTCGAAAGAATCCAGAAACTTGCCCACGGCGGGGGCGTTTGCGGCCCCGGGCTTGGCGCTGCTGAAAACCACCCAATAAAGACGGCCGGCGATCCAGAACAAGCGCTCGCGGACGACCACGGAATGGGGGCCTTCAATGACGATTTCGCGCCCCGTAACGCCGCTCTGGTGGACAGGCTTCTGGCTCACCAGGCGGCCTTTCGCAGCGGCTACGGCAGCGCTGATGTTGGCGTCATAATTCTCCTTGCGCGGCGTCGCGTAGACGAACATGGCGATGGTCCAGGATCCGTCATGGTTCCACGCCGACCATCGGTATCCGCTATAAGGGGTTCCCTTCGCGGTCTGTCCCTGGAATGTGGCAAAGTGGATGGGCGCCGCCGGAAAATCGGCGACGAAGGGGCCAAGAGGGACCTGGACAATGCTGGCAAGGGCAGCACTCGCGGCCAGCAGGCAGGCCGCTGAGAGGCCGATCAGGATGGAATGCTTGCTCATGGAGTTACCCGCTCGACCTGGTTTAAACGTTCCCGCCACCGCCGCTTCAATCGGCGTCACCGCCATCGGCGGCACCGCCGCCGTCTACCGATGAGTAGGCCACCGAGTTGTTGAGATCGGTAAGTGAATTTGTGGATGCCACGGTGTCGGTTTGCGGATCCGTCATGCCAACCCCATTCCCACTTACAATTTCGACCATGTTTTGAAAATTGCGGAGAAAGAACTGGGCAGTTTCCATCGACATCTGGGAGCCATTGTAAATCCAATTGGGAGGTATCTCTCCCGATGCGATGACTTGATTCAGTGTGGCAATTGCGCCCTGGAGAACAACGAGGGCGCTGGCGGTTTGCTGCGCGGCCGTTGCCCCGGCGCTAAAATCGAAGGTAAAATTTGCCGCTCCAGCCGTGGTATTGAAGAACATCAAGGCCTTCGTAACATAGATGGGTGGGGAACCAAGAACCGTGGCCCCCGCGGTCCCCGCGGCTGTATCTCCTGCCGCCCCCACAATGAGTGCCCCCGCCAGCGCTTTCGCTCCAAAAAGAGCCGTACCCCCCATGAGGGTCCCCCCAATCACCTGCTGCGAATTATCCACGGCCCCCGCATCCTGCAAGGGCAGACCCGTTTTGGGGTCACGACCCGGCCAAAACCAGCCTGTCTTCGGGTCAAGATATCCTTTGCTCCATCCTGATTGTGGGTTGTTTTGGTTGTTTTGGCTGTTTTGCTCGTTTTGAAATTCGCTGAGCCACTGCAAGAGCTGATCGATATCCTCGTCCGACAAGGTATTGTCGCCTGCCCAGCAGGGCGCCGAGTATAAGGCCAAGGCGAAAATGGCAAGAATGGTGAGAATGGCGCGCTTTGTGATCATGGCTACCTCCTGACCGTGTATCCGCCTGATTCAGTCGGCAAAGGCGCCAGGGGAAACGAATTCCCTCCTCACGGCGACATTACCCATGAATACCAAAATGCCCCAGACTATGATGCCGACTAGGGACATTTTGCCGCATTTGGGGCGCAGATGCAATATCCTATGGGCCTTTGATTTGCAAAGGTCAGTGCTTGGCGAAGTATTTTGAGAGTGCATCCAGGAGCTTCTGGGATTGCTCATTGGTCGCGGCGTGCTGATCCTGAATGCCTCCCACTCCACCCCCGGAGGCCCAGAATGACGGTTCGGTCTTGATGGAGTCGGACCAGACAACCGCGCCGGTCGGGTCGTGCAGTTCGTACGCCACCACGATATGGGCGCGCCCCGTTCCCAGGCCGAGAAGAACGCGCTCCGACGCGCTCCCCTTGGCGTAGCTGGTCACTTTCGCGGACAGGCTCCAGGTTCCCGCGGGTTGTTCGGAATCTGTCGAGAAGGACGAGACCCCGTCGAAAAGGGTGCTCTGTTTCAAGGCGGTTAGATCGTCAGTCTGAACTATGGCGGTGGCCGACGCCGCCTCATCCGGGCAAGTGAATTTTGCGATCCAGAGAGTCCTGCCGTGCGCCACCAAGCCCGCCACAGGCTTACTGGGCGCTCCCGTCGCTCCCGTGGAACTCTTCACCATTGCCAGGATAACAGCGTCTGGGACTCCCGCGGACTTCAAGCCTTTGAGCGCGCTCGGGGACGTGTCAAAGCTGCACGAAGACGCTTGGATTTTGGCCACGATGATATCGGGGCTCAGTTGCGCCTTCACCAGATCCAGAACGTCCTTATTGGTCATCGTGGCAGCCGGGGCAGGGGCGGCGGGACCTGAATTCTGGCTGGGTCGCGCATAGGCTGGAGTGAGTGCCGCGGCCGCGAGAAGGATTGTTGCCAGAACTCTGCGTGGGTGAGTCATGATTCTCCTCTCGATTCCAGTCGTTCCGTATGGTATATCGGGATAGAAGCCCTGAATTGAGTACATTCACAAGGAATGCCCTTGCAAACCCATTTTTACATCGCGAACTGCTTCATGTCCAGTAGCTGCGGTCGAGCGAGCGGTATTGGATGGCTTCCGAGACGTGGGCATTCTGAATGTTTTCCGCGCCCTCCAGGTCGGCGATGGTGCGCGCCACTTTCAGAATGCGGTCGTGGGCGCGGGCGGAAAGGCCCAGGCGGTTCATGGCGCTTTCCAGCACGCGCTCACTGTCGGGCGAAATATCGCAGTACTTGCGAAGCTGCCGTGAGCTCATCTGGGCGTTGCAGTAAATTTTCTCGCCCTGGAAGCGCTCCAGTTGGCGTCCGCGCGTCTGGATGACGCGGGCGCGAATGGCGTCGGAGGTCTCGCCGCCCGCTTCCTGCCGCAACTCCTGGAAGCGCACGGCGGGCATATCAATGTGGATGTCGATGCGGTCAAGCAGCGGCCCGGAGATTTTGGAAACGTAGCGCTGGATGAGCGGCGGCGTGCACGTGCATTCGCGCGAAGGGTCGTTGAAGAATCCGCACGGGCAGGGATTCATGGCCGCCGCCAGCATGAAGCGCGCGGGAAAAGTGAGGGTCATGGCGGCGCGGGCGATGGTCACCATGCCGTCTTCCAGGGGTTGCCGCATCACTTCCAGCACGTTGCGCTGGAATTCCGGCAATTCATCGAGAAACAACACGCCGTTATGCGCCAGGCTGACTTCCCCGGGCCGCGGAATGACCCCGCCCCCAATCAGGCCGGCATCGGAAATGGTGTGATGGGGCGAGCGGTAGGGGCGGACGCCCATCAGTCCCGCACCCGCTTCCAGCACCCCGGCCACACTGTGGATCTTGGTGGTCTGAATCGCTTCGTCAAAGGTGAGCGGCGGGAGGATGGTGGGGATGCGTTTGGCCAGCATGGTCTTGCCCGCGCCGGGCGGCCCGATCATCAGGATGTTGTGGCCGCCGGCCGTGGCCACCTCAATGGCGCGCTTGGCGTGAAGCTGCCCTTTGACGTCGCGAAAATCCACCGCGTACTGGCAGGCCTGCGCCAGCATGGCCGCCGTATTCACATGCAAGGGCTTGAACTCGCGCGTTTCGTTGATCAAATCCAGAGCTTCGGGGAGGGAGCGCAATCCGTAAACCTTCACATCCTGCACCACGGCCGCTTCCGCGGCGTTTTCCATCGGCAGCACCAGCCTGCGGATGCCTTTCTGCCGCGCCATGGTGGCAATGGAGAGCGTGCCCTTGATGGGCCGCAGGCTGCCATCCAGCGAGAGTTCGCCCAGAAATAGAATTCCCTTCAAATCGGTCTTCAGCAGCGCGCCCGTCGTGCCCAGAATCCCCAGGGCGATGGCCAGGTCGAATCCCGAGCCTTCCTTCTTGACGTCCGCGGGGGCCAGGTTCACGGTAATGGCCTGCCAGGGAAATTCCAGCCCGCAGTTCTTGATGGCGGATTTGATGCGTTCGCGGCTTTCGCGCACGGCGGCGTCGGGCAGGCCGACGGTGGTGAAAAAGGGTTGGCCCGCCGTGACGTCAACTTCCACTTCCACCGGGTAGGCGTCAATGCCAAAGACGGAGGCGCTTAAGGTTTTGAAGAGCATGAGGACTACTTTCTGCATGAATGGTTGCGAAGTAAAAGGGCCTGGAAGCGATCCCGTCCGCACCCACTTACCAGAGGGTTCCTGCAAGGACAGTCATTATACCAGAGGCAACGGGGCAATGCAGAATTCTGATCTGCGCTTCACGTCCGCCCTGTTTGATGCTTGTTTCCCACACGAAAACCAGAGCCTTGCTCTGCGCCAGCCCGCCATTAATGAGTGATTTGATCCAAGGCGCTCGGAAGGTCGCGAGCTTCAGCAATTTGGCACAGGTCCCGCATCGAGTCCGCCATCCCCAATTCTGAGTAACACACAAACGGTTTATTTTCATATATTTATTGGGGTCCAAGAAATGCTACACTCATAACTTGCCTGTTTTCAGTAATTTATTGGAGTGGAGAGGAACTTTGCGGGTTTTTTGGATTTTGAGGCCTTAAAATCGCTCTATCTCATTTAGTTTCATTAATTAATAGCGATTTCAGTTAAGTCGCTTCCTTTCAGTACTTTATTGGGATGGTCCATTATGTCGTTTATTTTTCGCTTTGTTTTCAGCACTTTATTGGGAGCGCCCTTCATTTTCGACGTTTTCTTTTTTTTTC
>Ga0326727_10009723_pt1 | contig 23419 bp, 19 predicted proteins | sample MB2enrmetagenome_FD_207643 | JGI IMG/M metagenome (GOLD analysis project Ga0326727, IMG submission 207643) | Lab enriched peat soil microbial communities from McLean, Ithaca, NY, United States - MB29MY | ecosystem: Environmental > Terrestrial > Soil > Wetlands > Peat | place: USA: New York... | reverse complement strand
CGGCAACATGAAGTTCGCCATGAACGGCGCGCTCACCGTGGGCACTCTCGACGGCGCCAACGTCGAGATTCGCGAAGAGGTCGGCGCCGACAACTTCTTTCTCTTCGGCCTCACCGACCAGGAGGTCAAACAGAAACGCGCCGAGGGGTACCATCCCCGCTCCGTCTATGAGGCCAACCCGGAACTCCACGCCATTATCGACGCCCTCGCCGGCGGCGAATTCTCGCACGGCGACCGCGGCCTCTTCGACCCGCTCGTGCAATCGCTGCTCAACTACGATCCCTACATGCTCTTCGCCGACTACCAGTCCTACATCGATTGCCAGGATGAGATCGATCGGGTATTCAGCGATAAGGACCGCTGGACGCGCATGTCCATGCTCAACGTCGCGCGCATCGGCAAATTCTCCTCCGACCGCGCCATCCGCGACTACTGCGCCGACATCTGGAAGACCTGGCCAGTCAAGATTCAGGTTTAGCGGCCTGTGGTGAAGTCTGTTTTGAAATTGCACGGCTTTGGCTGTGCCGATAAGGCTCTTGAAATCAACGAAGCCTTTGCAGGCTACGGAAAGACTCTTTGTCTGGAGCACGAAGTGTCAGGGCACGACTTTAGTCGTGCCGCAAACGCCACAGAATGAGGGCGGGCTTTAGCCCCTGCGGGCGCTTCGCTCAAAAGTTAGCTCGCTGTTTGCCGTTTTTCTGCAGCCTCTGAAGCCCCGTCGTTTTTGCCGATTCGGGCCCTGCCCTCCGCCCCCCCGCAGGGCAGTTTGTAAATCCGTGCCCTTTTGAAGGCCGCTGCCGCCCATGACTCCAACTCCGATTGCGCCGGCAACCGCGCCTTCTGCTCCATTCGCCTCACTTGCAGGTAAACTAAATCCATGGCGGAGATTCAACGCAGAAAAACCCCCACGGTAAAGATTGGACACGTACGCGTCGGCTGGGAAGTTCCCGTCGTCGTGCAGTCGATGACCAACACCGACACGGCCGACGTGAATTCGACCATCGAGCAGGTCGCGGCTCTGGCCCTTGCCGGCTCTGAGATTGTTCGCGTCACGGTGAACAACGAGGGCGCGGCAGCCGCCGTGCCCGAGATCGTCGAAACTCTCGAAAATCGCGGCCTGCGCGTACCCATCGTCGGCGACTTCCACTACAACGGCCACATCCTTCTCAAGAAGTATCCCGCCGCGGCCCGCGCGCTTGCGAAGTACCGCATCAATCCCGGCAATGTTTCCATCGGCCGCAAGGACGACGACAATTTTCGCACCATGGTCGAGTGCGCGGTCGAGAACCACAAGCCGGTGAGGATCGGCGTCAACTGGGGGTCTCTTGACCAATCCATGCTGACGCGCATGATGGACGCAAACAGCAAAAAGGCCGAACCGTTGCCCGCGCGCGATGTGATGATCGAGGCCATGATTGCCAGCGCGCTCGAATCCGCCGCCGCGGCCGAGCACTACGGCCTGGGCCACGACATGATCATCCTCTCGGCCAAGGTGAGCGGCGTGCGCGATCTGATCGACGTCTACTCGAAGCTGGCAGCGCGCTGCGATTATCCGCTGCATCTCGGACTCACTGAAGCCGGCATGGGATCGAAAGGTCTCATCGCGTCGACCGCAGGCCTTGCGCCGCTGCTTCTCGACGGCATTGGCGACACCATTCGCGTCAGCCTGACGCCCAAGCCCGGCGGCGATCGCACGGAAGAGGTGCTGGCCGCGCAGCAGATTCTGCAGTCGCTCTCCATCCGCAGCTTTATGCCGCAGGTCACGAGCTGCCCCGGCTGCGGCCGGACAACGAGCACGTATTTTCAGGAACTGGCCGAGCAGATTCAGAGCTACCTGCGCACCTCCATGCCCGAGTGGCGCAAGAAATACCCCGGCGTGGAGGAGTTGAAGCTGGCCGTGATGGGCTGCGTGGTGAACGGCCCCGGCGAGTCGAAGCACGCCAACCTCGGCATCAGCCTGCCCGGAACCTTCGAGGATCCCGTCGCTCCCGTCTACATTGACGGAAAACTCGCGACCACGCTGCGCGGCGACACCATCGTCGCCGAGTTCAAGCACATCCTGGACAACTACGTGGAAAGCCACTACGGACAGGGCGCGAAGAGCGGGGATCTCGTCGGCATGCGGTGAATCAGGGATCAATGACCGGTAGACAGGGAACGGAAAACTACCGAAGCGCCTTCAACGGAAAGTCCTCGTTGTCGGAAAAAGCGCATGGGTATATACTCTAGTTGAGGAAATTATGCGCAAAGGCGATCCAATCACTTAGTTCTTCTATTGAGTAGCTCATACCGCCGCCCCGCCAGCGGGTTGTGGGGCTGCTGTCTGCGGCGAACTAATCGTTTAGCTCGACCACGGCGCGCCCGCGAGTTCTTCCAGAGTGGTGCGAATCTCTCCAGGCAACCCTCTGAAATCTCCCTTTTCCTTGAGTTCCCTCCGCATGTTTTCAGTGTATCCCTCCTTGGCTTTGTTGCTCTTCAGCACATCCCGAAGGTAAGTCCGGCATTCGCGGCACACGTCAACGATCATCTTGCAAAGTTCGTCTTTCTTCGCAGTTTCGCTCGCGTCCCTGAACTCGTCCGCCAGGTAGCACGCCAGATTGACTGAAACGTCCGGCAGGAATTTCTCCAGGCTCTTCCGGGGAATCTTATCGAGCCTGCCAAGCGCTTCCTGACTCAATCGGATTGCTTCGCTGCGATTCAAGTCCTTATCGTGGAGAATCGCGAGGTTGCAGTAACCTCCGAGGTCGTTTGGATCCTTCTTGAGGCACTCGATCAGATCTCTCTTCGCGCTCCGCAGCAGATCCTGGATCTCCCCCGTTTTCTTCCCAGCGTCATCGGCAGCATCGAACCGGATCAGCGCAATCACGCCTTTCGTACGCCAGGCTTCGGCGTTATTGGGAGAGCTGCGAATCGCGTAATCGGCATAGAGGTAGGCCCGCGCTGCATCGTCGTCGGTCTGAGACCCGGTTTGATAACGCACCATGTAAGAACGGGCTAATGCAAGAGAGAGCTTTAACAGATGCTCCTCGTCGAGCACGATCACGCTCACTGCCACAATCTGCAACTCGTCAAGAAGCACCTGTTGCTGACGGACCTCGGTTTTCCAGTTGCTGCCGGGAAGCCTCTTTGCCACATTCTGTTCTTCCGGATACTTCGCCTCTAGTTCCAGAATCAGGTCCAGGACGTGACGTTGCAGTTGAGAAATGATCGGGAACTCGGCGCGAATCTGCTCTTTGAGCTCCTTCAGCTCGGTCTTCGCTTCCGTGCGAATCTTATCGATCCGCTGCCTGCTCTCCTCTGCCAGCGCTCTGGTGTCCTCGCGTACCTTCTGCAGTTGCTCTTTGGCATCCTGGCGGCTCACGATCACCGTGCCGAATGCCAGAAAGCTAAGGATCGTCGAATAGACACTTACCAGCAGAAGGAGCTTGTCGAGAAGATACTCGTCCCGCTCGATTGCCTGGTGGACGGATGCCTCGATCTGATTCGAAAGGTCACTCGTTCCCGCAGAGGGATTGAACCTCCAATTGCTCATAATCGTTTCATCGCGAGAAGCTTCGATAAAGGCGCTGCCGCGTCCGTTGAGCCAAACCGTATAAGTGACGACGCCCGCGAATAGCGGAATGCCGATCCAGGCGAGGATCACAAATATCCGTCGAGCCCGCGTGCCGGCCTTCAAATCCCAGGAAATGCTTTGACCTTGAGGTGCCCCAGCACCGGTCGGCTGTTTAGCGGGTAAGTGAATCTCTTCGGTTTCAGTCATGAGCATCCCTTCCACGTCGGGTTCCCGCGTTGCATGAACGAAGTTACGCGGGAAATTTATCATAATCGATGAGAAGCACGATAATCTTCGACCTGGTACTCTCACCACTTGATTGCGTAATCACCGGAGGAGTACCGCCGGTCTCCTGACCGGCTGTAGTGGGGGTCTCCAGACCCCCGCAGGGCAGCCGACGGTTGAAAATAGCCCACTACGCCTGCCGTCGAAACATCTGTGAGAGATGCGGGTTAGCCCCTGAGGGATGCTTCGCAGGCCAATACGCTTCGCGCGTACAATTGCTTGTCATGAGGCCTTTTCTATGCGCAATGCTTCTATGTTTCGCCGCACCTTGTGTCGTGCCAGCGCAGACTGGCGGCGCTCCGCACGCGCCTCCTCTCAGCGTGGTGCGAATCTCACCCGAACTGGCCGAAAAGCTACTGATCCACAAAGCTGACTTTGTCTGTTCAACATTAGGACATTACACTCGCATCGAAGCCATCGTTATCGTGGCAATTGGGATTGATAAGAATGGTGATGTTCTTCATCCCACGATGGTTTCCGGGCCCCAGATAGTGCGCAAGGCCGTCCTTGACGCCGTTCGGAAGTACAAATACAAACCCTATCTTCTGAATGGCAACGCGGTTGAAGTGGAAACGACCGTATCGGTTGACACCGGCCGCGATCACTTTTGTTTTTCCGATTAGAGATTCTCCAGATCTGTTTTTGCGTTCACTGGCATCGCTTCCCATTCCCACCCAATTCGCGCTACGATTTCGGCAATCTTGTTTGGAGGCGCTTCTTGGTGCTGCGTCGAGTTGGGTTCTTCATTCTGTTGGCCGCGCTTGCGCCCGCGCTGGCGTTGGCCGGGAGGCCCAAGCCCTGCGTCCCTGCCGAACAAGCCGTCCAAATGCTCAACAAGGACGTTTGCGTTACGGCGCATATCTACGAAGTGGTGCAACTTCCCGACGGCACGCGCTTTCTTGACGTGTGCTCGCCCGAAACGACGGACGAGCAATGCCGCTTCACTGTCGTCAGCTTCTGGCAGGACCACGACGAGGTGGGCGAGCTAAAGAAGTATCGCGACATGAACGTGCAGATTCGCGGCATTGTGCAGCCCATGCATGGACGGGCGGGCATGATCCTGAGCCATGCGCGGCAGTTTTACGGCGGGCCGCCCAAGTTCAAGCCCAACCCGATTCTGGCGCACGGCTTCAACGCCGAGCAGGAGCAGCCTCCGTTGAACGACCCCGACCTGAGGGCGCACGGCGGGCATCGCGCGTTCATGAATACGAGGGAGCAGGAAGTGCTCCCCCAGAAATAACGGGACTGGCTAGTATTTCACCCAATGCCCAAGCCAACAGCGCGCGATTGCTTTGTAGCGCCGGCTTCCTAGCTGGCTGTAGCGTGGGTCTCCCGACCCACGCTTTGTAATCCCGATTGGTATGCGACAGCCTTTCGAACTCGAGCGCCCGGAGTCCGTTCCCGGCATCATTCTGCGACAACGACACGAATCCATCTGCAAACTGCAGCAAGGAAACTCGAACGGGAGTATGCTGAAGCCAACATCCGAGGTTCTGGTCGAGACTAGCGCGGGATTTGCCGCCCGCGAACCGTGGATTGGGAGGGTGCAATGCCAAGCTCCCGTTCGTGGAATCGCCGGGAAACTAACGTGGCGCAAGCCGGATACTTTAACGTCCTGAGGTCTTCGGGGTGGTTTTCCACTCTGCGCCTGCCGGGAGGTTTCCGCTACCTGATCAAAGGCCCACCGACGCCCCCGTGGCTTGAGAAGCTTGGAGGGGCAAAGGCAACCCCGGAACAGCAGAGCGAGGCAGGCGAAGCCGAGGCTTCTCTTGATTTCGGGATGCAAAAGACGCGTGATGAAAGTCCACTGCGCATGGTCCTGGTCGCTTTGGTGGCGCTGGCCTTCTCATTCGGTCTTATCTGGTGGTTCTGGCACATAGGCGTAAGAGGCGGAGGGATTTTCTAGAGCAGTTCATGCAGCGCCGTCTCCCGTCCGCACAACTCTCCTAGTCAAGACGTTCATATCCACACCTGGCTTCCGTCATTCCTGTCACTTCCCTCGCTTCTTTCTTGTCCTCGACCACCACTCACCCGCAGCGCCTGCATTTTTCGTTTCGGGGTACTCCCCTCCGCTGAAACAACCCGCAGCGGAGCGAGATTCCCATTCACGGCAATTGCGCTTCCTCGAAGGGCGGGGCGAAGCGTGCGCCGTACCAGAGAATCCAGGAGGCGATGACGAGCGAAACCAGGGTTGCGCCGAGGCCGATGCTCAGGTTGGAGCGGTCGCTGATGGCGCCGATGATCTGCGGCGAGAAGGTGTCGCCGAAGGCGTGAATGCAGAAGAGGTTGATGGAGATGGCGGTGGCGCGCACGGCTCCCTGCACCGAGTTGACGATGGCGGCGTTGAGCGGACCAGTGTTGAGAAAGATGAAAAACTCGGCAGCGAAGAGCGCGGGAATCGTTGTGGAGTGCGGCCCGAAGAAGACCAGGACACCGAAGGGCAGGGTGAGAACGGCGCTCCAGCAGGAGATCAGGTAGAGGGCGCGATGGTTAGTGCGCTGCCAGCGGTGGGCGATCCAGCCGCCGGCGATGGTGCCGCCGATGCCGTCGACGATGGTGATGGCGCCGACAACCAGGCTGGCATTGGCCACGCTGAGGCCGCTGGCGCGATGCAGAAATGTAGGCATCCAGGCCGCGATCCCGCCCATGGCGAAGGTGATGGCGGCCAGACCGAAGGTCGCGGTGAGGAAGGCCGGGTTCCTGAAGAGGCGCAGGCGGAGCCGCACGAAACGGACGCTGCCGAATGTGAAGTTGATCGCCGCCAAACCCAACGCCGTCCAGAACGCGCCCATCTTGAAGAGACGCAGCCGCTTCTTGACGACGCGCTCAAGCGCAGCCCAGGAGTCGATCCGCGCTGGCGGGGCCTGGTAGCGGTCCTGCGCGCCGCGCACGGGCTCGCGGCCCCAGACTCCATAAAGCGCGGCGATGATGAGCCCCGGAACCGCGCAGAGGAGAAATGGCTTGCGCCAGCCCCATAGGCTGCCCAGTTCCCCGCCCGCCAGGTAGCCGAGCGCCGCGCCCACGGGAATGGCCAGATAGAAGATGGAGAGGATGCGGTTACGGTCGCGCTCGGGGTAGAAATCGGAGAGCACGGCCGGGGCGTAGATGCAGAAGGTGGCCTCGCCGACGCCCACCAGCGCGCGGCGCATAAAAAGGCCCAGGTAAGTGTGAACGAAGGCGGTCCCGAGCGTGGCCAGGCTCCAGAGAATGGCGCCGGTGATGATGAGCGGCTTGCGGCGAAGCCAGTCGCCCAGCCAGCCGCTGGCCGGCGCAGCAAACATATAGAAGAAGAACAGGGCCGTGGTGAGCCTGCCCATCTGCTCGTCGGTCGCGTGGAACTCCTGTTGGATGAGCGGCTGCGCACCGTTGAGAATGTAGCGGTCGAGGTAGTTGAGCAGGTTGAGCGCGATCAGCAGCAGGACCGTGCCCAGCGCAGGGCTCATGCGGGGACGCAGAGTTCGGAGGAAGTTTGGCAAGCGGCTCTCTTTCAGAGGAAAGCGTCGCGAAAGACAAGGAATATCACACAGACATGGACCAAGGGAACGAGGGAACAAGGGAACGAGAAAACAGGGAGCGAGACAGCCAGAAATACCTGCCGCCGCCGAACGCCTTCGAGGCTCTGGTTTAGCCTCTGCGGGCCGGGAGGACCGCAGTACAGCCGGTCAGGGGCCGGCGGAACTTGCCTACCTATGGGCGAGGCCAGCGGGCTTCGACAGTGGTGCCGATGCCGCCGCGGGAGCGGAATTCGCCTTTCACGATGGCCCAGACGGGGGCGCAGGCTTTCACCACGTCTTCGAGGATCTGGTTGACGATGTTTTCCTGAAAGATTCCCAGATTGCGGTAGCAGAAGAGATATTCTTTGAGGGATTTGAGCTCCAGGCAGCGCTCGCGGGGCATATAGCGGATGGTGAGCACGCCGAAATCGGGCAGACCGGTCTTGGGGCAGACCGAGGTCAGCTCGGGATCGTCGATCTGGATCTCGTAGCCGGGGAACTGGTTCTGCCAGGTCTCGATGGCGGGGAATTTGAAGTCGAGGCCGGCCTTTGCGTGCTCGTCGGTGTAACGGGGAGCGGTCATGGGATTATTCTAGCGGGGTTAGCGGAGTTGGCGGTGCTAGCAAGTCGGCGAGTCGGCCAGCCGACAACTCTCCGGCGGCGGGATTTGCCAGAATTGCAACTTCAAGTTTTCGAGTCTTATATACTGACCTTGGTTAACGGCATGACTGAAGCAAGAAGGCAAATGAGCCGTACATGGCTCTGGATCGGTGCGGCAGTTGTCCTGATTGCCGTGTTTCTGACGGCGCGGTTCCTGCTGCGGGACCGGTTGCCGGTGCGCGTGGCGCGCGTGGAGCACGAGATGCTGCAGAACACCGTGAGCAACACCGGCCGCGTGGAACCGGTTACGAATTACCAGTTCTATAGCCCGCTTGCCACCACGGTGAAGGCCGTATATGCCCAGGAGGGCGACACCGTACCTGCGGGCAAGCTCATTTTGAAACTGGACGACGTGGCGGCGCGGGCGCAGGTGGCGAGCGCGGAGAGCGCGGTGAAGGCGGCACAGGCCGCGTTGGACGCCGCGACGCACAACGGCACGCAAGCCGAGCAGCAGTCGGCTGCCGCGGAGATCGAGCAGGACCGGCTGGCGCGCGACCAGGCGCAACACGATCTGGATGCGCTGACCAAACTGGCCGCGACAGGAGCCGCGGCGCCAGGAGAAGTTGCGGCGGCACGATCGCGGCTGGAGACCGCGCAGGCCAGCTTGAACGCCGCGGAGGAAAGCGCGCTGCACCGCTACTCGCCCGGCGAGATTGCCCGCGCCCAGGCCGCGCTGAACGACGCCGAAGCAGCTCTGGCCGCGGCGCAGCACGTCGAAGCACAGACTTCGATCTACGCGCCGATTACGGGGACCATCTACACGCTGGACGTAGCGCCCTCGGAGTACGCCGAGGCCGGCAAACTGCTGGTGGAAATGGCGGACCTGCACAAGGAGCGCGTCCGCGGCTACTTTGACGAGCCCGACCTGGGCCGCCTGGCGACGGGACAAAAGGTGACGATCCACTGGGATGCAAAGCCGGACCGCGAGTGGCGCGGCCACCTCTCCAGGCTTCCGGTAACCGTGGTGTCGTACACCACGCGCAACGTGGGCGAGGTGCTGGTGGACCTGGACGGCACGGAAGACGACCTGCTGCCCGACACTAATGTGACGGTGACGGTAACCATCGAAAGCGAGGCGAATGCGCTGAGCATGCCGCGCGAGGCCCTTCACGAACAGAGCGGAAGATATTTTGTCTACAAGGTGGTCGGGGGCGAGCTGAAGCGCGTCGACGTGACCATCGGATCGCCGAACCTGACCCAGGTGCCGATTCACTCGGGACTCGCGGAGGGCGACACAGTGGCCACGGGAACCACCAACGGGCAGCCCTTGCAGGAAGGCGTACCGATCAAGGAAGTGCGGTGAGGCCGAGGGCGCGAATGGTTTTGTTGGCGGTGGCGCTTCTGGCGATCGCCGCGAGCGGTTTTTTGCGCGCGCAGATTCCCGCGGCCACGCTCCAGCAAGCGAACGATGCGCTGCAGGCGGGCGAGGCCGACAAGGCGCTGGCTCTGCTCGCGCCGCTGCCCACCCAAGGGCCGGGCGCGGCGGAGGCACAGAATTTGATTTGCCGCGTGCAATTCACATTGCAACAGTGGGACCTGGCGGTGAAGGCGTGCGAGCTGGCGGTGCGCCTGGATGGCTCGAGTTCGGTGGATCACATGTGGCTGGGCCGCGCGCTGGGCGAAAAGGCCGACCGCGCCTCGTTCCTGTCGGCGTATTCGCTGGGCAAGCGCGTACGCAGCGAATTCCAGCAGGCCGTCGCGCTCGATCCGCACAATGCGGGAGCGCTCTCTGACCTGGGCCAGTTTTACAAGGACGCACCCGGCATTGTGGGCGGCGGCCTGGACAAAGCGGAGGCGATTGCCTCGCAACTGGACAAGGTGAATCCCGCGAAAGCGTACGAGCTGCGCGGGAATATCGCGGTTTCGCGCAAGGATTACGTCACGGCCGAGCAGGACTTCAAACAGGCGATCGCAGTCAGTCCGCATCCCGCGGAGCAGTGGACGATTCTGGCCAACTTTTATCGCGGCCGGCAGCGATGGAGTGATCTGGATGCGGCGATTCACGGTTGCGTGGCGGCGGCGGCGCGCGACAAGCACTCCGGCGTGGGGCTTTATGACGGCGCGGGCATTTTGATCGAGACCAATCGCGATCCTGCGCTAGCCGCAAAGATGCTGGAAGATTATCTTGCGGGCTCGTCGAAGAGCGAAGAGGCTCCGGCGTTCATCGCGCGCGTTCGGCTGGGACGGCTGAAGCAGCGGTTGGGCGACGCGACCGGCGCCGAGCGGGAGTTTGCCGCGGCCGCCGCGATGGCGCGCGAATATAATCCGCCCCAGGACGCGAGGCCCTAGGATTGCGAACATTGATGCGAAGATCGAGCGTGAGAGCCGCAGACAATTCGCGCACTTCATGGCCCATGGCGCTGGCCGGCGTGGTTCTTGCCGCTGCTGCGACTGCAGCGCCGGCGCAGGTGTCGCTGACCATCGTGGTGGAGCTGGCACAGAAGAACAGTGCGACGGTGCGGCTGGCGCAGGCCGACGTGCAGAGGGCAGCCGCGCAACTGTCGCAAACCCGCGACGCCTTCATCCCGTCGCTTGCCTTTGGTTCGGGTCTGCCAGCCCTTCGTGAGGTCGGTTTCACAGGCTCTCTGCCTACGATCTGGGACAGCACGATCCAGTCGTTGGTTTTCAGTATGCCGGAGATACAGTACATCCACGCGGCGCGGGCCGGGTTGCAGTCGGCGCAACTGGCGCTCAAGGATGCGCGCGAACAGGCGGCGCTCGATGCGTCGACGGCCTACATCGAGCTGGACACGGTCGACCGCGAACTGGAAGCCGCGCACGAGCAGGAGCAGGATGCGGCGCGGCTGGTGGAGATCGAGCAGCAACGCGCGGAGGCGGGCGTCGATCCACTCAGCACGCTCTTGCAAACGCAACTGACGGCGGCGCAACTGAAGCTGAGCCGTCTGCATCTGGAAACCCGCGCCGCCACTCTGGCCAAACAACTGGCCACGCTCACGGGATTGCCGGTGGGTTCGATTACTTCCGATCGCGCGAGTATTCCCGAGATTCCGGCGGTGACGGGCGACCGCACGCCGGCGCCTACGCCGGGAGTTCAGGCGGCACAGGAACTTGCGCTCTCAAGAGAACGCCAGGCGCGAGGCGATAAGCAGCATCTTTGGCTGCTGCCGGAAATCGGCTTCGGCCTGCAATACAACCGCAACACCACGCTCCTCAACAGCATCGGACAGTACTTTGTCGATCCCAACGGTACCCTTCCCGCCAACAATTTCAGCAGCGGCTTTTCCATCAAGGTTCCTATTATCGATTTCGGCTTGCACGCGAAGTCGCGCGAGACGGCCGCGGAGGCGTTGCGCGCGCGGGTTGAGGCGGAGCAGGCGCAGCAGCAGAACGATTTGCAGATTGCGGAATTGAGCGCGAGCCTGCGCGAACTGGATGCGCTGGCCGAGATCGCCAGCCTGAAGCAGCAGATTGCCGATGAGCAGTTGAAGAGCGTGGAGGCCGAGTTGGCGTTGGGCAACGGCGCGGGCAGCGGACCCGGCGCGCAGCCGCAACTTTCGCCCACGGCCGAGCAACAGGCGCGCATCGACGAGCGGCAGAGATACCTGGATGCACTCGACGCGGGGCTGGAGCTGACGAAGGCCCGGCTGGACCTGCTAAGGGTGCTGGGGCACATGCAGGACTGGCTGGACGAGCTGCATGCGAAGCCCTAACAGGTGTCAAGCTTCTGGGGGCAGGGCGTCGAAAGCGCGAGGCTGGCGAAGAGTGCATTGATTCTGCTGGATTTAGGACTTGCGACCGTCAAAATCGCTCAAGAGAGGCTGGGACGCGCGGGCCACTCATCCGTCTAAGAAATCAGCGCGAATGGTAGAATTGAGTGGATGCCGATGCCATTGAAAACACTCTTCCTCAACCCTCCATCTTTTGAGAACTTCGACGGCGGCGCTGGGTCGCGCTGGCCGGCGACGCGCGAGATCGAGTCCTACTGGTACCCTGTCTGGCTGACGTATCCGGCCGGAATGCTCGAGGGTTCCCGGCTGCTCGATGCGCCGCCGCACCACGTCTCCGCCGACGAGACCATCAAGATTTGCAAGGACTATGAGTTCCTTGTGCTGTTCACCTCCACGGTCGGATGGGAGGGCGACCAGCGTCTCGCCGCGGCGATCAAGGCGGCGAATCCGTCGCTGCGCATCGCATTTGTCGGGCCACCGGTCACTACCGACCCTGATCGCGCGCTGAACGAGTGTGCGGCGCTGGACTTTATCTGCCGGCGCGAGTTCGATTATTCCGTCGTCGAGTTTGCCAACGGCAAACCGCTGAATGAGATTCTCGGCATCAGCTACAAGGTGGACGGCAAGGTGGTGCACAACCCCGACCGCCCGCAGGTGGAAGACCTGGATCGGATGCCGTGGGCGACGAAGATCTACAAGCGCGACCTGGACGTGACGCGCTACAACGTGCCGTTCCTGCTGCATCCCTTCATCGCGCTTTACTCCACGCGCGGCTGCCCGGCGCAGTGCACTTTCTGCCTGTGGCCGCAAACGCTCTCGGGCCACGCATGGCGCAAGCGCTCCAGCGACGACGTGGCGGCGGAGATGAAGTGGGCCAAGGAGAACTTCCCCGAAGTGAAGGAGTTCTTCTTCGACGACGACACCTTCAACATTCAGAAGGCGCGCACCGTCGAGCTTTGCGAGAAGCTGAAGCCGCTGGGCATCACGTGGAGCTGCACATCGCGCGTGACCACGGATTACGAGACGCTGAAGGCGATGCGCGAGGCTGGCTGCCGGCTGCTGATCGTGGGCTTCGAATCGGGCGATCCGCAGATTCTCAAGAACATCAAGAAGGGCGCCACCGTGGAGCGGGCGCGTGACTTTGCGCGCGACTGCCACTCGCTCGGCCTCACCATTCACGGCGACTTTATTCTCGGCCTGCCCGGCGAGACCAAGCAGTCGATCCGCAACACCATCGACTTTGCCAAGACGCTCGATTGCGAGACCATCCAGGTGTCGATCGCGCACGCTTACCCCGGAACCGAGTTCTACGAGTACGCCGCGAAGAACGGCTTCATCACCAACGCGAAGATGGAGGACGGCGGCGGCCACCAGATGGCGCACATCGAGTATCCCGGCCTGCCCACCGACTACGTGATGGAGATGGTGCACCGCTTCTACGACGAGTATTACTTCCGCCCCAAGGCGGCGTTCCGCGTGATTTGGAAAGCCTTTATGAATCGCGACCTGCCGCGGCTCTACGTGGAGGCCAAGTCGTTTCTGAAGCTGCGCGCGCAACGCAACAAGATGGTGAAACAGGCGCGGACTCAGCAGGCGCAGCCTCCCGCAGCCGCAGGCGCCGGCGCATAAACCATTGCAATTGTACCCGGTATCCCAGGTCTCAAAGGCGAGACCGGGGGCACCCTAGGATGGTGCGGTATACCGAGCCTCAAAAGCGAGACCTGGGGCACCCAAAAATGGTGCAAGAACCGGCGGTCGGAGACGCAGCGCTCACTCTCATCATTTTCGCCCGCGAACGGACAAATTGAACGACCGAATGTCTCAACACTCACTCTCGCCGCGCCAATACCTGATTCTCAGCCTCGTTGCTATCTGCGCTCCGCTGGGCAACGCCTGCCTCGCCAAGGGGATGACGTCGCTCCCGGCGCTCTCGGTGACGCATCCGCTGGCGCTGATCCTGGCCGTCTTCACGCCCTGGGTCGCGCTGGGCATCGCGCTGCTTATCGGCTTCTTTGCCAGCTATCTGACCGCGCTCTCCTGGGCTGATCTGAGCTACGTGATGCTGGCCACGGCCTGGGGCAACGTCGTAGTGGAGCTGCTCTCCCGCTTTGCGCTGCATGAGGCCGTCTCATCCCAGCGCTGGCTGGGCGTTCTGCTGATTTCCGCCGGCGTTGGTTACGTCACGCCGGGCTCCTCGCGCACGGTAGTTCCCGCCGCCGAAGCCAGCAAAAGCAAGGTGCTCAAATGAACCTCGCGATCTTGCATTCTTCCTTTTGGGCGGCCACGGCGATGATCGCCGCCGTCGTACTCAGTTCGACGGCGGGCGAGGTCTTTACCGCCGCCGCGATGAAGTCAATTGGCGACCTGGACACAATTCGCGCCCGCTCCGGCCTGAAGGGAGCGATTCTGGCAGTTCTGACTTCGCCGCTCTTTTTCATTGGAATCTTCTTTATGGCGGTCGCCTTCTTCGCGCTGCTCTTCACTCTGAACCACATGAACCTGGGCCTTGCCGGACCGGCCACGGCATCGCTCACTGTGGTCACCAACGCCCTGGCCGCCAGGCTCTTCCTCAAAGAGAACGTCGACCGTCGCCGCTGGATCGCCGCCGTGCTGATCTGCGCAGGCGTCTACTTCCTGGCGCATTAAAGCAGCTATCAGCTTTCAGCGAATCAGAGAAATCGCATCAGGCCGCGGGGTTTGAGGTCGGAGTTGAGGAAGGTGCGCGGAGCATGGAGTGCAGCGCAGACCGCCTCCGCCGCCAAGTGCCCGCTGCGCGCGGCGCTTTCCATGGTTGACGGCCAGCCGGTGGCGGTCCAGTCGCCTGCCAGGACGCAATGGGGCCACGGCGCGGACTGGGCTTCCGGCCGGAACTCGTCAATGCCCGGCGGCACGCCGAAGGTGGCGCGGACTTCCTTGACCAGCGCGGCTTTCTCGAGCCTGGCTTCTTTGACCGCTGGGAAAAACTCCTTAAGTTCGCTGATAGCCAAATCGATCGCTTCCTCGCGGCTGAGCGCGGCAAACTCCTGCGACGCGCTGACTACGAGTTCAAGGTAGCTGCCCTTCGATTTGCGCTCTGGCTGGAGGCGGCTCTTGTTGTACATCCAGTGAATGGTGCGGTCGAGCAGGACGGCGTGTTCGAGATCGGTAATCTCGCGGTCGAACCAGAGATGCACGCTACAGATGGGTGAGTGCGTGTGACGCCCGATCTTCTCGGCGAGCGCGTCCGCACCGACGACGGGAGGCATCTGCGGCAGCAGCCTCGCCATGGCCTCGAATGGAATCGCAAGCACGAGGAAATCCGCAACTAGATTGCCGGCGCGCGTGGGCAGTGTCCACTGTGAGGTCTCCTCATCCCACTCCGCACTTTCCACGGCGGCGTTGAGGACCACCTCGCCGCCGCGTTCGCGCAGGAATTGCTCCGCGCCGGCATACAACTCACTGAGCGGCACGGTGCTCATGCCCATAGCGCCGGCTTCGGCCGAGTTCAGAAACAGTTCGCGGATCACCTTTGCCGCGTAGGGCAGCGCGATCTCGTCCACGTCGGCATTGAGAGCGCTGGCGATGACGAGCCGCCAGAAACGATGGATCGCGCCTTCGGTCTGCCCGTTCTGCCGCAACCATGCGCCCAACGTCGACGACTCCGTCGAGCAGCCTTTTGGATTGATTCTGAGGATGGCTGAGAAGGCTCGCATCAGGGCCTTCTTATCCTCGCGCGTGAAGACTTTGGCGCGCAGCAGGCTGGGAAGACCATGCATCGGCGCCGGCAGCCACGATGGCCCGAGCCGCGAGCGCTGCCCGCCCGGCTCGATCATGGTCATGGCGCGGGTCCAGTGGATCTTTTGCTCGACTCCGATGCGGCGGTAGAAGCCGATCAGATTGGTGCAGCAGCCGAAGAGCACGTGCTGGCAGTTGTCGATGATCTCGTCCACGCCGGGATGTCGATAGGAGCTGGCCCGACCGCCGAGGTAGCCTCTTCGTTCCACGAGACACACCTTAAGTCCGCTCCATGCAATGGCGCAGGCAGCGCTCATGCCGGCTACGCCTCCGCCGACCACGATCACCGATTTTTCCGTGCCTGCCGGCAAATGGATCCCTCTAACGCCCGTTGCGCGTGCCTCTCTTATCATCGCCGAAAAAGGCGGTTTGCCGCAGCCATAGCGGCGGGTGGAACGACGGAATTCATTGCCGATGCAGAAGTGGCGGATGGGAGCCGCGGAGGGAGAAGTGGTGGGCAGTGCAGGGCTCGAACCTGCGACCTCCTGCTTGTAAGGCAGGCGCTCTAACCAACTGAGCTAACCGCCCACTCCGCTGCGCGTGGAGCGCGCCTCCAGTCATGATAGCAGCGTGCTGACCGTGCGGAAGTTGCTGCGGCGCGGGTTGATAGACTCAAGAGCGTGGGCCGTCTTATCGTCAACGCCGACGATTTTGGATTGACCCCGGGCGTGAACCGGGCCATTCTCGAGTTGCACGCCGCGGGCCTGGTCACCAGCACCTCCCTGATGGCGCGCGCGGGCGCAACCGATGAGGCGATTGAGTTGGCGCGTGCGACGCCGTCGCTGGGCGTGGGCTGCCACATCGTACTCGTCGATGGCGAGCCGGTGCTGCTTCCAGAAGAGATTCCTAGCCTGGTGGATGCGCGGACCGGGAAGTTTCTGCAAACGCTAACGGTGTTTCTGGCGCGGCTATTCACGGGCCGCATTCGCGCCGAAGAGATCGAGGCCGAGGCGGCCGCGCAAATCGCCCACTTGCAGGGCCGCGGAGTGCGCCTGACGCACATCGACACACACAAGCATGCGCACATCTTCTCGGCGGTGCTGCGTCCGGTGCTCAGCGCCGCCCACGCCGCAGGCATTCGCGCGGTGCGACATCCTTTTGAGCCGGAGTGGGCCTTGCGCGCCGCCATCGGCGCTTCGCTGGCGCGCGTGGTTCAGGTCGCGGCTCTGGGCCCGCTGGCCCCGCGCTCGCAGCGGATTCTTGCTCAGGAGGGATTTACCAGCACTGACGGAACCATCGCCATGGCCGGCACGGGAAGCCTCGACGCGGCCAGCTTGCGTTCCCTGCTCCGGCAGCTTCCGCCGGGCACCTGGGAACTGGTAACGCATCCCGGCTACAACGATGCGGACCTGGAGCGCGTACGCACACGGCTGCGCGCCTCGCGCGACCGCGAACGCGTGGCCCTGGCCGCGATCCGCGAAGTTCCCGGCATCGAGCTGATTTCCTTTGCCGCATTGGCGCCCCAAGCGGTCCAGGCGGCGGACGATTAACGGAGATTTGTGGCGCGGCGGCCAGAGCGGCGGTCTCCAGATCCCGCCCATCGGAGGGCCGGCCTTACAGTAGTCTGTGGAGATACGCGCGTGTTCGGTACAGTGTATTTGGGAACCGGGGCGGCAGGGAAATTATCTGGGGGACTAGTGGAAATTAGTGGATTAAATCTTCGCTCTCGATCCGAGGACGCCGGCGTGTTCGGCATTTCGCTGCGAACACTTCTGGCGATTCTCCTTTGCTCCTTGGCTGGCTCTTCCGCTCTACCGCTGGCCGCGCAATCGCAACCGCTTCCTGCGCGCAGCATTGTGGTGAACATCGACAACACAACTGGCCCCATCGATCGCTTCTTCGATTTGTCGGTGGGCTCCGATTTTCCAGGGACGCTGATTCGCGACGACAGCCAGGCGCAGCTCAAGCTGGCCGTCGATGAGCTCGGCCTTCGCTACATTCGTTTCCACGCAATTTTTCACGACGTGCTGGGAACAGTCCGCGTCGAAGACGGCAAGACCGTTTATGACTGGTCGGGAATCGACCGGCTTTACGACGACTTGCTGGCCCGGCACATCAAGCCGTTTGTCGAACTCGGTTTTACGCCGCAAGCGCTTGCCACCTCCGAGAACAGCATCTTCTATTGGAAGGGCAACACTTCGCATCCGAAGCTGGCGGGCTGGCAGGAGCTGGTCGCCGCATACGTCCGGCATATTGAAGAGCGCTACGGCAAGGACGAGGTGCGCACCTGGTTCTTTGAAGTCTGGAATGAGCCCAATCTCTCCGGCTTCTGGGAGGGCGGCGACCAGAAAGCGTACTTCGAGCTCTACGATGCGACGGCAACGACGATCAAGTCCATCGATCCGGCATTGCGCGTGGGAGGCCCTTCCACTGCGGGAGCCGCGTGGGTTCCCGAGTTCCTTGCGCAAGTGAAGCAAAGCGGCGCTCCCATCGATTTCGTGACCACACATACGTATGGAGTCGACGGCGGTTTTCTCGATGAAAACGGACAAAGCGACGTGAAGCTCTTCGCTTCGCCGGATGCGATCGCCGGCGACGTGCGCCGTGTGCGCCACGAGATCGCGGTGTCGCCTTTCCCGAGCCTGCCTTTGTATTTCACGGAGTGGAGCACAAGCTACACGCCGCGCGACCCCGTGCACGATTCCTACATCAGTGCGCCGTACATCCTGAGCAAGTTGAAGGCCTGCCAGGGACTGGCGCAGGGGATGAGTTACTGGACTTACAGCGACCTGTTCGAAGAGCCAGGCCCGCCCACCGCTCCTTTTCAAGGAGGATTTGGGCTCCTCAATCCGGAAGGCATTCGCAAGCCAGCATTCTTCGCCTACAAGTATCTTCACGCGCTCCAGGGAAACACCATCGCCTCCGACGACCCGCAGGCCATGCTGGCGACCGCGGATGGAAACTTCGCCGCCGTGATTTGGGATTTCGAACAGCCGGATCAGAAGGTGAGCGACCGGCCTTTCTACACCAAGGTGCTCCCGGCGCATCCTGCGGCGCCCGTTGAGTTGCAGATAACGCATCTTGCGCCTGGCGCTGCTTACCGTCTTGAAGTGCACCGCACCGGATTTCATGCCAACGACGCGTATTCGGCTTATCTCGAAATGGGCGCGCCGAAGGATCTGTCCGCGAGCCAAGTCGCACGCCTGAACGAACTCGCCCGCGACGCAGCCGAAAGAGATGAGATCTTGCGCGCCGGAAACGACGGAACGGTGAAGGTTTCCCTGGCGATGCAAAGCAACGACATTGTTCTGGTTACATTACGGCGCGAAAAGGGAGAATAGGAGAGTGAGAAACACGTTTGACCAAGCGCTTTGCCGACGGCGGAAGAGCGCCGTTGCACGCGCTACTGTTTCCCTTGACAAATGACCAGATCGCAGAAGTCTTCACAAGGAGCACTTGTGCCGCACATGGCTCGTATTCCTTCTTACAGTTTCGTACTCCGCTGCAGCGTCCTGCTGTTCCTCGCTGCGGGCAGCGCATCGTCTTCTCTTATGGCGCAAGCCGCGCGTATAAAGACTGCTCGCGGGACGGCCACCATTCTCGTCGAGCCATACGCACCGAACATCGTGCGGGTCAGCATGAGCCTGAGAAGCAAAGACGCATTGGCTGCGCCGGGTTACGGGATTGTCGCCGCACCCGACTCCGGCGGCTGGACGCTTCGCTCGGGCAATGAGGAAGACGTCCTCCAGTCAAGCGCGCTCACCGTTCGGCTGGCGCCGCAACCTGTGAGTCATGGGGAACACTTGCCCGAGACCGCAAAGTTCTTCTCCGGCTCTACCCCCTGGGTCGATCTGGAGATCGACACTTCCGACGGAAAGCAACTTCTTCGGCTCGACGGCTGGGAGATGGCCGACCTGAACTATAAGGACGGCAATCGCGATCTTGAATACGACCGCCGACCCTCCGATCCACCGTTCTTCGAAGTGAGCGCCAGCTTTTCCGCAGCGGACGACGAGCACGACTACGGCCTGGGGCAAAACCAGCAGGGCTTCCTCGACCACCGCGGTCGCGTGATCGAATGTGCGCACGACTACAATGCCCCGGCCGGGCAATCCGTCTGCGTGCCGTTTCTCGTAACCAACAAAGGTTACGGGCTGGTCTGGGACAACCCTTCGAAGACCACCGTGTCTCTGGGATTCAATAACCAGAACACCTTCAAATCGCAAGTGGGACAACGAGTGAGTTACTTCGTGATTGCCGGGGATTACGATGCCATCTATCGCGGCTACCGGCTGCTTACCGGCGACGTGCCCATGCTGCCGAAGAGCGCGTACGGCTACATCCAGTGCAAGCAGCGTTACAGAACGCAGGCCGAGTTGATGGCGGTGGCAAAGGGCTACCGCGACCGCCATCTGCCCATCGACGATCTGGTGATCGATTGGTTTACCTACACGAAGATGGGCCAGATGGATCTCGATCCAGCGGCGTGGCCCGATCCTGTGGAGATGCTCAAGCAGCTTCACGCTATGAATTTTCACGTGATGATCAGCGTCTGGCCGCGCTTTACGCCCGGCAGCCGTTACTACGACCTGATTTTGAAGAATGGATGGTTCGAGCACCTGGCCGACGGCACGCCCACCAACGGATTGCCCTACGACAGGGCCGGCTCGGATATCGATACGACGAATCCCGAGGCCGCGCAATGGTACTGGAGCATCATCCGAGACAACTACGTGGCCAAGGGCTTCGACGCCTTCTGGGCCGATGAAACAGAACCCGATCTGCCTCCCAACGGCTCGTACTTCAAGATCGGTCCGGGCACCGAATACTTCAATGTGTATCCTCTCTTCCATACCGCGACCTTTTACAACGGGATGCGAGCGGATATGAAGGAACGCGCGCTCATCCTGGCTCGCGACAGCTATCTTGGCGCGCAGCACAACGGAACTATCTTCTGGTCGTCCGACATCTCACCTAACTGGGATACACTCAAGCGCCAGGTGCCGACCGGCATCGACTTTACTGCGAGCGGAATGCCTTACTGGTCGACCGACATCGGCGGCTGGCAGGGACTACCGTCCCGGCACACACCGGCGCATCCGCCGCTGATCGATTCCAGCGATGCGCGCGACAATGTGGGCAATTACGACGACTATCCGGAACTCTACGTGCGCTGGTTTGAGTACGGCGCTTTTCAGCCGAACTTCCGCACCCACGGAACCCGCAATCACAACGAAGTGTGGAGCTACGGCAAGCAGGCCGAGCCCATTCTCGAGAAGTATCTCCGCCTGCGTTACCAACTGATGCCTTACATCTATTCCCTTGCCTGGCAGACGCACGAGACGGGCGCACCGTTTATGCGTGGCCTGTTCCTGGATTTTCCGGGCGATCCCAATGTCGCGAGTATTGGCGACGAATACATGTTTGGTCCCGCGCTGCTGGTGGCTCCGGTAACCGACCAGGGCGCGACGGAGCGCCAAGTCTATCTGCCCGCGGGATGCGACTGGTTCAACTTCTGGACCAACGAGCGCGTCCACGGCGGCCAGCGCATCACGGTGCAGGCTCCGATTGACACCATCCCGATCTTTGTGCGCGCCGGTTCCATTCTTCCCCTGGGCGCTGCCATCGAGAGCACCAACGAGAAGCAGGCCATCGAGAAAGTCCGCATTTATCCCGGCGCCGATACGCACTTTGTGTTGTACTCCGACGATGGGACCACGTATGCATACGAAAAAGGCATACACGATATCACGAACCTCGATTGGAACGAGGCAGACGGCAAATTGACGCACTCCGGCGCCGCGGCGTGGAGCGATAGCGAAGCGCCGATTCTTGAAGTGATCGGGAACGATGGATCGCGCCCTGCTCAAAACAACGGCGGCTCCGGTTCGCATTGAATGGACTCGACTGGAGTGAACGGCGGCGCTTGCTACTTCAGAAGCGATCCCAGTGAAGGACGTCCTCGAGCGGCCGCTTCTCGATTCTGGGCTCTTCGGCCGGATAGCCGAACGAAACGATGGCGATCAGTTGGAAATCGTGCGGGGCGCAAAACTCGCGGACAACCGCCGGCCCGTATGGCTGCTTTGTCCCTGCGACCCAGCAGGATCCGATGCCGTAGGCGGCGGCGGCAATCAGCAGATTCTCGGTGGCTGCCGAGCAGTCTTCCACGGCATACTCGGTTTTCTGGGCGAGCACCAGCACGGCAAAGGCCGCCTGCGCAATAAAGTCGCCGTGGCCGATCAGGGTTGGAATCTTCGCGAGATTCTCGCATTTCGTCACCACGACAAAGTCCCACGGCTGCACGTTCATGGCGGTCGGCGCCAGCCGCGCGCAGTCTACGATCTCTTCGATGATCCTGCGCTCAATGCTTTCCTGCTTGTAAGCACGAATGCTGCGCCGATTTCGGATGACTTCGATGGCTCGATCCATTGCTTCCTGGCTCCTTGAAGCGATGCGTCTCTGCTAGTGGGCTTGAAACAACCCCGCAACAAATTTCTATTGTATGGGCGTGAACCGCCCACGCCGCGCACCGTCAAGCTCAGCGGCCCGCCCACGCCGTTGTAATCGGCGATCTCCTCGTTGCCCGCCAGCACGAACTGAGTCGTCGTCACCCAGGCTCCGCTCGCCACCTGCTTCTCTTTGCGATGGCCCAGCGGGTCGTAGAGATACGTGCTCGTGCCCCAAGCGCCGTTTTGCGCCTCCACGAGCCGGTTCTCCACATCGTAAGTCAGAGTATTCGCGCCGTCGAAGGTCAGGTTCTGGTTGCCGTCGTAGGTGAAGTTCGTGTTGCCTGTGATCGAGTTGTCCAGGCTGACATAGCCGTTATCCGCGTTGGCAGCGGGGTAGGTGGTGGTGCCCGTAGGCGGAATGTACTAAAACGCGCCGTCGCTCACTCCAACCGAGGCCCGCTGATGATTCTTCTGCCAGGTGTAGCTGAAGGTCACGCTGTTGTCCGCGGCCGCGTAGGTCTGGGTCAGCGTCTGCAGGTTGTCCGCCGCGTCGTATTGGCTATAGGAGTCCGTGGTGCCATCCCCGTAGGTGATCAGCGTCTGCCGCGAGAGCAGGTCCCACTGGTATTTGGCCAGCGGCGTGGACATTGATCCGTTCTGGTCGATCTCTGTCATGCGGTTCATCGCGTCGTACTGGTAGGTGACGTAGTAGGCGCCCGATCCATTGGTGCCCGCCGGCCACATCAACTGCGTGCGGTTGCCGACTCCATCATACTGCACCTGGGTATTGCGCCCCTCCTGGTCGGTGTAGCTCGTGGCCCAGGAACGGCGAAGGGATTCATCTTCATCTCCATGGAAGACGAGACGGAAATCGCCAATGTGATCGTGACGCCGGACGTGTACGAGCGCAACCGCCTGGTGGTGACGCGCAGCAGGTTTCTTCTTGTAGAAGGGGCACTGCAGAATCAGGACGGCGTGATCCACGTAAAGGCGGCGCGGCTTGCGCCTCTGGCCCACGACGGCGTACAAGTGCGGTCGCACGACTTCCACTGATGCGCTTCCAGTCTGCGGAGAAAGCCGGGATTTGAAAGGGCACGGCGCGAGTCATGCAGCAATTGCGAGGTGGTTTGCATCCAAGACAAGAGATTCCATTGAAAGGCCCTATTGCGGGCCTGAGGTGAGCCCCAAAAATCATGCATCATGCCAACTTCAGCAAGCCATTCCCTGGGCCGTGTGGGGAAGATTCCAACCAGATCCTCTTTGCCAGACCTTCGGACCGGGTGGCGTGGAACCGAACATTGAATCATGCCCAATTCGACCGTCTGGAAACATCGGCAGACCAATTCGGGAAGGGTAATGCTGCAACTATTTGCCGGCTGATTTCGTCCATACGAGAATATACGTGTGCGAGGCCATTCGCGTGGCCGCATGGCTCGATTCCGGCCCCTTAACTCTACACTGGACCATGCGCAACGTGCAGGTTAGATCTGGTATTCCGTGATCCAGAGCACCGCTGACGGTATCGCGATTCCACACGCCATTTTGCGTATGAGAAAATATTTCTGACCAAGCGAA
>Ga0326727_10009721_pt1 | contig 23421 bp, 16 predicted proteins | sample MB2enrmetagenome_FD_207643 | JGI IMG/M metagenome (GOLD analysis project Ga0326727, IMG submission 207643) | Lab enriched peat soil microbial communities from McLean, Ithaca, NY, United States - MB29MY | ecosystem: Environmental > Terrestrial > Soil > Wetlands > Peat | place: USA: New York... | reverse complement strand
TTCTCTCGGAAAAATACAACTGCAATCTTTATTTAAAACGCGAGGATTTACAGGTTGTCCGTTCTTTTAAGATTCGCGGAGCATACAACCTGATTCAAAGCATTCCTACAGACCAATTAAGTAACGGCGTAGTCTGTGCCAGTGCCGGTAACCACGCGCAGGGAGTCGCCTATTCCTGCAAAGTCTTGGGAATCCCCGGGAGAATCTACATGCCATCGACTACACCGAAACAAAAGATCTCGCAAGTCAAACGCTTCGGTCAAGATTTTGTCGAAGTAGTTTTAACCGGTGACTCCTTTGATGATGCGTTTTATGAAGCCAAGGCGCACTGTGAAGCAGCCAACAAATATTTCATTCATCCCTTTGATGATCCTCTGGTTATCGCAGGGCAAGGGACGATTGCTATTGAAATCCTCAACGATCTGGAGGACCCGGTGGATTATGTTTTGGGGGCCATTGGAGGGGGCGGCATGATGTCGGGTGTTGGCACATACATCAAACGTCTGAGTCCTCTCACCAAAATTATCGGAGTGGAACCACAGGGAGCTTGTTCTATGAAGCAGTCCCTCGCTAAAAATGAAGTCGTAACCTTGGACAAAATCGATAAGTTTGTTGACGGTGCCGCTGTAAAACGAGTTGGAGATCTAACCTTCTCTATCTGTCAGGAAGTCTTAGATAATGTCTTAGTCGTCAGTGAAGGAAAGGTCTGCACCACGATTTTAGAGATGTACAATGAAAACGCGATCGTAGTAGAACCCGCGGGTGCTCTGCCGATCGCTGCTTTAGACGACTATAGAGATCAGATCAGCGGTAAAACCGTCGTTTGCATAATTAGCGGCGGAAATAATGATATTGAAAGGACCCCGGAAATTAAAGAGCGTTCCCTGCTCGATCAAGGACTCAAACATTATTTCATCATAAACTTCCCCCAGCGACCCGGCGCACTGAAGGAATTTGTAGTCGAGGTTCTGGGGCCTAACGACGATATCACGCGCTTTGAGTATACGCAAGTTAACAATAAAGAGAATGGACCGACTTTGGTCGGGATTGAGCTCAGTTTGAAGGAAGATTACCAAATCCTCATTGAGAGAATGGACAAAAAGGGGATTCAATACACCATTATCAATGACAACCAAGAATTGTTTAATCTTTTGATCTAATTTTAACAATTGACTAAAAAGGAGGGACTTGGCTATGAAGAATTGTGAAATGAACTTGAATGGCAATATATTAACAATAACGGTTGATATCTCTAAGGAATTTGGCAAATCATCTTCCGGGAAAAGTATTATTATTAGTTCAACTGAAGGGAATGTATCAATACCTGAAAAAGAGGATATCAAAATTGGTCTTAACATCTACAGAAAATCATAACCGATCAGGTTTGTTCATGGCTAGATGTTTCTAAAGCAGAGAAAATATGGTATGATTCTTTCTGAAATAAAGATAGCAAAAGAAATGCTGGCTGAAGTTGAAAGGAGGGCAGTGCATATCATCCTACTTAATTAAAGGAGTGAAGACTATGCGTAATAAGATTATTTCTATCTTAGGTGAGGAAGCCCAAGATTTGTTAGAACATAAATGTACGACTATTCCTAAAGAACTCATTCATCTTCCCGGATCGGATTTTATCGATCGAATCTTCAGTAGCACGGACCGCTCAAATAATGTTCTCAGGAATTTAGGCACAATGTTTAACAATGGCCGATTGTCGGGCACCGGCTATCTTTCCATCTTACCTGTAGACCAAGGTGTCGAACACTCCGCGGCCGCTTCTTTTGCCCCGAACCCTATTTATTTTGATCCCGAGAATATTGTCAAGCTGGCGCTTGAAGGCGGATGTAACGCAGTCGCTTCAACTTTAGGAGTTTTAGGAATGGTAGCACGCAAATACGCTCATAAGATACCGTTTATTCTTAAAATCAATCATAATGAGCTGCTTACCTATCCCAATTCCTTTGATCAAAAGCTATTTGCCTCTGTCGAACAGGGTTTTCAAATGGGAGCCGTAGGAATCGGCGCCACGATCTATTTCGGTTCTCAGGAATCGCGCCAGCAAATCATAGAGATAAGCGCCGCCTTTAGACGTGCCCATGAATTGGGGATGTTTACTGTGCTTTGGTGTTATTTGCGCAATGATGGTTTCAAAAAAGATAACGTGAACTACGATGCCTCAGCCGATTTGACCGGACAGGCCAACCATCTGGGAGTGACTATTGAAGCAGATATTATCAAACAAAAGCAAGCAACCAATAACGGTGGGTATGTGGCCTTAGAATTTGGCAAAACAAGCCCACTGGTCTATGAAAAATTGACGTCCAACCATTTGATTGATTTAACTCGCTATCAGGTTGCGAACTGCTATATGGGAAGAGCGGGACTGATTAATTCCGGTGGTGCTTCGGGGGAAAATGATTTGCAGCAAGCGGTGATAACTTCCGTCATCAATAAGAGAGCAGGCGGCATGGGCCTGATTTCGGGACGGAAAGCCTTTCAGAAACCCATGGCCGAAGGTATTGAACTGCTTAATGCAATACAAGATGTCTACTTAGATAGTAGTATTGACATTGCTTAACCGCCAATAAGCTTAGGAGTAGGGACTCCACGTTATACGTGAAGTCCTTTGCTTTAAACTAAACTAGCAACAAGCCACCCGTAGGTGACTGAAAGTTGCTAAAATACCCTTCTAGCGCAAGATTCTACCGATTCCCAATATGGACCGATCGGGTAAATGGTTACCCCCATCGAACTGGAAGCATTGATAAACTGGCCGTTGCCAATGAAAATACCAACATGATCGACTGTTTCGTTGTTTTCTACTGAGAAGAAGATCAGATCTCCCGATTGTAAATTAGTAAAGCTGATAGGGGTCCCCGCAGTCGATTGATCAAGCGAGACTCTGGGCAGTGTGATCCCGTTTTGGGCAAAGACATACTGAACAAAGCCTGAACAATCAAATCCGGTGCTGGGAGATCCCCCCCCCATTGATAAGGTACCCCAATATATTTTTTCGCTGTGCTGATAAGGGCATTTGCCTTATCAGTATGTAACATCGCTGAGTACGCGCTATTTAAGGCGTTGGCTGTGATTGATCCAACGATGCCATCGGCACCTAAATATTTTGCTTTTTGAAAAGTTACTACTTCCACTTGCGTTTTGACTCCGAAGATACCGTCTGCCGCACCAACATTATACCCCAGATAATTCAGCTCAGTTTGTAGCTGCACTACATTAGCACCCGTAGAACCTAGCTTTAGCAAGGTACCGTCTAATGAGGATGCTAGGACCGTTTGAGCTAAGCCAAGAACGATAAAGGTTGTGAGCGCAAAGAGGATCGTGAATTTTTTTGTCATAGAGCATCTCCTTTCTTTTGATATAAATGCTGCCTTTTCTTAAACAACTTCATTATACGAAGGTAATTGGAACTAAGTCTATGCAAAAACATTTACAAAGTTTGTTTTTACTAGGTGATAGGTGATTATCAACTTGTAATAATGAGTTGCCTTGCGCTGATTTTGAGCAGATTTTCATAATTATTAAGTTATACTGAATCGGCTACTGGAACGATCAGAACGTTTTCGGAACGGTCTGATTGTTTCATTGTTTTTCCTTGAATTATTTTCAGCTGTATTGGAAGGAAACGAAAGGAAAATGTGGAATAGTTACATGGAGAACTCCTAGAAACATTAACCCTGGCTGTAAAGAAGTTGATCTGTAATGTCTGAAGTGTAGTGGTGACCCCGTTGGAACTGATTTTTGGATAGAAAAGGAGTAATTAGTATGCAACGATTACCTTCGGAAAAAACTAATCTAGACATATTAGAGATTGACCCCTCTCTTAAGCCCTTCGAAAAGGATCTCCGACAGCGAATGGACAGATACTCTTCCCATAAGAAAGCTTTGCTCGGCAAATATATGAAGTTTAAATCCTTTGCCAATGGCCACTTGTTCTACGGTTTTCAGTTAGTTAAAGATGGTTGGTACTTCCGTGAATGGGCTCCGGGCGCAGAGGCGCTTCATCTTGTGGGAGATTTTAATGGCTGGGATTCTAAAGCCCATCCTTTAGAAAGAAAAGAGCACGGCATTTGGGAAATATTTTTGCCTGGCAAAGAGACCCTTAAACACCTGTCCTTGGTTAAAGTTCGAGTGAAAGCCAATGGCCAAGAGAGAGATCGGTTACCCCTCTATATAAAACGAACGGTACAAAATCCAGTAACCAATGATTTTGCAGGACAAATCTGGCAGCCAGAGAAACGGTTCAGATGGCATGATAAAGAATTCCGTGTGGATCACACATCACCTCTGTTTATTTATGAGCTACATATAGGAATGGCCCAAGAAAAAGAAGGTATCGGTTCATTTAAGGAATTTACCGAGAATATTCTGCCCAGAATAAACGTTGCAGGCTATAACACGATACAAATAATGGCCATAATGCAGCACCCCTATTATGCGTCCTTCGGATATCAAGTATCTAATTTCTTTGCGGTATCATCATGGTTTGGCACTCCGGATGATTTAAAAGAATTAGTGGATACCGCTCATTCTATGGGCATAGCAGTATTGATGGATCTCGTACATTCTCATGCCACCGATAATCATATGGAAGGTATAAATAATTTCGACGGAACCGATTATCAGTTCTTTCACACAGGGCCACGGGGAGATCATCCGGAGTGGAGAACCAAGCTTTTTAATTATGGTAAAGATGAAGTACTGCATTTTTTACTTTCCAATATTAAGTTTTGGCTGGATGAGTACCATTTTGATGGCTATCGTTTCGATGGAGTAACTTCAATGTTATACCATCACCAAGGTCTTGGCGTAGAATTCTCCGATTACAGCAAGTATTTTAGTGTTGACACAGACGTAGATGCCATTACTTACCTTCAATTTGCTAATGATTTGGTTCGAGAAGTTCGTCCCGATGCCATAACGATCGCGGAAGACATGAGTGGTATGCCAGGCATGTGCCTGCCGGTGAATAAAGGCGGTATCGGCTTTGACTATCGACTGTCCATGGGAGTGCCCGATCTTTGGATAAAGACCCTTAAGGAACGCAGAGATGAAGACTGGAGTATGCATCACATATGGCATGAATTGACGAGCCGCCGTCCGCAAGAAAAAACCATTGGTTATGCAGAATCCCATGATCAGGCCCTTGTCGGAGATAAAACCCTAATCTTCAGGTTAGCTGATCAAGAAATGTATTGGCACATGAAGAAAAGTGACCAAAGTGTAATTATTGCAAGAGCCATTGAGCTAAGTAAGCTAATCAAATTTTTGACGATGACTTTAGCTGGTGAAGCCTACTTGAATTTCATGGGCAACGAATTTGGCCACCCGGAATGGATTGATTTCCCCACAAAGGCTAACAACTGGAGTTATAAATATGCCTGCAGGCATTGGAGCCTTATGGATAATCAGGAGCTCCGCTATTCAGACTTAGCAAATTTTGATCGGGAAGCTATCTCATTTGTGAAAGCTCACAATTTAATGATGGCAGATGATTTACTAAACCTCTGGATTGATGAGGAAGAAAAGGTCTTAGCCTACAAAAAAAGTGATTTGATCTTTCTCTTTAACTTTAATCCAGTAAAATCTCTTCCTAACTTTCCTCTACCTGTAGAGCAACCTGGAGAATATCAGGTGGTATTTAATAGTGACGAGATAATCTTTGGCGGACATGGTCGAATTGCCAAGGACTATATTTATCATACTAAGACACTCACTGAGAGAGAAAATAGACCTGGCTTCAGTATTTATACTCCCAGTCGTACAGCGTTAGTCTTGAAAAGGCTCTAGGCTGAAGGGCCAGAGGCCCAGAAGACCTAACTGGCAACCCCTTAACCTCACCATACGTCTTCCCCGAAAGCTGGGTAAAATATTCGGATTTTGTTTGCCAACCGTCGATCATAGTTAAATGTAATTATGTGTATATATATTTGTTATAGACATTACCCTAATACAATGCTAATCTTAACTTAATAAAAGTTGGCAATAAAAAATACGAATTGACAGTTAAGACGGCGTAAACGATCAGAAAGCAGATTAATTAGAGTAGTGAAAGTGAGTGGTCTAGATTGTTTCAGGATAAAGAAAGTTTTAAGCGGGTATATGCGGAGACCTTAATCAAAACTGAAGGGGTTCTGCCGGAAGAAGCAACGATGTGGAATAAATATAGTGCCTTAGTCTGTTGTCTCCGAGAAATTATGGTCAAGTATCAGGTCTCCGCAAAGAAAGTTGCTAAATATTCTAAACAAGTCTATTATTTTTCAATGGAATTTCTAATCGGAAGACTTCTTAATTATTACCTCGTGAATCAAGATGTGGAGAATATTGTTCGCGAAGGACTGGCTGATCTTAACATTGACCTGGAAGAATTATTGCAACAGGAAAACGACCCAGGATTGGGTAATGGCGGTTTAGGGAGATTGGCGGCCTGTTATCTGGATTCAATGGCCTTTTTGGGGATTAAGGGGCATGGCAATTGCATTCGTTATAAATATGGTATGTTTGAACAACGGATCTTGACGGGTTATCAACATGAAGTGGCCGATAACTGGTTGCGCAATGGCTTCCCCTGGGAAACAAGAAAACCGGATTTAGCCATCATAGTTAAGTTCAAAGGCACTGTTCGCATGGAGACAATCGATGAGACACTGAAATTCCGACATGAGAACTATGAACCTGTCTTGGCGGTTCCCTATGATGTACCCGTAATGAGTTATCAGAATCCTAATACTATTAACAATCTGAGGCTTTGGAGCGCGGAATCAATTACTTCAGAACTGGATTTGCAATCGTTTAATAGCGGAAACTTCCAACGGGCGATGGCCAGTGGTTCAGAGATCGAAACAATATCTTATGTATTATATCCTGATGACAGCAGCCAAGCGGGTAAAGAATTGCGTCTGAAACAAGAATACTTTTTTGTGGCAGCAGGTTTAGGATCAATCATTCGCACCTACAAGAAAAAGAGGCTTCCTTGGCGTGATTTTGTGCGCTGGATCGCAATCCATATTAACGACACGCATCCGACGCTCTGTATTCCTGAGCTAATGCGCATTTTCATCGATGAAGAAGGTCTGGACTGGAATGAAGCCTGGAAAATTACCGTCAATGCCACCTCGTTTACCAATCATACAATCATGCCGGAAGCCTTAGAAGCTTGGCCTGTTGATATGTTTCGCAACTTACTGCCCAGGATTTTCATGATCATTGAAGAAATTGAACGTCGTTATATAGAGAGAATACGCAATCGGTTTCCTTTTGAGGAAGAGCTGATTCAAAAGACACGCATCCTTGATAGGGGTCGGGTTGTGATGGCCAACCTGGCGGTGATTGGCAGCTCATCGGTGAATGGGGTCGCAGCTTTGCATACGGATATTCTCAAACATGAGCTTTTTAAGGATTTTTATCGGATTTCCAGCTATAAATTTAATAATAAAACGAATGGAGTGAATCACAGACGATTTCTCTTGGCAGCAAATCCTGCCTTGTCTCGTTTGATCACAGAAGCTATCGGACCGAGCTGGATTAAAGATGCCAAGGAATTACAAAAGCTGCATGCCTTTGAACAGGATGCCTCATTTTTAGACAAATTAGCCCAGGTGAAAGATCTGAACAAATCTCGTTTACTCAAATGGGTCCAAGAGAAACAACAGATCACCTTGGATCACACCTCGATGTTTGACGTTCACGTTAAGAGGATGCACGCCTATAAACGACAATTGCTTAATGTTTTGAAAATTATGTATTTATTTAATCAAGTCTATGAAAACCCGACTTCTTTTAAAGGGACATACACGTTTATCTTTGGCGGCAAGGCGGCACCGGGGTATCATTATGCCAAAACTGTGATCAAGCTAATTAACTCTTTGGCCCGTAAGATTCAGAAGGATCCTAAGGCCAGTCAATGGTTGCAGATTATCTTTCTGGAAAATTTCAACGTTACGGTAGGCGAAATAGTGTATCCTGCCGCTGACGTAAGCGAGCAGATTTCCACGGCGAGTAAGGAGGCATCCGGCACGGGAAATATGAAATTCATGTTCAATGGTGCAGTCACCTTGGGGACGCTGGATGGTGCTAATGTTGAAATACAGGAAGCCGTCGGTGAGCAAAATATGTTTGTGTTCGGATTGACGGCGGATGAGGTTATTGAGCTTACCAGACAAAGAAATTACAGGTCCTGGGATGTTTATCACTCAAATTCCGCCCTCCGCCAATGTGTGGATCAATTAATTAACGGTTTTTTTGACGAGGATGCGAGCGAGGAGTTCAGAATCATCTACGACTCACTTTTGGTCTATAATGATGAATTTTTTGTCCTCAAAGATTTCGCCAGCTATATTGAAGCCTTTAACACCCTTACCGATGTTTACCATGAACAGCCTACCTGGCGTCGCATGGCCTTGGTTAATATTGAGGAGGCTGGTCGGTTTTCCAGTGACCGCGCGATTAAAGAATATGCCCGTGAAATATGGAAAGTGAAAACAAGTAACAATTGATAAGCTGTATCCTCTCATTTTCTTAACAGAAGCTCTCAATGAGAAGGGGGGAAATAATGATGATGAACGTGATTTTTGTCATTGCTGAGGCCGCGCCATTTCTTAAAATTGGTAGTTTAGGTGAGGTTGGAGCGTCCTTACCGATTGCCTTACAAAGACTTGGTGTCGATGTGCGTGTCATTATGCCAAAATACAAAAAAATTCCAGATTATTTCCGACAACAGTTTCAAAAAATCAGCGAATTTAAGGTTCCGGTAGGCTGGCGAGTTCAATACTGTGGCTTGGAAGAGATGACCTATCAAGGAATCCAGTATTATTTTATCGATAATGAATACTATTTTAACCGCCAGAGCATTTATGATGAATATGATAAGGCCGAGCAATTCGCATTCTTTTCGAGGGCAGCCTTAGAAAGTCTTGCACACATTCCGGAATGTCGGCCGGACATCCTGCACTGCCATGACTTGCCTACGGCTCTCATCCCTTTGATGATTCGTGCCTTCTATCACCAGGATCCCTTGCATTATCAGCTTAAGACTGTTTTTACTATTCATAATATGGCGAATCAAGGAATCTTTCCTGAAGAGGTTCTCTATGATGTTCTAAAATTGGACAAGTCTTTCTGTACGGAGAGTTTACTGAAAGATAATGGTAAGATCGAATATCTGAGAGCAGCACTGCACTATGCCGATCAGATTACGACGGTCAGTCCAACTTATGCTCAAGAGATTCAGACCGCCTATTTTGGTTGTGGATTAGAGGGGTGCCTACATCAACGCTTGGAATCACCAATCGGTATTTTGAATGGTTTAAACCATGACGTATATAATCCCAATCAAGATCCCTACCTGAGAGTTCCTTATCTCTCTGCCGCTCAGCCCAAACTTGAGAATAAGCTTTACTTGCAAGGTCTTTTAGGTCTTCCTGTCCGAAGTGATGTTCCTTTATTGGGAATGGTAACTAAGTTGGTGGAACAGAAAGGAATTGATCTTTTAACCCATATTTTAGATGAAATGATGAGCCTTGACGTACAGTTAGTCATTCTTGGTTCAGGGGAAATGCATTATGAGATCATGCTTAATAACTTTGCCGAAAAATATCCGGACAAGCTAGCTGTGCGTACTTCTTATAGCGATGAGTTAGCTCATATGATTTTTGCTGCAGCGGATCTGTTTATCATGCCCTCTCGATTTGAACCGTGTGGAATGTCGCAAATGGTGGCTATGCGTTATGGAGCTGTCCCTATTGTTCGAAATACTGGGGGATTATGTGATACCGTAATTTCTTTCGAGAAAGACGCCCTACAAGGGAATGGTTTTTCATTTGACAATTATAATGCCCATGAACTGCTGTATACTATTCAACGTGCCGTTAAGTTATTTCGCAATGATCCGCAGGTTTGGAGACAAATCCAAAAAAATGCTATGGCAAGTGATTTCCAATGGGAAAGCTCAGCTAAAGCTTACATGAACGTATATGAATCATTACTCTCCTGCACTTAGCAAAATAAATTACCTACAGGAGTAATTATGCACAATATTTACTCCTGTAGGCGAATAGCAGAAACACTAAAGAGCCATTCTTCGTAAAGAATAATTACAAAGTCGTCCAAGGTATAGCCAACTAGATATAATTTGCTGTATTATTAATGGCTTCTAATCGACACTGTAAGAAATCTCTTATTTTTTCCAAAATTGCATTTACTAATTCTTCTAAGGATCCTCATGCAATATCTTGCTAAGCGCTAGACACCGAGGTTGTTTGGAGGAGGAATAATTTATTTTGAGAAAAAAAAGGGAGTCTTTGCTCAGCTTATTCACAGTGGCGGAAAAAAAACAAATGCTTGTGCTGTTGTTAGTAATGTTAGGGGTTCTGGGGTTACTCTATATACGTTACACCTGGACATCAGAAAATCAAGCAGCTTCTGATTATGCCCTGACGATCGCTCGAACGGCAGAGACTTCATTTCCAAAGGAATCAATCAACTGGTTAATAAATCCGAGTTCTAAGGATATCGAAACGTTTCAGTACAAACAATTGCAAAGCAACTTGCAAGATTTGGTGCGAACTAATCAGACAATTCGATTTGCTTATATTTATGTCCAAAGAAATGGTAAGCTCTATATTATGGCCGATTCCGAGACTATGGATTCCAAGGACTATTTCCCACCGGGACAGGAGTATATGGAAAGAGATAAAGTATATCAGAAGCCGTTTGAGGATGGAAAACCTGTCATCACTCATCCAACGACCGATCGCCGGGGAACCTGGATTAGTATTCTTGTACCAATTAGAGATGCCGAGACCAGCACAATCCAAGCGGTGTTGGTCATGGATTACCCTGCAAGAATATGGAATGATACTCTGCTTTATCAGACAGTACAGGCAGGTATCGTCGTGTTGACCCTGTTATTGCTGATTTTGGCTCTCTTGAGAATTTCCATTAAGAGCGAGATCGTTGAACAGGAACATCGCAAATTATTCCTGGCCAACGAGGAAATTGTAAAAGCCAAAACGACCTATCAAGATATGTTCGAGAAGAGTCAAGCGATTATGATTCTTGTCGAAGGAGAATCAGGAAAACTAATCAATGCTAATAAGGCCGCTTGTGAGTTTTATGGATATACCCTTGAACAGCTAAAAACTATGAACATTTCGGAAATCAATTCCTTGGCCCACCCCGAACTATTACACAAGATGGCCCTTGCTCAAACCCAACAGTGTTCGTATTTTGAGTTCCGGCATCGTTTAGCCTCGGGAGAATATAAAGATGTCGAGGTTTTTTCCAGTCCCATACGAATTAATAACCAAATCTACTTGTACTCAATTATTAATGACGTCACTCAGCGAAAGACTCTGGAGAAAACTATTCTGCAAGCTCATGAAAACTTTAAGAATTTCTTCAATTCCATTGATGACCTTTTATATGTTGTTGACAAACAAGGGGTAATCAAACACGTGAATAACACAGTCTGTATGAGATTGGGCTATTCCAAAGACGAGCTGATTGGAAAACCAGTGCTGCTGGTGCACCCGGAAAACAGAAGAGAAGAAGTGACGAATTTTGTCTTTGATTTGCTCTCCGGCAAGTTAGATTATTGCCCGATACCGGCGATTACTAAACATGGCCAAGAAAATCCTGTGGAATTGAGGATCACTGCCGGAGAATGGAACGGAGAACCCGTGACATTCTGGGTGATGAAAGATATATCCGCGATTACCAGGTCGGAAGAAAAGTTTTCTAAGGCGTTTAATTCAGCGTCTGTCTTAATGGCGATTACAACACTCGAGGATGGACGTTATCTTAATGTCAATGACACGTTTCTAAAAACGTTGGGATATGATCGAGAGGACGTTATCGGGAAACGAGCAGCCGATCTCAATTTATACGTTGATGTTGATCAGGAACACTGTTCAGCAGCGGGAAAGGTGCAAAATCTTGAAGTCTCCATCAAGGGACGGAATGGTTCGGTGTATACAGGCATTTATAGTGCGGAGCCGATCATGATTGGAGAGACCCCTTGCCTGCTTAAATCTTTGACAGACATCACTAAGCGCAAAGAGATTGAAGAAAAGCTCCTAAAATCCGAACAAAAATATAAACTACTTTTCAATGCCATGAATGATGCCTTCTCTCACCATAGCATCATTCGTGATGAGCTTGGGAAACCCATTGACTTCAGAATTATTACCGCTAATCCTTCCTTCGAAACAATGACAGGTCTAAAATCGGAGGCTATCATTGGTAAAACCGCCTCCGAGGTTTTGCCCGATGTAGCTCAGTCCATGATTGACCTTTACGGAAAGGTTGCCTTGACAGGTGAATCGGTCCATTTCAATTTCTTCTCCAAAAACTCGAATAAGTATTTTGAAGTTAAGGCATACTGCCTATCTCCCCATGAATTTGCCACGATTTTTATGGATATCACAGAGCGTGTAGAAAACGAAAAAAACATCGAGTATTTAAACTATCATGATGTTTTGACCGGATTATACAATCGAAGGTTTTACGAAGAAGAACTTAAAAGGTTAAACAATGAGCGGAATCTTCCGATATCGCTGATTTATGGGGATGTTAATGGCTTAAAGGTGATTAATGACGCCTTTGGCCACCTTAAAGGGGATGAACTTTTACTGAAAGCTGCACTGGCTATTCGCAGCGCCTGCCGAGCCGATGATATCATAGCACGTTGGGGAGGAGACGAATTTGTCATTCTTCTGCCAAAAACTAATGCAGAAGAGGTCGAGGTAATCGCTAAGCGAATCAGAGAGACCTATTCTAAAGAATATGTTAACTCGGTTAGTGGCAGTATCTCATTGGGTTGGGATACCCACTGTTCTATCCATGATGACATACTAAAAGCCCTCAAGAATGCTGAAGATCTAATGTATAGAAACAAAACTCTGGAATGCGAAAGGATTAGGCTCAATACAATTAAGACGCTAATGATGAGCTTGAATGAACACTACCCAGGCATAGAACAACAGGCGAAAAAGGTCAGCAAATTATGCCAAGACCTGGCCAGAGCAATAGGCATGCCTGAATGGGAGGTTTGTCGAGTTGGAACAGCAGGATTTTTTTGTGATATCGGCAATGTTTCGATTGAAGAAGGCATCCTTAATAAGCCTGCAAAACTTGTAGAAGCAGAGTGGGATAAAATCAAGAGACATGTGGAGGTTGGTTTCAGAATCTTAAGTTCATCCCATGAAATGTCAGAATCGGCTGATTATGTACTGGCCCATCATGAACGATGGGATGGTAAAGGTTACCCCAAGGGGATAGCAGGGAAGGATATTCCTATCGAGGCAAGAATCATTGCTCTGGCAAGCAGTTATGTTGCCCTGACAAGTGAACGACCCTACCGATTGACGTTCCCAAAAGAAGTAGCTCTACAAGAAATTATTAAGCATGCGGGTTCTCAATTTGATCCTGTAATCGTAACAGCATTTATTGACAACATTGCTGACAAGCTCTGTGAATAATCTCATATTTTAGAAATCAACAATCAAAGTAAGAAATGCCTCCATATACAGTAATAAAATAATAGAAGTAAGGTCCTTAGGCCTGCTTTTAGAAAAATACTATCAATGTTTTTACAAATGAGGTGTTTACCATGAACAAATTTCTCAAGCCGATAATGTTCTGTAGAGATTCCCATACTAAAAAAATACAGCAGTTAAAAGAACGATACCAGGAACTAGACGATCTCTCTAATGTGGCGATTGAGATAGGAAATGCGGCAATTTACAAGTCCCTTCAAACGGAAATCAAAGAAGTCTTCTTTGACTATTTAACAATAACAGCGGTGGATTCAGTATACAGGTTAGTTCCTCACGTACTTATAATTTGGGCGATTAGCTTGAAATGGCAAATTATTACTGTACTACTAATTAATAAGCAGATCAGTATACTTGGAGCATACTTACTCGCGTATTTAATCTTCCATATCGGACAAGTCCTTGCCAAGCCGCTTAAGTCCCGTTTATCATCTGAATTAGGTTTAGCCAGTATCACTAGATCATCAGTGTCAAGTAAAATTTAATCAACAGAGGGGGAGAGGTTATGCATTTTGCAATGGCTGGAGTAGATGCTAGTCCGTTTGCGCTACTTCTTTGGGGTATCTTTGTCGGTTATGTTTTTACAACTGTAGGAGCCGCTGGCGGTATTCTGGCAGGAGTAGGTCATATGAGTCTTTTCGGACTTAATAAGGCCAACATGATAAAGCCGTTAAATCAAATTTTGACGCTTGTTAGCCCACTCGTAGGTACTCCTTTATATCTCCGTGAGAAGCGAATTGTAGTACCCACCGCAGTTGCTTTAGGTTTAGGAGGGATCGTCGGTGCGTTGATTGGTTCTACTATTTCGTCCTCTTTATTAAGTGAGATGGACAAGTTCCGCCCCTACTTTGGCTTCTTTACCTTAGCAATTTCCTTACGTCTTTTCTATGAGTGCACCAAGAAATTCATAGATAGTCAAAAAAGTGTGAAAGAAGCCAACCAAGTCTTCTCTGCCAAGGTCAAAGAGCTTAAGGCTCTGGACAAAATTAACGAAATCCATGAAATTGGTGTGAACTTTAGTAAAATTGGGCTTCAAAACACCTTTACCTTTGCTGGTCAGGAATTCAAATATAATGCTGTAACTGTCTTTATAGCAGGTCTTATAATAGCAATTATTTCAGCTTCCCTGGGGGTTGGCGGTGGTTTCCTGCTCGTCCCTTTTATGACTAGTGTGATGGGCTTTCCAATGTACATTGTAGCTGGCACTTCCGTGCTTTCTATCCTAGTATCATCTTCAATCAGTATTGCCAACTACCTTACTATGGGTAGTGCGGTGGATATCAATTTTCTATTCTTTGAATTAATTGGTGTTGCTATTGGCACCGTATTAGCGGCCCAATTATCTAAGTTTATCAACGCTCGTTATCTGAAAATTTTCCTTTCGATTATATTGTTCTACATTGGCCTAAAGTACATGTTGCCTTTAGTAGGCGTCATAATCTAGCAGGAATGCTTAGGATTCAATTAAGAAAGACCGAGGTCGCCGCCTCGGTCTTTCTTATTATCAAATACTTTGTTATTCAGACAACCTTATTCTACGGTTTACTGTTCATTATTAATATAGAACATTCGGTTGGACCTATAACTTCATTTTCGGATTCCGTAAGCATGTTATAGTATTTTAGCTTTTTATTTACCACCTTTAGCAGTTCTTCATATTCTTGAATATGTTTTTCAATAATGTCTTTCTGACAAAGAATAATCTGACGTCTTTCGGGAACGGTATTTTCACCAAGAAGACATAAGTCAATATATTTTTTAATATAAGTGATCGACATACCAGTAGCTCTCATACAGCAAACAATCTGAATCCATTCGAGATCCGTATCATTGTAAAGTCGATGTCCATTGTTTTCACGGTGAATAGATGGTATAAGTCTTTCTTTTTCGTAGTAACGCAAAGTATGAGGGGATATATTGAATTTTTCAGCTACTTCCTTGATTGCATAATCCATTCCAGTTCACCCTTCTATAAGATATATACTTGAATTATATATCTTATAAGGCTCTCCATCAATATCATTTGCCGTCTTCGATAACTATTATTTGCTTATTATCTGAGATCAAAAGATTATGCTGCGTGGAGGTCTTGAAAAATATAAAACCCTTTCGCAAAGAATTAGTTGACTTTGTCAAGTAATTGTTAGTATAATAATTTTACATTATCTACAAATTATATGAGGAGGTATGCCTTATGAATTCCCGCTATAAGCCTTTGATACATATCGTTCGAAGATTCAATCGATTCTATACCAATAATTTAGGACTGTTGGACAAGAATATGCTGGATAGTGAGTTTTCGCTGGCGGAAGCTCGGGTTTTATACGATATCGGACATACGGAATTTTGTACCGCCAAAGGCTTGATCGAAGAGCTGAAGATTGACCCTGGCTATCTAAGCAGGATCATAAAACGCTTTGAGAAGGATAACCTTATATATAGAGTACAATCCCCAGAGGATGGACGACTCTATTACCTTCACCTCACAGATAACGGTAAGGAAACCCTTTCGAGACTGGACGATCTATCCAGCGGTCAAATCTATCACATGATGAGTTGCTTGCCAGAACAAAGTCAAATGAACGTCGTGGAGAGCATGAAGACGATAGAAGATGCACTTTCAAAGAAACCTATTCTTACTAATGAAGCAGTTAAAATCCGCAGTGATTTGAGACCGGGAGATATGGGATATTTAATTCACCTGCATGGCTGGATTTATGCTGAGGAATGTAGCTATAACCATATGTTTGAAGGCTATGTCTGCCAGACTATCTTTAATTTTCTTCAAAATTACGACTCGAAAAATGATAGATTATGGTTTGCCGAAGTGAATGAAAAAATGATTGGCGCCATAGCCATAGTCAAACATTCAGCGATGCAGGCTCAGGTTAGATGGTTCATCCTGCATCCCAGGTTCAGAGGGATCGGCCTTGGCAAGACTCTGCTGAATAAAGCTCTGAACTATTGCCGGGAACAAGGATATCAGCAGATATTTCTGGAGACTACGGAGGACCAAAAAACTGCGATAAAAATGTATCTAAAAGCAGGCTTTAAAAAAGTGGCAGAGCGCGAAAACAAGGTGTGGGGCAAAGAATTATTCGAACACACTTATGCGTTAAACTTACTGTGATTCTCTTGATGCCTGAACAAACTCAGCAGGGGGTTACGATCGCTTGAACAAGATTCTTAAATTACACTTTTCCCAAATTGACAAGCCTTTCCGCCATACGTGATATTTGATTTAATGCTTGGGCAAGTTCAGATATACCTTGAGCTTGTGACTCACTAACGACGGTCAGTTGGGTGACTGACTTAACTAAACGGGTAACAGAGGATTGTACTTCAAGGGCATCTTGTTCAATCGTGATAGCTGAGTTTTTTGTGTGTTCAGCAAGCTTTCTGATCTCCTCAGCAACAACTCCGAACCCCCGACCACTATCTCCGGCACGGGCGGATTCTATGGCTGCATTAATGCCTAAAATATTGCTTTGTTGTGATATTTTCTTTATGTCTGTTGTTATGTCAGAAACATGAAGAATATCATTTTTAACACGTAAGGTTTCATCATCCATCGTTTTAGTGGTTTCAGAAAGTTCCTGGCTTTGGGCTGAAAGATTTTCGGCAGAAGCATAAATTTCCTCAACTGCTGATAGGAGTTCTTCTCCGATTTCTAATAAAGCGTTATATTTTTCCGTAGATATTACGATCGTAATTACCCCAACGAAATGGCCCTCATCTTTAATTGGGCTGCAAATAGCAACATAGGGAATGGAAAACTGGGATCTTTCTTTGGAAACCTGAGCAACCATTCTCTCACCAGATTGTAAAACTTGGTAGGTTACAGTACCCTTTAACATCTCAACAGGATGACCTACTTGCACCCCCAAATCAAGTCTCGGATGATTGTAAGCGGCCAAAATATTTTCGTGATTAGCAACAAAGACTGAAATATCCTGATCGTACCATTCATGAATATTAGGTGCAATTAGTACAACATGATCGATTTTCATTACAACCCTCCAATTATTTATATTGCTTAAACTTGAATCGTGAGTTGATTAGTGGAGCGAACTGCTATACATTTCATCTAGTAAATATTTCCATCAGTGTTTATTTGCTTCATGAGTAATACTTCATTGCCCTTATCGTTATATATCACTTTATCACAAAATAGTTTCATCAATAAAATACCACGTCCGGCTTCAGCTTCCAGCAATTCCTTAAATTTTTCTTCATACATGTCTTTCATGTCCTTCTTTAATTGAACATTAACCTCCTTAGTATTAAAACCCTGTCCGCCATCCTTTATCCTGATGATTAGTCTGTCGCCCAATCGCTTTAGTTTGAGGATAATTTGCCCAGAAGAGCAAAAACCATTATTCATTGCTTCGTTAATGGCAACCTCCAGTACAGGTGAGTTAGTTAGCGAATTACGTTCGAGGAATTCACTTATCCTCTGCTGAGCACGTTGGAGTTCTTCAGCGGTTTTGATCAGCATCATATTGATTCCCCCCTAAATTCAAATTTGCTGTCAAATGACTGTAATCAACATCTGACTCACGCACTATTCAGCTTTAAAGTCTTACAATAATATGCTTGCTTATTCTATAAATCCAGTATATTCTTGCGCTCAATACAAAAATAGTCACAAATGGCATGGATTCGAGTGCCAAAAGCACACATTTATTCATGCTGGAATAATCCCAGAGAGATAATAGGAAGGGCCGGAGCGTAAAATAAAAAACGCTCTGGCCTTTCTATAGTTCTTGCATAAGTTGTAAATAAGTGAGAAAATATGTAATAGAGCCTTTATTGCTGGAGAAAATTCTTTAAGCACTTCAAACTCGAAATTGGGAACCTGCGCAGCGAAAATTTAAGGTGGTTGAGCTATTATCGCAATTCTTGAAAAGACTTCCGAATAAAATCAAATCAACAATCATGAGAAATATCAATTATGAGCATATCTATTCATTATAGACACAATGCCAGTCCTAATGGTATTCTTTACTTAAGCTTAGTAAAGATTTATGCAGATGCAGGGGGGTTCTGGTTTGAACCTGTTTGAACCTAAAGTTACAACTCTCTTCTTTGCTAAAGTTAATAGGGGATTTTAGTTGTATTTTAGTAGATATTACAAGAAATGGAGGGCAGGGCGATGGATATATATAATCTGCTGGTTGAGATAGCAGTATACCGATGCAAGATGAATCGTATTTCTAGAGGAAAGGGTTTGTCTGATCCCGACGTTGTAAAATTGAGTCAAGGGTTAGACAGCTTGATATACAAGTACCTTAAAGCTCGTCGTCAACAGAAGGTTGTGCGTCTGATACCGGAGCGTGATCGTCGAAGAACTGAAGCTGTTTGGGATATGCTTGAGCAGGGAACATGCTAGTAGCCTCCATCGGAAACGACGGAGGTTTTTCTTTGTCGTTGACAGTAAACTTTATTCAACGAGGAGTTGAGCAATAACAGTGCGTTAAAATCCTTATTGTTATCCTTCAATTTCCATGTGGAAAAGCTGGATGGTTTCCAGTTAAATGGCTGCGTAATAAAACCTTATGCTATACTTTGAACGCTCCTATATCTTGTTTGAGTTGCCGAGCTAAAGAATATATTGTTTCCGTTTCTTTAGCAACTTCCTGAAGTGTAGCTGCTTGTTGTTCAATGGAGGCAGAAACTTCTTCAGTTGCTGCAGCATTTTCTTGGGATATATCAGCAGAATTATTCATAATTTTATTTATCCCCTGGGCTTTAACATCGGTTGTTTTGGCCTCATTTTGAACAAAGACAATTTGCCCAACAATTCTTTCGACAGACTGGCTCATATTATCAAAAGTGGCCTTAACATCTTGAAGTGCTTTTTCCTGATTATTCACAAGCGCTGCTGTGCCATCGATCTCATTTACTGCTTGTCCGACCATTTCTTGGATTTCATGAATTAAATTCGTTATCTCTCGACTTGAATCCGCTGACTGTTCGGCAAGTTTTCTCACTTCTTCAGCTACTACGGCGAAACCTCGTCCATGCTCTCCGGCACGGGCAGCTTCAATTGCAGCGTTTAAGGCCAGTAAATTTGTCTGACCGGCAATCGAAGTAATGACTTCAATTATTTGACCAATCTTTTGGGAACGTTCAGCTAAGTTCGATATTGTTTTTCCCACATTGTAGGTCGCTTTCTTACTCTCAGTCATCATTTCATTTTGCTGGATAATTGCGCTGTTACCCAAGGCCATATCCTTATGCATAGCATTAATAAATTGAACAGATTTTTCGATTTCAACTGTTATAGAATTTACTGCTCCGGTAATCTCGACAACGAGGCCTACCTCTTCTTCTATAGCTGAGGACTGTTCAGAAGCTCCTTGGGCAATACCGCTAATAGCTGCTGAAATTTGATAAGAAACCTCTCCAACTTGACTCATTGATTCCTTAGCTTCTTCGGTAAACTTAATCAGGTGATTCCCAGAGTCATTAATCTTTTTTACCAACAACTGAAGGTTATTGCTCATAGTATTAAAAGCATTTGCCAGTTTAGCAATTTCATCTTTACCTCTAACCTTAGCTTTAGCTGTCAGATCCCCGGCAGCCACTGAACAAGCTATGTCCGTCAGACTTTCCAAAGGTCTTGTAATCTGTTTGGTTATAAAATAAGTAATAACGATCACCAGTAAAACCAAGAGCAGCGTAATAATAACAAACATCCATTTTAAATCCGTTAATGGTTGATAAATAACCTTTGTCGGAACACTTATAGCCAAGGTCCACCCGGTTGAGGGGATTTTGTCGTAAACCATGAGCATGTCCTTACCTTGATTGGTGTAGTTTTTAAGCCCTTGGCTTTTCCCGAGTATATCTTTAATAACAACGGCCATGTCTTTCAGTTTTTCATTTTCAAAAATGTTGGTTGATACTGCATCAGCATCCGGATAGGCCAATAAGAGGCCCTTGCTATCCACTAATAACGCATTGCCCTGTCCATGTAAATTAATTGTTTTCGCATTGGCAACCAATGTTTGGAGCAGGATGTCCTGAGACATTACACCACGAACTTGATCTGAAGAATTCTTAATCGGCATAGCCACAGAAATCGCAAACTGTTTCGTTACCAAATCAAAGTAAGGGTCCGTAAAAACCAGCTTACCTTGTTGAAGGGCCGCCTGATACCAGGGTCTTTTACGGGGATCATAATCTCCCGGTGGCACCCATCCGCTCCCATCAATCATTTTCCCTTCAGTAGTACCAAAATAGAAATCTGATATATCTTTATCGACCGCTTTATAACCCGCCATATTATTAACGGAGATATCTCCGTCCCCATAAGAACTTTGCATTGTAGCCCCAGTTATCTCCAACATTTTGGCTTTGCCAATGAGCCATCCGTCCAATTTATTAATGTTGGAGTTTTCGGTTTCTTTCAACTCACTTTGAATATTCTGCAGAACTTCTCTTTCCGTGAAGGTATAACCGACAATCGATGATATCAAAAGCATAATCATGGTGACTACTGAGAAAATAATTATTAATTTAATTTTTAAGCTCATAAATTCCTCCTCCAATATAAACATAAATAATTGCTTTTCGAATTGACAATAAAGCCTTTTCTAATAAACACTGCTAATTGTAAAAAGCTTCAATAATTTTTGGGTTAATTATAACATCTGTATGTAAAGCGATGATTATTGATTGTGTTAAATTATTGTTATTTTTCGAATACGCTATTCTGGCGTTCGCTTTTAATGGACATTAAGGCGAACGCTTTTTTTCTTGTCCAATATTTAATAAATTATTTTCACCATCTTGGCAGGAAATCTAGGGAGCATGCGGAAGATATATAGGCAAATCAACTCAACGATTAAAACTAGTAAGGAGGTGTAACAAGTGCTCAAACCAAAAGATGAACTGAATCAAGCATCGTCTCAAGATTCGGCATTATTTGTTAGCGATGCTCATGCCGAACGCATTGATCGAATCGTCGAAGACTATAAAAGCCACATTCTTACTCAACTTAATGCCCGAGATCATCGTGAAACGACCCCTTCAGACCGTCTAGCCGACAAAGTCGCTCTATTTGCTGGCAGTTGGAAGTTCATTATCATTTTTACATTATTCCTCATTCTTTGGATGACCTGGAACACCCTAACCCTGACAACTGCACTTCATTTTGATGCCGCACCCTTCATCCTTCTCAATCTCATTCTTTCGTTCACTGCGGCATTTCAAGCTCCCTTCATAATCATGAGTCAAAACCGACAAGCCATTCGTGATAAACACGAAGCAGTCGTCGACTTTTCCATTAATTATAAAGCAGAGTTAGAAATAGACGATGTGCAAAAACATCTTCGTCATCTGGAACGTCAAATTGCAGATATTCATCAGATGATGCTTGAGCATCACAGTAAACAAACTGAGGGAGGCTGAAGTTAATTAAAAACCTATATATTTAAAGTTAAGGTGGATGCGCATTTGGACAAGTATTCATGGCTGTTTTGACAGGAAAATAAAGTATCTGTTTAGTGACGAAGAATAAGAAATAGCTCGATCGTTTAAACGGTCGGCTATTTTTGTTTATTCTTGGATTATTTATTCTTTCTTGGGAGGAAATAGAGGAAAGATGTGGAATATTTACTAACAGTGTTTAGAAATGGTGAAGCTGAAGCATTTAAGAAAGCTGGCGATTAACTTCGAGTCTGAATTTAATCTTGGTATAGTAGGAGTGAAACTATGTTAGAGAAGAATGATGAAGTATATTTAAACAAAAATGATTTTATTTTTAAATATTCCGAGAAATTTTTTAATCAAACCGCAAGTAACGCTAAGGGGCAATCTTTGAAAATAGCTTACATTAATTTTATAGTCGGGTGTTTATGGGTATTATTATCTGACAAATTAACTGAATTTCTAGTTAAAGATCAAGCTACAGCTACTTATATAAGTATTTTAAAAGGCTGGTTTTATGTATTTATTACTTCATTACTTATCTTCTTTCTTGTATTCTCTGCGTTAAAGAAAATCACAAGTTCAAAAGACAAAACAGAAAAGATAAATAGCAGGCTTGAAAAAACAATTTTGGAGAGGACATCCAAACTTATCGAAACGAACGCTGAACTTGAAAATATTAACACTATCTTAAAGGAAGAAGCAGAAGAACGAAAAAAAGCTGAAGAGGAAATCCGCAAACTGAATTCACAGCTTGAAAACATAGTCGCAGTACGTACATACCAGCTTCAGGAAACAAACAAAATGCTTGAAAACAAAATTATTGAGCAACATAAGACTGAATATGTTTTAAAACAAAGTGAACATAGATTAAACATGGCTCAGGCGCTTTCACATACCGGTAATTGGGAATTGGATATCAGCGACCAAAGAGTATGGGCTTCAGAAGAAGCTTTTAAACTTTATGGTATTAAACAAAAATCGCCCTATTTGTCGTTTGATTTTGTCCAAAGTTTTGTAAAGTGGGAAGATAGGACAAAACTGGATTCAGCATTAAAATTATTATTAGAGGAAAATGAAAAGTACGATCTTGAGTTTTCTATTCTGCGAGGAACTGACGGTCTCGAAAGAATGATTCATTCTATTGCCGAAGTGAAATTTGATGAGAACTACCAACCCAGAAAAATCTTAGGCGTAATTCACGATATAACCGAAAAAAATCTATCCGAGCAGAAAGTTAAAGTAGCGCATGAAGAGTTGCTGGAATTGTATGAGAATTTAGCGGAGACTGAAGAAAAGCTGCAAATTCAACTTGAGGAATTGCGATCCATTAATGATAAGTTAAGATTTAGCGAAAATAGATTCAGAGCAACTTTTGAACAGGCGGCGGTTGGAATCTGTCATGTTTCTCTCAATG
>Ga0326727_10009720_pt1 | contig 23423 bp, 14 predicted proteins | sample MB2enrmetagenome_FD_207643 | JGI IMG/M metagenome (GOLD analysis project Ga0326727, IMG submission 207643) | Lab enriched peat soil microbial communities from McLean, Ithaca, NY, United States - MB29MY | ecosystem: Environmental > Terrestrial > Soil > Wetlands > Peat | place: USA: New York... | reverse complement strand
CTTTTGATATCCCAGCGTTATCAGCACCAATAACTGCATGTTGATTAGGACTACTGGTCTGAATGACAGTACATTCATCTTTCATACCTTCGATCCAAATCCAAGATTTGAAGTTAATTGTATTTTCAATGAAAGTTCCTGGACCAACTAGAATTTTGTATGGATTACTTTCACTGGCTCCAGTAATGGAATTCATTGCTGTGACAATAGAAGAGAAATTACCAGTACCATCACTATTAACTCTAATGATGTGAGGATTATTTGCCACATTGTTGAATGATATCCAATTAGAAGAACTAAGAACTCCTGTTCCTGTAGAGCTGGAAAGAGAAGAACCTGAAAAAAAAGAAGTAGCAACATTGTAACAAGTAGCTGTCCCATTTACTGTTAAATTTCCCGTATAAATCCCATTATTAGTTAATGTATTAAACCAAAGATTTACGTTGTCTCCATTATATATCATTACACTCGAACCATTTGAATTAGTATCCACATCACTTGTAAGACCTGTCATTCTAGGTATATTAAACATTGTAAAGCTTTTTCCATAATTGTTACTGAACCAAAGAGAATAAGTGTCTCCTATCAGATATACATATCTTCCAGTCACATCACAACTAACTCCTGAGTAGCTGTAACTTAGGCTAGGAGGGTTAAAGATCCATGTTTGTCCAAAATCTAAAGAAAACATAAAAAGAATAGAGCTGTCTCCTGAACATAAATACATATGTGTTCCGTATTGTGACATTGCCACTTTTCTACTGTAACCTCCCATATAAGGACCTTTAAGACTCCAAGTGTTTCCATAATCAACAGAGATGAATACTCCACTTCTATCGAGTGCTAACATATATTGTCCATCATAAGAAATGGCAGTACTCGATATCCAATAATGATCATTAGATGAAGAGGGAATTATATTTGTCCAGCTATTTCCGCTGTCTCTTGAAATATAAAATGGAATTTGATAATTTGTTGAGGATTGAGGACTATCAGTGCAAACAAGAATAGTCTGATCGTTATTACTTATGCTACAACATTCAAAAGTGCTTCCTTCTAATATTCCTATCATCGGAACTGATAATACTTGGGAAAATACAATTCCATCAGTTGATTTATAAATACCACCATCATTTCCTGTAGATGTTCTTGTCCCAATCCATAAAGATCCATCTCGAGATATTGCTATTCCTCCATTCATATCATATCCAGAAATCCCTATAGTTCCTGTACAAGGATACCATGTTGCCCCACCATTAGAGGAAATATAATGGATTCCGTTCCATACTGAATTATATGATGTATTATAAGAACCTATTTTTTGCATGTCATCAGAAACACTAAACATGTAGTTATAATTTACAAGTCCTCCTCCCATATTTGCCGATTCTGTCGTCCATGATGCATTAAAACCTGTAGGATTCAAAGTGTTAGCTCCAATAACTACTGTGTCTCCAGAGAGATTGTTTATTGTTACGCTTCCTGTCGGGGAAAAAATATTCAACGTACTCAAACTTTCGGAAGTTATTGCTCCATTTGTTTTTATCGTTTCATCAGCAAATAATGTTGAACCAGTAATTGAATTTATGGAACCAGTATTAGCATAGAAATTGATACCTGTTAATGTTAAAAAGAATCCGGAATTACCTGTTACAGATAAACTAGAAATTTGAGAGACAGTTAGATTTGTTGTATAGATATCTGTTCCTGTGATTGTTGAAAAAAATCCAGAAGTACCTGTAACAGAACCTACTAAACACATAGGAGCAGAAACAATTGTTCCAGTAATTGAGTCAAAAAAAGCAGAGTCTCCTGTAATTTGAGAAACGGTAACCATTGGAGAAGATATTTCTGTAAAGAATGCAGAACCACCTGTAATTTGAGTTGAGATGAATACATCGGCGCCAGTAATTGCTGTAAAAGATGCTGAATCCCCAATTATTGATGAATATATTTCAGATCCAGTAATAATGCCAACAAAGAGATTGTTGAGAAATGCTGAATTTCCCGTTATATCATATGATGAACACGAAGAGGAAAAGAAGGCAGAAGTTCCCGTCAAGCTATAAGTAGTTGTTTTTGAAGTCACTGTCAAATTGTTGGCATAAATGTCAGAACCCGTAACTGCTCCAGTAGAATTAATACTACCAAAGAAAGCAGTATCACCTGTTATTGAGAGACAGGATATCGTTGGCACATAGATTGAAGAAGAAAGGAAAGCAGTATTACCTGTCAGGTTTTGAGTGGTTATTTGTGAGATAGCTGTTAAACTGTTAGTATAAATATTAGTTCCAGTGATTGTAGTAAAAAAAGCAGAAATACCTGTCACTAATGATGACGTTACTTTTGAAGTATATATATTAGTTCCGGTAATAGTATCAATAACAGTGATATCACTGAAGAATGCTGAAAAACCTGTTACCGAAGAAGAAGATAAAGTTTGTATAGTTGCTCCTTGTCCTGTCAAACTGTTAACATAGATATTTGTTCCAGTTAGAGTATCTATGACACTAAGATTTGTGAGAGTTTGATTAGCTGGAAACGAGAAATTATCGGACGACAAGAAAGTAAAATGACCTGTTCCAACATTTGTATAGTCCGATATACCAGTAGAAGTTGTTATCAAAGTCCCTGTTGCTTGAAGAAAAGAAATATTAGTACCCGTAATTGCAGTAAAGAATGCTGAGACACCAGTTAGAGAAAGAGTTGATATTTTCATACCAGTAATGGATGTGAAAAATCCAGAAGAGCATATAATAGTATTTGTTGAGATAGTTGAGAAGGAACCTTGTGTTTCATAAATATTTGTTCCTGTAATTGATGTGAAGAAACCAGTTGGACTGGAGATCGAGCTTGTTGCATAAATATTGGAACCAGTGAGATTATTCAGATAAGCAAAAACTCCTGTTATGTTTTCGAAGAAAGCGTTCAAACCTGTAAGTGAATTGTTTACATTTGCATTTATTGTCACAAAGTTTCCAAAATTACCAGTTTCAGCATTTAAACTTGTAGTTGTCAATGTTCCATTTACTGTAACAATTCCAGAAACGGCAGTCAAGGCAGTGGATATTGAATTAGACCAAAGATAACCAGTTGCTCCTCCAAAAGTAACGTTTAAGTTGTCATATACAACAATAGTACTTCCGCTACTATTCGTTCTACAATCTGCTACAGTATTAACAAAATCTGTTAGTCCTGATATGTGGAACATAGAGAAACTCAGTCCATAATTTGTACTTGTCCATATATAATTTCCATAGGTAACTCCATCGGATGTCAGATATACATATCTACCCGTTGAGTCACAAGCAATCCCTCCAAAAGCATATGAAAGGTTTGGAGATGCCAAAGTCCATGTTTGTCCATAGTCCCAAGAATATTGAAAAGCTCCTAGAACATTACTTCCATCAGAACACATGTACATGTATTTTCCATCATTGGACATGCACACCTTCACTATGTCTCCTCCTGTACTATAGTTACGGAAAGACCATGTTACTCCATAATTACTACTGATGAATTCTCCTATTTTGTCGGCAACTAGCATATAATGTCCATCTGATGAAATAGCGCTATCGCAAATATATCTATGAGCATATGAATTAGAAGGAATAACAGTTGTCCAACTTATTCCGGAATTGTTACTAATTAAGAATGGAGTAGTATAATTGGTTGCATCAGAAGGATCTGAATTTGTAACTACGAGAACTACTTGATTGTTTGAGCTAATTACGCAACAAGCATATGAAGCAAATAATAATTGACCAAGTAATGGGCTAAAAATGACTTGAGAGAAGGTAATTCCATCTGTAGATTTATAGATTCCTCCTTCCGAATTTACTGAATTGATTGTTCCTACCCAAAATGAGCTATCTTTACTGACACATATTGGTCCGTTCATAACATATTGACTACTATTATAATATCCTGTACAAGGATACCATGTTGTTCCTCCATTTTTACTTATATTATGACCTGCCCATACTGTAGTAGAACTTCCAAAATCTGTCCCAATTGATTGCATATTTTCAGAGAAGCGAAAATTGAGAAATGGGAGAGTGTAACTTCCTCCCCCCATTCCTGCTGTCACAAAGGAAGTCCAAGGAGAAGAATATCCAGTTGGATTGATAATGTTTGTTCCGACTGTTAATACATCTGAAAGGAATTCTGTGGTTCCAGTAATTGTTGAAGAAGAGAGAGATGGAGTATTGACTGAATTTCCGAAGATGTTAGTGAAAAATGCTGAAGAACCTGTTACTAGAGGAACAGTTATTTGTGAAGTGGCTGTCAAATTGTTGGTATAAATATTGGAACTGGTAATTGATGTAAAGGAAGCAGATGCACCTGTAATTGATGTTGTTGATAAATTTGTTGTAGAAATATATGGGGAAGAGATATTTGATGTAAAAAATGCTGAACTACCTGTTACAGAAGAAGTATAAATACTGGTCCCGGTGATTGATGAAAGAGATGCTGAAATAAAATTTGCGCTTCCGCCTGTTATTGAAGTTGTTGTTAGATTTTTAGTAGTAATTTGTGATGTAGCGTAAATACTTGAGCCAGTAATTATAGAGAAGATTGCAGAATTACCAAATAGAGAATCGTTATAGATTATTCCTCCGGTTAAATTTGGAGCATAGATACTCATTCCCGTTAAAGTATCAGTTACTCTAAGGTTTTCTAGAGTTTCGTTACCAGGAAACTCGAAGTTATCAGCGGATAAAATTCCGAAATGTCCTGAAATTGAATCCACATAAAAAAAAATTCCAGTTTGAGCTGTTACCGTATTTGCTGTTACATTTTCAAATGTAATACTTGCAAAGTTACCCACATTTGCTGTAACAGTATCAGAAACCACGTTATTAATATATCCGGTTTCTGCAATAATTATATCTGAAGAGAAATTACTGATAGAACCTGTCCCTGAAGTTATAAAATTAGATGTGAGATTCCCGATATTTCCTATTCCTGTTCCTACGTTAAGAATATTAGTAATTACTGAACCAAATATACCCGTTGCAGCTACTATTTGTGCACCTGTTAATGAAGATGTTAGAGCATTAACCCAACTTGGTGTATTCAAGAGTATAGAACCAATTTGATCTGCAACGCCAATAATATCTGCACCTGGAGGAAATGATGTTTTCACTTTCGACGTCGCCATTTTTATTTAATGAGATATTTTGATTGCTTCTTACTTATTCGTTCAGTGTTTTAGTTTCTATCATCCATGTGAATATTATATTATAATTTTATTAAAACTTATGAAAATCATAACGAAAATCCCAAAACAAAAAAGAAAGAATAAAAATAGTAAGTAATAATAGAAAATGGAAAAGGTAAGTAATGACAACTCAAAACGAAAACGTAGAAAGAAAAAAAGTAAACCAAAACTTAGAATGGCTGATTTATGTGCAGGAACAGGAGCTTTTTCTTTAGGATTCGAATCAACAGGTCTCGTGGACATTGTTTACATCAATGACTTCGATATATCATCGAAAATTATTTACGATAGAAATTTTAATCATGAGTTAACCTTAGGAGACCTTAATGAGATTAAAATTGAAGATATTCCTCCTCACGATATTCTTACCTCTGGATTTCCATGTCAGCCATTCAGTATTTCAGGGAGACGTAAGGGATTTGATGATTCAAGAACGAATGTTTTACTGAGACTATTTGATATCATGAAATATCATAAACCTAAATGTGTAGTTCTTGAGAACGTGAAGAATCTTCTTACTCATAATGAAGGGAAATCTTTTGATACCATCAGAACAAATTTAAAAGATTGCGGTTATCATACTTCATATAAAGTTCTTAATACAGTAGACGTCACAGGAATTCCGCTACTCATTAATGATTAAAACGACAATATAAACAATAACGATTAAAATGTCATTTTAGTCAAAAACGAATTGACAACTCGTCTAAGTTGTCTGATTAATTATTTCATACAATTTGAGTAATGTTTCACGCCATCACTACAAAAGTAGAAGTTCCATAGATGATTATTAATTTTTCGGTTTTTAAAACCTTCACCTATGAAAACTCAAACAGGAATCACCCATTATTTACAAAGAGATATTTTATATTTTTCATTTTTAGTCGGTAAGTGGCTCCGGATGTGATTTTTGATGTTTTTGTTAATATGAACGTTACGGATTTTCTTCCTCCTCTTCTTCCTCCTCTTCTTCCTCCTCTTCTTCCTCCTCTTCTTCCTCCTCTTCTTCCTCCTCTTCTTCCTCCTTCTCTTCTTGTTCCTCTTCAATTTCTTCTGGTATTTTCGGCTCTTCTCCTTCTGGTATCATTGGCATTGGAACGAATTCTTGTTCCACTTTTTCTTCCTCCAAAACTGGTTCCTCTTCAATTATTTTTAACTCCGTTCCCTTCTCAAGTACTATGAAAGATTCTCCTTTTATTGGGGATTCTATGCCAAAATCATTATACTCACTCAAATCAATCATATTTTTAGATTCCATAGCAAAACTAGGAATATCAGATCCCGATTTCTGTTTCCTTAGGGTTAATTTAATCTCACCCGCTGAAGCATCAAATAGTTTCATCTTAATTACTTTTGTGTCTAATAATTGGGCAAAATGACTAATATCGAAATATACTAAAGGAGGAATTCTAATTATGACTTTACTAACTCCGTTTTGTAACAAATTGTAAGCAAATACAGAAGTTGGAATTGTATAGATCCTTTCTAGATCAATAGTTCCAAATTGTCGTTTCCAGTTTGGTGATAAATATACCACAGTTGGCTTATAGACAGATACAAATGATGCAAAATCAAAATCAATCCCTTTGAGTTCCCCGTTGTCAAAAGATGGAGTGACCGGAGCATCAATTAATACATCCCCCTCTGAGTATTGACATATTTTAAGATTTTCTTTAAGAGCATTCAATATGGCAAGTATATCAGGTATAAATGCTTTGACTTCTCCTTTTCTCAAGGAAAGCAAATATGTCAAATCAGAACCTATAGATGGATTTGCTACGACAACACTTTCTCCTCCCTTTATCAAACTACCAAGTAATTTTTGACTTTCTAAAGATGTAAATTGTAATTCATCAACAACTCCTCGAAGTCTGAGATTTTTTGTACTACTTCTATCCTTTATACGGAAGAACTCGTTCTTCGGAATGTCTAAAAATACTACCTTTTCTTCTTTCCCTTCCAATATTTGACGTCGTCTTCTTATCGGTCTTCTTATGTCCCCATCTTTTCGAGCTACTTTTTTGGTAAAGTATTCGACTAATTTTAGATGAAGAGAGGATAAAGGAGTAGTATTAACCATTTCCAAAAGCTTTTCTCTCTCTCTTACAACTTGTGAAGGTTTCACTCTAGCTTGGATATCAGGTGAGAAATCAAGAAGTTTGAATAATTCTCCTGCAGACTCAGATTCCGCACCCTCCTCAGGGGATTCCAAACATTTTAATACTTTATTCCTGAAAGTTACATATTCAATATAATCTTTCAGTCCCTCCTCGAAATCTGAAGTACCAATTTTAATAATCCACTCGACAAAATCTCTTCTTCCTGTTTCATCGAGTTTAATATTGAATGCATGTGTCTCTGGAAGTTTTGATTTTAGTTGTCTAACAATTTCATTAGTGCTCCCAGAAAAAACAACTGGACCAATTTGGGGAGGTCTAACTCTGGTAATTTGTTCAATAAACTGTTCTTCAGATGTACAATCTTGTGAAACTTCCTCGGAAGAAAGAGTTCTTTTGGAAATTATTTCACCGTTGAGAATAACCGTATATTCTATTTCCTTCGTTCTGGCTGGAAGAATTGAAGTTAATATAGAAAAAAATTGTGTAATAGATTTTCTCTCTTGTTCTCTTTCTCTCATTGTGACCTCATACAATCTCAAAAATTTTATACAATCCTTTATTGGACTATTTTTGGTAATCATAATCATTTGTTTCTCTTCCGACGTCGAGGTTCCAAATGACTTTTCTAAGTTTTCTAATTCATTGTTTTTGAGAAAATGAATAAGTATGCTTGACATCCTTATAACATCGGCGTAGGAGTTCAATTCAAAAATTTGTACAATATTTCGATGTTCAGAATTTAACAGGTACCACATTTTCTCTTGCTCAGTCAAGTGATTGAATATATCTTCTGGGTCTGAGTCCAGTGGTGCTCCCACTTTTACAGCATACATACAGTTTATGGGAGGATATGGATTTGCAATACTACAAATTCCCTCAATAGTTGGTCTGACGGGTAATAATGCTCTGAATGACGAATAAATTTTTATTAAAATATTGTCTTGTTTATATTTGTCATCTTCATCAAGTATATCAAGCACTTCATTTATGTTATTAAAATTAGGAAGAGCATTGAGTTTATTTATGGTGTCGTTAGAGAATAAATACGAATACAAATTTAACATTTCAGCAACATGAATGTCCTGAAAAGCATTTCCTAAAAGAGCTCTTCTTACTGTTCCAGACACATAATCTGTTTTCCTATTTACAGTATTACCTTCAAAGAATGTACGTGTATAAATACTTGGTCCTCCTCTCATACTAAGAAGGTTTTCTAACGAAAATCCCTCTCTATAAAGTGCCATACATATTGCTTGTTCCTCTTTAGTAAGATATGTTAATGCGTCAGTGGAAAATGCTTGTGCAACTTCTCCATAATATTCGAAATCAGATCTACAATTTGAACTGAGTAGTTTCCATATTATTCCTTCAGGACTTGGTTCGAAATTAGCTAGATATTCTAATGTACGTTCTTCACTGTAAAGTTGTTTTTTTTCCTCTGGACTTGCTAAATCCACATTATAAATTCCAGTATCCATTACAAGATATGCAGGATCTTCAGTGGCTTTATAACTATTTCTATAATGTTCATATTTTTTCAGTGGATTTTCGTTGCCGATGATTTTTGGGACGATAGAACGTATTTCCGTTCCTTCTAATTCTTTTTCTGGTGCACTTTTGAATATTTTATCCACTTTGTCCCAACTAAATGTTAGACGAGGATAGAGAGGAACAAATCTTTCGGGCTTTTTACCTTGTTCCTCCTCTCGTTCCAAAGCTTCTTTTTCTCCCCTGTACCAAATTCGTAAATCTGTATCTGGAACATAAGGAGAAGTAATAAGAGGAGTCGGAGGAAGTTCCCTATCCATTGGGATTACTGCTGGTATGTTTGGAGGAAGTACAGGAAGAGGTTCAGAAGGTATAGGAGAAGGTTGTTCATCCTTAAATGGTGTTCTTAACATAATAACATTCCTAAGTCTTAATTTTAGTCCTTCTCCTGGTACAATTTTATCAAGTTCATGGAGGAAAATACGGGAATGTGTTGTAAGGATATTCAAAAAACTCTTGTTAAATCTATCAAGAGAAATTTTCAGTATTTGTCCTATACTTTCTCGTGTGGTCATTGTTGTCTGTACTTCCTTTCCTTGTTCATTAGAATATTTCCAATATACCCATGCTTGATTAAAAATATCTCCATAGAATCTCAAACTCAGAGAGAGTTGAAGAAGTATTCCCCTTTGTATATAATCATTAACCGGATCATTAGAATTCTTGACAGAATTTCGAAGAAGAGATTCCATAGCAATAATATCATATTCAATACCTATCGGCACATATTTTTTCAAATCAACATTAGTTGATCTGTCGAGAGACTTAAGAAGTTCCTTCATCATTAATGTAAGTTCCTCAATTGTGTGAAAGTGAATAAAAACTTCTGGACGTACTTTGAACAAAGTCAATGTGTATTCGGTAAAATCTGCATGTTTAATTTTGTATAGGGGAAAAGTTTCTTTATTAAGAGGAATTATACCATCGGCTTCTTTAATAATTTCTTTTTTGAGTCCTAACTCCGGAGGAAGGTGAGAAATCCTGAATTTTTTGAATATCTCTTTACGTTTCTCTATCCTATCTATTAATTCCTTTTGGTATTGGAGATATCTTCCAACTCTTGGATCTTGATAGTTAAATACTTCTCTGAATTCGAACAACATCTTTTTTGAGACATCAACTGGAATTTCTGATTTTTCTTCAACAAATGAAGTAATATAGTTCGAAGTGAGACTATCAATTAGTTTTCTCATCTGTTGTTCTTCTTCATGAACATCAATTCTTTTTGTCGTCTTTCTTCCCTTACGATTGTTTTCACATATCTCATTTAATTTTTCTAATTCTTTTTCTGTCGGATTTGTAATGATACCATTTTTCACAACTTTGAGAGTGATACTATCTCTTCTTCTTGTATATAGATGTGCTTCTTTACCTGATTCATTAGATTTAATAATATCAAGGTCCTCCCAAAATAGTTTGTTTGGAATATATAACTTTACATCAATATGATACTGAGACAAAATATAACAATCCAAATTCTGACCCTCTTTTGGAGCAATATAAATCCCAAGAGGATAACTGGCTCTTCTTAATTCCCTCTTTCTTGTGTCTTTCATGGAGGGAACTTTAATTATTTTAATAAGAGGAACTGGATAACGTGGATAAGCTGGATGTTCTGCTTCACCTTTCCAATATTGCATTAAAGAAGAATCAATTCCTGTTGCCATTATCAGTTTCCTTTCCTCCAGAGAGAATGTAAATGCTTTGAAAGGGAGGTAATCATCTTCTATTTTGACAAGGCTAATGAGGTCTGGATATTTTTTGAAAAAATTATCAAGTTCTCTCCTTATTGTAATTCTTAATCCTCCATACCTTATATTTTCTTTTTGTAAGAGATATACTGGTTTTGGTATCCTACTATATAAGAATTCTCCTATAAGAGGTTGCTGTTTCCTTAATATTATCTCAAGATCGCTTTTCTGAGGTTCAAGAACATTCGAATTTAGGAGAATTCTCTCGAAAATTGAAGGAAAATGAATATATTGTGTAATAATTGATATGCTATGACGATCAGCAACTCTCACAATTGGTTCAAAGTCCTCCACAATTTTTCTCTTTCCTACTTTCTTCTCCTTTTCATTAATCTTTCTCTCCATGTATGCGATAATGGAACTGATGGTAGGTGGGGTAACGGGAGGCAAGGGAATAGATTCTCTAATAGCATCGATGATGTCTTCCATTTTATCTGAAGTGAGTTCGAGAAATTTACTTGGAAAGATATCAATATAACGATGGATAAGTTCTGAATAGAAATAGCTAGCGACTCTTTCTATTTTTTTTTCTATTTCGTAGATATCCCTAATTTCTTCTAAAGATAAAGTAGGATCTAATTTCACATATAAGTCATCAAGAACCTTCTTTGAATATGTTCTTTCTCCTGTTTCAAATAAATTTACCAAATTGTTAGTTATCTCCGTTATGGCACTAAGATCAGATATAATTTTTTCGAATCCTGCTTCAACTACTTTTTTTGCTTTTCCTTTTCTCTTTTTTTGAGCATTTTCACGTTCTTCTTCAGTTATTATTATCGGAGGAACAGAGAGAGTAAAAATTCTTGGAGGGATCCTTTTAAAAACAAATTCAATTTCCTTTGTTTCTTCTTCTTTCTTTTCCTGAGGGCTAATAACTCGAGGCACCGGATTCCTTTTCTCGATAAATTTTTGGACAGCTATAAAGTATGCTCTTATATCATAAAATATTAATGCATTTTTACGACAGTTTTCAAGAAACTCGGAGAGTAGTTCGTTGTTCATTTCGTGATTTGCACATTGAGTTACCAAGATGAGAAACTCAGTTGATTCTCCAGTCAGTAAAAAGGAGAGAACTGATTCAAACATTTCTGTTATTTTATCATATATATATTTGAGTACATCTTGGTATTCCATTTCTTGAAAGCGATATTTTCCATCGATAATTTTTCGCAACATCAGAATAAGTCCTCCAATATCACAATCGATCTTTTCCTTTGTTCTCAATATCCTGGATATATCACCAGATACTCTTGTAATGGCAGAAAATCTAATCTGATAAATCGGATTTCCCAAATCGTCTATAATCTGCTCGTGTTCCTTATTCTCACTCATTTTCTTTTTTATCGGAAAAGAAAAAATCTTATTTAATAACTAACAATGAGCATATCAGGTATTAAAAATAAAAAGTATTTGTTTGATAAATATACCAAAGAAACAAACAATGACTAAAAGATGCCCACAGAAGATGCCAGTATGAAGAATGTTCAAAACAACCTACTTTCAACTATGGGAGAAAAACCAAAGTACTGCGATTGCATTAGATCTTCCTATATTAGACGAATACAAAATTCCTGATATAGATGAAGTTCCAATAAAGAAGAAACTAATCAGACTTAAAAAAGTTGTTGAAAAATTACAGTGTACAATAGGAATTATTCAATTATATTTTGACGGATGGAAATAGACCAGTAGAAATTGCTGTTCTTGAATAATTTTCTATCTCTGGATAGAAATTCTACAAGTTTCTTCTTTCTAACTCCAAATGTTTAGAGTGAGTATTTGATAGTTAGAGTTAAGTAAAATTTGATCCTTTCATCAACGATATGTTCAAACTTTCCCGTAGTATATGTTACAAAGATTTCAACTTTGGATAATTTATCGTCTCCCAATTCATCTAAAGTAGATACGGTTTTCATATCTCCTTGAGTTTCAGACACCCAATAACAATGAAAATCAGACTTTACTTCGACCACAAGGCTAATTTTTTTATCTATATCTGGAGGAACGGTCATACCAAAGCCAGTAATAATGATGTCTTTTACCTTTGATAACGGTTTTTCGAAATAAAAAGAGTGTGTAGGATGATAATAAAATACATTTTGACCCAGATCTATAGGTGGGTCAAAATTTTTCTCCATTTTCTCGCTATCTATATTATAATTTTCCATTTGTAATTTCTCAATTCTTTAAAATCTAATATTCAACACTAATTCCATAATCACCATCCATATCCATCTCTTCCCGAAGTGGTTGAGAAACTACGAAATAACCATCCCCCTTTCTAATATCTTTTATAAACCTTTTATCCTTCTTTATCTTTGAACCTTTGAAGTCCTTTGTATCAATACTAAGGAACGATAGGATAACACTTTCACAATCAGGATCGATGTTCAGTATCTTCTTTTTTTTTAGTACCTTTGATTGATAATTAAACGTTCGAAGAAATCTCCTGACGTATCTCGTTAGTGGTGCATTATGAGTTGCTACATATAAGAAAATATCTATTTGTCTCCCAATTATGGCACAGGAACAGGTTGAGATATGCCACGGATATCCATTTTCATGTAAGTACTTTACACATTCGATATTTCCTGACATTACGGCCGAAATATATGCATCCCTACTTATCGGACAGGATACCCCTCTGAGGAATTGAATCATTTCCAGACCTTGTTCGTCTTCAGGAGGTGGATTATCCAATCCATCAGGTTCAAATTCGAGATTTAATTGAGCTTTTAAATTGATTCTACCAACTGCCAATGTTGAATATTCTTTTTTTTCAAACTTATATTCCTTTTTGTGTAAATACCTCATGATTTCAAGATTATAATATAGAATTGTTTCTTCCCCTATATCAAGAAGATCAATTCCTTTTGTTGGCCAATTATTCTCGTATAACCATATAAACATATCAACGCGATCATGTTTCAAAGCAATAATAAAATGTGAGGGTTTTTTCTCACACTCTTTTGCTATCCTTTTTAGGGATTTTAAGTCTCCCCTAGTAATAATATCTGTTACTTCTTCCATCCATACTTTTATTGACCATAGAATAAATCTTACTTTTCATTTTTTCAAGAGAAATTCCAGTCCAAAAAGAAAACAATACTGTAATTTCTACTTGTCCAAGTAATTATTCAATACTCGACGCATCTTGTTTCTCTATGTTCTTTAAAAATATTAAAACACATCATTTGTATAGAATTGATCCATTTCTAACTTTTCTTAGGTAAACCAAGATATAACAATTACTATGCAGTGCTGTTACATTTAAACGGTGGAAATTTTTGATGAAAACATGGAAATGTACCTAAATAGAAGTGGAAAACTTTTGATGAAAAATGAAATAAACCTTTTTCTTATTTTAAGAGAAAAAAGGGTCATAATCCCCTCTAATTAACCGAGACGGGGATAGAAAAGTTCTTTTCTACAACAACTCGCATATTTAACTTGCGGGATCTGAGCAGTTCCACTCAAAAGTGTAAGTATTTTTGCATAGACTTCAATTCAATCGTGCATGTGAAATCTTCTGAACTATCAGCAAAACTCTCATCTATCAGCTCAATTGAAGAAATATATGCGGTTGTCATCGATGGAGTCATTGATTATTTATGTAACATTGTTCTCCCTTTTTGCGAGGATGTTGAGTATCTATTCATAGCGGTAGATGGCGTGCCTAGTAAAGCAAAGATGATAGAACAAAGAAGACGTCGATATGCTGGTGATACTCAGGAGATAATACGTGAACAAATATACAAGAAATATAATAAAATTCCTCCACAACAACTTTGGAACAGAAGTATGATTAGTCCTGGAACTGATTTCATGAATTTCTTGGATGTAAAATTGTTTTCTTCTGAAGTAAGAACAAAAATATATCGGATTTATCCTAAATTAAAACGGTATATCTATTCCGGTTCAAATGTCAGGGAAGAAGGAGAACATAAAATACTATCTTTCTTACGTTCTCTAGCTGTAAAAGAGGAAGAAAAAATTGTCGTATTTTCTCCAGATTCTGATACTCCAGTATTATGTTTGACTTTAGATAGTGCTCCAGCAATCACAATCATAAGGCATAATCAACAAGAAGGTACCTATGATATTATTGATATCAATAGGTTTTATCAAGAAATTTCCTCTCGAGTAGGGAGTTCAAATAAAGGAGTTAAAGACTTAGCACTGTTATTCACAGTGTTTGGAAACGATTTTGTTCCGAAAATACCGAGCTACGACGTTAGATTTAATTTTGAACATCTATTCATTATCTATCTACAAGTATTCTATAAATTACGGGATAGGTTAATTGTAAGGGGTAAGAACTTTGCCCTAGGGCAAAGCGACAAAGACCAACCTGGATTACTAGAGATAAACTTGAATTTCCTGGGGGAAATCTTTTCAATAATGGCAGAAACTGAACAACTCAAACTCAAAATCAATTATCTTGCTCATTATGATATTCACCTTCCTTCGGCCATATACATGATGCTGGAAGAGGGAAAATTGGATCCAAGAGATCCATTAAATAGTTTTTTTCATTTATTTTTTGTACATAGATATGACCGAGATTACGATAAATATTTTTCAAAATTTAGAGATTTTCAAGAGTTCAGGCTTTTTACTGGCATGACAAATAAAGATGAGTATAGGAGAATCTCAGACCCTATCGAGAAGGAGGTTTTCTCTGCTACCCATAGAGTTAATCCAAAAGATTTCCTAAGACTTGGGGAAGTGGATCTGATAAATAGTGGAGGTTCTTATATGGTACAATCAAAAGGTTATTCTCCTGCTATCTACTACAATGAATTTTTTGGTAACGAAGATATTCGTCAAATTTCAAAGAATTATGTTAGGGGATTAATTTGGGTATTTAATAGATACTTTTTAAATAAAGAAAGTGACTGGGTATACCCTTATACTAGAGCTCCGTTAATGACGGATATAGCAAGAATTCTTATTTCGCCTGGGAAAATTGATTTCAAAATTCCGAACATAAAATTGTGGTTTACTCCAATTCAACATTTATTCTACATCACACCAATTCCGAGACTTCTCAGATTAATCCCTAAACCATATGTAGATGAGATACCACGAAAAGTAATTCAACTTTTTGATGAAGAAGTGAGAAAACATATTCAAGCAAATGACCTTCTGGATTCGAGAGGAGTAACTTATATGAATAAATCGTTCCCTCGAATAGAATTCCCTTTATTAGATGAACAAGTAAAATCCATGTTTAAAAATTATCCGAAACATTCGTTTAATTTCGATTCTCGAGACATTAATATACTGAGGAACCAAAATTATAATCTTGCAATTTTCTCAGGAATTATTGGGTCATATTTGAAAAATAATTTTCCGGATGAAATCGTCATGTTACAGACTCGATGTCTCAAAGAAAAAGTGTTACCAATTCTTGATTCAATGTAACACTTTAATTTCGTAAAGATAATTGGTGTCAATATTTTTTTTTTGACTATATATAAAAACAATGTCGCTTGTTAAAAATCCAGCAACAGGAAGATATATTCGTAAGGGTGGAAAAACTTACCTTGCCTTGAAAGCACAAGGAGTTCGTTTCGGTCGTTCTACCTCCAAAAAGAGAAAGACTAGTACCTCTCCTAAAAAGAGAAAGACTAGTACCTCTCCTAAAAAAAGAAAGACTAGTACCTCTCCTAAAAAGAGAAAGACTAGTACCTCTCCTAAAAAAAGAAAGACTAGTACCTCTCCTAAAAAGAGAAAGACTAGTACTTCTGAGAAGAGGAAGACCAGTACTTCTCCTAAAAAAGCTAAAACTCAAACCAAATACAGACATCCTGCATCTCACAGTAAAAAAGAACAAACAATAATGGGACATTGTGGACCTCAATGTTTTTTGATTCCTAGTTCAATGAAATATCCTGTGTGTAAGCCAGACTGTTCTGTTGATTGCAGAAGACTTAAGAAAGGAGCAAGAAGACTCAAGAAAGCAGGATACAAAAATATTGGGGAAAGAATGAAAGCTGTAGGGATGGCCGGAAAATGTAAATAATCTTTCGATAAAGAGAGAATTGAATAAAAAACGATTTCCTTTTTTTATTTTTGTTTATTTTTAACATTACGAAAATGAATTTATTATTAATTGCCATATTCCTTACGCCTTTTGTTATAGTAAGATCAGATATAGATTGTACAGCTTTTCCTGGACCCTGTTATGGTATTCATTATAATGATTTTGGGGCTATTACGTCATGTTCAGTTTCAGGAACAATGGCTCTTACATTCGATGATGGTCCAGGAACATATTCAGATTATATTTTAGATGCTCTCAAGACATATAATTTCAAAGCAACATTCTTTACGATCGGAAAAAAGATTACTGGTGACGGAGTCAGAGTTGTTCAAAGAGAATTATTAACGAAATAGGTCTATACGAAGAAAATTTTGTCAATCAAAATTTTTCGGGAATTAATAGTAACTATGTTCCTAAGTATATCCGCCTTCCAAACTTTGCAGAAAATAATTTGGTAGAAACTGTGCTTAACAACTTGGGTTACGTAGTTATAGATGCTACTCTGAAAGTTCAAGACACTGAAAACCCCCTTAACACAACTATTGTGATGACTGATTATTTGGATTTTTTAGGTGGAGTAAATGCAGTTGGTGTAGATATGGAGGCTTTATCTATCATAACACATCAACATGATACCACTTATTCTACATACGTTGCAATTCCAACTTTGTTCCAATGGCTTAATGACACATTTGCCTCGAATAGAATTAAATTTGTAAGTGTTGTAAATTGTTTAGGTAGGAATGATGCATATAAGTCCATTAACCCTTTATTTGTTCCCACATCAGCTCCTCCAACAGATGCTCCGACATATACCCCAACTAACTTTTCAGCGACAGATATTCCAACAAATGGAGCTAATGCTAACATCCTCTCTATTTCATTATTTTTCTCGCTTCTTGCATTTTTACTCTAAAAATTCTTCGGTAGATTGATGATATGGTACACGGAAGTTCTAATGTTAATTTCTAACTTCTTGTTAGAAAATCATCTATTGCGTTCAGCCTCTGTCTTAATTTCATTTATAGAATTCTTAATTCTCGTAATCCATTCATTCAATCTTCTTTGATTTACAATTGTAGCTCCACTGAGGTGATTCTGTGTTAAGAAATGTCTCAACTCATTAATTTCACCTATACTACGATCCATCCCAGATATTACTCGATTAGGATTGCTATGGTATCCATTCATAAAACGTGCGTTTCCCCTTATCATAGAATGCAATTCAACTACACGACCGTGTATTTGTTCTCCTAGGTTTCTGTTTTCAACATTTAAAGCAAAACTTTTTAGTGCTTCTATTGCTTCGTTAATCACTTCCATATTTTCTTTCAATTCTTGATCCTCTTCTTCGTCTGTATCCGATTCTTCCTCTTCTTCTGGAATGTCTATTCTTCTCCTTGGTTCTTCTTCTATTCTCCTTCCTTCTATACTACGACTACATTTGAATTCCAATTTTTTTCTACATATAGGACAAGTATCTTGAGTCTTCATCACGTCCATCAAACATGACAAATGAAAAGAATGACCACAGAATGTTGAACAAAAGTCCTTATTCACATTAAATTTTTCGATACATATAGAGCAAACATCCCTAAAAAGACTATATACTTTAATCAATTTTTTGGCATTCTCTTTCGCCTCAGGTTCAGATGACATTTGGTAGTATTTTAATGCCATGTCTAAACTTTGACCTGCTACATTTCCTTCTTCATACATCTGACCGAGTAAGAGACTGGATTTTGAATCTCCTTCGTCTGCTCGTATTTTTATTTTAGCGATCTCTTCGTTCATTGTAATTATATCCATTACTTTATCTTCTACAACGACTTCTCTTTTCGTGAGGACGAATTCTGGATTTCTTTTAAGAAATCTCTCCGTAACTTTTTCCGAAGTAATTAATCCAAATGTTGTGCAACTTGGATTCAGACAATACTTCCTAATTCTTTGGTCATAATCTTCCCGAAAACTAAGAATATGATAAGTTCCATCTTTATTTTCCTTGATGTCTACAACTATAGATCCTGCCATTTATTTATTTACGGAAAAGAGATTTTTGTAAAAAAAATGAAGAAAGGATAGCCATAGCAGTGACATTGGTAGTGGTGATCTTAAAAAGTGTTTTCCAACCGAATGCGCATTGTCTGTTCAAAACTCACCAGTACCTTAGACATTCTTCTACATTCAACCCTCTTTCAATCAATGTTCTGACATATCTCTCCCTAGCAATTTTCTCTAGTGGTCCATTAAATGACATCTCCATATCAGAAAGTTTAGCTGTGGTGGATCTTATGTTTGAATCACAGAAAGCCTTCATTTTTGCTACTTCATCGTTCTGTCTCCTAGAACTTGCTCTAGATACTCTTACCTCAATATATTGATCTACAGGTTCTGTTGCGGTCTTTCCTTCTAGAGCCAAATTCGATTCTCTCATTAAAGTTTCACGCCTTTCTTCTACCTCTTGTCGTTCTTTCTTTTCTTCTTCTATTTTTGCTTGGATGTAATCTTTGGCAATTTTATCGTTCTTCCTACGTATATCTATTTCCTGTAATTGTTTTGTGTAGTTAAACATATCATCCGCTATTGGAACCTCTGCTCCACAAGGAGCAACGAAGTAAGTAGAAAAGGAGTCTACTGTTCTAATTAATTTTTCAGCATAATCTTCTGCTTCTGTTTCAGTGGAAAAAACACCACGGATTTTCAGTGATCCAAATCTTCCCTCATTATCTGCCTTTGCTTCTTTTGAAGGATAAAATGTGATGAGAGCAAAATTCTGACTAGGAATAGCCGGATCACGGGACATCCTAATTTGGTGTGGGAATTTAAACTTTACATAATCACTATTTACAAGCTCTTTTCTTGCTTCTTCAACTTGTTCATCTGTCAAAGGTCGAGTTTTTTCTTGACGTCTAGGGGGGACAACTTCATAAATGTCTGCAAGAAGTTTTTCTTCTGTAAGACCATATTTTGGTGCCAAATTCTTTATTATAGAAACGATGAAATTCTTAATTCTGACCTCCTCTGTTTCGGTCAATGAAGAGATAGGCTTTGGGTCAAGATCTTTGATAAGTGGAACTACGGGAAGATCGTATGGATTTACTTTTGAATCAGTGGATGCCATTTATTTAACAAAGTGAAAATTTAAGGCAACTACAAAATTGTTCAGTTGACTCTGACCATAAATTTAGAATCGAGGAAAGATTATATAAGCCCGTCGATGTGTATTGTAGGGAAAAGACTACTGTGACGGTTTTCTTTGTAAGAGTCATAAAAACTTTTAAACGATTCTGCATAAATAAAATGACATCCTTATATGAAATTCTTGGAATAGAAAAATCTTCTAATCAAGAAGAAATTAAGACTGCCTATCATAAGTTAGCCCTTCAATGGCATCCAGATAAAAATAAAGAACTAGGAGCCACCAAAAAATTCCAAGAAATCAATTATGCGTATGAAGTGCTTAGTGATCCTGAAAAAAGAAAAAAATATGATAATCCAAATAATGGTCTTCCTCAATTTGTAGTACAGCCAATGGATTTTACTAGAGCTCAAGAAATATTCCAGAACTTCCAAAGTCAAATTAATCCATTCATGTCTAATTTTATGGCACCCTTTCCAGGGATGCCTTTTCCTTCTTTTGGAATACCTAGAGGGATACCACAACCACAATTTCCTCCCCTCCATCATTTTATAATTCAACATATTTCAGGATCGGGAGGGCCAGCTGGCGCACAACAACCTATTAACATGGTTTTTAAATTCCAACAGTTTCAGCATTCGAATATCTAAGCTTTCTATCTTTCAACTGATAGAAATGAGAACATTCATCGTAGTTTAAATAGAAAATCGAAGTCATCTCCGGATAATCTAACTGGATTATCGTCTTGGTCCGTAATTCTTATAGAGAAACGATTTTCCATGAAAACAACTGGTATTTCTTGCCCAACACGATTACAATTTACTCTTCCTACAATTCTTCCTTTTGTTGTATATAAACTAATTATGTAACAAAGATCACGATTATTCTCGTTGGATTCCAATATACAGGATACTTTAGGAACTCTTACAAACAATCTTGTACTCTTGTCTAAGGGAACAGGAATATCAAAATCTACCAATTGAATTGAAGAAGTAGGGAAACTTGTTCGAAAAACCCAATTATAGGTATTGGTTTTCTCATCAAAGGTCATGTTATTATCTCCACCATGAAGATGAATCATCATCGGTGGTTTTGGTGGAGAAGTATTTACATGATGAACATGATGAACATGACTCGAAGCCATTCTTTTATTCATAAAATATATTTTTAAATCAAAACTCAAATTCAAACCCAATTAATTCTCCGCAATTATACAATCCATTAACATGTCCAGTAATTGCCTAAAATGCTAATAAGTTTCCACACTCGTCAAATAATATATTAGGATCTCCATCTAAATAATTTGGTGTGATTGGCTCGAGTCCTCCTCTTGGCGGTCGTAGCCATTCTTCTACTCCATCTGCAGATAGTTGGAGCCCTCATCGATGAATATTTCCACAAACGGAATTTCAAAACTACTTGGGATTCTTCTCATCTTGTAGTGATGAGTAGATATCGTTTGTATGTTCTTCATCTTCTGGACGTTGGAAATTTGGACAATGGACATTTAGAAGAAGATTTCCAATATTTTCCTTCCGTATCTACCTATTTCTTGTCTATCAGACTGTGTGAAAATTCCAAAGAAACTCATTTTGAAATTTCAAATTTTTAATTTCAAAATTTCACTTTCGATTGTTCGTATCATCAATACGGAAACCAGAAAGGTGTTAAGAATCAATTCCCTGTATACATTTCCATCAAAACTAACTTCATGAAGAAGCAAATTCAGAAATCTTTCATTGAGATATATGCTCAGGATAATTGGAAATAAATTATTTTCAGAGAGAGATCAATATTCTGTAATAAGTTTTTAAAAATACTAGAGATAGGATGAAGAACATTTGAAAAACACTGAGATCTCTAGAAAAGATGAATAATAAACAACTAGCGTTACTTGTATCTTTTTTGATAGGGTATGGCTCATGTTACCTTTGCCGTAAATTATCTCTCGAAAAGAGGGTGATAAGTAGAAAACTAATATTGTCCATAATAGTTTTCTTGTTGATAGGTTATGGTATATATCTTTACTTGAAAGCATATCCTTCTCAGGGAATTCTTAAAACACTTAAACTTGGAACTCCTTCAAAACAAAAATTAAATTATGGCTTTCATCCAAGTCCTAATTATACTAAATTTGTTCAAGTAGGTATAACTCCCAAAACTATTGAAAAAATTAGACAAAAAGCAAAAGCTGGGAATCTCACGATCTCTTTTAACCCAGTATCTTTACCGGACAATTTTTCATGGGGAAACGTCCAAACACATAATTTATATACTAATCTTCCAGCTGGAGATTACTTATCTCCAATTCGTAATCAACATGCACCAGAATATCTCGGAATATGTTGGATATTAGCTTCTTTGCTCTCGTTGGGAGAGCGTTTTAATATCATGCATGCTTTAAAATATGGAGAACAGCGAGCTCCCCTAATTTTAGCACCTCAACAAATACTTGATTGCGGAGGAGATAATATCGATATTTTAACTGGGGGAGATGCTGAGAGAGCGTATGGCTTTATCTTTGCAAACTATATTGTTGATGAAACATGTAAGCCTCTACAAGGTTCTAAACACGCAGAACAGTGCCAACCGGATTGTTATAATTGTTTAGCGATAGGACAAACAGAATGTTCAGAAATTGGATCGTCCTCAGAAACATATGTATGGACAGATACAAAAGGACATGGATGTTGCAAGGTTGATAACCCTGAAAAGTATCAAATTGAAGGGTATAGTAATATCACAAATCGATATAAAGAACTTGTCAAACAAAATCTTTTACCAACTGGCATGAGTTATGTTGACTACATCAAACATGAAATTTATGTTGCTGGTCCAGTAACTATTGCTATTTGTGCAAATGCCAATTTGGAGTTAGCGGACGGCAAGAGCGTTATTGACTTCCCCGACAATTCACCAAGTGACATTAATCATTTAGTATCCATTGTTGGATGGGGAGTCGAAAATAATATCCCATATTGGATTATCAGAAACACATGGGGAACATCATGGTCTGATAAAGGGTATTGTAAAGTACGGAATGACAATAACAGTCTAGGGTTAAATGATATGATCAACAATCCTGTGTACGGGGCTTATCCGAAAGGGTGGGCAGAAACGACGAAATCAGATATAACTAATGAGGTATTCACAATGAAACCTGTCGTCTAACATTTTTCCAAACCATATCCATTGGCAGTTTCGCGTTCTTTGTTACACAATATCTCCTGTAAAATAAAGCCACATCGACATGACACAACCATGAAAAGACCAAACCTTAAAGATTTATTATGTCATCAAAGGAAGCGAAACTTCCAAGCGACCGGCGTTTTAAACGTAAAATAGACAATAAGGAGAAATGGAGGGGTGCATCACTATAAAAATGAAAACTAGTTAAAAAATATAACTTTAGGAAAGAATGGCAGAAGACATTAAGCTTAGTTTTGACTCCTTGACCCTAGATCCGGTGCATTCGGGTCAAGGTCTAGATACGTTATCCGAAATTGGAAAACTAATGAGGGGGATGAAGAGGAAACTTCGTAAGCTTGAACAAATATCTGGAAGGAATCGCATTACTAAATCACAAGAAGAA